>JADMIO011367170.1_pt1 | contig 25156 bp, 5 predicted proteins | sample 8958161 | NCBI WGS metagenome assembly JADMIO01 (sample SAMN16585339, study PRJNA669376) | soil metagenome | isolation source: Crop rotation soil | place: USA: Cullars Rotation, Alabama | collected 2011
TAGCCCGCCTCTAAACGAAAGAAAAGCCATCCCATCCCGTAGCTTTATCTCTCTGCTGCGAAGCCGTAGCGCAATCGGCATCGCCATCTTTTTACTCGCCTTCGGCGTGCGCGTTCTCACCTGGCATGATACACGGCTTGAAGTTGGAAAAGTACAGACCTCAGTAGTTGGTGATTATCAGCGGATTGCCGATCTAATTCGCGACGGCGGTCTCAGATCGTTTTTCAGCTCATCATCAGCGCTCGCGGATCTAAACAACCTCGGCCATCCTCCCGGCTATTCAATTCTGCTAGCCGCCATTTATGCCATTGCCGGTCACTCTAATGGGGCGGTCCAAACGTGTCAGATCATCGCTGACGGACTCTGTGCTGTGTTCCTCTTCCTGATCGTCGCTGAGTTGCTGCCGTTGAGCGCAGCTGTCATCGCAGGATTGCTCAGCGCGTTGTCGCCGCAACTCGCCTGGAACTCCGTCTTGCTGCTGCCCGACTCAATCTCGGTGCTGCCGATTTTGCTCGCGGTCTACGTCTTAGCGCGGGCGGTAAAGAACCCGCGGCTACTTTCATTTTTGATTGTCGGCCTGCTGATTGGCGTATCGTGTTGGCTGCGCGCCAACTTCATGCTGCTGGAATTGTTTGTCGCGGTCGCGGTGCTGCTCCTGATTAAAACGAAGCGTTCGCAATTCGCTTTGGCCGTGATTTGCGGCACGTTCCTAATTGTCCTGCCGCTGACCATCAGAAACGCGATCGTCTTTCATCGATTCATTCCGCTCTCACTCGGCGCCGGCCAAACATTTCTTGAAGGCATCGCCGATTACGATAAAGCCGGGCGCTTTGGCATTCCCGGTACCGACATAGGGATCATGAAGCAGGAAGCCGAAATATATCAGCGGCCGGAATACTACGGCACGCTCTTCAATCCGGACGGAGTTGAACGCGAACGCGCGCGGCTCTCACGCGGCTTTGCAGTTGTGCGTTCGCATCCGGTTTGGTTCGGGGGCGTGATGGTCAAGCGCGCTTCGTCGATGCTGAGGCTCGAGAGATCGCGTCTGCTCTCGACTGAACCTGCCGTTACTCATTCGCTGGCTCGTGCTGACCTGCCTGGTGAACTCTCATCTAAATATGCCTACCAGCTGTTACGTGAAGGCACAACGATGTCGAGCGAGGCAACCGTCTCCCTCGTGGGTGAATTTCCCTGGCTGGACATTGCCGGCGACTCGTCCACTTACGGTGATCAGTTTGCCTCACCCGCGTTCTCGTTAACTCGCGACCACGATTATCTCGCGGAGGTCCACGTCCAGCCATCGAAGGGTCGGATGCGGGTCAGCCTCAAGACACCGGAAGGAAAAGTCTATTCATCGGCCATCGTCGAAGCGATCGAGGGTGTTTCCGAAATTGATCAGCCGCCGCAGTTACTCCTCTTGCCTTTCGTAGCCCGTCACACCGGGCCAATGCAGATTGTGTTCAGCAACGAGGCGTCAAACCCGCCGCGTCCCAACCTGCAAGTTGAATTTATGAAACTCTACGATCTTGGTCCGGCGCGATTTCTTTGGACGCGTTATCCCCGATTCCTAATTCACGGAATTCAGAAGCTCTTTATTACCGCAGTGATGCTGCCGTTGGCGTTTATTGGTTTGCTGCTTCTGATTTGGCGGCGGCAGACGCGCGCGCTGCTAGTCCTGTCGGTGGTGCCGATTTATTTCTTCCTGGTGCAATCAATTGTGCACACAGAGTATCGTTATGTGCTGGCGGTGGTTTACTTCATGTTTGCGTTTGCGGGAGTGACGCTCGGTTGTGGGTTGCAACTAATCATAAAGAAGCTGGGAGCGATGTCAGGAAGATCGAGGTCAGCGGCGGAGTCGGTACCATCCGCGTGAGCGGATGGATCGCCTGACTTCAGATGACAGGCGCGTGTCTTGATCCATCCCCTGACGGGGATGGTACTGACTTCGCGTTTTGCGGGAGTTGTGGTCGGCCATGTCGATACCGTCCCGTGAGGGGATGGATCAGGTGACGCCCTTGATATGGAACGCGCGATGAGCCATCCCCTCACGGGGATGGTACTGACGCCTCGATCAGCTCACTAACCCATTCGGCCCGAGCGTCCCACGTTCCATTCCTGACTGCGTCTTGCCGGGCCTTCATCCGAGCAGCGTCGTTCTCACGCAGAGCATCTTCAACCATTTCGAGAAACTGTGCGCGCGTGCGTCCAATCCGCAGCACGTCGCTCATCGACTCGTACTCAGGTAAAGGCGAAATGACCACGGGCTTGCCCGACGCCAGATACTCGCGCACCTTGATCGCTGACCCGTAACTCGTAAAAGGAACCTCGGTGTTCCAAGGCAACACGCAAACATCGAATCCGGCGGCGTAATGCGGTAGCTCATGGTAAGACACCGGGGGCAGGAAATGGACGTTCGGCAGCTCTTCAATCTCCAGCCCGCGCGATTTGTTGCCGATGAAGATCCAATGCCACTCGGGCCGTTCGCGTAATGCCTGCTTGACCAATTCCTGATCGATCAGCCACGGCTCGATGGCGCCGAAATAGCCTATGCGCGGGTGCGGAATAGATTCGATCGCGTCCGCTACTGTGACTTCTCCGCGTTCGATCCGTGACCAATGATCGAAGTCCACGGCTTGCTCCAATAGGTGCGATTTCTCGCGCCCGCGATCAGCTTCCGCGAGAAGCTTGCGGCTGGAATAGAAAATAAGATCCGCGGCGTCGATCGCGCGTTCGTGCAGCTGGCGAATAAATGCCGGATCGGTCGCATGATCCATCGTGTTCGCATCGTACTTATCAGAGACGTGATAGATCACGAATTGCTCGTTCAACTGCCCGACGACTTCGACCGCGGTGGGGATGGCAATCCAGAGAATCGGCCGAGACAGCCCGCGCCGCTTCGCCAGCGCCGAGATCTGGGTCGTCAATAAGCGGCGATTGGCCGCGGCGGCGGCGCGGCTTCCAAAAAATGGCACGACCGCCGGCGAGACGACGGTAATTCCTTCCTCAGTAGTGCGCGCCAGCTTGGCATAACTCTTCAGCTTTCGTTTGATGCGCGGCAGTACCTCGCCGCTTTTCATCGGCGCGAGTCCCATCGAGATCGAATTAACGAAGATGACTTTGTTGCCGGCGCGCGCGAACCGCCGCATCAGGTGGTTCTTCGAATGCGGATGGTGATACCACCAATCCTCGCCACCGAAACAGATGATTGACTGGCCATGCAGCATTGCCGTTGATAGTACAATAGGCGAGTCAGTACCGCCTGCGGTAGCGGGCGGTTAACCGCTTGTAAGCGACACCTTGAGAGATCAACGGCCCGCTACCGCAGGCCGTTCTGACTTCATGATCCATCTCGCACTCACACACGACTGGGAACTTCGCGGCGACGGCTCCGGTGACATCGAAGAGATTCAGTTCGCACCGATGCGCCGGTTGCTCGCCATCTACGAAAAATTCGGCGTGCACACCACGTTCATGCCCGACGTAATGCAGCAGATCAGATTCAGGAGTCTGCAGCACCGGCATGATCAGTTGAAACACGACGCGAATCGTTGGGATGAGCACGCGCGCGACGCGTACGCCGCCGGTCACGACATCCAACTGCACCTGCACTCGCAATGGTCCGATGCCTGTTTTGAAAACGGCAGATGGAAATTGAATGGCGCGTGGTCGTTGCTCAAATACGATTGCGACACTGCGACCCGAATGATCGCGGAATCGAAGGTTTATCTTGAAGAGCTTCTGTCCGCCGTCGATTCCACCTACCGCTGTATCGCATTTCGCGCCAGCGCCCTGGCGCTCGCGCCGTCGCCACACTTGCTCTCGACATTGGCAGCACTGGGAATTGAAATCGATGTCAGCATGGCCGCGGGTTTCTATCTGGACAATGAAACACTGCAACTCGATTATCGAAATTGCGCAGAGACTTTTCTGCCTTACTATCCGCGCCTGGACGATGCTCGATCGGTCTCTGCGAAACGCGAGCGGATTGTCTGCGTCCCTCTGAATCACTTCTATGGATCGCGTCGCGAAGTGGCCAGGCAGAACTTCGCGCTGGTGACTGAGCGGCTGGGCGGGAAAGTTAGGGCGACGACGGCGCCCGCCGTCCGCCCGCAACTCGACACGCAAACATCGGGGATGGCGCGCGCTTATGAAAAACTGATCGCGCCGGCAATTAAGCGCAAGTATTTCGTCTCTGACTTGAGTCGATTGAATTATCCTCTGATGCGCGAGATGCTCGCTTCGATTCGCCGTCACGCGCGCGGCTCCGGATGGTCGAAGGTCCCAGTCGTGCTGACTAATCATCCTAAAGACATTCGGGATTGGGGTGCGATCGAGAGGTTTGTCGGCGAGGTGGCGGCCGCAAGTGATATCGAATTCATCACGCTCAGCCAAATTGCAGCCGGATTTAAGAGCGGCGACTTCAAGGTGAAATCAGTATCATCCAGTCCCACGGTGCAGGACGTTGATTAAGCGGTGGCCGGTAGACGTCAGACCATCAGTACCATCCCCGTGAGGGGATGGATCATCGCACGTGTCGAGCGCAGTCGCGTCACCTGATCCATCTCCTGACGGAGATGGTACCGACTCTCGGGTCGTCCCACGGTGCAGGACGGTGACTAGGCGGTGGCCGGTAGACGCGTGAGGGGATGGATCAGCGGGCCATCTTCCGGTCGACGCGTCGCTTGATCCATCCCCTGACGGGGATGGTACTGACCCTGAGATAATCGGGGTTTACCTATCAGACGTTACTCACAGCACCTCAAAGGTTAGGAAGGTGGCTTACGCCCGCTGCTAATCATCACCATCACTTCCGCACCGATCTCGGGTACGCGATGATATCGCGCCGCGCCAACTCCATCATCTCCGCAAACAGCCTGGCCGCGTCCGCCCGAAAGAACTTCATCCCCTTCACGATCAAATCGCGACAAGCGTCTTCCGAAACATAGGTCCGCATCCATTCAGGCATCTCCGGATGAACAGTCGTGCTCATATCATGCGCGAACGTGTTTACGATCACCTGTTCGCCGTCATAGTTGAGGCACCGCGCTGCGAATAACTCGCGGTGATAGACGCGCACCGGGAAATCTTCTTTGAACGCGTCATCGACGCAATAACCAAACGAGATGTAATTCGTAGTCGCGCCCAGCCCGACAATTTTTCCGCCACCCGCAATCAGTTTGTAGTAAGGGCTGTTCGTATCGTAGGGATAAGGCGACAAGTGATGGGTCGCGGTCAGTTCCCTGGCCGCGGGTCCAATTGCACAAACAGATTTCGTCGGATGCAAACTGCGAATCGCCTTGCGCTGTCGCCGCGCAAACTCTGTGAGGATGCCGGTGTAGGACGGCGTGCGACGAATGTCGAAGACGTTTCCCTGCTTCAACCATTCGTACGATGAGATGCGTTGGTTCGGATAAGTCGGGAAGACGACGGTGCCGCCGGCGCCGATCACTTCCTGAATCAGAAACAGAATTCGATAGAAGGGAAAGTCCAGATTCAATCCGTCCATGCCGCTGTGCACATAGACGAGATCGCCGGCCGTTAATCGCAGATCGTTGGTTAAGATCTCTCTGAAGTCGCTTTCGGTTAACGGAGGCAGCGACGCGACGCGCCGGCGTTCGCGGTCCCACTTCGCATGACGCAGCGAATCAACCGCCCGCTTGGGAAGAACTGTCTTAGCCAGTTTAGATAGCTGCATGTTGCGTCACAGCACGTAGTCAGTACCATCTCCGTGAGGGGATGGACCATCGCGCGTCTTACATCAACGGCGTGGCTTGATCCATCCCCTCACGGAGATGGTACTGACTCCATCGTTCACCTAATCTCGACCAACGTCGCGCCCCAGGAGTATCCGACGCCAAACCCGACCAGCGCCACACGATTACCCGGCTTAACTCTTCCCTGCGCCAGGGCCTTTTCCAGCGCAATCGGAATTGTCGAAGAGACGGTGTTCCCTGATTCTTCCATATCGATCCAGAACTTCTCAGCGGGAAACTTCAGTTTGGCGCGCAGACGCTCGAGCACAAACTTGTTCGCCTGATGCGGCACGATAAAATCAATCTCTTCGAGTTTCATCCCGGACTTTTCCAACAATTGCTGCAGCGTCGGCGGCACAGTCCGCAGAGCGAAGCTGAAAACATCGGCGCCATCCATGAAAAGATTTTCGTCCGAACGCCAATTGCCGGCGCTATCCTCCCGCTCGACCGCGGTCTCTGCTGACGCGCGACGTCGCAAGCCACCGGCTTTCACGATGATCTGATGCGCGCCGCGACCGTCCGAACCCAACACGAACGGCCCAATCAATTCGCGTTCACTTTCGACCGCGCGAATGAGCGTCGCCGCCGCACCGTCGCCGAACAAAGTCAGCAGCGAACGGTCGCGACGATTGATGAATTTCATGTACGTGTCCGCGGTGATGAGCAGCACCGTCTGCGCCGTGCCCGCCTCGACCAAACTTTTGGCCAGCGCCAGCCCGTAGATGTACCCCGAACAGCCCTGGTTGATATCGACCGCGCCGCAACTCGTCGGCAGACCCAGCGCGTTCTGCATCACGCAAGCCGTCGTCGGCGTGAAGTAATCCGGACTCTGCGTGCAGAAGATTAGAAAGTCGATCTCTTCCGGCTGGCAAGCGCCGCTCTCGAACAGACGTTGCGCCGCCTTCACCCCGAGATCCGACGCGCACTCTTCGGGTCCGGCGACGCCGCGCACAGCCACGCCGGTCTTCGAGAGGATTTGGCTCGCGTGCCAATCACCAAACTGCTCAGCCAATTGCTCGTTGGTTAATTTGTTTTCCGGAAGAAAAGATTTGATTGCCTTGATCGCGGCCCGCTGAGTCATGATTGAGGAATAATATAGCAGAGGGCGGAGATAGGCGGTCAGAGGTTAGGGTTGATGGTCAAACGGAAGGAAGAATTATCCGCAGATTACACAGATGACACAGACGGAAAACCAGAATTGAGCAGGTCATGCCTTTGATGGTTGCAATGCTTAGTCGACCTGAGGGGTCTCTCCTTCTCATCTGTGTAATCTGCGTAATCTGTGGATAATTCTTCCTCTAACCTCTCACGTCCGCGTAATCCGCTCAATCAACTCACCCCAGCGCGCATCGTCTCTCAGCCCGGCCAGATTCGGATCGTGCTCGAACACCGGCTTGTTTTCATTCCCTAACGCAGCTGAACGGTTAAGCCACTCGAAGGCCGAATCACGATCACCTTCGAGGGCATAGACCGCAGCGACTGAATAGGCGATGTCCGGATCGACCGATGCGGTGCGCCGCACGTTCTCATTCAACTCAGCGCGCGCTGCTTCATGCTCGCCCTGCTGGCTCAGACAGATTGCCAGGAACGGCCGCACGCCGTGCAGGTTGGGATTTGCCGAGAGTATTTCACGCAGGAAACTTTCAGCCTGATCGACGTCGCCGCGATAAAACGTCACCAGCGCCCGCACACATCGCAGCAGAGGATTGTTCGGCTCCACCGACGCGGCGCGATCCAGTTCACGCATCGCGTCGTCATGCTTTCCTTGATACAAAAAGATCAGCGCGCGGTTGTAGCTGACGACCACGAACGACGCCGGATCGAGATGCACCAGACGATCGTATGCTCGCAGCGCGCGATCATATTCGCCGTCGAGCCGATGCAGGTTCGCCTTGACGAAGTACACGACCGCTTCATTCGGCATGGCGCGCCTGGCCCGGGCCACCTCTTCGCGCGCTTTCTGTTTTTCGCCGCGCCACAGCAGCACGAATACCGACAGCATGCGCGCTTCGATGATGTTTGGATCGATCGCGAGGGCGCGCGCAAATGCCGCCTCGGCTTTTTCAAAGTCCGGCGCGCCGCCGAGTCCTTTGAAAACCCGGTTCACATGCGCCGCGCCCAGACCGTCATAGGCCAGCCCAAAGTCAGGATCGAGTTCAATCGCGCGGCTGAAGTGCTCAATCGCCGCATCGCAATCCTCTGCCGACACCGTGCGAAAGATAAAGCGCGCAAATCGATCGCGCCCCCGCAGATATTCCTCATACGCCTCGGCATTCACCGTGGCCGGCTGGGCCAGGCCCTTCTCTTCATCAGGACTCAACTCGAGTCGCAGACCGTCAACAATGCGCTTGGTAATCTCATCCTGCACCGTGATGATGTCCGCCGCCGAGGCGTCAATCCGATCGCTCCAGATGATTTCACCGCTCTTCACCTCGAGCAGTTGCGCGTTCACCCGAAAGTGCCCGCCGACCGCGAGAAACCCTGCGGAGAGCACGGCATCGACGTTTAATTCGCGGCCCACCACCGGCGGATCAACCGCCACGCCCTGATATTTCGACATCACCGAAGACGGCCGCACCACCAGCGAGCGAATGCGCGCGAGTTCCGTGATCACTGCATCGGCCAAAGCGAATTCATAGAAACTTGCGGCCGGGTCGCCGGCCAGATTCTTGAACGGCAACACGGCGAGGTTCTTCTTCTCGCGATCCGTCGTCGTGGTCGCAAACGATGTCTCATGCGCTTCGGCCTGCGCCTGCGAAGTAAATTGCGGCGCACTGGTCGGCGTCTCTTTGCCGCCACTCATTTTTCGCAACCAACGCCTCGCCCGCGACACGGGACTCGTGCCGCCGAGATGACGCGGCATCGCGGCCACCTCCATCGCCGCGCCGACAGAAACGTCCTGCAGGACCTTACGCAGCTCGTCACGCATCTGATCGATTCGCTGATATCGATCCTTCGGCTCCTTCTGCATGGCGTGATCGAGAATCTGCTGCAGCTTCAACGGCGTCGCGCCCGGCCGCATCTCAGCCAGAGGCTTCGGTTGATCGTGAATGACGGCGTGACGCACGTCGATTGTGTTCTTGCCGCGGAAAGGCCAAGTGCCGGTCAGCATTTCGTAGAGCAACACGCCGGTGGAAAAAATGTCGGCGCGCGCATCGACCTTGTCGCCGCGGGCCTGCTCCGGCGCGGCGTAGGTCGCGGTGCCGTAAGGCACACCCACCTCAGTCAATTCCGTCTGATGAACGCCGGAGACGGCGGCTTGCTGCTCGTCCATCAACTTCGCTAATCCGAAATCGAGGATCTTCGCCTGCCCGCTGTCGGTCACCATCACGTTTCCGGATTTGATGTCGCGATGCATGATGCCGCGCGAGTGGGCCGCGGACAGCGCGTCGGTGACCTGAATGCCGATGCGCAGTGCGCTGTCGAGTTCCAGCGGCCGGCCATTGCAAAGCTGCCGCACGTTCTTGCCCTCGATGAACTGCATCGCGATGTAATGCAGTCCGTTCGCTTCATCCATATCGAAGATGGTGCAGATGTTCGGATGATCCAGCGCCGAGGCCAACTGCGCCTCGCGCTCGAAACGTTTCAGGTTGGCTTCCTTGACGGTGAGTTCGGCGGGGAGAACTTTGAGGACGACCGTGCGCCCCAATTTCTGATCGACAGCCTTATAAACCGTTCCCTGTCCGCCGGCGCCGATCTTCTGGGTGATTTTATAATTGCCGAAGAGCTGCCCAATCATCGCGGGCACATTCTAGTGCAGAAGCGAGATCAGCACCACAGTCTTGAGGTCGATATGATCGGCGTGCGGCTTGTGGACGTTCGTGTCAGTACCATCCCCGTGAGGGGATGGATCATCGCGCGCGCAGCGGCGTCACCCGATCCATCTCCTGACGGAGATGGTACTGACATCATCAGTACCATCCCCGTGAGGGGATGGATCAACGCGCGCGCAGCGGCGTCACTCGATCCATCTCCTGACGGAGATGATACTGACTCTCGGGTCAGTCCCACGATGGAGGACGGTGACTAAGCGGTGGCCGGTAGACGTCAGACCATCAGTACCATCCCCGTGAGGGGATGGATCATCGCGCGCGCAGAGGCATCACTCGATCCATCTCCTGACGGAGATGGTACTGACAGACAGCCATCATCATGCCCCCATCCTCCTAACCCCTGTTTCACGATTGACTTTCACCCTCTCCCGTTCTAATCTTCGCGAACATTTACAGTCGATGTTTTTAAGCGCGTGTGACGTGCGAAATGTTTGTCCCAACGCACCTTACGCTGATGATTTGTGGCCCGGTTTGATTGACGGCAGACTGCTTTAACGAGGTGCGTAGTCCCCTGACCCTGAAGACGTCTTAGCGTTTCAATTCAGCCAGTTTTTCGCAAGAGGAAGCTCGCCCAATGCCCCGTTCCGTCCGCGCGACGTCTAACGAACGTCAACCAGTGACGTTTCGCCCCGGCCGTAAAAGCCGTTGGAAGCAGGGCATTCAAACTTCAATCGATCAGAATCGGGTTTGCTTCGATCTGAGTCCGCAAACGGCTTCGTGGCGCGCGGATTTGGCACCAACAGTCAGTGAAAACCCTAAGAAATACGCCCAAACGACCATTGTTGTCGCCCACTGTCCACCGCCCACTGCCCACTGTTCTTCGCCCACTGCCCACTGTTCTTCGCCCCCCGGTTTCATCCGCCTGAAAGCTCTCTTCGCTCTTTGCGCTTTGCTCTTGGCCCTCTGCGCTCTGCCGCTGGTGCTCGCCAGCCCCCGCTTCGCCGAAGTCCGCAAAGCGCCCCTGTCGATTAGCGCTTATAAAAAGGTGTTCGCCACTCGCCGGGCGCGGACGCTCAGCGCGCCCGCGCCGATGTTTGTTGGAGGGACGCCAACGTCACTACAGAACTTCGGGACTGGAACCGGAACCAAAACGGATCAGACAGGGGTAAATAATTTCATTGCCACCCCGACATCAGGAACCTCTTGGGCTCGTGCAGGAGCGGTAACGCCGAACGCGCCTATCGTTCTGGCAAACACATCGAATCCTCTTGGAACTACCGGCGCATACCTCCGAGCTGTTGCGTCGAGCAGCACCTCGGTTTCTAAAGCTTCCCCGTGGGTCGGGTATACCAGTGGAACCGAGTTTTATACATCATTTAAGGTGTTGTTCGGCGACGCCTCAGGAGGCACCACCGCTACGTCGGGGAGCTGGACGTTCTATCAAGGAACGGGAACTTTTTTCTCCGACAACAATGCTGTTACAAATGCACAGGTCTTTACCGGATTGCGCTTCACATATGGAGCATCCGGAAATGTAACCCTTACTTATTTGAATAGTTCCGGTAGCTTGGTAACCACTTCACTGACCTCAACTTCATTTACGCAAGGCGCTGTTCATACGATAGAGGTTGTCGGAAACAATAAGGCCAGTGGAACTATTGCATATACGTACAACGGAGCCTCAAAAACCGTTGCCGTCCAGAAACAAGACCTCTATATCGACGGCAGTCTGATCGGAGATGATATTTCTGCGGGGCAATTGCCGGCGAATACTGCAATTGACTCAGGCACTTTCACCGGCATAAGCAGCACCTCAAACGTGGCAAATCTTTTCGTCGATGATGCTTTCGTCTTCAATGCGGTGCCTTCAGACATAATCGCTCCGCCTTCAATCTCGAAATCTTTCGGCACTTCGCCGATCAACGTTAGCGGCACATCGCTGCTCACCATCGTTGTTACGAATCCCAACTCAGGCACGGCGCTGACGGGTGTCGGCTACACCGACGCACTGCCTACCGGGCTCACGGCGCCGGATGTTTCCACCGGGCAGTGCTCTGGTACGTTAACTGTAGCGTCGAATACCATCACACTCTCCGGAGCAACGGTCCCGGCGGCTCTTACCTGCAGCGTCGCTCTTACTGTCACCGCCAACGGCGCAGCCACCGGCGTCCTCACCAACACGACCAGCGCCGTGACCTCGACTAACGGCGGGACTGGCAACAGCGCATCAGCCAATATCACCGTCAACGCTCCGGTGTTGAAATACCGCAGCAGGACGAGTGGCAACTGGAACGACTTCAACACCTGGCAGGTCGATTCGGGCAGCGGTTTTGTCAATGCGGTGAGCGGCCAGACGCCTACCAGCGCGGATGATTCGATTCAGATTCTCGGCGGGCACACGGTCACGGTCACGGCCAATGTCGATGCCGATCAGTTAACTGTCAGCGGCGTAATCAACGTCAACAACGGCATCACCTTCACCATCAACGACGGGACCGGCACGGATTGCCTGGTCAACAACGGCGGCGCGATAAATGTGGCCGGGACCGGGGTAGTCGGCGGCACGGGAACTATCAGCGTGTCCGGCACGCTCGGCGTAGGTTCGGCGGATGCTACCGATGGCTTGGCGGCGAACTTCACGACACCCAGCCGCATTACCCTGAACTCGGGCAGCACCGTAACTCTCAACGGCGCCGGCGCCCAGACCATCGGCGCGCGCGATTACTACAACCTGACGGTGAGCGACCGGACGGGCACAGTCACGTTCGGCAGTGGGACGGTTGGCATTCTCGGTTTGTTCAATCCGGCGTCGGGCAGCGTGGTTTATGCCTTCAATGCCGCCAACACAATCGAATACAAATCGCTGACGGCAAACGGATCGAGCAACACGGTGCTGCCGTCGTCCTTCACGCACTACAACAATCTGAAGGACAACGAACCCGGCAGCACGGTCGGGCCCACGGGCCTGGTCGTCGATGGCACGCTGGAAGTGGTACAGGGGACCTTCAGCAGCGCCAGCGATTACAACCACGTGGTGATCGATAACGGCGCAACGCTCACGCTGACCGGCGATATTACCGTCAGCGGTAACTGGACCAACAACGGCACCTTCAATAACGGCGGGTTCAAAGTGACGTTCGACGGATCGGCGTCGCAGACGATCGGCGGATCGAACCTGAGCGCGTTTGCGAACCTGACGATAGGTAATACCGGCAGCATGGTGACGCTGGCGCAGAGCGTGAGCGACACGTCGCTGAATATCACCAGCGGCACTTTCGATCAGGGCGGCTCCTTCAACGTTACCAGCGGCGCAGTCAACGTTTCGTCAGGGGCGACCTGGAGCAACACGGGCACGGGCGACTTGCAGTTGTCAGGGAACGTGTCGAACGCGGGCACGATCACTTTCAATGGCAGCGGACTCGGATGTCCGCACCCCGACGCCATCTCGATCAGCTCGAGCGGTGGGCAACGCGCGTGGTCGGGCACGGGCGCCTTCTCGATGACTGATGTCACGGTGCAGGATCAGGGCGGCACGTCGACCATCGTCGTCAACAGCGGCACGTCGGTGAGCGGCAACGGGTTGAACTGGCTCTTCATTGATACCTGCGGCGCTTACACCTGGAACGGATCGAGCACCGACTGGACCAACCCGCTGAGCTGGACGCCAACCCGGACCGCCCCGGCCGCGAGCGACATTCTCGTGTTTGGCTCGGGCACGCCCGCGCCCACAGTCACGAACGTGGCCGGCTTGACGTCGGGCAACACCGAAACGATCGCGGAACTGCACATCAACAATTCGTCGCCGACATTCAGCACGGGCGGCGCGAATAACACGCTCCTGATTAATGCAGGCGCCGGCGTGACTGGATTGGACGTGCAGGGATCGGCGCCGTGGCTGATTAACGGCAGCAACACGCTGATGATTAAGCTGGCGACGGGAACGCTCGGTTCGATCTCCGGCGTCGTCAACCTGGGCGCGGGCAATCATGCACTCTTCAGCAACGACCCGGGCGCCATTACGTTCACGAACGGATCGATCTTCGCGACCTTACCGGGTTACACCGGCAACCCATTCAATGACGGCGATCCGGGATCGGGCGCGGCGGGCTCAGTCATCTTCCAGAGCGGATCGAGCTACAACCACAACGCCGGTCAGAGTCCGTTCGGCGGAGCGACCAATGCGTCAGTGGTTGTCTTCCAGACGGGCAGCACCGCGAGTTGGTTTACGAGCTCAGGGTTCCAGGCGAGCGGTCGCACGTATGCAAATCTGGTGATCGGCAGCGCGAGCGGCGCGGTCAGCGTTACTGACACGGGCATCGGCGCGTTCACCTTCGACAATCTGACAATCAACAGCACGCCGGCGACCGGTTCGACGCTGACTTACAACGGCACCGGCGCCGCCTCGGTCACCATCAAAGGCAATATCACGAGTAACGGCGGCGGCGGTGGATCATTGGCTGACGTGAACCTGACCGTCCCCGGCGGCTTCACCATTGCCAAGCCCGGCGGCGGCGCCATCACCTTCGGCAACGACGGCAGCAACACGCGCAGTGTGAATCTCGACGGCAACGGTACGGTGCCGAGCAGCACCACCTTGCAGCTGGCGCGCATCCTGCAACTCGGAATCGCCAACCCGAACAGCAAGACGCTGACAGTCAATCTCGACGGCGCGCTCACGGGCGGCAGCACGGGTTATGTGATTGGCAGCGTGCAGAAGAGCTTCAGCAGTCCTTCGGTCGTCGCGCAAACATTCCAGGTGGGCACGGCGAATGGTTATGCGCCGATTGACGTCGCGAACGCCAGCGGCACGGGCACGCTCACGATTAGCTCGACCGGGACGAAACTTCCGAGTATCTCAGGCACAAACGCGCTGTCACGTTACTGGACGATTGCGAATTCAGGATTGACGCAAGCTGACCTGAAGTTCCACTACAAAGGATCGGAAGTCACCGGCACGGAATCGAGTTACAAATTCTTCCGCTACAGCGGCGGCAACACCTTCTCGCAATACGACGTCTCGTCGCTCGACACGACAGATCCGAATAATCACTTTGCGACGCTCAACGGCGTGAACACGTTCAGCGATTGGACTTTGGCTGAACCTGCCGCGGTGTCGGCCCTGGCGATCACGGCGACTGTTTCGCAGGCCGAGGGCAACAGCGGCCAGGCGAACATGAGCTTCAATGTATCGCTGAGCCCGGCCAGCACTCAGACCGTCACCGTCCATTATGCGACCTCGAACGGCACGACTAATCCGGCGCTGGGCGGCGCGACCTGCGGCCCCAATACCGACTATGTCAGCACTTCGGGGACGCTGACCTTCAATCCCACCGACACGGTCAAGACGATCAATGTGCCGATTTGCGGCGACAACTATGACGAGCCAAACGAGACCTTCTTTGTCACGCTCGATACGCCGACTAATGCGTCGATCGTCTCCGGCACGGCCACCGGCACGATCACCAACGACGACAATCAGCCGACGATATCGATCAATGACGTGTCGCAAGCGGAAGGCGATTCCGGCCAGACCGATTACACGTTTACGGTGAGCCTGTCGAATCCGTCGCAGGGGACGATCACCGTCGAATATCAGACAGCCGACGGGACGGCGACTCAGCCGAGTGACTACACGAGCAAGTCCGGATCTCTGGTCTTTAACCCCGGTGTTACGACACAGCAGATTACGGTCAAGGTAAACGGAGATCCGACGTTCGAAAACAACGAGACGTTCTTCCTCAACCTGTTCGATCCGTCCAGTAACTCCAGCATTACCGACGGCCAGGGACTGGGCACAATTACCAACGATGACCCGCCGTCACCGACGCTGGGGAATTACACCGGCACTTCAGTGGCCTTGAGTGGGAACACCACCGTCACGCCTGACGCCGCCCCCACGAACACGACAAGCATCAACGTCTCAACTTCAACCGATTTCAAGGGCACGCTCGAGGGGAATCCCGCCACCGGCGTTGTGCTCGTGACCGACGCGCATCCGGCGGGCGTATACCCGTTGACAGTCAAAGCCTTCGGCGACGGTGGCACGGTAACTACAACCTTCCAGTTGACGGTCCAGCCCGGGACCGCCTGCGCTGCGGGCCGCGTCGCCGCGTTTACCAGCGCCCCGGACATCAGCACGGGCTCCGACATGACCTCCCTGGCGGTGGGCGACTTCAACCGCGACGGCAAGCAAGACCTGGCAGTGGCTGACGTTGCCGGACCAGCTGTTTTGATTCGCCTGGGAGTTGGAGACGGGACCTTCACCAGCGCTCCCGATGTAAATGTCGCTGGCATTGATGACGTCCAGCCCTCCCTCGCCATCGGCGATTTCAACGGCGACGGTAAGCAAGACCTGGCGGTGGCGAACAAATTCATCACCATCGTTTCAATTCGCCTAGGCGTTGGCGACGGCACGTTCACTAATGCCGCCGACGTCACCGTCGGCACTGATCCGGACTTTGTCGTCGTCGGTGATTTCAATGCCGATGGCAAGCAGGACCTGGCGATTGCGAACGCTGGCTCTGGCACGCTCTCGATTCGCCTGGGCGTCGGAGACGGCAGCTTCACCGACGCCGCCGATGTCCCTGTCGGCAATCAGCCGCGGTCAATTGCCGTCGGCGATTTCAATAGTGATGGTAAGCAGGACCTGGCGGTCTCTAACATTTCCGGCAACGTGTCGATCCGTCTGGGGGTTGGTGACGGGACCTTCACGAATGCCGCCGATGTGATCACCGGCAACCCGTACTTTTTGGCGGCGGGTGATTTCAATGGCGACGGTAAGCAGGACCTGGCGATTACTGAGACTTTCACCAATGCCGTCTCGATCCGTTTGGGTGTGGGCGATGGGACCTTCACGAATGCCGCTGACGTCACGATCATCAACACCGCGGCCACGGTCGCTATCGGTGACTTCAACCGCGACGGCAAGCAGGACCTGGCGGTGAATAACGGCAACTCCAATGTAGTCTCGATTCGCTGGGGCGTTGGCGATGGCACGTTCACGAACGGCGTCGATGCCAGCGTTGCTAACCCTGTCTACATCGCCGTGGGCGATTTCAATGATGACGCTCAGCAAGACCTGGCAGTGATTAGCAGTGCCGCCCAGAGCGTTACCGTCCGGCTGGGGACGTGTCTCAATCCGGGCACGCTTCAGTTCAGCGCCGCCAACTACGACACTGCGGAAGGCGACAGCAGCTCGCACACCGTGACCGTCACGGTCAGCCGCAATGGCGGCTCAGATCTGGCAGTCGGCGTCCACTATGTGGCCAGCGACGGCACCGCTGACGGTTCCGACTACACCGCCAACAGCGGTGATCTTAGTTGGGCTGATGGTGAGACCGCGGACAAAACCTTCACGGTCAGCGTTAACGGCGACAATACCTTTGAGCCGAACGAGACCATCAACCTGGCGCTCTCGAATCCCACGGGCTACGCCACCTTGGGCACACCGGCAGCGGGGACGATCACCATTCAGAACGACGACCCCGCGCCCGCTATTTCGATTAATAACGTTTCGAAGTCCGAGGGCAACAGCAGCACGACGCCGTTTGTCTTCGACGTCAGCCTGTCGAACCCGAGTTCGACCGATATCCATGTCACCTATGTGACGGCCGACAATACCGCCAAGACCAGCGATAACGATTACACCGCGCTTAATACGACGCTGACGATTCCGGCGGCTTCGACGCTGGCTCACATCACCGTGCAGGTTAACGGCGATATGAAACTCGAGCCGGACGAGACTTTCTTTGTGAATCTGACGGGCACAGATCAAGGTTCGATTTCACAGTCGCAGGGCATCGGCACGATTCAGAATGACGATGCGCCGCCGTCATTCTCCATCAGCGATCTGACCCAGGCTGAAGGCAATGGCCCAGGCTCGACGAATTTCATCTTCCATGTGATCAAGACCGGGGCGACCGGCGAACGCAGTCGCGTTGATTTTGCCACCGCGCCCGGCACTACGAATCCGGCAACCGCCGGCAGCGTATGCGGCGGCAACGTCGATTACGTCTCGCAGACGGGTACGCTGAGCTTCCAGCCCGGCGACACGGACAAGACCGTGACGATTGCTGTCTGCGGCGAGACTCGCGCTGAAGCGAATGAGACCTTCTTCGTCAATCTGAGCAACGCCAACAACGCCACGATTACGACGGCTCAGGCGACGGGGACGATTACCAACGACGACACCTGCGGCAGCCCCAACATTGTCTATGTTGACGACGATTGGGCCGGCACCAACTTTGGCGACGATCCGGACGGCGCTGGTCCGGCGACCGCGTTCGGTTGCGACGCCTTTGCGACCATTCAGAACGGCATCGACGGTGTCGCTTCGGGCGGAACAGTTAATGTCCGCGGCGGCAACTATCCCGAGAATGTTTTGGTCAATAAGTCGGTAAGCCTGCTCGGACCGAATGCGTCGCTTGACCCGAATACCGACACCCGCAACGCGGAAGCGATGGTGCTGCCGGCCGTGGTTGAAACTTCTATCCAGGCTTCTACTTCCGGCACGGTCTTCCGCGTTGGCGTTAACAGCGGTCATATCGACGCGACGATTAAGGGCTTCACGATCGATGGTCACAATCCGGCTTTCGATTCGCTGACAGGCCCTGCGGCCGGCCGGACTCTCAATGGCGTGATGGTTGATACCGGCGCCGGCATCGTCAACAGCACGGGTTCCTTCGACACGAACCCGGGCGCGTTCGACACCACGATGATTGTGCAAAACAACATCATCCGGAACCTCGAGCGCTATGGCGTGCTGATTGACAACGTCAATTCGCGGCCGGCGGTCACGGGCAACGATGTCAGTCACAACAAGATCGACAATCTGCCTTCCGGGAATAATTTCGGCGGCGGGCGCGGACGCGGCATCGCCTTTGAAGAAAATGTCTATGGTAATGCGACCTACAATGTGATCACGCGCGTGAACGTCGGGTGGCAGGATGATGACTACAATCTGGCTTCACCGGGCGCGGCCACGTTGATAGATCACAACACTATCTCGACGTACCACCGCGGTATCTTCCATAACCTGCAGTATCAGGATGCGAGCAACGCCACCATCTCGAACAACACCATCTCGGTCGAGACAACTGGTGACTTCGGGGCGTCAAATACCAACTTCGGTATTGAGCTCTCCGCGATTCAGAGCGCCGTGGGTGCGACGGTTACGAACAACAACGTGAGCGGGCAGGTCTATGGCATACAGCTCTGGAACCTGACCACCTCGGCAGATATCACGGTGAGCGGCGGCACGCTGACGAATAATCAGTACGGCGTATTTGCCACCAGCAACGACCCGCAATTCGGAGCGGGTTCTGCGAGTCACAGCATCATCAGCGGCGTAACCATCACCAATTCGAGCGTGGCCGGTATTTTCATTGACGACAGCAACCATAAAGCCACGACCGCGCTGGGGATTGCCGGCGGCACGTCGGTCACCGGCGGTCCGCTCGGATTGCAGATGACTGGTCCGGGAGCGCAGGTCTACAACAATAATCTCAACAACACCTCGTTCAGCGGTCAGACGTCACCCACGCCGAAGTACATCGTCCTGGCGGACGGGGCCTCAGCGGGGCTTGAGATTAACGGCACCGGCGTCAGCTTTGACGGCCAGACCGGCGCGACCGCTACGCTCGCACAGAGCTATGCGATCGAAGACAAGATCGTCCACGCCATCGACGACAGCAGTCTCGGTTTTGTGCGCGTCATGGCCGGCAATGTATTCGTCACCCCGAACAGCTTCGTCACGCCCGCGACTTCGACACCCAGTGTCCAACGAGCCGTCGACGCAGCCGCCAACGGAGACACTGTCCACGTTCAGGCGGGTAATTATTCGGGTGGCATCAACGGCACGGCGCTGGGTAAGGCGATTACGCTTTCACCGGGAGCCAGCCCCGGTCAGGTGACGATCAACGGCGACCTGGCACTCGATGGCAACGACACGGTCGTCCTTGAAATCAACGGCACCAACCCGGCCACTGATTACGATAACTTCATCGTCAATGGCATGGTCACCCTGGGCGGGGCCACACTTTCTCCGCCGACCGGCTCGCACACGCCGGTGCTCGGCCAGGTCTTCACGATTATCAGTAATGACTTGTCAGATCCGGTCAACGGCACCTTCGCCGGTTTACCCGAAGGAGCGGTCATTCCCAACTTCCTCGGTTCGAGTTTCGGCGCGAAGGTTAGTTACGTCGGCGGCGGCAGTCCGGGCAATGATGTAACTCTGACGGTGGTAGCGCCCGAGATGGACGTGCAGGGTAACGGTAATTCGATCGGCAGTGGTGATACGACACCGAGCCTGACCGACGGCACAGACTTCGGCACGCTGAGCAACGGCAATTCATCGAGACACACTTTCACGATTCTGAATACCGGAGGCGGCCCGCTAAACCTGACCGGCACACCGAAGGTCCAGCTAACCGGATCGAGTGACTTCGTGGTCACGTCGCAACCCGGTTCGCCGGTTCCAAGCGGCGGCAGCACCACGTTTGTCGTGCAATACGCGCCGTCGACTTCAGCCAACGTCAGTACGACTGTCAGCATCGCGAACGACGATACGGACGAGAACCCGTACACCTTCAAGCTTCAGGGAACTAGCGTCGATCCGGTTTGCGCGCCGCCGCCGGCAGGCATGGTGGCCTGGTATCCGGCTGACGGGAATACCCGGGACATCAAAGGTGGTAACGACGGCACGCTGAATGGCGGCGCAACCTTCGCGGCCGCGAAGGTCGATCGAGGCTTTAGCCTGAACGGCACGAGCCAATATGTCGAAGCAGCAGACACGGCCGCCAACAGCATCACCGGGTCAATTTCGCTCGACGCCTGGATCAAGACCAACGCACTCAATCCACTCGACGGCCAGGTCATTGCCGGCAAATACGACTTTTCAGGCGGTAACAACGCCGGCACGAATTACCTTTTGACTCTGACCCCGACCGGTCAAGTCGAGTGGGCTGTTTATCAGGGCACCGGCCCGTTCGTCGGCGTAATCACGTCTGACCCGGTCACCCCCGGTGTTTGGACCCATGTCGCCGGCACCTTTGATATTTCGAACCAGACGGCGATGAAGATCTATGTTGATGGAGTCGATACCGGCGCTCTGCCGCTCGGCGGTTCCACTTCCGTGACTTCGATTAACGATTCGGCCACGCCCCTACGCATTGGCACTGCCAAGGGCGCCGGCGGCAGCTTCTCATCCTTCTTCAACGGTCTGATCGATGAGGTCGAAATCTTCAACACCGAGATTAGCGACACAGACGTGAAGGCCATCTACAACGCCAGCTATCTCGGCAAGTGCCGCGACTGCGCGACGCCGCCGAGTGGCATGGTTAGCTGGTGGAATGGCAGCGGCAGCGCGCCGACCGTGAATGACATTGCGGGTTCGAATCCTGGTTCGCTACAGCCCGGCGCCACTTTCGGATCGAGCAAGGTCGGTACCGGATTCACTCTTGATGGCACATCCGGGTACATCGATATCCCCGACAACGCCAACCTTTATCCACAGGCCGGCTCCTTCACCGTCGACGCCTGGATCAAGACGAGCGTCGTCAGCGCCACGGAACAAACGATTATTGCTCATTACGAATGCGCCAATAACTGTCCGGCGGGAGCGTCCTCGGTCTACGACCTGTACGTGAAGAACGGGAAGATCGAAGCGCAGATTCGCGACAGCGGCAACTCGTCGCAAACGCTTACCGGCACGCAGAACGTCGCGGACGGCTTCTTCCATCACGTGGCCCTGCAGCGAAACATCTCCGGCAACAGCATGACGCTGTTCGTCGATGGCGCGATCGAAATCACTCAGACACTGACCGCCACCGGAACGCTGACAAACGATGACGGCGAAGCCGATCCGGTCACGATTGGCGCCATCATCACCACCGGCGGCAGTCCGATTCAGTTTTTCAACGGTTCGATTGACGAAGTCGAATACTTCAAACGCGCGCTCGACCCGAGTGAGATTAAGGCGATTTTCGACGCCGGCAATACCGGTAAGTGCCCGATATCGCCGTACACCATCAACGCGAGCGCCGGGGCCAACGGATCCATCAATCCGACGGGCGCGGTGAGCGTCAATCCGGGTCTCGATCAATCATTCACCATCACGGCAAACTCCGGCTATCAAATCGCCGATGTGTTGGTCGATTCACTTTCCGTCGGCGCGGTTCCGACTTACACCTTCACGAACGTCAGTGCGAATCACACGATCAGCGCGAGCTTCGTAGCCAGCAGCTACACCATCAATGCGAGCGCCGGTCCGAACGGATCGATAAGTCCGTCGGGAGCGGTGAGTGTCAACGCGGGCGCCGATCAATCGTTCACGATTACGCCGGATCAGCATTACCACATCGCTGACGTGTTGGTCGATTCGGCCTCGGTCGGCGCAGTCGCGAGTTACACCTTCAACAATGTAAATGGTAATCACACCATCTCGGCGAGCTTTGCTCCGAACCCATGTCCGATCATTCTGGTAAACGACTCCGGCGATGATCACGACGCAAGTCCGGGTGATGGAACTTGCGCCACCGCCGGCAACGTTTGCACTCTGCGCGCCGCGATCGAAGAGGCGAACGCCGCGGCTGTTTCATGCGGCACGATCAATATCAACTTCAGCGTAACCGGACAGATCTGCGTTGGCAATTCAGTCGCGAGCGCTTACGACACCATTGCGCACGACGTCAAGATCATCGGGCCCGGCGCCGATCAGTTGGCGATTAATGGCAACGGAAATTACCGCATCTTCACCGTCGAGGCCGGCAGGACTGTCACGATCAACGGCCTGACCCTGACCAATGGTTATGCCGCGGAAGATAACGGCGGCGCCCTGTCGAATGACGGCGGCACGGTCACGATCAATAACTGCTTGTTTACGGAGAACTCGGCCGATGGTGGCGGCGGCGCAATCTACAGCGGCAACGGCAGCCTGACCATCTGCGACACAACCATTGACGATAACGACTCGATTGGCAGCTTTGGCGGTGGCATTGATTTATCTAACGGCACGCTCAAACTGACCAACAGCACCGTGTCTAACAACAGCGCCGACGATGGCGGCGGCGGCGGAATCAATACCGACGGGGGCACCACGACGATCATCGGGAGCACCATCAACGATAACTTCACGAACCGCGCGGGCGGCGGCATTCGTAAACGCGGCACGCTGACGATCGTCAACAGCACAGTCAGCGGCAACGTCGCGAATAATAACGGCGGCGGCATTCACAACGATCGCAACTCGGCCACGATAATCAACACCACCATCACCAACAACGCTGCCGGTGTCGATTGCTCTAACGACGGTGGCACCTGCTCCGGCGGCGGAATTTACAACAACGGCGCTTCACTACTTTTGCGCAACACGATTGTCGCCGGCAATTTCAATGGCGATTTGCCCAGCAGTATCACCGATGATGTCAGCGGCACCGTCAGCAGCAGTTCAAACAACAATCTGGTCGGCGACGGTACGAATATGTCCGGCATCGTTAATGGTGACGGAAATCATAACCAGGTCGGCACCAGTGGTGCGCCGATCGATCCGAAACTCGGCCAGCTCGCCAATAACGGCGGTCCCACCGAAACCCATGCCTTGCTGGGCGGCAGCCCCGCGATTGATGCCGGGGACAATTGCGTGCTTGACGATTCGTGCAGCTCGCCGCTGGGATTCAATCTCACCACGGACCAGCGCGGCATGGGCCGTCGCCAGGGCCCGCAGGTCGATATCGGCGCGTTCGAGGTGCTACAGGCCGTGGTCAACACCACCGCTGATACCGACAATGGCTCTTGCGAACCCCTGGGAACGAACAACGGCTGCACGTTGCGCGAGGCCATTAACGCCGCCAACTTAAACCCTGGCACTCTGATCGTATTTGCGATTCCTCCGGACACCGACCCCGGCTGCGTGAACGGCGTCTGCACGATTAGTCCCACGACGAACCTGCCGGCGATTACCACGAACGTTGCAATTGACGGCTACACACAACAACCCTGCCCGCCGAGCCCGACCGGGCCCTGCTCGCATCCGAACACTTTAAGTCTGAACGCGGGTGACGATGCGGTCCTGCTGATTGTGTTGGATGGCAGTAACGTAACGACCAACGGACGGGGCCTGGATCTCGAAGAACTCTCTGATCAATCGACCATCCGTGGCCTGGTGTTCACTCATTGGAACACGGCCGCCATCTACATCAACGACAGCAGCAAGAACACGATCGAAGGCAACTTCATCGGCATCGATCAGACTGGCGCTGCAGCAGCCGGCGCCACCGGCGGCACGGGCGTTTTAATCACCAGCGACTGCTCCAATTTTGCCGACGATAACCTGATCGGCGGCGACGTTCCCGCGGCGCGAAACATTATTTCCGGTAACGGCGCGTCGGGCATCGACATTGGCGGGACGGACGGCTCATGCGCCGGTTACGCTTCAGTCGAAGGCAACTACATCGGCACGGACCGTACCGGCAAGGTCGCCCTGCCCAACGCGACCCACGGCGTGGTGGTTGAGAACGGATCGCAATTCAACATCATTGGTTGCGAAGTGCTGGATGGCGACAACCTGATTTCGGGAAATGCCGATGCGGGTGTCTATATCAGCGATACCGATTCGTGCGCGGTGCAAGGGAACTTTATCGGGACTGATCTCACGGGCGCGGCCCCGTTGGGGAATAAGCGCGGCGTGGTCGTGAGCGATTCGGGCCTGGTCTTTATCGGAATTTCACCCGACACCGGTGTCATCTTCCCCAACTTCATTTCCGGCAATGCCGATAACGGCGTCGAGCTGATCAACGGAGCCGGTATCAATTACGTGCTGGGGAACTTCATCGGCACGGATCTTAACGGCACCGCTCCGGTCGGAAATGGGAAATCGGGAGTCCTGATTAGCGGGGCCGGCTTCAATACCATCGGCGATGGATTTCAGGGCGATGGAAATCTCATCTCCGGCAATACGGACGAGGGCGTCGCGCTCCTGGGAGCCGGCGCTAATGTGGTCCAGGGGAACTTCATCGGCACCGACATCAATGGCAACGTCGTGAGCGGATTGGGTAACGGCGGCCATGGGGTCGAGGTTTATATCGGTTCAGCCGGCAACGAGATCGGCGGAGTAACAGAATGCGAATGCGCGGTCGACTCGACCCAGAAAGCAAGCACGCGGCAATTGGCCGTTGCTAATCGCGCAGGCTTGCCGGCGTCAGACAGGGCCCAGGCACTGTCGAGCCGGGTGAAGGCGATGACGGCCAGGGCCCAAGCGGGAGCGAGCAAAGCTAACGGGACCACGCCTAAGGCTCAAGCGGCGGCTAGCGATCTTCAAATAAACCGGGCCAAGGCTCAGGCTCCAGCAGCAAATCGTAAAGGCACTGCGCGAGCCGGCAGGGCCGCCGGGTGGGGCGCGCGGCGCCGACATCGTGTCACCGCCGGGCCAAGTAAACTACGATCGTCCAAACCGCAGACCACTGCTGCGCGTTTGGAAACAGCGAGACCGCAGCCTTCGGTTGTGTCATCAGTGCAGAACACTTCGGCGGGCAACATCATCGCCGGCAACGGCGGCGACGGCGTGCGCGTCAGCAGCAATGGTGATTTCGATAACCTGATTAGCGTGAATTCAATCTTCGCTAATTTGGGATTGGG
>JADMIO010972828.1_pt1 | contig 25154 bp, 58 predicted proteins | sample 8958161 | NCBI WGS metagenome assembly JADMIO01 (sample SAMN16585339, study PRJNA669376) | soil metagenome | isolation source: Crop rotation soil | place: USA: Cullars Rotation, Alabama | collected 2011
GCCGCGACTTCAAGTCACGTGAATTCCAAGCTTCGGATCCCACTGTGCTGGAAAGGGTACCGCCGCCTCTTGCCGTCACTTCGAACCACGACGCGGTCTAAGCTACGCACGCGGCCTAGATCCGACACCTCGTACAGATCGCTCCATCCTGCGACGGGCCGCCAACGTTCTGCTGCGTATTCGTCCTCAGTGAAGGTCGGCAGGTCTGGGATTGGGTGCTTGCGTGGTCGTTTTTGTGATCGCCGCTCTATTCCGCGGTGTTGTAGGAGTTGGCGTACTGCCGAGCTGGTGATGCCCAGTGCTTTGCCCACGGCGACCGAATTCTCACCGGCTATGTACCTGCGGACGGCTTCCTCGCGCCCTGCCGCGTCTAGCCTTGGCATCGTCGACTCCTCACTAGTCGGCCATGCCTCGGGACGGTGACAGCCGTCGCCGAGGCGCTTACGCTTCGTGTCGCCGCGTGGCTACATGCCACGATCGTGTGCTACCGAGTCTAGCGAATTGCACAGACGTGATTTACTCTGCGTGTTGCGCTCCCGGGTGTGTCGCGGGTTTGGGCCTCCCCTGGTCACCTGCGGCCCCGGGGGCCTTCCCTGTTCGGAAGGGGTGGGTCGGGGTGGCGGTGCATGAACGCAGCGTGTGGGACCGGTACGCCACACGACGTCTGTACACACTGCTCGCCGAGGGGAGGCCAGCGCGGGGTAGCGAGCCGTGGCGTCGGCAAACCGCGATCACCGCTCAGTTAGATAAGTGGTACCCGCAGCGGCGGGTGGCGCGGCACGCAGTGGAGTCCCGCCGGATCGTGATCAGAGGCAAGGTGGCGTGAGCGTTGTGACTCAGTGGGAAGCAACCCGGTACGATGGCCTGCGACGGACACGGACGGGGATAGCTCAGCCCGGAAGAGCGGCGGCTTCTACGAGCCGTGAGTCGGTGGTTCGAATCCATCTCCCCGTACTTGGAGCGATCAGCTTTGCACTGGGCGAGCGCCTAGGCCTCCCAGATTGTCCCTATCTTGTGCGCTGGTCGGTTGAAACTAAGCTCGGCGCGCTACGGCTTCATCACTGGCTAGCGCCTGACGACGCCCGGGCATTCCACGATCATCCTTGGTCGTTTTTCACCTGGGTGATCAAAGGCGGATACACGGACACGTCGCCTAACAGAGCCGATCACCTTGCCAGTGGCTCGTGGCGTTTCCGTCATGCACATCATCGACACACGGTTTGTCCAGACCCAGCTGGCGCTTGGACTTTGCTCGTCACAGGACCACCGATCCGCAAGTGGGGATTCTGGGTGGGAGACCGGTTCGTGAAAGCAAACAAATATTTCGCCACCTATGGACACCATCCGTGCCGGAGCTTCGCGTGATCCGTGTTCATTCCCCGGCGCCGTACACGCCCCGCGACATCCCCGCCGGCACCGAAGTGCGGGGCCTCATAAGTCGCCGAAAGGGGATCGTCCAACCACACCGGCCCAACCTGATGGGCACCTTCTCCGTGGCCTGGTGCGACGGCAGCCAGTTGTGGGAAGTGGTCACCGCCGACGACGTACAAGTCATCGCCGACACCAAAGCGGGAGCAGCGTAAATGACTAGGAGCAACGGCCCCGACCACGACGACAACACGGACGACGGGCCAGAGCCAGGCGAGTGGACCGTGGTAGCCACCGAGAATGGGGACTCCGCTGAGGCGGACAAGTAGCGTGACCGGCCCACCGCGGATCACCTGGGCGCCCGTCCTAGCGATCCTCGCGCTGGTTGTGGCCTTGGGCTGGTTCGGTTACGAGTTGGGCTGGTGGTGGGTCCGACACTCGCTTAGCGGCTAGCGGTGTCTTGAGGCGCCCACGCCGGGTCGTAATCAGGGTGATCCGCGTAGGGCGAGGCGAGGAGCCGTAGCGTCTCCACTGCGAGAGTGACAGCGAGGGCTTGCGGGTCGTGACGGAGACAGCCGAACTGGCCGTAAGTGGACAGGTCACGGTCGCCGATCACTTCAACGCACCAGTCCACCACCCCCCGCTTAGCTTCCACCTCGACCAGCACCCGTCCGGGGGTAACACAGCGTTCAAAGTTGCTTGCCTCGTTCGCGAAGTACGGGTCTCCGTCACGTAAGACGGCTTCTGTCTGGGCGATCTGCTCGTCTTCGTCGAGGCAGGCGTGAAGAAATGCGATCAGGTCTCTCATGATGTCACGTACCGGTACAGTTCTACGACGAAAAATGCTGGCCACAACGTGAACAGCACCATGGCGAATACCCACATCGCTGCTACCCGCCGGAGGGGGGTCTGGGCTTCGAATTGGGGCCGTAAGTCCTCTATCGCCCAGCGCCACCCGTAGACCACGACGAGTACCCCCGCCGCTACGTACAGCGGGGCGAGGATCTGTAACCAGCTCACGCTGGGATCGTTTCGGGCCAGCGGGCCCTCATCCGGGCCAGCGCCAGCTCTGCGGTCTTCCCGACCCACACGCTCACCGTGGCGGACACCACAATCGCGGCCACCACCACCAACAACTCAAGAACCACCGGGGTCATCCCTTCGCCGCGGCCAGCAACAGCCCCGCCACGATCACAACGCCCAACAGCCAACCACCCAGCCACACCGGGACACCCCAACCCGGCGCCACCGCCGCGACCACACCACCGGCTAGGGGTGAGCCCACGAACAGGACAAGCACGAACACAGCTGCAAACAGCGGCCAGCGGGTGGCGGGTCTGGTGTCAGTCAACGTTTCCTACACATCTCGTGCGCGGCCTCCTCCGCCTCAAACAGCGCCGCGATCAGTTTCGCCTGCGTCGGGTACGCGTTAAGGCCCTCCGCTTGGGTCAACAGGTCGTGGATCTGCTCGCACATCGCCGTGTGCTCCTCCTCAAAGGTGAGTTTGGTGTCAGTCACTGGCCATCACCGGCTGGCGGTGTCCAACCCAACGCGATCAACGCGGCCCGCGTGGCATACCGGATTTCGATCGTGGCCTGCCCATCGAACTCAACCCGCGGGGCCACCAAAGCCAACTCCATCCGCGTGGTATCCCCAACCTGCGATACGAACGTGATCCCATTCACGGCGAGGCTGAGGTCGACACCGTCTACAACGACACTGCCCAAGCCATGGGGGTCGACGATGAGTTGGACTTCGTGGAAGGTGGGTCGCGGTGGACTCTGCCCATCCGCGACCCCACCCCCGCTGTTGCTCATGACGCGTCCATGCGTTTCCTAGGCCACGATCGGCTCAACAGGACCACTGGCCATGAAAAAACAGCCAGCCAGATGGCGACAATGTCGAGCAGGAACCCAGGTCCAAGACGCCACGACGGCACCAGGTACTGCTCGATGTCCCACGTCTTGAACGTGTACCAGCCACCGATCGCCAGGTAGGCGATGAGGGCCAACCCCACCACCGTCACCACGACATCTGCGACGCCGCCGGAGAGGGTGCCAGCTGATGCGTCCGATCAAACGCCTGCTGCACCGCAACCGGAATACGACCCCGCTCAGACACCGTGTGCCCATTCCTCCGGGCCCACTCACGGATCGCCTGAGTCTGCTCACGGGACTGACGGGTGCCACCTGTACTACGGGCCTTGTAACCACTACCGGAGCCCTTGACGCGTCGCGCGCTCTCCACGAAGCCAGCAACAGCTTCGTTGAACTCCTTGATGTTCTCACCGGAAAGATCGATCTCATAGTTGGTGCCGTCCACGGCGAACGTGAACGTCCGCTCCGCTACGGTGCCGTCGATGTCATCGATAAACTCGCGGATCACTTTCTGTGCCACTCTGTGTAGTCCCCTTCTGGGTTGTCCTTGTTTGGATCGCGGAAATACTAAACCATGAGCGCGGTGAAAACCTAATCGGACTCCAGTTCCTTAGCCCGTGCTTCGGCTTTACCCGCCGCGCGTCCCAAACCTTCCCGCACACCACTCTCATGGTCGGTGGTGGGATCGAACTCGGCGGCGTCAGCCGCCAGGTCATCCGCCAACTTGTGGAGAGCGTCAGCGTCGCCGGTGGTCATGCCTCGTACATTCCAGATAGTGCCGGCTGAAGCTGCGCCAAATGCTCAGCCCAATACCCAGTCAACACCGCCCGCGCCGTGGCATCGGTTTGGGTGAGGAACGTCAAGTGGCGCAACGCGTGGTGCAGCACATCGATATAACGAGGTACCGGCACCTCCGCGGCTCCATGCGGGTACGGCTTGCCCACAGCAGGCAGCAGGTCAGCTGACACTGGCAGTGCGCCCGGCCAACGGTCGAGTACAAGCCCGACGGCCTCGAACACGGCAACGTACGTCAGGACGACGTGAGGCCCGTCTGGTCTCCAGCTAGACGAGTGAACGAGCGCAGGTTGAGGTTGGTCGTTCGCGGCGACGAGCAACTCGACCTCGAAGTGAGGCTCGCTTGATGCTGGGATCGGAGGCGACCGCCAGGCATCCGACCCTGACACAAGCCAAATACCGTGTTCATCGGCGGCTACGGGCCAGCATTCCACGACAACGTTAAGGGTTTCCATGGTCATCTGCTGTCCTCTTTTCCTTTTCCTTCTTTACTTCCTCCATCATGGTCCCTGCCCTGCTCTTCGACACTCCGAAGCGACGGCCTAGTGCAGCGAGCGACAGCCGCTCAGCGTCCCAGACCCTGCCAGCTGTATGGGTACGCAGAACGATGTCCACCTCGACGATGCGCTTCGTGGCTGCGATCAGCTCGTTCACGGCCTGGTTAGCGACCGCCGGAACCGCGGAGTTGATCGCGTCTACCGCCACTTGGTGTGCTCGTTCAAGGTCGGCGATGGCCGCACGTACTACCTCCAGGGGGTCTAGGGGGGTCTGCACGATGCCAGTCTAAGTGGCAGCGTTCAGGGGGGCTGAACATTCGTCCATACGGGTGGACGATGCAGGAGGATAGCGAAAACTGTTGCAGTCGTCCACCGGGGTGGACGTAAAGTGGGGTTAGCGCTGGGAAAGTCCTAGCGTGATAGCGCCGGTAAGGCACCGGTTCTATTTGGTGTGCCCTTTTCGGGCCTGATTGTCCCGGCCCGGTGGTAGTGGATCTCAAGCATCCGAGCTTGGGGTTACTTCTAGTTAGTGCCGCCACCGGGCCGGGTCACCACAAGTTGTCTCATCAGCAGCAGCAGGAGAGTGGTCAGCCCCCGTGTGCCTAAGGAGTCAATGTTGAAGGTCCGAATAACCGGGGCTACCCGCGACGAGTGCAGCAGCGCTGCTGCACAGGTATCAGAGCTACTCGGTCTGCCAGACATCAGCGAGCCTCGCCTTAGCCCCGGTAGCACAAACACATACTGCATATACGTGGGCGGGCACTCCTCACGGTTCTACAGCAAGCCATGTGAAACCTGTGGCGACGTACCGCGGGAGACCCGTAGAGGCCGCTGTTCGAAGTGCTACCGAGCACTGGTAGGTGCGGAACGGGCCGCGGGGATCTACGCCAACATGCGGGGCCGCGGTGGCACTCCACCTGAGGAATTTATAACGCGGCTCCTCAGTCGTGTAACGGCTGGCTACGGAGGTTGTTGGATTTACACGGGCACCACGGACCGACACGGCTACGGTCAGTTTCATTTTGACGGGAGCAAGGGCGCGCATCGAGGTGCCTACAAGTTATTAGTCGGTCCAATACCAAAGGACCACGACCTAGACCACGTATGCCATACGCGAGACACGACATGTCCAGGCGGAAAGTGTATCCATCGACGCTGCATAAATCCGTCTCACCTGGAACCAGTCGCTCACTCCGAGCATGGCAAGCGTCGGCGGCGTAGGTCTCACTGCCCAGCGGGGCATCCCTACGTTGGCGACAACCTCATCCTGCGACCGCCGCGATCCCCGGACGGTTTAGAAACCTGGGCGTGTCGTACATGCGTGAACGAGCGCAAGCGCCAACAACGAGCGAGCGCGTCATGATCCACGTACAGACGGTAATAGGCCCTGAGCTAGCGGTCTCGACGCTAGCTCAGGGCTCCTTGTTGTCCCGGAACCTCGCGATAAGGAACGGAACTAGTGATGGATGGTACACAGCAGGTCAACGATCCGCAGCTCGACGCGGACGTGAACCCGCCAGATCAGGCTTCCGAGCTCGGGGAGTCGTACTACTACCTCGAGGACGTGCCCCGGTGAGCGGCGAGGTCTCCCGGCGGGTGTCGTTCGCCTTCTTGAAGAAGCGTCGGAGCGGTGACGACCGGTATCCGCGGGTGAGTACGGAGCTGTTTTGGTCGCCGCGGTGTCCGGATGAGGTGCGGTTGACGTTCCAGACGCGTCGGAGCCCGGTTGTTTGGGTTGTGGCGCGCGAGTTACTCGCTGCGGGTTTGGACGGGCCAGCTGGCGTGGGAGACCTGTCGCTGTTGCCGGATTTACGGGACTGCCGCCGGTTGCTGCTTGTGCTTGATACACCGAATGGTCGGGCCGTGTTGCGGGTTCGTCGGGATGTCCTCGCTGGTTTCTTAGCCGAGTTGCCGGAGTCGCCGTCGGGTTCCGGGTTGGCTGATGAGGTTGAAGCATGGTTAGCGGGGGTGACGCAGTGAGCGCTGAGGTGGGGTCGTGAACCGTTTTGTTCTGCCTTTGGTGTTGGTGGTCGATGCGGGTTTTGTGGCCGCGTTTTTGGTGTGGCATGTGCCGTTGGTGCGGTGGTTGGGGTTTGCGGGTTTCGCCTTGTTGGCGGTGTTGGTTTTGGTGGACACGGTGTTGGAGAGGAGACGGGTCGGTGGTTGACATCGTGAAACGTTCCCTGCTCAGCGGCGTAGCGTTGGTCGCCGCTGCGTTGATTCTGCCCGTGGTAACCCATCACGGGGCCGTCACCACAACACCCGCCACGAGCACGCAGATCCCCACGGTGGACTACACCACCGACAGCGCCGGGATCGTGGCCCCGGATGACGCTGAATACCGCCAGTACCGCAACGTTGTGCCGCAGTCAGACCCATTGGGGCCGGTCATCCCGGCCCCACCAGATGGCTCATCCCCCGGGGTGTGGCGTGCGTTCGGGGTCGCGCAATGTGAACGGTTCCGCAACGAACCGGCGTGGTACCGGCGCGGCGCGGGTTGTCACGTCTCCGACGATCCGGCTACGCCGCACATGGTGTTCGACTTGCCGCCCACGGAGCGGGCGGATTTGGACCGGGAACAGCAGAACCGGATCAGCAAAGTGTGTGACGCTGCCAATAGATTCGGTTACGAATGCAACGTGATCGCCACAGACGGTCCGTAAACCATTGAAGGAGATGATTGGTGATGGGTGACAGGAATCGTCCGGAACGGGTCCGGGTCCGGTCGTGGCAAAGTACGGCTACTAATTCGGCGGGGGAGCGTTATTCCGCTTGTGTTCATGATGTGCCGCTAACTAGGTATTGCGCGGCGTGTGACCGTATGGAGCGTGGCCGTTGATGGGGATGGGTGTTGATGAGTATGCGGATTTGTTGTCGCATTCGGAGGCGACCGCTGAGGTCCATGCTTTGGCGTCGTTGTTGGCGCGGCTGGTGATCGAGGCCCGTGGTGCGTCGGTGTTGTTACCGGCGGGGGTTGTGGGGTTGGCGGATGAGGCTGCCGGGCGGGCCAGTGTCCGCCGGCGTCTCAACGAGACGCGGGCCGCGGCGTGAGTTTGATTCAGTTCCCGGGTAAACCACCCGGGGAACGAACCACGGAGATAGCGCCCGCAGAGGTGGGCGCTGTCCCCGTGAAACCCGGCGGGGAGGTCGAGCCAGCACCGGAACCTCTTGAGGGTGAGCTGCTCACCGATGAGGAAAGCGCCGCGGTCGACGCCCGGTTACATCAGCGGATCACCAGAACGGTGCACCGGGTTGTCACCCTGGTCGTGGTTGTGGGGGAATCGGAACGCACCTCGACCGCGCTGGGCAAGGCCGCTGTGCGGATGGTGTGGACCGTGTTGCAGGGGTTCCTTTCATGGCTTGGGCGCGCGTATGACGCGGCCACCTTGGGGGTGTACCGGCGGCAGGTCAAGACCCATGAGTTGATGGGTAATCAGGAGCAGCTCGCGGAGTGGGCGGACCGCTATCACAAGGCTCGGCAGGATCGTCATAAGCGGATCCTGAACCTGCCGATGGCCGCGTTCGGGATGCTGCAAGTCGCCGCCGGTGCGATCGCCGCGTTCATTGGGTTAGTGATCCTTCTCGGTGTGTTCGTGGCTGTTTCCGGTGCGGGCCCGTTCATGAGTGTTGTTCACGGGACGATGGACCTCGCCCGGTGGATTTCCACGATCGTGGGCACCGCGTGGCGCCCGTTAGTGATCCTCACCCCGCTGGCCATCGTCGTGGGCGCGTGGAAAGAGGGCCGGCGGTGCAAGACACCGGGCTGGCTCGCGACCACCGCGGACTCTGACGTTGACGTTACGATTGATGAGACGTCGATCGCGAACGCGTTGAAGGCATTGCGGATCCCGCAAATCAACGACTATTTGAAGCAGGGGTTCCCGATCCAGTTCATCACCACCGCCCGACGGGACGGGCGGGGGACTCATGCTGTTGTTCGGTTACCTCGCGGTGTGACAGCGGACATGATCGCGCAACCTCAGCGCCGCGCCCAGTTCGCGGGCGCGTTGTTCAGGGCCACGAAAGAGGTGTGGCTCAAGACCGGTGGGGAAGCGAGCATCCTCGATATTTGGGCCGCGGACAAAGGCGCCCTCGCTGAGGGGGCCGGGCCGTACCCGTTGCTGGACAAAGGCAGCGTCGACGTGTTCAAGGGGGTGCCGTTTGGTCGGACCCTGCGGGGTGACCCGATCTCGGCTCCGGTGATTGGGCGTAACACCATTGTCGGGGGCATTCCGGGTCAGGGTAAGTCTTCGGCGGCGCGGGTGATGATGGTGGGGTTCGCGTTGGACCCGACGGCGGAGCTACGGATTTGGGTGCCGGACTCGAACTTCGACTTCGAGGCGTTCGAGCCCCGCTGCTCTCGGTATGTGATGGGCGCGGAAACGGAGAAGATCGCAGAGATCCTCGCCCATTTGCAGGAGTTACATGCGGAGGTGCAGACACGGGGTGACCTGTTAGTGAAGTACCGCATCCCTGAGGTGACCCGCGAGTGGGCGAGTAAGAGCGTGGGACTGCACCCGTTGGTGTGCCTGTTGGAGGAGGCGCACGTCGCGTTCCAGCACCCGGAGTACGGGCCGGACATCTGTCAACTTGTGATCGACATTGTGCGGTTGGGTCGTAAACGGGCCATCCATTTCATTGTGTCCACCCAGGCCCCGACGAAGGACTCGATCCCGCGGGACGTCACCCGGAACTGCTCCAACGGTATCGCCTTCTCGGTAGGCGACCACGTTGCTAACGATGCTTTGTTGGGGCAGGGCGCGTACCGGGGTGGGCACCGGGCCACTGAACTCATCCCCGGGACCGACATTGGCACGGCCCTTGTGAAGGGGTTCTCCGGGCAGCGGTCGGAGATGGTGCAAGCCTATTTCTTGAGTGTCGACAACAAAAAGGACCAGGTGACACCGATCATCAAGCGGTCGTTGGCGGCGATGGACCAGCGGGGGGCGCGTCCGCTGACGATTGACGCGCCGCCGACGGCCACGGTGCGGGATTTGTTGGAGGACTTGGATGAGATCCTCGGTGACGAGCCTGTGCGTGCTGCGGACCTTCCGGCGTTGTTGTCCCGGTTGGCGCCGGACTGGGTTCCGTATCGGCGGCTGACGGGTCGGTCATTGCGGGTGGAATTGGCTAAGCGTGGGGTGAAGGTGGCGTCGACGGGGAATGTGTGGCCGGTTGATCCGGCTGCGGTTCGGCGGGCGTTGGCGGCTCGTTCTACGGAGGATCTTGATGACTGGACGGACTGAGTTAGCTCCTGCTGTGGGGGGCCGCTGGGGGGTTCTGGGGGTGGTTCCGGGCCTGTTCCTACGGTGCGGTAGCGAGCTAACTGAGCTAACTTTCCGCAGGTCAGAGCTGGTGCGGGGGTGGGCTAACCCGCGAGTGAGAAACCTAACTCGCCTGCGGTGGGCTAACTCGCCACGGACGCTGCCCGGGAGGATCTTGTGAGCCGCCGCGGGGAGGTCATCGCCGGTGCTGTGGTGCTCGTTTTCCTTTTATGGGTGTCGGGTTATCACGGATGGGCCGAGCTGATTGCGTTGTGCGGCTTCGCGGCGTGGTGGTTGGATGCGGCGTTCTTCCATATTGATGATTGTTGGTGCGATAAGGGTTGGATCGTGTCCCCGTTGAGTGGGATGCGCAGGCCGCATAGGGCGTGCGGTAATACTGGGCGTCGGCCGCGGCTGGTACAGCGCTTGTGGCATCGACAGGGTAAGTCGTGAAAGGAGTTATGGTGAAGGCTCGTGTGTTGTTGGGTGGGGCTGTTGTTGTGGCGGGGTTGGCGTTGTTGTCGTCGTGTGGCCTGTTGGGTTCTGATACGCCGTCGTCGGCTGGTTCGCAGATGGGTGGTCCGGCGTTCAACAACGCGGGCGATAACGGGCCGATGGTGTTGTTGACGGTTGTTGTGGTGGTGGTGTTGTTCGCGGCTGGTGTGATGGCTGCGGCGATGTTCAGGGATTGGCGGGATACTCGCGCGGAGCTGCGCCGGTATGCGCGTGCGGAGGTTGCGGGGCGGCCTGCGGTGCCGGAGTTGAATGGGGAGGCGTATGAGTATCGGGCGCCGGTGGATTACCGGGAGTACCGGAGGATCGGGCGGTGACCGGGATGGTGTGGATGTTGGTGTTCAATGTGGCGCACGCGGTTTTCATGATGGGCATGGTGCTTCTGGTCGTGTTGTGGCTTGTGCGTAAGGACCGGGTGTGTCCGCGTTGTGGTGGTCATGGTGAGAGGTGAGGTTGTCACGGTTCGGGGCGCGGAGCTTGCGTCTCGGGGCAGTGGTGATGTGTCGGTGCCTGTTCGGGTGTGGCAGTGGTTGGGTCAGGACAAGGCCCATAACGCAGCGAGTGTGATTTTGTCGCCGGGTGAGCGGGCGGTGTTGTCGACGCGGCGGCATTGGTTGGTGCCGTGTCGGGACATGTTGCCGATGGCTGGTGTGATGCCGTTGGCGTTCGCGGCGAGTTTCGCGCTCGATGTGGTCGCCTCAAGCTTGTGGTGGTTGCAGCTGTTGTTGTGGGTGGGCACGGCGGGGCATTGTGTGCATGTGGGTTATCGGATCATGGCGTGGCGGGCGGATATGTTCACTGTGACCGATGAGGGGCGGTTGTTGCGGGTGTGGGGTGTGTTTGAGCGGCATGTGATTGAGTACCGGTTGGCGAAGGTGTCGAATCGGGAGTTACATCATTCGTTGGCGTCCCGGTTCTTGGATTATGGGACGTTGCGCCTGGAGTCGGGGGGTCAGCATGATGATGGTGCTAGTGGCGAGTTCTTGAGGTGGGTGCCGCAGGCGGATAGGATTTTCCGTTTGGTGCATGAGCACACGTTGGAGACGCAGTGGCAGCGGGTGTTCACCCGTCACCACGGGTAGACCGTCTATTGTAAGACGAGGAGTAGCAAATGTTTGGGAGTGCTAAGTCAGCGGGTGGCACCTATTCGTATAAGATGGTGCTATCGTTCTCCAGTGAGCCGAGTAGCAGGGTCCATGACCTTCACGGGCAGTTCACGTTGGAGGGTAGGGAGACTGTTGAGGACGCGAGGGAGCAGATCATCGCGCAGTATGTGAGGGGGCATCGGCATCTTCGGGGTGATGATGTGTTCGTCGTGAGTTTCAGCTACAGCTGATGGGTGGTGAGAGAATGACTCGGCGTGGGGTTGCGGTAGGGCATGACAGCTCACCGCGGCCGGCCCGCTGCCTAGAGCAATGGAACGAGCACGCATTCTGCTCTAGAGACACCGGTCACGATCTGCCACACATCGCGCACGACTCGCTGAACCGCGAACAGGTCATGTGGCCAACGGTCATAGGCGGCCTGTTCCAGTATTCCCCCGGCGGGTGGTATCGGAGGCCTGTTCCGTGATGGAAGCGAAGCGTGGTCCCGTCCGCCTGGAGAGTGTTATGTGGCGGATATCGGCAACGCTTAACGGTGCCCTAGTTCCCTTATGTGGAGCGTTGTCGGTTGTACACGCCCTTCACGGGGATACGGTGGTGGCGATCATTTGGGGTGGTTCCGCGGTGTTGTTTCTGGTGTCGGTGATGTTTAATTTGTTGACGCTTCGCTACGTGTCGGATTAGTCGTGTTCGCGTATCCGCCGCCGGGTCATTATTTGTTGCCGACTGAGCGTAGGGTGCTTCGTACCCGGCGGCATTGGGCGATCCTGGTCCCGAATATCGTTGTGACCACGGTGGTTGTGGTTGGTTCGGTGGTGTTGTCGGTGTTGGTGTCCGGCGCGGGTGGTGGGGTGTCGTTTGTTCATAGTGTGTTGTGGTATATGCAGGTGTTCATGTTGGCCCGGTTAGCGTTGGTGATCGCTGATTGGTGGGACGACGTCATCATGATCACCGGTGAGCGGATCATGAATGTCTCTGGACTGTTGGCGTCGAAGATGAAAGACACCCCCATCTCGAAGATCACCGACCGGGACATTCGCCATAGCGTGATCGGGAACCTGCTCGGCTACGGCACGATCATCATCGAATCCGCAGGACCGGCGTCGTTGCAGCGGTTGACGTTCGTCCCGGAGCCGATGACGTTCTATGAGGCGATCGTGAAACTCACCTCGAAGAAGGGCCTGCCCCCACCGGCATCAGGTGACGAACAGGCCGGTGGGCAGCCGAGCATTGAGCAGCAGTCAGCCGAGTGGCCCGTAGACAAGTAGGAGAGCAGCGATGGGTTTGTTCAGTGGGTGGACCCACAGTTGGAGGAAACACCCCAAGCTAGGATGGTTCCGGTTCAACATCGTGGGTTCCGGGTTGAAGGCCCGCTTGTCCTCGGTAACGTTTGAGCCGTTTGAGTGGTTGAAAGCTAACTCCCGGACAAGGCGGGTGTCGATCGACACGCCAGGTCCGGGCGGGATATATAAGCGGTTCGGTGGTCGGGCGCGGCGGGACAGGACACGACGATGAACTCGCACGGATACACAGTTACGGCCTCACTACCCCAGGCCTCTGTCGGAGGCGGCGGGGATACTCTCTGACTGCCCAACTCGGCGCCGGAGGCTCGTCTTTGAGGGTGCACCAGCACCGGAACTTATCCCGCTGTGCCGACAGTGCGTTGCCTACGCCGGGCCACGATACGTAGGTGGTCTCGTACCGGATCGGGTCTTCGCCGAGGGGGCTAGCTATCCTGCCGCCGATGCCGAGGTGTCCGTCTGGGTGCCGTAGATCCCGCAGGCAGCGGACGGGGTAGTGGCCGGGCGCGGGCTCGCCGCAGCGTTCACGCCAGATGCGCTCGCGCTCGACTTCCACGATGGGATCTGTCATCGGCATAGGTTCCGGTCCGCGTCATCCACCAGCGTGGCGGCGTCGATCTTCCTAATGTTCGGCATGTACTGCTGCACCGCCGCCGACAACGACGCCAACGACGCGTTCAGCTGGCGTTGAGCGCACACCGCCTGCCCGGCGAACACGGCCTGATGCGGCTCCACCGCTACCCTATGAGCCGCCAAAGCCTGCAGGAACGCGCGGGCCTCTTCGGTAGCCGTCGGATCCGGGCGCGGTAGCACGGACGCTGCGGCGGCTTTCTCCGCTGCGTGTTCTGGTGGTGTGAGTGTCGCGGTGACGGTGATGAGCACGACGCACACCGACAGGGCCAAGGGGAGGATCCAGTAGAGGTGCCATACGGGGTTGCTGAGTTCAATTCGTAGTCGACGTTGTGGTGTGAGTCTGTGCTGCGCCCGGTGCCTGCCCATTAGGGTTCCTTGGTTTCCTGCTCTTCGTCGCCGTTGGTGGTGTCGTTGCTGAGTTGCACGCACACGACCGCGCACAACTGGCCCTGCCCAACGCCGGCGCCGGTGGTCTCCGTGCCCTGAGACGCCGTCTGAGCGCGTGTCTCCCACCGCTGGCGCTTCCAACCCGCGCTAGTGGGTTTCGGCGGCTCTGGCGGCCCCGCAGGGGCCCACACGACGGGCTCAGGGTCAGACGCCGCCACGACAGCGGGGGGTGGGGTGGGATCCTGGACGATGACGACCACCGGCCACTGCGGTGGTGGTTGTGTAGCCACCACGGGGCGTGGCGTGGGGGCCGGCTCAGGCTCAACCACGACCGGTCCCGGCAGTGCGGGTGCCACCGGGGCTGGCACGCCTCGAGGCTCATCCGGGAACGTCCGTGTCGGCGACAACCCCACCCCCACCCGTGGCGTCGGCCCATCCGGGGCGCTCACCCGGGCACCCAACACACCAACCGCGCCCACAACCAGGATCGTCGCCAAGCCCGCAGCGACATGCTGCAAGATCCGGGTAGCCCGAACCAACGGAACACGATGACGACTCATGACGACCGGGTACCCGGCTGATCACACACCGAGCCCTGCTCAGCACACCAATCCACCACCAACCGCTCAACCAACACCCGCGACAACGCCCGCCGCTCAAACGCCGACGTGCCACCCCACACACCCCACCGCTGATCCGTCACCAACGCATACTCCAAACACTCCACCCTCACGGGACATCCAGCGCAGACCCGTTTCGCTTCCAACCCGGGCTGCCCCTTCGGTGGGAAGAATGCCTCCGGACTAGCGGAGCCGACACAACGACCACGCTGCGCGAGGACCAGCAGCTCAGAATCAAACATCAGGCCACTCCTCGGTCGCTGTGCTCGAAGCGAGCCATACGAGCTGCCGCGTACGCCTCTCTGATCTCATACTGGTCGACGACGAATCCAGCGTTCGCGGTTTCCCAATCGAGCGGATCGTAAACGTAAGGATTGCTGGGAACGCGGCGCGGCCAACCGAATGGCGCCGTAAGTACCCGGCCATCTGTCGACCTGAGAAGCGACGCGTGATAGAACTCCAGCGAATCCGGCTTGAAGGAAGTACCTACCGTTATGAAGTGCGGACCCAAGGCGCCTTCCTTAGGTATATCTGACACCACCAGAGTCGGGTATGAGCCGGGGGGTTGGTCCTTCGAGATACCGACTATCTTCTCGGCGTCCCTCATGGTCATTACCCCTTTGACTTCCACGTGGATCTCCATCTCTGGGAGCCAGAAATCCGGGAGGTACCCGTCGCCGTTGTCTAATACGTATCCTTGGGCTTCGTACTGCCACTGAACCTTGAGATGGTCGAAGACCATGGCCCAGCGTGCCTCTGTGCGGGACCGAAACCGGTAACCGGCGTGATACGTGTCGATCGGTTTGATTGTCATGAGACTTCCCGGAAGTTGGATCGATACCACTCTGGGTCGGCCGGCACCCAGGGGAGCGTGAAGCCGTGTTTCAGCGTGCGTGGCCAGTGGCGTTCGTCTCGGGCTCCGCGCCAAGCGCTTACTTCCACGGTTGATGGGTGTTCCTCGTGCGCTGCTTCCGGTGTCGGGCGCAGGCCGTAGCCGAATTCGGGCCAGCGGAGGAACACGCTGGAGCCGAGTGGGCGCAGCTGCCGTGTGCCGGTGCTGTTCGTGCCGTGGCCGGCGTGGGTCTCGACCGCGACAGTGAGGTGATGCCGGACCCGGAGAAGGTCGATGGTGTCGGTGAGTTCTTTCGCGGCCTGTTCGTCTCGGACGTCGACTTGGGAGAGCCGGTACATGGGTCCGATAACGAGGAGGTCGGGTGCGGTGGCGGTGACGGCTTGTTCCATGCGGGCCAGTTCTCTGGGTTCGGTGAGGGAGATGCCTTCGGGTCGGATGACGAATCGGAGCGCGTTTGTCCAGTCGGCTGGTTCGATTCCGTTGTCGATGCAGGCGTTGTCGACTTGTTTGATGAGTTTCCGGAATCGGCGGCGGAGTTGCCTGCGTGAGTTTTCGCAGTCAACGATGAGGACACGGTAGCCGTTGTGGCGTCTCGGTAGTGGTTCTGTGCTGAATGGGTGGATCCCGGCGGCTACGGTGCACGCTATCTGGGCGGTGAGGAAACTTTTCCCCAACCCTTCTGTTCCGGTGATGACGAGCCGGTCGGTGTATTCGAGTAGCCCGGGGACGAGCCAGTCGTATTCGTCTGAGCCGGTAAGGAGTTCGGCTGCGGACATAGGTGGTTCTGGTGGTTGTGCTTTGAACTCAAGGAGCGCGTCGTCGCATGCTTGGCGCATTTCGGTGACGGCGTTTCGGAACAGTTCGTCGTCGTCGAGTTCGGCGACTGCGGCTACTTTTTGGCTGAGTCGTATGGATGATTCGTTGATTTTCCGTATGGTGGCGAGCGCGGTGATTCGTTCGGTGTAATAGGGTAGTGCGGTGGGGGGGAGTTGTGATTCGCCGAGGCTGAGGATGAGGCGGCCGACTTGGTGTGCGGTGTTGTCGGTGCCGGCGCGTTCGGTGCAGGCGCGCATTATTGTTTCGGGTTCGATGGGGATGTTTCGTTCGTAGTGTTCGGCGAGGACGGTGGCGACGAGTTTGCAGGTTTCGTTGGTCCACACGTCGTGGGTGAGGTTTGTGAATGCGTGTTGGGCGTGGGTTGGTGCGGCGAGGGTGATGGCGAGGGTCATGCGTTCGGCGATGGTGTCGGTGGCGTAGTGGTCGGGTCGGGTTTGGGTCACCATTCGACGGCCCTGCCGGTTTTGGGGTCGCGGTGGATCGTGTCGCCGCCGGCGACGAGGCGGAGGTCGGGTTCGTCGAGGTAGCCGCCCTTGTTTAGCCAGGTAGCGGGGTATTTTATGAACTTCGCGTCCTTGCCGCGGCAGGCTGCGGCGTACCGTTTCGCGGCGTCGATGAGTTGATCTGGTGGGTGGGTCTTGATGGCCTTTGACCAGGCGCGTTCGGCGTCTTTGCGGTCCACATGCCGTGGGTAGGCGGCGTAGAACTCCTCGAATCGATCAGGCCCGTGAGCGGAGCGAGGGGGAGAGGGTTTGGTTTTCCTCTTTTCGGTATGGTTTGGGTCGGGTCGGGTCGGGGGGACCGTTACAGGGTCCATTACGGAACTATCCTGTAACGCGTTACTATGTGCATTACCATCGCCATGTTGTGCCCCGTTACCAGCATCTTCGGCGGGCTCATGAGCATGACCGTTACGCTCACGCCACCGCCGCACGCGGTCCCGGTTGTCCTCACGCTGCTTCTCGACGGCAGCTCTAGTGGGCTGCCAGCCATCCCAATCGTGGTAGCGGTAGCCCACTTCGCCGCCATGTTCGGCCGGGAGCCACAGTCCCACCTCGACGAGGCGTGCTGCGTAGCGTTCCTTTGGATCAAACCGCTGGACGATCTCAGTTGGCACAAAGCCATCGGTGAGGTTGTCGGCAGCCCACGATCCAGCCAGGGACCACAGTCCGATAGCCGGCATTTTGTCTCCTTGGAGTCTTCGCACCTTAGAGTGATCATGGAACTTGTCGTCCACGCGGAACCACGTCATACGGACCTTGCTCCCTTGCGGGAGTTGCACGGAGTGCAGAGTGTTTGAAGATTCTCTGGACCGTCTCTACCTAGTAATGACCATGGACGTACGTGATCTAGGGATAGATCCGTTGTTCTGTTGCAGTAGACACAGCGGTGGCCATCCCTGGCGTAAACCAGATCGCGAACCCACTGGGGGATATGAGCTCGCCACTCGCCATGTCGCCGTTTGTTTGATGGTTGATGTTCGGCCCACTCGTGGAACGTGTAGCCACCCTTGACGCGGCGCCAGAGCCCGGCTTCCACGAGGCGTCCGGCGAGACCTGCGTCGCCGTCGGCCAGCGCGGGCACCATGTGCTCGGGTACGAACCCGTCGGTGAGTGTCTGCGCGCACCACGATCCGGCACGAACCCACAGACCCATCGCCGAGACACCCGCGGCCACCGTCTTGTGGTGGAAGGCGAGGGTGTCGTCGACCTTGAACCAGGTCACGCTTTGGTTACCCCCAGTGATTAGTTGGTTGATGGTGAATGGGTCACTCATTCCCCGTGGTGAGTGCTTGTGCGATGGCGATTTCTCTGCCGAAGTGTGTTGTGGTGAGGTCTCGTTGGATGGTGGGGCTGTATTCGCAGAGGGTCCAGTTGGTTTCGCGGTTGTGGAGCATGAACGCGGCGTGGTCTAACAGGTCGGCGATCTGTTGCGCGGCGGCATGGTTGCTGGCCCGGATCTGTTTGGCGGCCTGCTCGAGCTCGTGAGCGTTCATGGTCATGACTCGGCCCCGGTGTCCCATAGCGCTGGTTGTTGCCCGAGTGGGCGGTTAGACCACAGCACCTCGGTTCGGGTTGACCATTCGCCGCGGGCGCTTTGGCCGGTTCCGGTGGTGAACTCCGCGCGGTACCATCCGTCGTAAAGATGGTCGTACAGTGCTGATGGGTAACCGGACAGCACCACTGCCGCGCGGCAATCTGTCAATGCTGCCGCTAGTTCGCGGTGGTCGTCTTCGTTGAGCATTTCGTGGATGTATCGGTTGGTGCCGTTTCGTGGGTCGCCGGCGGAAGATCGTGACGATCCGAGGTATGGGGGGTCCACGTAGAGCAGCACGTCGGGTTCGCGCCCGTAGGTGGCGATCAGTTCTAGCGCTGGTAGGCATTCGAGGCTGACGGCTTGGAGCCGCTCGGCGACGGTGGCCATTCTGTCGATGTAGCTGGTGAGGTATGCGGGCATGCTCGTGTTGCCGGATGGTTTGACGTAGTGTCGCCATCCGCTGCGTCTGGGTATCCCGCCGCGGCCTTGGGTGAGGGTGACCCATAGGCGGCGGGAGCGTTCGAGGTCGTCGCATGCGGTCCTGTTGTAGGCGGCTTGGTGTTCGGCTCGGGAGTGCGGGGTCAGCGCGCAGGCCCTCGCTAGTTCGTCTGGGTTGTCGCGGAGTACGCGCCAGAAGGTCATGAGGTCGCCGTCGAGGTCGTTGACGGTTTCCATGACGCTGGGGGGTTTGGCGAGGAGCACTGCGAGTGATCCGCAGAACGGTTCCACGTAGTGATCGTGGCGGGGTAGCAGCCGGACGATTCTCGGTGCGAGGATCGTTTTTCCCCCGAAGTAGCAAATGGGCGGGGCGTTCATGCGGCACGCTCCTGGAGGGCGGCCATGAGGAACACGCCGATGTACTCGGTGAAGTGGGGTGGGATGGCCTGGGCGAGTTCGTCACGATTCATCCAGTCGATGCCCATGGCGCGGCGGCGGTCATTTTGGGTTGGTGCGGCACCGTCGCGGTATTCGTTGCCTTGTGCTCCGTGTCCTGCGACTGTTACGGCGTGTCCGGTGTGGTAGCACGGTGGTATCAGGCTGAAGCCGTTCCAGGAGGTCTCGAACAGTCGCACCCGTCTTAGTCCTGGCAGGTTGAACATGCAGCCACAAAGCCGGAAGTCGGGGCGCATGGGGGCGCCGATGACGTTTTCGATGACCCAGGGCCGCCTTGTGAGCTTGAGGGCTGCGCGCGTGTCAGCTAGGAGGTGCGCCGTGCCGTGCTCGCGGCCGGTTACTGACCCGAGGACTGAGTGGTCCTGGCAGGGTGGGCTGGCGTGGATGGCGTCGAATGTGTGGCCGTGTTCGCGGATGAATGTGATGGCGTCGGTTTGGTGGAAGTCGTCTCCGCAGTAGTGGGGTTGGGGTTTGATGTCGATTCCGGTGACGTGGAACCCGGCGCGCTGGTATCCCTTGGTGGCTCCTCCGGCGCCGCTGTAGGCGTCTAGGAGATGGGGTCGTCGGGTCATGCTGCTTCCCGTCTGCGTGTTTGGTGTCTGCGGTGTTCGCTGCCGCGTTTGCGGCATTGGTCTGAGCAGTTTCGTTTCCGGTTGGGGGGTAGTGGTTTGCCGCAGTCTTGGCAGTGGGTGAGTTTGGGGAGGGCGCGGCGGGTGTGGGCGGTGGTTGCGGTGAATGTTGCGCGGGCTTGTTCGTGGCAGGTGTTGGAGCAGCGACGGCCATCCGTCGGGCCAGCGGTCCCAGTCGAGGCTGGTTTCGCCGTAGGGCGGGTCGGTGACGACGAGGTCCGGGTGGATGTCTAGGCGCGGCAGGATGTCCCGGAAGTCGCCGTGCCAGAGCTGCACATGCTCGTCTTCGTAGTAGGGGGTGCTCATTGGTCACCTGCGAAGGGATGGTATTCGCCGAGGTGTCCGGTTCTTTCGCGGATGTAGTGCATAGCGTCGAACACGCATTCTTGATCATCGCAGCAGTAGACGGATGCGGCGTTCGCGGTCTTGTCGGTGGGCGGTTGCGTGGGCCATCTGACGGTGCCTGTGGGTTGGTGTCGGCATCGGAGGCGTCGTTGGGGACCGGTCGTGGACAACGTCACGGTGAACCACCGACCAGCGCGTTCCGCACGTCAGGAGCTCGATAGTTCGGGCCCTTAAGAACTTTCCCGTCAGCCCTGAGGACTGGGTGCCCGTCAGAACCTAGTTTGCTCATGTTCGCGCGGTGTACCTCTGTGATCGCCACATCGAGATCGATGCCGAGGGAGACGGCTGTGCCGTAGGCGACATACACAAGATCTGCGAGTTCTTTAGCGATCTCAGTGGGGTCAGCTTCGAGGAGCGCGTCGACTGTCTCTAGACACTCCTCATCGAGGAGGCTGATTCGGAGATCGGCTAGCTCGGGTGTCCACGGTTCGTTGATGGCTACGCCGAATGCGCGGTGGAACTCCGTGACCTGTTCTTGGACAGTCATGCTGTGCTCCGGTTTGGTGTGGCGATGACCGGGTCGACCGTCCCGTTGGTGCTGGGAGCGGGGCTGGGTTCGGTGTCCAGGGGGATTTGTGGTGACAAATGCAGCACGACGCGGACGGTGCGGTCCCCGACCGTGCCGAAGTCGAACCGGGTGGCGGTCACATCGATCTCGCGTCCGTCGCCGGTGGGTTGGGCGTCGAGTTTCCAGAAGGGGCCTTGGTCGCCGTCGCGGGTGAATCCGGTGATGCGGTCGGCGATGATCCCGGGGAGGGGGTCGGTGTTGGTCATGGGATGTCTTCTCCGAAGACCATGGCGGCGGCGAGGAATGCGACGGCGAGGATGGCCCAGGCGATGATCGTGTATTTCGCGATTTTCAGCGCGGTTTCGGGTCGGGTCATTGGTGTGTCCTCGGGGTAGCAGTCGGGGCAGGTGTGATCTGCGCAGCGGGTTTGCCGTACCAGGATTTGAAGGCTGCGAGTGGGTCGGCGAGTTCGTCGCGTTCGAGGTGGTAGGCGTCGAAGTCGCCGAGGTCGCGGCGGCATTGGTGGCAGACGAGGAGTGGCTCGGCTTCATACATGGTGAGTACGTAGGCCTGGTTGGGGCATGGCGGTTCCCAGGGGGCCTCGCATTGGCTCATGACGTTACTCCAGCCGTGGTCAATCCGTTGTCTATGCCTGGGTTGCAACAACTGTTTATAATGTTGATGTAGGCAAATTCACCGAAAATATCTGCCGCTGCCCGGTTATATGCGCAGGCGGCGTCCCAAGGATCAGAAAACACTCCCAAGTGGATGCACGTCTGGTCAACCTTGATAGAAGCCCGCCATCTTCCTGTTTGTTTATGGAAATAAACGCCCCGGTAGCCAGATGTGTTGGTTGTCAGGTTGCGGCGGTTAGCGGCGTTCTGACTATTCGTGCACAACCTAAGGTTGGCGCGAAGGTTGTTGAGACCGTTGTGATCACGATGGTCAACAGGAACACCAGCCGGAGCATTCAATATCAGGCGGTGCATCCTGAGAAAGATGTTGCGCCCTCCGACTTGACGCTTGGTTACGCAGTAAAACGTGTGACGGTGCTTCCTGGCACACCAATGATATTCTGCTATCAGCGGCCAGTCGTGTTCATCAACGATTGCCACGTGGCCACCGAAAAGTGGCACTTCAATCGGTTGGCTCATGACGGGTCACCACCGGTGGTGTCGACTAGTTCGGCGACTTTCTCCGCAAGCCCGGCCGGGTCTTGGGCCAAATCTTCGAGGGTTTCGATCAGCTTGATCGCTTCCTCTTTGGTGAGATCCGCAGACGAGGTGAGCTCACGTCCGACGATGAGGGAGCACGCCGCTAGGCGGGTGTCGCGGTTGTCGATTCCGCCCTTGCTGAAGATGGTGTGCAGTTTCGTGAGTTGCGGGCGGGTAGCCGGGTCATTCGCTGCGGGCGCTGGTTGCTCGTCTTCGTAGCCGTCTTCGCCGGGCAGGGGCGGGCCCTGCGGCTCCTCAGCGGGCTCATCGGGTGGTTCCGGCTGGGGCGCCGCTGGGCGGGGTTGTGTGCGACGCTGAGCTGTCCGACGCGGCGTGGTTGGCGGAGGTGGCTGCTCGGGTGGTGGTGCTGGAAGGTCGCCGTACACGCCGTCGGCGAGTTCCTCCGCGGAGAACGGGATACCGAGTAGCGCATCGGATGCGACCAAGCGGCTGCACTCCGCGGTCGCGCGGGCGATGAGCATCGCCTCGGGCTGGTTCTTCCAGTTCGGTTTATTAGCAAGCCCAAGCTGGCGGGCGCGTTCGATCGTCCACACAGATTCTTGGATCTCGTTGGCCCCGGCTCGGCGTCCTCGGACGATCGCGCGGGTCGAGGTTGACTCAACTTTCCAAATGTCGTGGCCGCGGGATTGGACCACGGCGCGTTGGGTGATGGCCTTCGGCGCGGCTGTCCCTTGGATCACGTCGAACGCGCGGAGGGACGCCATGGGCGAGAACCCGAGTTCGTCGCCCGCGAGGATCGCTGCGGTCGCCTCGTGAGGCTTATTGCGGAACACCTCTGGGACGAATGATGTGGTGACCAGTTTTGTGGCCACCTCGTACGCTGCTTGCGCGGACTCAGCCCATTCAGTGAGGCGTATGACGGTCCTTGGTCGTACCACGGGGGCGTTAGCCGGCTGGTAGTGGGTGATGCCGTTGCGGGTGTCGTCGTAGGTTTCGAGTTCGGTCACGACGGCACCTCGCTGGGCACGATCTCCAGGCGGCGGCGCTGCACCCGGCTCGGCGGGTCGATCGGTGAGCCGATCAGGTCACGGGATTCGTCGTCGAACCGTTTGATCTGCTGTGCATATAAAAAATCACGGAACTGTTGCGGTCCGACGACGAGTGGGATGAGGTCGAATCCGTCGGCTCGGACGTGGACTGCGGCGCAGTCGTCGACCGGCAACATGGGGCAGCCTTCACCGTCTACGTCGAGCCGGCTCTCGGCGTACCGGTATCCGGCTAGTTGCAGCGCGGTTTCCCCGAAGATGCCGGTCCGGTTGGTTTTGATGTCCACGAGTAGCCGTTTGCCGAGGGTGGGGAAGTCGGCGATCAGGTCGATCGTCCCCGCGTACCCGTGCTTGATGGAGTAAATGGTGGCTTCGATGAGGACCGGCCGCGGCCCGAACTCATCCAAGAATTGGACATAACTCTCGATGTGCCCGGCTAGTTCTTCGGGGACAGATACTTCAGCGCCGGTGATGAGTTGTTCGGCTAGTTTGTGGACCTGGGTGCCGCGGTTCGCTGCTTTGTCCCGGTCTTCGTACCGTCCACCTTGCAACCGGCGGAGCCGCTCAGAGGTGGGTAATTTCGCGAGTTCGTCCCAGTTGTCGATGGCGTAGCCGGCGGTGGCGTTCCCGGCCCAGTTAATAAGGGCGGACTTAGGTAGGCCTCCGCCGAGCACTGTGGTGACCCCAGGTACGCGACGGTTGTTCGCGTCAACGTAATGATGACTTTTGGCGGTGTCGACGCGCCGGATCGGGCCAACGAAGCTCATCGGCCACCTCGTGCTTGTATGGCGCGCATGTGGCCTAACAATGAGTCGGCTTCGTGTTCGGCCCATTCCCGGTCGTAAGTGGAGCGCAGGTACAGCAGTTCGGGTTCCAAGCGGGCTTGTTCGAGCCGGCGGGCGGTGAGGGCTTTGACGAGCAACTCACGGTCGATCATCACGGCTTCCCTGCCGTTTCTGCTCGTCGGGTGACGCCGCGGGCTCGTTCAGTTGCGCGGCAGGTGTCGCAGCGGCACCCCCAGTTGGTGTAGGTGGACGGGTTGTGCACGGGTATGGGTGCGATGCCGCCGGCGGCTGCGGTGAGGGCGAAGCGGCGTAGTCGCATGGTTTCGCATTGAGTGTTGTGGGCTTGGATGCAGTGGGGGCAGCGGCATTTGTGGTTGCGGTAGGCGTTTGCCGTGCCGTGCCGGATGGTGCTCATGCGGCTTCGTCCCCTCCGCCGTCGTGGCAGGAGTCGTTGACCAGCTCAAGCCGCAGCCGGCGCCTATCGCCTAACAGTGCGCGGTGGTCCCAGTCTTTGAGCGTTTCCATGCCTTTGTCGAGGGTGAGGACGGCGTACTGCTTGGGGTGGTACTTGGGCCACCATGTGATGAGGTTCTGGGCGTCGAGGACGCTGACGGCGAGTTGTATCTCTTCGTCGGTGATGAGCGTGTCGTTGATGTAGAGGAGCCATCCGCCGGTGGTTTGTTGGACGCGGGATACGGTTCTGAAGGAGATGCAGCGGAGGATGTTGTGGAGCGTGGTTTGGGTGGTCTCCGACACGGTGCTCACTGCGCACCGTCGATGACCGGTCCGAAACGCTCTGCATAGGCCAGCGCGGCGCCCCATCCGACCTTCGAGGGCGGTGGGTTATCCCCGAAGGAGCAATCCTGTACCCGCTGGGCGCCGGCTAGTGCGCTTGATGCGTCGGCCTCGAAGGCGTACCCAGCCGTTAAGAGATCCCGGAGAAGACGATGTGCGGACATACGCTGGATACTCGGTTGGGCAAGGTAGCTAAGTGGGACACCTAGATAGGCAAGTGCGTAGCCCACGATGCACCGGGGTGTGGGTTCACCGTTTACGAATTCCGCGTACAAGCAGTGTTTGTTCTCGCTGCCGTAAATGTAATCTTCGCCCTTCTCGGCGACGGCCTTTCGAAGCGCATCGAGCGCATCGTCGAGTGTCACCCTCTTGGTGATCATGCTGCACCTCGGCGTGTCTTGCGTTGCGCGTTGGCCAACACCACGTCAATGAACGCTGGTAGGGCGGCTTGCACATCAGCGTGGTCGACGGTGAGGCCGAGGTTGTTTTCGTTGACGCCGACCGTGATGTGGGTTGCGAGTCCGGTGATGTTTATGCCGCACAGGACACCGTCGTTCACGAGGCACCACCTAGCGACGCCATGCGGGTGTAAAGGTCAATGGCTGATCGTTGAAGCTCAGCGACTGTAGGAGCGAGACGTTCCCCGGCAGCGTCCCAGGCAGCGTCCCGGGCAGCGTCCCAGGCAGCGTCCCAGGCAGCGGCCCCGGCAGCGGCCCCGGCAGCGGCCCCGGCAGCGTCCCGGGCAGCGTCCCGGGCAGCGTCCCAGGCAGCGTCCCAGGCAGCGTCCCGGGCAGCGGCCCCGGCAGCGTCCCAGGCAGCGTCCCAGGCAGCG
>JADMIO010796578.1_pt1 | contig 25151 bp, 20 predicted proteins | sample 8958161 | NCBI WGS metagenome assembly JADMIO01 (sample SAMN16585339, study PRJNA669376) | soil metagenome | isolation source: Crop rotation soil | place: USA: Cullars Rotation, Alabama | collected 2011
CTTTCCCGTAAACTTCACATCCCGACCACATACAGGCAAAGTAATGGCATTACCGCGAGCCATTACTCCTACGCGCGCAATTAACGAATCCACCATCGGGGCAGCTGGTGTCGATAACGAAGTATCTTCAACCGGTTGAGTATTGAGCGTATGTTTTGGAATAACAGGCGCACGCTTCATTATCTAATCTCCCAGCGTGGTTTAATCAGACGATCGAAAATTTCATTGCAGACAGGTTCCCAAATAGAAAGAGCATTTCTCCAGGCACCAGTTGAAGAGCGTTGATCAATGGCCTGTTCAAAAACAGTTCTCATCCGGATCTGACCTTTACCAACTTCATCCGTTTCACGTACAACATTTTTTAGAACCATGCTTCCCCAGGCATCCCGAATTTGCTCCTCCATCCACGGGGACTGAGAGCCATTACTATTGCTGTATTTGGTAAGCAAAATACGTACATCAGGCTCGAACCCTTTAAGATCAACGTTCTTGAGCAGATCACGAAGCATATCGAAAAACTGCAGTGCGGAGGTGTAGTCAAACAACTCAGCAGGCGTGGGAACAATCAGCACATCAGCAGCACATACGACATTAATCGTGCCGATACCCAGGTTAGGCGCGCTGTCAATAACTATGACATCATAGTCATGAGCAACAGTTTCAATGGCCAGTCGGAGCATCAGGTGTGGATCGGTGGGCAGTTTACCTTCATCAAATTTGCCCATTAACTCAGTTTCAATACGGTGCAGAGCCAGACAGGAAGGAATAATGTCAAGCCCCGGCCAGCAAGTGGGCTTTATTGCATAAGTGACATCGTCCTTTTCCCCAAGATAGAAAGGCAGGAGAGTGTCTTCTGCATGAATATGAAGATCTGGTACCCATCCGTGATACATTGAGGCTGTTCCCTGGGGGTCGTTACCTTCCACGAGCAAAACACGTAGCCCCTTCAGAGCCAGATCCTGAGCAAGATGAACAGAAACTGAGGTTTTGTAAACGCCTCCTTTATGGGCAGCAACCCCGATCACCGGTGGAAATACGTCTTCAGCACGTCGCAATCGCGTACCAAACACATCACGCATATGATTAATTTGTTCAATTGTATAACCAACACGTTGCTCAACCCGTCCTCGAATTTCCATATCCGGGTGCGGTAGTCGCCCTGCTTTCTCGGCATCTCTGATAGCCTGAGAAGAAACCCCAACTAAATCCGCTGCTTCACCTATTCTCCAGCGCCGGGTTATTTTCCTCGCTTCCGGGCTGTCATCATTAAACTGTGCAATGGCGATAGCCTTCGTCATTTCATGACCAGCGTTTATGCACTGGTTAAGTGTTTCCATGAGTTTCATTCTGAACATCCTTTAATCATTGCTTTGCGTTTTTTTATTAAATCTTGCAATTTACTGCAAAGCAACAACAAAATCGCAAAGTCATCAAAAAACCGCAAAGTTGTTTAAAATAAGAGCAACACTACAAAAGGAGATAAGAAGAGCACATACCTCAGTCACTTATTATCACTAGCGCTCGCCGCAGCCGTGTAACCGAGCATAGCGAGCGAACTGGCGAGGAAGCAAAGAAGAACTGTTCTGTCAGATAGCTCTTACGCTCAGCGCAAGAAGAAATATCCACCGTGGGAAAAACTCCAGGTAGAGGTACACACGCGGATAGCCAATTCAGAGTAATAAACTGTGATAATCAACCCTCATCAATGATGACGAACTAACCCCCGATATCAAGTCACATGACGAAGGGAAAGAGAAGGAAATCAACTGTGACAAACTGCCCTCAAATTTGGCTTCCTTAAAAATTACAGTTCAAAAAGTATGAGAAAATCCATGCAGGCTGAAGGAAACAGCAAAACTGTGACAAATTACCCTCAGTAGGTCAGAACAAATGTGACGAACCACCCTCAAATCTGTGACAGATAACCCTCAGACTATCCTGTCGTCATGGAAGTGATATCGCGGAAGGAAAATACGATATGAGTCGTCTGGCGGCCTTTCTTTTTCTCAATGTATGAGAGGCGCATTGGAGTTCTGCTGTTGATCTCATTAACACAGACCTGCAGGAAGCGGCGGCGGAAGTCAGGCATACGCTGGTAACTTTGAGGCAGCTGGTAACGCTCTATGATCCAGTCGATTTTCAGAGAGACGATGCCTGAGCCATCCGGCTTACGATACTGACACAGGGATTCGTATAAACGCATGGCATACGGATTGGTGATTTCTTTTGTTTCACTAAGCCGAAACTGCGTAAACCGGTTCTGTAACCCGATAAAGAAGGGAATGAGATATGGGTTGATATGTACACTGTAAAGCCCTCTGGATGGACTGTGCGCACGTTTGATAAACCAAGGAAAAGATTCATAGCCTTTTTCATCGCCGGCATCCTCTTCAGGGCGATAAAAAACCACTTCCTTCCCCGCGAAACTCTTCAATGCCTGCCGTATATCCTTACTGGCTTCCGCAGAGGTCAATCCGAATATTTCAGCATATTTAGCAACATGGATCTCGCAGATACCGTCATGTTCCTGTAGGGTGCCATCAGATTTTCTGATCTGGTCAACGAACAGATACAGCATACGTTTTTGATCCCGGGAGAGACTATATGCCGCCTCAGTGAGGTCGTTTGACTGGACGATTCGCGGGCTATTTTTACGTTTCTTGTGATTGATAACCGCTGTTTCCGCCATGACAGATCCATGTGAAGTGTGACAAGTTTTTAGATTGTCACACTAAATAAAAAAGAGTCAATAAGCAGGGATAACTTTGTGAAAAAACAGCTTCTTCTGAGGGCAATTTGTCACAGGGTTAAGGGCAATTTGTCACAGACAGGACTGTCATTTGAGGGTGATTTGTCACACTGAAAGGGCAATTTGTCACAACACCTTCTCTAGAACCAGCATGGATAAAGGCCTACAAGGCGCTCTAAAAAAGAAGATCTAAAAACTATAAAAAAAATAATTATAAAAATATCCCCGTGGATAAGTGGATAACCCCAAGGGAAGTTTTTTCAGGCATCGTGTGTAAGCAGAATATATAAGTGCTGTTCCCTGGTGCTTCCTCGCTCACTCGACCGGGAGGGTTCGAGAAGGGGGGGCACCCCCCTTCGGCGTGCGCGGTCACGCGCACAGGGCGCAGCCCTGGTTAAAAACAAGGTTTATAAATATTGGTTTAAAAGCAGGTTAAAAGACAGGTTAGCGGTGGCCGAAAAACGGGCGGAAACCCTTGCAAATGCTGGATTTTCTGCCTGTGGACAGCCCCTCAAATGTCAATAGGTGCGCCCCTCATCTGTCAGCACTCTGCCCCTCAAGTGTCAAGGATCGCGCCCCTCATCTGTCAGTAGTCGCGCCCCTCAAGTGTCAATACCGCAGGGCACTTATCCCCAGGCTTGTCCACATCATCTGTGGGAAACTCGCGTAAAATCAGGCGTTTTCGCCGATTTGCGAGGCTGGCCAGCTCCACGTCGCCGGCCGAAATCGAGCCTGCCCCTCATCTGTCAACGCCGCGCCGGGTGAGTCGGCCCCTCAAGTGTCAACGTCCGCCCCTCATCTGTCAGTGAGGGCCAAGTTTTCCGCGAGGTATCCACAACGCCGGCGGCCGGCCGCGGTGTCTCGCACACGGCTTCGACGGCGTTTCTGGCGCGTTTGCAGGGCCATAGACGGCCGCCAGCCCAGCGGCGAGGGCAACCAGCCGAGGGCTTCGCCCTGTCGCTCGACTGCGGCGAGCACTACTGGCTGTAAAAGGACAGACCACATCATGGTTCTGTGTTCATTAGGTTGTTCTGTCCATTGCTGACATAATCCGCTCCACTTCAACGTAACACCGCACGAAGATTTCTATTGTTCCTGAAGGCATATTCAAATCGTTTTCGTTACCGCTTGCAGGCATCATGACAGAACACTACTTCCTATAAACGCTACACAGGCTCCTGAGATTAATAATGCGGATCTCTACGATAATGGGAGATTTTCCCGACTGTTTCGTTCGCTTCTCAGTGGATAACAGCCAGCTTCTCTGTTTAACAGACAAAAACAGCATATCCACTCAGTTCCACATTTCCATATAAAGGCCAAGGCATTTATTCTCAGGATAATTGTTTCAGCATCGCAACCGCATCAGACTCCGGCATCGCAAACTGCACCCGGTGCCGGGCAGCCACATCCAGCGCAAAAACCTTCGTGTAGACTTCCGTTGAACTGATGGACTTATGTCCCATCAGGCTTTGCAGAACTTTCAGCGGTATACCGGCATACAGCATGTGCATCGCATAGGAATGGCGGAACGTATGTGGTGTGACCGGAACAGAGAACGTCACACCGTCAGCAGCAGCGGCGGCAACCGCCTCCCCAATCCAGGTCCTGACCGTTCTGTCCGTCACTTCCCAGATCCGCGCTTTCTCTGTCCTTCCTGTGCGACGGTTACGCCGCTCCATGAGCTTATCGGGTCCACTCGCGAACGCAGAAAGGCCCACCCGAAGGTGAGCCAGTGTGATTACATTTGCGGCCTAACTGTGGCCAGTCCAGTTACGCTGGAGTCACTAGTATTTAGGTGACACTATAGAAGCGGCCGCGACAACTTGTCCACGTGGAATTCTAAGCTTAGGATCCCAATGTGCTGGAAAGACCGTGCGCGCAAAGAAGTCGCCGATGTTCACAACGAAGCTGATAGCATTTGCTATGCCGTAGAACGCCAGGTACGCGAACTTGGAAGCGCTGTCTCTCACGGTGAAAAGTCGAGAGCCGAGATGCTGGTTGCCGATTTGAGACAAAAACTCAAAGATGGCGCCGACATGGATACGTTGAAGTCAATCATGAACGAGCTTCGTGGAGCTCTCGTGCTATTGCAACAGGCAGCCAGAACAAAGGGAGCACAAGAAGGGGCACCCGAGGATTGGCAAGAAGGTGAGGGCGAATACGACTACGATGGCTATGACTCCGGTGGTGGCGGTTACGACAACTCCGGTGGCGGCTACTCGTATGACGATTACGGCGAAGAAGCGGGCTTTACAGCCTCTGGAGACGACGTAGTCGACGCCGACTATCGACCCAGCGACGACTAAATCAGAATATGGCCGCAAGATCGACCCAGCAGGTTTTTTCCTGCTGAAGTTCCAGCGTGAAATCGAGAGCCGTCCTGCGGTAGCTTTTCCGGATGGCGTCGCGATTTTCGCCGTCACAGCCAAACTCGATCTCTGGGGTATTCACCAGATGAACATCGAGAATAGCAATGGTATTCTTGACAAGGCGCGTGTAACATAATAATAGCTACTATCTGGAACATTTCTGGTCATCGTTTAGTCCTAGTGTTTTGTATGAAAAAATCTGGCCGCCAACCAACCGAAAATCAACCTCGCTTGATAGTTCAACAAGCATCTCTTTCCTTTTTGTTTTCATTCTCTCTGTTACTATCTGCTGCAACTTCGACCAATGCCCAAGAGACTGCTCTGGCCGCCAATCCTGCTGGTAAGCCAACGACCAGGGGCTCAGATAGCTTCGTTAATATGCAAAAGGAGCTGAAAAACATAGAGAGCCGCTACTTTTTTCACACCTATGATCACGACCCAGTCGAGAAGAGACTGGAACGGCTGGAACTGCTTGTCTTTGGTACAGCTCAATTCGGAGTTAACGAAGAGCGGTTCGCTCAGCTGAAAGTAGCAATACAAAAACACGATCGAGAAAGCGCTGCCATGATGAAGCAAGAGCACTCTCATGGACCGAAGAAAGAGGCTTCGTCGAAAGGAGATGAAGCAAGTTATCCAATTCTGACCACTCTGGAATGGAAAGTTTTGAGGAAGACATTCAAGAATGAGTCGATGGACCAGCGCCTGGATCGCCTGGAAACCACATTGCTTGGAAAGGCCAGTCCAGCGATGTCTTACTTCGATCGCATCGAGCGCATAAGCAAAATAGTTGGAGTCCCGACATCAACTCCGCCCGTAGCTGAGAAAACCTTCCCGCAAGGACCGCTGCCCAGAGCCGGTGGTGGTGCCAGAGATCCCAGAAGCAGAGCATTCAGTTTTGGTCCGCGCACATTTATGAGCCCAATGCCTAATGATGACTCGACGTTCGAGGAGGACTTCCAAAATCGAGCTCAGAAGGATCTGTCGCAGATATTCAAATTCATGGATCAAAGATTTGGCGACATGTTCCAGGGAATGCCCCGAACATTTCCATTTGTGCCTGAGGCTCCGGATGGCAACGAAGCGACACCACATTCAACACCATCCGAAGATCAAGAAATTCCACCGTATGCTGATCCCAACAGCATTTAGCTGAATTGGGCACAGCCAGAGCTCGGCAAACTATTGATGCACCAGATCAACGTCAACGGTTAGCGGCTCCGCGGCTTTGCTGGAGACAATCAAGACTTCCGGCGGTTCTTTAGCCGCACTATTGACTGGAACCAGGTGGACATTCTTGGTTCCTGCATCGCTGGACGCAGTTTCTGGAGTCGTAATCTCGACCTTGACTGGGTCCGGTACTACGCTTTTTGCTCCCTGTGTGGAGGCAAGACGCACGCCTTGTCCTGCCTTTTGATCCAGATATTTGTTTGGATCGATTGCAGTTCGTGAGAAGACCAACCGTAATTTTTCTACGCCCTTAGGATCTGCGATATCCAGCGTGGCAGTCTTGGAGGGAATCACGATTTCCTTGTTTGCGCTTACTCGGTTATTGTTCGCTCCGTTGCTGGGAAATATTACTGCCTGGTTTCCGCCGCCATCTTGAAGCAGAAGTAAATATGCGTACCCATCGATATTCGATGTCACATGGAAACGGAGTCTGTCATTGTTTTTGAAATTGGTGCGATGATTTGTCTTGTATCTTGTGTTGCCTCGATACATCTCAATCCAGTACTTAACACCGTTGTTGGCCGGTGCCTGGAACATGGTTCTTACCTCGCTGGCAGAGGCTTGGGTGCCAGTCAGCAGTAACAAACTTGATACCAGTAACAGTGCCTTATTCGCTGATTTCATTTCATCTCCTCCTGACACTCCATCTTCGTCGCAGCCGCAAAAGCGCTGAACCCCGGGGTCGAAATTCACACAGCGGCTGGCAAGGTATCTCTTTGAACTTCGAGAAACCTGATAGCAATCTCATTTAATGGATCCACGCCCATTTCAGGAGATTGAGAGCAAATAATACCAATTTTGCCTGGATAGATCCGATCGTTTCGAGCTTGACTTAACATGATGTCCACTCATGGCGACAGAACAGCGGCTCCAGGCTGTGTCAACAAGGTCAAATGTCAAAAAAATTCACCAACTCAGTGCGGTTGGATGCGGATAAAGTTCATCTTGTCGCCTTTCTGGATTCGCTGTACGACATCCATTCCTGAGATGACGCCACCAAATACGGTGTACTTCATGTCGAGAGAAGCTTGCGGCCTGAGGGTAATGTAGAACTGACTGCTTGCTGAGTGTGGATTTTTGGGGAAACGCGCCATGGCTACCACGCCGGCAGCGTTATGTCTTAAGTTGGGCGATGTCTCCAGCATCAGCATTCTCGGTTTGTTCGTAGATGGATCGATGTACATCCCTGTACCGTTGCCGTACGGGCATCCTCCTTGAATTACGAAGCCAGGCTCCACTCTGTGGAAGAGCAGTCCGTTGTAAAAGCCTCGATTGACCATATCCATGAACGCTTCCACTGTCTTTGGCGCATACTTCTGAAAGAGCCGGATTGTGATTGTGCCTTTGTCCGTCTCAATTACAGCCACAGGATCATTTTGATTCGACTGATCTCCCTGCATCGGAGGTGGGTTCTGTCCAGGATAGCCCTGACCCATAGCCTTGTTTACTGCAGGGGTTCCCGGAAAGCCATTGAACATTGTTGCACTGGAGCCTTTTGGCGGCGGGGGCGGTGTTTGTCCTGCCGCGCCAATTCCTGTGGCAGGCATTCGCGGATTACCCGGCAAACCTGCCATGCCTGGCGTTGCCGCACTCGAGCTCTGCGAGCTTGCGCTGGAGCTTGCCGGTGGGGTTGTCGCAGTATTCGTGGTGGAAAGGGTGACGTCCGGGGGAATCGAATCCAACGGGATTTGATCTGCGTATGCCTTCGAAACCAGGCTGCCACCTGCGACTAAAACGCACAAGGCGATGAGCGAAGGCAGACTGCAGTTTGATTTGCGTTTTGATTTCGACATCCGATGTTCTTTTTCTCCTTTCGGTTGTGCCGCCCGTACTTAGCATTTTAGTCAATCTCGAACAGTTTGTGCATGGGAAAAACCACCAATTGCCAGCTTCTTGGACTTTTTGCTCTAAATCTCAAATGGCAGGAATTACAATCACTGTGCTCGAAACACAATGCTAATAACGTTTCAGGCGAATCGAGGTTGTGACAGGATTGGCAAACATCAACCGTTGCGCCAGGGAGCGTAAAGATCAAGGTCGGTGAAGAGGCTGACGTCCTTGTGCAAGAGCAGGTACGAAACCGGAATGTTGGATGAGGCAACATTGGCAAAGGCCTGATTGAGTATGTCCCGCTTTTCCTCGCCGAAAGCCATGAGAATGATTTTTCTGCTGGCCAGGATTGTGGAGATGCCGATGGTTACACCGCGTTCGGGAACATCCTCGAGCTTGCCGAAGCTAGATTGAGCTGCCACCCTTGTAGAGCTGGTCAACCAGACACAATGAGTCCAACTCAGCCGTGGTGTTGTTGGCTCATTGAAGGCTATGTGACCGTTTGTCCCCACTCCCAGTAAAGTGAGATCTAGTCCGCCAAGTCGGTTTATAAGTGCGTCATAGCCATCGGTAAAACGAGGGTTGTGGCAATTATCCGGCGGAATCTTCAGTGGATTGTACAGGTGCTTGCTCAAATAAGTCTGGAACGAATACTTCTCGTCCGTGTCCAGATAGTCATCCAGGGCAAGACATTGAACCCTTGACCAGTCGATTCTTCGCGCCTTTGTCAGCTCCACCAGATAGCGATACATGATGGTAGGTGTGCGACCAGTGGGAAAACCGATGCAGGCGTTTGGCTTTTGGGCGACCAGGTCGCTAACCGACAATGCCACTCGTCTGCTTTGCTCTTCCTGTGATGTCACTGGGCTCTCGCTTAGTTTGGGGCTGAACTTGTTCATAAATGTGCGCAATCCATGCATCTTGGATATGATGGTCGTATTGAGGATACTCCTCTTTTTCTTATACGATGACTATTTGGATCCGGTGCTCATTGTCGGACATGATAGCTAAAGATGCAGGTATCGAGAAATTGAAGTGTAAATTCGGGGTCAGGCGGCTGATAAAGACATTCGTCTCCCTGCTTCTAGTTTCCCTCTCCCTGTTCCCGTCCTCTGTGGGGCAGTGCCAGACTCGACGGTTGCCCAAAGCTGGTTTTCAAACTTATTCAGGCGGCATGATGCCCTCTTCCGGCGCCGGTGCTGTGGGGGAAGCTTCTTCAGGCTTTTCCAATCGCAGGACCGACCTTCCATACTCGCCCGGAGTGAGTTTGACCGAGTTCGAGGAGCGGACCAGTCAAAATGCCACGACACCCTACAACCCGGGAGAGCCTTCATTAAACATGGCTCTGTGCCGTTGGCTGCGCAACAGGATGCCCTTGCTGGTTTGGATCAGTCCCGGTTTGAAGCTCCCGGATGCCCCGTTCGATTCGCTTCCCAATACGCGACCGACTCTGGTGCACGACATGCTCAAGGCTGAGACTCCTTTTGCTGAGCTGCAACAAGCGAAGGGCTGGACCCCGGAGACTAACGACGCGGTGGCAAGGGGAATAGAACAGTGGAGACAGTTCGAATCAGAGGGGTTGATCAAATTTGGCTATGTTACCGACCCCAAGTTGGCTCATGTGCTCGTCTTCTTTACAGATCAGTTCCAGGGAGCGGCGGGTCCGGGCGGCACCAATGTCGGCGGACTTACCTGCGCCAAGTTATTCAAACCGGAAGAGGCGCAGAAATTGTCTGAGCTGGGACTGCAGATGGGTGTAGTTATGGAGCTTTCCGTCAGTGTGAATTTCGAGCCGGAGAAGATGCAAGCAGCATCTGCTCATGAGTTCGGTCACGCCCTGGGAATAAAGGCGCACAGCCCATATCGAGACGACATCATGTTTGGCAATCGCAACGCCACTCAACTTTCAGAGGGCGACAAGAACACGCTTCGCTTCCTCTACAAGTCCAAACCGCAATACGTGATGTGGTGAATCACTCCTTTTCCCATGATGCACCGCCGGCGGTGTCCATGACGCTGATACCTAGCTCGCCAAGCTGCTTTCTGATCAGATCTGCAGTTTGATAATCTTTTCGTCCTCTGGCTGCGCCTCTCAGTTCAAGAACCAGGTCAAGCACCTTCTCGCCGGTGGCGGTATCAATAAAGCGTCTCGTGTCCTGAAAGGTAAGACCAAGCAGCCGACCGTAGCTGACCAGCACCTTCGCATAGGCACGGCGCCGAACGTCATCTGTATCCTGAAAGATCTTATCGGCGACAGTGAATAAGAGCGATGAGGCAATGGCAGTGTTGAAGTCATTGTTCATCGCTTCTTCAAAGTCATGGACGAACTGTTTTGTGAACTCGTCGTCGGCCAGATCACGCAAACCAGCGTAGTCCTTTCGTTCTTTCAGAAGTCTGACAAACTGTCCAGGATCGGCCCCGGCTCCCTGGTTGCCGTTCTGGCTCTCCGAGCCTTCGCTGATGGCGGCAGCGCGTAAGAGCCTTGCCATGGCAGTTCTCGTGCTGGCAAGGCTTTCGAGTGAGAAGTCGATCGGATGTCTGTAGTGCGTTTGCAAAATAAACAACCGGATAGTGTCGGCAGAGAACTCCTGCAAAAGCCCATGGATAGTCGAGAAGTTGCCTGCGGACTTAGCCATTTTCTCCGATATTTTTTCGTTGTCCTTGAACACCGTGACTTGCACGAAGCTGTTGTGCAGCCAGTATTTAGCCATCGTGACGCCATGCAACGATTCCGATTGGGCAATCTCGTTTTCATGATGCGGAAAAACAAGATCCTCTCCGCCTGCATGAATGTCGATCGTCGGTCCCAGCACATGCTTGGTCATAGTGGAGCATTCCAGATGCCAGCCAGGTCTACCGTAGCCCCAGGGGCTATTCCAGGAGGCAGCGGTCTCAGCCGTGCCTTTCCAGAGCGCGAAGTCAACCGGATTTTTCTTGCGCTCTGCCAGGTCTTCTTGCGAGCGTACCAGTTCTCTGGCTCCCGATATAAGGTCATCGAGCTCTTTTTTTCCGAGCTTCCCATACTCTTTGAAGGATGCCACATCGAAATAGACATCCTGACCCGCCACGTATGCACTGCCTTTCTCGATCAGTCCCTGAATGAACTCGATCATCAAAGAAATATATTCTGTGCAACGTGGTTCCACATCTGGTGACTCGACATTGAGCTCGTGCATGTCGCGCCAGAAAGAATAGGTGTACTCTCTAGCCACCTGCTCCGGTGTGGTACCCATATCTCTGGCGCGATTGATGATTTTGTCATCAACATCGGTGATGTTGCGCACATATGTCAAATCATAACCAGCATAGCGAAGGTAGCGCTGCACCACGTCCCAGACAATGGCCATGCGTGCGTGCCCGAGGTGACTCATGTCATAGACTGTGGGGCCGCAAGCATACATCTTCACCTGATTGCCCGAGATGGGGACGAACTTCTCTTTCTGACCGGTTAAGGTGTTGAAGACGACGATGTTCGACATATTTCTTGCCTTCTGTTGAAAAGGTATCACTCCAGTGATTTGCGCCTTGACTGGAGGTCATGACGCGGCGATCGATAGGATCCCTCCCCGCCTTTGAGCCCATTGGCACGCCAGAGTGGGTGAGTTGCTCAAAAAAGCAACCCGGTTAGACGCTTTTACACAGCGGTAGAGCAGACTCCAAACGAGCCTTGACCTTGTCCGGTCCGAGAATGCAGATGATGGCACCCAGGTCAGGACCCTGTGTGGCACCAGACAATGCTGCTCGGAGCGGCCAGTATAGTTTCTTGCCTTTCACTCCGATTTCGCTACCCAGGTTATCCACGAGCGCTTTGGCACCTTTCTTGTCGTCCCATGGAACCGAGCCAAGACTGGAAAGCATTTTCTCGAGGACCTGACGAGCTTCTGCCGAGTTTAAGACAGACTCTTTGATCTCGCTGGAAATTGCCAATTCCTTGCCAAAGAAGAAACGTGATGATCCTTGCAGATCTGCCAGTTTCGAGATGCTTTCGCGCATTGTCGCGATGATCTCCGCGATTGCGCTGCTGGAGAATTCTGACAAATCGAGATCGGAAAGAAATGGCTTCGATCGTTCCACCACCACATCTAGTGGCAAGGAACGCAGATAATGCGCGTTGAACCAGTCCAGTTTGACTGGATCGAACTTGGCTGGATGCTTACTCACGCGATGAAGATCAAATTTTTCTGCTGCTTCTTCGAGCGAATAAAATTCGCGCTCAGGATCTTCCTTTTCGGTCCAGCTCAGCTTCAACAAGTAGTTGACGAGCGCTTCGGGCATATATCCCTGCGCTCGATAATGGTCGATGTGCACTGCTTCACCGTGCTCACGCTTGGACAGCTTACGGCTGTTCTGATCGAAGATCAAAGCTGTATGTCCGTATTTTGGTGGCTTGCAGCTCAGTGCTTCGAATATTTGCAATTGCTTTGCGGTGTTGTGAATATGGTCTTCACCGCGCAAAACGTTACTGATCTGCATATCTATGTCGTCGACCACAACGGCGAAATTGTAGGTGGCGACGCCATTGGATTTGATGATCACCATGTCTCCGCCGAGGTCGGAGCTGCTCACTGTGATGCGACCTTTGATCTCATCATCCCAGGTGATGTTCTGCGGCTCTTCGATGCGGAAGCGGAAGGAAGGAAGTCGTCCCTCTGCTTCGAAGCGCTCTCGATCTTCTGGTGACAAATCACGTCCGCGATTGTCGTATCGCAGAGGTTGCCCCAGCTTGCGTTGTTCTTCTCTCAAGGAAGCCAACTCTTCTGGGGTGGCATAGCACAGATAGGCAAAGCCGTTAGAGAGCAGCTTGTCTGCAATATGATCGTAATGATCGATTTTTTCCATTTGCCGATAAGGTGGGTAGGGACCGCTAATATCAGGTCCTTCGTCCCACGTTATGCCAAGCCATTTGAGCCCTTCGATGATGTCTGTCGTGTACTTCTCATCGGAGCGTTCGTTGTCTGTATCCTCGAGACGAAAAACGAACTTTCCATTCGTTCTCTTTGCGTAGAGATAATTGTAGAGCGCCGTTCGCGCCGTACCAAGATGAAGGTTGCCGGTCGGCGAAGGTGCGATTCTAACTCGTACATCAGTGACAGTCACAGGATCTCCCCATCTCAAGGTGGTGTTGATAAACTCCGCTCTTCTCGAACGGTTTTACCCATCTCAATCTCGAGTTACAACGAATATTAAGAATAAGAGATTCTAACAGATTGACAACGCCAAAAGATAGCCAAAGCACTTGACGGTTACGTTTCGAAAACGATCCGTACGCGGAATCATTGATCCTGTCCCTTTGCCGAATTCAAGCGGATCAACATGTGCAGCGCCACTGTCGGCGTGACAACATCGTTGCACATCCTTGTTGCGATTTCATTGTCGTGGCACAAGCGCACGCTTCTTGCCGGATTGACACGTTTAGCGCTTGCCGAGGATGACCTGGGTTGTGAATCGATTATTGAACGCCGAGCACGAAGCAGTCGACGACGCCGACACCGGCTGAGATCATATTGAGCTTACGGGCAGCACCCATGGAAAGGTCGATGACCCGATTACCATGGTACGGTCCACGATCGTTCACTTTCACGATGCATGATTTGCCGGTCTTCCTGTTGCTTACCAGCAACTGAGTTCCGAAAGGCAGCGTTCTGTGTGCCGCAGTCATGGCGTTCATATCATATCGATCGCCTGCTGAGGTTTTCCGACCGTGAAAATCATCGCCGTACCAGGACGCCGGTCCGGTAAAGGAGCTGGATGCACTTGAAGCAGGACTGGTGCCGTTAGCAATTGCATCAGCGTATTTGATGTAAGTATCTGGAACAAGAGGAGCACCAATGGCTGCTCTAATTGTATTGGCGATCTTCAAACTGCAGCCCAGTGCAATGTCTTCTTTGTTCTGTCCAGCTTGTGCAACTGGCGGATCGAATGAGAGGATTGTCTGGCCGCCTGCTCGAATAGTTGCCTGGGCGCCTGTTCTTGAAGGCAATATATCTTGCACGCTCGCCTTGTTGAGCTTGAAGACGCCGCCTATCTGTGAGGACAGTTGCTGTGCTTTGTCAGAGGCTGTGCAGTTAGTGGTATCACCTGTGAAGGTAACCACTTCCTTGCCATCTATTCCGACGGAAGCTTTTTCCTTCCCGTCTTCTTCCCAGACCGTCGAAACGACTTCCGGGTCCATCCATGAATTGGCTGCCTGGCAGGATCCTGCCGCGGCGAAAAATGCCAATGCAGTGGCTGACATTGTTCCTATAAGGTAGTTTTTCTTTTTGATCACGATCTCCAACTCCCAGTCTCTTTGACTGAATATCTCGCCAGACACTCTGAATCCATTTCTTTCAGACTTGGTTTTTGAGATGTCTTCCCCGCGTGCGAGCTATTTGTAGTGCAGTTCCCCTTTTGACTGTTCTGTCTTTACTTACTAAGAAGTGTGTTTGCTGTCGATTTGCTCTTACTGCATTCAATCTGTAATTGCACTTTGCATTTGACGACAGCGTTTGTTTGGAGCACGGGGAACGTTACCAGAACAACTTGCCGCGAGTCAAAAATCTCTTGTCAACTCGAACTTTTCCCAGAAACTCTGGGTTTTTTCCTAAACTTCAAATTTGTTAAGGCTAGGTGGGTTGACACCAGGTGCGGTTATACGGATCGTGCATGCAAGGGATATACCGGTTGTGCTGGTCTTGTCTTGCGTCATGAGTTCGGGCTAATTTATCTTTGGAGATTGCGATGTCATGTGGCTTTTGTAAATAAGTGTAAAAGAGTGCGGCGTTGCATTAGATTTTATTATCCGCCCCTTTGCGACCCGGTTGTTGATAGGACGAAAACTGGCTTGGAGAGCCAGTTTTCGTCCTCTACAAAAGTGAGCGTCATTGTATTTGATACCACATGACGACTTTGAGTTTTATTGACATCAAAGCGGAAATATCAGACCTATAAACGTCTCAATTGTCGCCAATTTCCTGCATCCAGTCGTCTGATATATCGAAGTTGGCAAAAACGCTTTGCACATCGTCGTGGTTCTCAAGATGATCGAGCAGCTTGAAAAGTTGCTTGGCGATTTCCCGGTCGGATACTTCGACTGTGGACATCGGATCCATATTGATCTCAGCCGAGCGCACCTTATGACCGGCATTGGCAACGGCGGTCTTGATTAGCGACAACTTGTCCGGCGGGCAGATGACCAGAGCATGGTCTTCGGGCTCGACCGACAGATCCAGTGCGCCTGCTTCACTGGCTGCCAGGAGCAGAGAATCTTCGTCGAATCCTTTGTCTTTCTCTACCTCAATTTCGCCACGCTCTTTGAACATCCAGTTGACGCAACCGTTCTCGCCAAGATTGCCGCCGTATTTAGAGAAGTAGCTGCGTATGTCGCCTGCAGTTCTGTTTCGGTTGTCAGTGCAGCACTTTACCAGAACGGCAACCCCACCCGGGCCATAGCCCTCATAGACCAGCTCTTCCATGTCATCAGCCGAACCGGTGCCAGAGCCCTTTTCGATAGCTCTATCGATGTTGTCATTCGGGACACCTTCTGCCTTCGCTCGTTCGATCGCATCGCGAAGCCGGTAGTTGGCATTGGGGTCGGGGCCACCAAGTTTGGTGGCAACAATAATCTCTCTCGACATCTTGGCATATAAAGCGCCGCGTTTTACATCGGTGACCGCTTTTTGTCGTTTGATTTTCGCCCATTTCGAATGACCAGCCACTTACCTGACTCCTTACGCCGTATTACTCTCGTTTGATTCCCATCATGCCATCAGCCCTCAGTGCACATAGTGCATTCTGAAAGGACTAAACCATCTTCCCCTACCTTTATATATAGGAATCGGGAATTTCAAAGTGTTACATATTTAACATCAGTTTCTGCCTGCAAGCAACGGATTGAGACTTTCTGCAAAGAACGAGAATTACGTTTGTCCTCTCTGCGTGCAGCTCTTCAGCTTCGGTGGCTGTCAGGAATTTGGAAATTGTGTGACAGAGCGATAAGATTGGAAATGGCAGGCTCAGGATTAGTTTAGAAGCAAGCCTCGCCCGATAGGCTCGCATGTTGGCCTGCTAAAATCGATCAGCAGGCAAAGCACCTAATTGCATTCGGAGAAGTCATGAACTTTAGACAACTGCATCTCTCAGTGGGAATCTCGCTCCTTGCATCGACAATTGCGGCACCGTTCGTCTTTGCCGAAGAAACACACGCGGCGATGGATCTCGACAGCCAGCTTATCGCGTCAGCAATAAAGAAGAAAAAGACCTTCAAAGTAAGAATCGAAAGAGAGGTTGTGGAAGCTGACGATTTGATGTTGAAGGGCAAATACTCTGATGCAGAGGGTCTCTATAAGTCGGTACTGTCCAAGAACACCAACTCAATCCCCGCAGCTGTCGGGTATGGGATGGCGATGGCAAAGCAGTTCAAGCTCGATGCTGCGGAAGAGCAGTTCAAGAAGGTATTACAACAAGATTCACGCAACGCCATGGCGCATGCTGGTATGGCGATGGTGATGTATAACCGGTTGCAGTCTTCGAATCAGAACATCAGAAGCAATCGCGATGCAATCCTCTCCAATGCGGAGGCGGAGTGCAAACAAGGTCTGGCAATAGATCCAGGTATGCCGGAAGCACACTATACGCTGGGCAACATTCATAAGGCGCAAGGCAGGATAGACGAAGCGTTCAACGATTTCAAACAGGCGGCAACGCTCGATCCTCAGTATTCAGAGGCGTTGACTGGAATGGGGCTCATTCAATTGCTGAAGGACGATTATTCCAGTGCAGTAGCAAATTTCAAGCAAGCGATTCAATATGCTCCGGGCAACTCGACTGCTCACTACGGTTTGGGTCGCACCTACTTCAAACAAGGTCTCTATGACGAGTCGCTCAAAGAATTGAATACGGCACTCTATCAGCATCCAAATAGTGCGCCGGTGAAGCTCACTCAAGGTGAAGTCTATGCTGCTCAGGGAAACACTGTAGGCGCTATCGGTGCCTTTCAGGAGGCGATCAGAATCAAGCCTGAGACGCCTGAAGCTTATCTGGACATAGCCGACATCGAGGAAAATCGCGGTGATGTCGAGTTGGCGATTTCGCAACTTCGCTCCGGCATTGTACTGATGCCGGACAACTCAGTACTTCATCAGCGAGTTGCTGATCTGTCGCTTCGCTGTGAGAAGCTCGATGACGCAATCAAAGAGTACAGCAAGGTCCTCGAGGTTCAGCCTTCAAGCGGAGAGGCAGCACAGGGCTTGACTCGCGCATACTATTTGAAAGCAAATAAGGAAGCGGGCAGCGCCTTCTTTGTCTCCAACGAGTTCGAGTCTGCAAAAGCGATGATCGACAAAACGGTGGCGATGAATCCTAACAACATGGAACTGCGTCTTGCCCAGATGAAACTGCGGGCAATGATGGGTGAGCCTATTGATATGTCGCAGGTCGGCCCACCTCAAACCGATGGCGAACGAGTTGCTTATGCGGAAGTTCTACTTGCTCAACACAAATACAAGGAAGCTGATGAACAGCTGAACATCGTCATCAACAGCACCAAGGACGCCAAAGAGGCCTTTGCAGTTGCTGACCTGGCTCTAATGATCAAAGACATCAAGAATGCCGAAGCTGCCTACAAGAGAGCAGGCACTTTCCCGGGCGGAGAGAAGAGATCGCAGCGTGGGCTCGATCAAGTTACGAAAGCAAAAGAAGTAGCCAGGCAGGATCTGACTCTGGCTGACGACCTGGCGCGCAAGAAGCAGTCGGGCTCTGCTATCGACAAGTATCACGCAGCAATCTACGAAAATCCCAGAGTGCCGGATGCGCACTATGGGCTGGCTGGCACACTGGAGAAACTCAAGGGCGCAACGAGCAAAGATATAAAGGAATCGATCACTGAATACAAAGCATATATCACGCTGTCACCTGATCTGCCGCCGAAAGAGCTGGAAAAACTGAACAAGAAGATTACCAGGCTGGAAGAGAGAGCCTACAAACTGGAGCAGAAAGAGAGACAAGAAGGGCGTGTACGCTAGCTCGCTCTAATATTGGTTTTGTCTAAGAGTTATTTGAGCTCGGATAGACGTCGGATTACTGCCTGCAGTTTCAAAATACAAGTGAAAAAGACCTGCAATGGTACTCCATCAAGCTTGTAGCGAGAAGTGCATAGGTACTAGAATATTGAACGTGGGAAAGTGGGATAACAAGAAAGTAACTGTCTATGGTCTCGGTCGAAGCGGAATGGCTGCGGCCCGGTACCTTGTTCATCATGGCGCGAATGTCTTTGTCTCTGACGCTGCCAGCGAATCCTCCGTGTCCGAGGAGATGAAGCAAGAGCTAGATGAGCTGGGCGTGCGCTATGAGTTCGGCGAGCACAGCATTGAAGCCATCCGTTATCCCGACTTCTACGTCACAAGCCCAGGCATTCCGCCCACTGCCGACGTCATACAGATGTCGAGGAACACCGGCAAAGAAGTTATCTGTGATATCGAGCTGGCCGCTCGTGATACGAAGACTCCCATCATCGCCATCACCGGCACGAATGGCAAGTCAACGACGACGGCGCTCATCTCGCACATTCTCACGCAGGCCGGCATGCGCGCTCCGGTAGCGGGGAATATAGGTATACCTATTCTCAGTCTCGTTGATGATGAGCTCGATTATCTCGTCGTTGAGATCAGCTCTTTCCAGCTTACGTACTGTCCTACGTTCGCACCATACATCAGTGTCTGGCTCAACCTCACGCCGGATCATCTCGACTGGCACGCCAATCTTGATGAGTACATCGCGGCCAAAGAACGATTATTCAAGAATCAATTCATCAACCAGCATGCGGTTTTGAGTATGGATGATGCTGTTGTAGCCAACACAGCTACTCTGGCCGAGATCTTTCCCTTTTCACAAGTGACTGAGCTCGAGGAATGCCTTCAGGGTGCCTATATTAGCGACGGATTCATCTGCTGTCGCCGTGGCATGAGCGACGAAGTGCTCATCACCACGAAGGAGCTGGGTATCAAGGGCAGTCACAATCTGGAGAACGCTCTGGCTGCTACCAGTGCTGCCGTTCTTGCCGGTGCCAGTTTCAGTATTATTAGCGAAAGCCTAAAATCGTTTAATGGTCTGGAGCATCGTCTCGAATATGTCGACACTATAGATGGTGTTGCTTTCTATAACGACTCTAAGGCAACCAATACCGTATCTGCCATTAAAGCACTTGAATCTTTTCCGAATGAGCAAGTGGTGCTTATTGCCGGCGGAAAAGATAAAGGGACCTCCCTTACAGAATTTGTTCATGTTGTCAGAAAATGCTGTTCTGCTGTTATCCTTCTAGGAGAAGCTACAGGGCGATTCAAACACGAACTGGAACAGGGAGGTGTAAAGAATATACATTCAGTATCTTCCCTCGAGGCAGCCGTCAAACTTGGCGCGCAGTTGAATCAAGGTCCTGTGTTGCTGTCTCCAGCTTGCTCCAGCTTCGACATGTTCAAAAACTATGAGGAAAGGGGGCGTGTCTTCAAAGATATTGTCCGCCAGCGGCTCAAAGAGGTCGCGTCGTCGGCGTAATGCTGACGACGAGCCGATTCAGAGCCAGGCAAAAAGCGATGAGCCGCAATTTCGTGGCTTACCTCATCGTGGGATAATCTCTGTTGTATTGACTCTCACCCTCTTCGGGCTGATGGTAGTCTTCAGTGCCTCCGCATCAGAAGCGCTGCATTCTTATCACGATGCTACTGCTTATCTGCGCAAGCAGACGATCGCCTGCATAATCGGGCTGTTCGCGATGTTCACCATCAGCCGCTACGATTATGTAAAACTCAAGAAATTCGCCTGGCCGCTTTCCTGGGTTTCTCTCATCCTTCTGGCACTAACTATGGTGCCTAGCTTGTCTACTACATCATTTGGCTCATCTCGCTGGTTGCAGATTGGTCCCTTTCAGTTCCAGCCTTCAGAAATGGCCAAGATGGCTACGATCCTGCTTCTGGCCACTGGCCTGAGCAGGCATTTCTGGTGGCAAAGGCAATGTTTGTTCAGGATTGCACTGATCATGTGCATGGCCGCCATTGTCGTGAAGCAGCCCGACCTGGGCTCAACCTTGATGATAATGTCCGGACTTATTGTCCTGCTCTTCGTCACCGGTATGAATGCTGTTTTGATGGGCGGCTCTCTCCTGGCCGGGGCCGCACTTGTCTCGATCAAAATCATGAACACGGAATATCAGCTGGCAAGAATTCAGAGCTGGCTCAATCCATACTTGAATCCGCAAAAGGAAGGATGGAACATCATCCAGGCACAGCTTGCCATCGGCTCCGGCGGCTGGCTTGGTGTAGGGCTTGGTCGGTCTCTGCAAAAACTTCACTATCTTCCTGTCCAGCATGCCGACTTCATCTTTGCCGTCATCGCAGAAGAGCTGGGTTTTATTGGTTGCATGACGCTCGTCGGACTCTTTGGTCTTTTTGGCTACTTCGGCTTCCAGGTGGCAATGAATGCTCGAACACTTTTCGGACGGCTGCTGGCTATCGGCATCACAAGCTCGATTTGCATTCAAGCTGCTGTCAACATTATGGTCACCACTGGACTCCTCCCGGTCACAGGCATCACGCTTCCCTTCATCAGTTATGGCGGAAGCTCGCTTGTAATCACGCTTTCAATGGTGGGTGTGCTTTTGTCCGTATCCAGAGACAAAGGTGATGGAGGCGAGGAAGACGAGGACGGCGATGAAGAAGATAAGCCGGCGCAGCTCTTCGCTCATCCGAAAGGAAGTTTGATACCTAGATGAGTGGTGCACGTATCGTACTGTCCGGAGGGGGAACCGGTGGACATGTATATCCTGCCCTGTCGGTAGGTGAACAGCTTATGCAGGATCCGGATGTGGAGGCCATCCTATATATAGGAGCCGCAGATCATCTAGAAGAGCGGGTATCGAAAGAACTGGGTCTGGAATTTGTCGGTTTGACGGTGACGGGAATGCCACGGAAAATGTCACCGGCATTGATAGGCTGGTCAACACAGATTATCAAAGCAACTATTGATGCACAGAGGATCTACAAAGAGTTTCGCCCGACAGCCGTATTGGGAACGGGGGGATACGCTTCGGCACCCGCGCTTGCTGCTGCGATGACATCCGGCATTCCGTATGCTGTTCATGAGCCTGATGCACATCCGGGCCTGGTGAACAAAGTGTTCGCGCGCTGGGCCAGTCTTGTTTCCTGCGGCATGGAAGGGGCAAAGCAACGGCTTTCGCATCGACCCGGCAAACTGAAGATTTATGGCAACCCAATCAGAGCCAGCTTCGTCAATCCACCATCGCGACTGGAGGCCTGTCGCGCCCTGCGACTGGCAACAGACAAACTAACTCTTGTAGTAACTGGAGGCTCGCAGGGTGCCAGGGCGATCAACGAAGCGGTTATGGGAATTTTGCCTTCGTTGCTGGATGACAAAATGGAGATTCAAATCGTTCATCAATGTGGCGATAAGAACATAGATGATATTAAGGCATCTCTGCCAACAGACATATTGAACCATCCTCGGTACTACTTAAAGCCGTACTTCTCCGATCTGTCTGTTGCTTACGCATGCGCTGATCTCGTTGTTTGTCGAGCTGGTGCTATGACGATCGCGGAGTTGGCGGTTTGCGGTGTGCCGGCTGTCTTTATTCCTTATCCATTTGCAGCCCAAGATCATCAAATGCATAATGCGCGTGCGCTTGAAGAACTCAATGCCGCGATCGTAATCTCTCAAAAGGAGCTCACCTCTCATTTGCTCCTGCAAAATATCAAAAGATTGTTCCAGGACAAGACCGAGCTGGAAGCCATGAAGTCCCACATGAAAAAACAAGGGAAGCCCGATGCTGCCCGGAATCTAGCGAATCAACTGAAGCTTCTCAGCCGAGAATTCGGCGCTCGAGGCGCCAAAAACGATACATCCGGAGAGCAAGAGTCATCAGGACTCAAGTCTAGAAGCCGTAGAAGAAATTAGACTGCTGTGCGGTGTTCAAACCGCATGAACGGGTCTGGGGAGATTAGTGACGGATCTCTGAATCTGCAACGTCGCACTCTTGCGTTCGATGTCGGTCACAATAGCTTCCATTTCACGAACCATATCGATGGCTTCGTGATCATCTCCCTGATTCCGTATGACAACGTCTTCCAGCTCTTTGATTGCCAGTCGTAGTGGATTGTTGTTGAGAGGAAAGGACATATTCCTACCCTATGATCGCCTTCTGCCAGTGAATTGATCATGCTTTTCGATCAGGTCGAGTGTAACACGGCATCCTTAGTTTTGAAGAGGTTAATTTATATAAGACGCCGGTAATGTTGATCAAGCATGCTGCAAAGCGCATCCTGCCTGGATCGTAAGCGGTCCGATGGTACATAAATCTTATCCCCGCTTGCGCGATTCTAATCAGAGATTGACAATATTCCAAAGTGTTGTGAGATGATCTAATTCAATTTCTGGTGTTTATCTATTACATATCGACTCCGACAATATTTGGCGGATGAGGGGGAGTCAAAATGTTCAATCTCTTTGCACGACTTTTTTCTACCAACGTGTTCAAGAAAGGTGATGATCGTGTAGGTGTCGATCGCATCTCCAGTCTCAAGACTAAACAAGAACTACCAGCGCTGCCTGAAGACAAGGATGTCAAGATTGAGCTGGGTACCGACGCTCGAGAATTGTGGGCGAAAAAGAAAGACTTGTTGAGTCGCCGCAAAACACTCGAGATTGGTGAAAGCTGGCAATCCAATACTATCAAAGGCAAGCATCAACGCAACAGCCGGACAGACCTGAAGCTACAAGAGACGCGCGATCGAGCGCTCAATACTTCGTGGGAGATTAACACCTATTGAAGAGCATTGGGTCTATTGCTGTTCCGTTCGGTCACTTCACCTGGAGCAAGAGTGAACGATGGATGTAGTTTCGATCGTGGCGATAACTGGGTCACTCCTGGCCGTGCCCGCGGTCATTTTGATCGGAACCGGCATGTGGACTCGCGCCAGAACAAAAAGAAAGGCAAGGCTTGCCGATAGCTTCGAGCGATTGAAGATTTTGATTGCTGAACTGCTAGAGCGTGTAAACGATCTCGATCAGAAGTTGCAACACGCAGGACCCGATCCGACAGTGTCGGAGCGCTTGAGGGTCGCTGCTTCCGACATGGTAACGGTGACTGACTGCTTGCCAGCTATTGAGCAGTTGCTCTCGGACACGAGATTGGATGACTGTGCAGATATGCTGTCCGCTTCGACTCGTGTAATTGAGAAAGTGAAGAAGCTACTAGATCAGGTCGAACCTCATGCGCGAACTGTCGCGCACAAGAAATTGACAGATACAAAACCACGCAGCATCCGTTTGATTCCTGAGCAAGACAGGCAGGGTTGATACAAGCGATATCGTTGCCACGGTCGCTGATCGATTGTCGCCTCGCTAGTTGCATTGGAATGTTCGATTGCGCCTTCCGAAACTGGCTCACAGTCTGTTGCGGATCTCATGGTCAGTAGTTGCCGGAGTTGAAGTGCGGAAGTTTCTGTGTTCAGAACAGAAAGAACGATCACAACGAGATTCATTTCGATCTGAAATCGAGTCGATCGAAAAAATCGGTTTCGCAAGATAACGTGCTTTATGGGTTTGCAGTCATTGAGTTTCAATTCGCTCTTTGTTCCTTGAAACAGATCAATATGTGGAATTGCTCTGGGCGATGAAGTCTGGCTTGCCATGCGGGGTTCGACGCGATCACGCCTTTGTGTTCTTCGAAAGTTCAACCGTACAAAGCTCTTTGGGAATTTGTGTTGTTGAATTTTGGGCGCAATGTCCGTATTTATTATGCGATATAGTGAACGCCACTATAAACGGTGCGCACGATTTTCAACTTTCTCAACTATTTAACCAAAAAGACTTGTGTTTACCCTACACAGCGTTCGAATTATTTGTCAGAATGAAAGTAGAAAATATTTATCTATAGCGTTAGTCGTTCATCAAGGCGTCAGACGTTCTGTTGCTTCACAAGTTCTATTAGTGATGCAGCGGATTCGCGTGTGAAATCTACGTCTTGGTGTGGGGTTTCTGTGTCTCAATTTTGATTCGGAGGAGTTTGGTTATGGGAAAGAAGAAAAACAAAAGTGCAGCTAGACGAGCAACTGAGCCGAAGACTGCCACTATAAAAGATACCAGTGATGTTGTGTTCGAAGAGGTATCCGAAGCTGGTGAAGCAGCCAGCGAGTCTAGCGGTGAAGCAACAGCATCTTTGCTGGAAGCAGCCGCCGAAGCAGAAACGGCAGCCGCTGCCGACTCCCCTGAAATGCAGGAAGCCGGCACTGAGCCCTCCGACGATCAAGACGCAGACGCAGAAGCCAAGACTGACGACACCGCATCAGAAGAAACCACAGTTGAACCCTCCGAAGAAGTTGCAGACACAGAAGCGAAAGCGGATGATTCCGCGAACGAAGAAGAGTCTGCAGAACCCTCCGAAACAGAAGTAGCAGACGCTGAAGCTAAGGCTGACTCTCCCTGTGAAGAGGAGTGCACAGAGCCAGCTGAGGCAGAAGCCCCAGAAGCAAAAGGTGACGATGCAACTTGTGAGGCGGCTGAGTCTGAGGAAAGTTGTGCGGAAGCGAGTTGCGAATCTGAGGTGGAAGCGGCCACTGAAATGGTCGAATCAGCTGTTGCTGACGTCGAAGCTGTCGCTGAGATGGTGCAAGAGGCTGCCGAAGAACTGGCTGCAGCAGCGGAGATCCTTGAAGAGGCTGTAGCATCTGCCGAAGAAGCGTCAGCGGAACCAGCCGGAGAAGAAGAAGCAGAAGCAGCATCGGAAGAAGCAGCAGAAGAAGCGTCAGCGGAACCGGCAGGTGAAGAAGAAGCAGAAGCAGCATCGGAAGAAGCAGCCGAAGAAGCATCAGCGGAACCGGCAGGAGAAGAAGAAGCAGAAGCAGCATCGGAAGAAGCAGCCGAAGAAGCGTCAGAACCGGCAGGAGAAGAAGAAGCAGAAGCAGCATCGGAAGAAGCAGCCGAAGAAG
>JADMIO011124185.1_pt1 | contig 25150 bp, 28 predicted proteins | sample 8958161 | NCBI WGS metagenome assembly JADMIO01 (sample SAMN16585339, study PRJNA669376) | soil metagenome | isolation source: Crop rotation soil | place: USA: Cullars Rotation, Alabama | collected 2011
TGCCCTGTATTTCTCACAATAGTAATGTAACAAAAAGCAGGGTTGTCGTTTAGCGGATCGCCGGTATTGCCTTTGATCCCGGTGGTGTTTGTCGCGTAATCAACAATTGAGCCTGAGCAAACAGCCCCTGGCTGAAGGCACGCCACCAGTTCCTGGATTGTAACACCTGGACAGCAGAGGAAACAATCGGCTGCAGCCTGAACCGGGCCAACGGGGTTTCCATTGGCATCCATGCCGATGGCACTCACCACATCATGATTGGGATCACAGGAAGTCGCCAGGTAGCTGAAACTGTAAGGTCGGCATGAGCCGGGAGCCAGCAAATCGATAATGTTGGTGAGGCTGAGCGGAACGCCTGGCTGGGAATCAACAATGACTACATTGGTGAGGGCAATGCTGCCCAGGTTACAAACTTCGCCCGTCACGGTAAGCGTGCTGGCAATATTAGTGACGATGGGGCTGGCACACGCTTTGGTAATTGTTAAATGGTTACAGCATAAGGAGAGGCTCGATGAGCACTGCGTCTCGACAACAACATTGGAGCCCTGAAGATTGATCGAACAGGCATTACTGAGGCCGATAACGTGAGCCTGCACACGGATGGAATTATTAATGTTAGTCTCGGCACAAGAGGTAAATCCAGAGGAGCAGAGGGGAATCAAGCCTGTCCCTTCGCCAGGAAGCAGCACATTGGTAAGGGAGAGGGTGACCGGTCCGCACGGGGGGAGATCGGGGCCGGCACCAAGCTCGGTCACAACGAGACCGCTGAGTATGGCTGGACTCGTATTGGTTACAGTGACATACCACGTGATGTTACTGGCAATTACGCCGCAAGGTGGCGCGGAGGTTTGGACGGGCGTGGCCCCATTGACGGAAACCAGTTTCTGGCATTCAACGCTGGCTGGAATGATCGATGAAATCGCAGATGCCTGAGCGCTAACTGCGGCTCCGTTCCCGTGGATGCCTCCACACCGGGCGGTCACACTGGAGGTGTTGGTGGTGGTATCGGCCCAATTTGTTCTTAGGTTGGAGATCGTAATAGTGCCACCGACCGCCAGTGGCCCGGGGAAGGTGCCTAAAGCTCCGAGTTTATCATCGAAGATAACAATATTAGTGAGCGGATCATGCCCTGTATTTCTCACAATAGTAATGTAACAAAAAGCAGGGTTGTCGTTTAGCGCATCGCCGGTGTTGCCTTTGATGCCGGTGGTGTTCGTCGCGTAATCACCCGTTGAGCCTGAGCAAACAGCCCCTGGCTGAAGACATGCCACCCGTACCTGGATTGTAACACCAGGACAGCAGAGGAAACAATCGGCCGATGCAGTGGCCGAAGTATTGCCACAAGCCGTGCTTCCAAAGGCTGTTACGGTATCAAGATTGAGGTCGCAGGTGGTGGCGGTGTAACTAAAGCTGTATGGTTTGCATTCCCCTGGGGCCAAAGTGCCGACATCGTTGGTAGCACTCACTGGGAGACCGGGTTGGCTATCGACAATGAAAACATTAGTAAAGCCGATGAGGCCAGTATTGCAGACCAAACCGGTAACCGTGAGGGAACTCCCGACATTGGTCACAATAGGACTTGCACAGGCCTTGCTGATGGTCAAGGTCGGGGCTGGACATACGACGCTGAAGTTGCAAGTCGCGGCATTGGTTACGGTTTGAGCCGGGTTGCAGGCACTCGCGGCCGTTGCAGTCACCGTGTTGGTCGCATTGGTTTGGCCGCACAGCGACGAAGGAACCACCACGTTGGTACTCCAGGGAGCGCTTGCGCCAGGCGCCAGCGAGTCGAGTTTCAGGACGATCCCGCCGGCAAGATCATCGACCAAAGTAATATTGGTCAAGGTGATGGTGCCGCAGTTGCTCACTGTTCCACTGAAGCCCATGCTGGTTGCATTGCTGTTGCAGAGTAAGACGCTGTTGGTGTTGCACTCCTGTGTGACTTGGATACAAGGCCCGCAAGCCAGACAATCAGTTCGGCATAAGTTAGTAATCAGACCAATCGAGCCGCGGGCACTGACCGTAATGGTATCGGAAAACCGGTTCGTGCAAGGATCGGCGGGCGTGTAACTGTTGGTAATTATGATTGTCTGCCCGGAGTTGAGAAAGTCGAAGGTGGCAACGACGGTGCCTGGAACCGGTTGATCATCTGTTACAATGATATTGGTCAGATTGATCGTTCCGGTAGTATCCGGGTTTGTGATTGTGACCCGGTAGAACACCTGGCTACCGAAACCCACGCAAGGGGTCAGGCATTGTTTTTGGCAGAACAAGGGTACAACAGTGATGTCGTCATCATCATCCTGCGCATGGGCTGGCGCGCTCAAAAGCACCAAAAAGGCAGTGACGGTGTGTAAAAGACCCCTTTTAATGAAATTTAAGTTAGTCCGGGTGCTATGGTGGTAAAGCATTGGTACCAGCTACAAACGTTTAGGCGGAGAAATTGGACTGAAAAATATGCATCCTGATTTTATGATGTTGAAACTCCTTCTCGTGATTTCTTGCACATTCGTATTCTGCGGCAGGGCCATCGCGGAAACACTGCTCCCGGAACGGAAAGTGGAATCGAACATTGTCGTCTCAACGCGCGATCCGAATGGCCGAATCGAACTTCCGCCCAGAGTGCGTTATGTCGGCGGCGACAGATGGGTTCTTTACGGCGTTGCCGATTGCGAAGTTCACGTTTTCGTCGAAGCCGCCGAAAAGATGGTTAAAAGTTTTTACTGGATCCAGTTCGAGGGATATATCCCTGAAAAGCCTAATCACCGGTATGATTATCAGAAAGATCCGAAGATGGTCATTAACGGCTTGGAATTTTATATCAAGACGCGGTTTGGGCCAACATCCGAAAAGCCGAAAGCTGGTTCGGATTTAGAGCACGTATTGAACATGATTACTGCCGGCGGCTACAAGTTGCCACCTGACATGATGAATATTCGTTTAGTGTATCTTCCCGATACGTCTCACCGTAAGGAGTTGATGGTTGTCTACGCAGAAGACATGGCGAGCACCGGCTACTCCGGCAAAAAACTGATGACTGGCGAAAAAGTCCGTCCCGAATGGGAGATGATTGAAAAATCTTTGGTTGAGCGGGCCAGGAACCAAATCCGATTTGATCTCCGGAAATAAAAAAGTGTTTCAACGGTTTCAAGCCTCGCCGCAAGAGCGGTTGGCATTGCTTTATGTCACGATCCCATGTGCTCTTGTTTGGTGGCTTGGTGAGCGCCGCGTCAGGCAGCCGCATTATTAACTGTATGACCAGAGAGGAACGCCCAATTGTGCTCCAGGAAAGGGGATTGCATTTCTGCGGGCAATCGAACGCGTCCGGCTCCCGCGTGGGTCCTCGAGGTTACGCGCAGTCGCCTTGAATCCATTATTTGCTTTCGGAACCGGAGGAACGTTATACTTTATGTCTGTTGCCGCCAATATTGGCAGGCAAGCAGCCTTGAAACCTGTGACGCTTAGACGGCGCTTGAAAAAGGAAACAGTCTGGGAAAAGTGGCGGAAAGCCTACTTTCCAACCGTTAAGCCAGTTTAGCTCAGTGGTAGAGCAACGGTTTTGTAAACCGTCGGTCGTCGGTTCAAATCCGACAACTGGCTCCAGTTCTTGTTGCATGCGCAGCAAGGAGTTACACAAGTCGGATCGGCCACTGTCAGTGAAACTGTCAGTAAATCCAGGTCCAGTTTTATTTCTCACCCCTTAACTGGATAAACCTTCACTGAAACTGGCCGAATCTCGGCTGCTTTGATGATCCTAGGGATTACGATCCTCTGGTTGAAACTGAGCCCGCTAACTAAGTCCCCAAGGGGAATATAAATCATGAAGAAAACGAAGTTACCGCAAATGCACAACGTTGGCATCGTTGTCAGCGACCTGAAGGCCGCGATCTCGTTCTTTGTCGAACTCGGTCTTGAACTGGAGGGCGAAACGACCGTCGAAGGGGAATGGGTGGACCGTGTCATCGGCCTGAAGGGTGTCCGAAGTGATATCGCGTTGATGCGGACTCCTGACGGCCATAATCGACTTGAGCTGACGAAGTTCCACAGGCCAAAGGCGATCAGCGTCGAATCGGATGCACCAATCAACACGTTGGGTATACGTCGCATCATGTTCGAGGTTAAGGATGTTAAAGAAGTCCTTTCCCGCCTGCGTGCCCATGGTGCTGAACTGGTTGAAGAGATCGTTCAATACAAAGACGCGTACCTGCTCTGTTACGTTCGTGGTCCGGAAGGTATTCTTATTGGTCTGGCTGAGGCGCTTCGTTGAAGTTTATAACTCCTCATTGGCGCTTCACGCTGGCGTTGGCTGTCTAACCCCAGTTGTGTAAAATCTGACAGTTGATCAAAATGGCGCCGTCGGCGAAGCGGCTTGGCGTTCGATGTCCGTAACGGGCAGCGTTGGTGAGCTGATTGTTAGTTGTCTCGGGCTACCGATAGCGCAGCCCGCACTGCAAACTGTGTTGCCGGGGAGGCAACTCCAATTTGGGCCAGAACCGCGACCCATTTCAAGCGCTTTTTCAATCAAACTTGGGACCGAGGGTGACTAAAATTAAAGCGGGTACAATTGGAACGCATTAGGGCGGGTGACACTGCCATTTAGTCTGTGGACAATGAGGATTACTCGTATTCGGGATACCTCGAAATGAAACGCAAATCTCCACCGATTCGCCATCTTTGAAAACGCAGCAAAATTTCCTGGCGTAACCAATGTTGGATGGAAAACAATTTGCAAAGTTCATCCAAGGTAAACTCGTGCCTTCGCCAACCCTAGGCTTCACGAGACCATTCGAGAGATTCGGCAAAATGCGAGGAGTGTATTAAAGAATGGTGTCGAAGCGCTTAATGGGGTGTTTACCCCGCGCATCTTGGGGAACAAAGGCTGTTGACAAGGAGTACTGGGGTCAATACACTATTTTTATTCGGGTAGCAGTACGTTTCTTCAGCGGGGTTCCCCACCCCCACCTCCTTGGCGTCTGCTGCCCGGATTTTTGATTTTTTTTGGGAGTTTTGTTGACTCGCCTCGTATCATTTCTTAGGTTCTCGTGCTCCATGCGGGGGCGTAGCTCAATTGGTTAGAGCGCTGCCCTGTCACGGCAGAGGTTACGGGTTCGAGCCCCGCCGCTCCCGCCACTTTTTTAGGGCTGTTTTTGGTGATTTTCTGGATTGCAATGACAGATGCAGGACAGAATTGTCCATGGGGTAAAAGGGCATTTACAAAGGTTATCAAAGAGGGGCACACCAGGGCTATCATCTGCAAGTACGCGAATCGCAATTCGGTTTCATACACGAGGTTGCGTGGTACGAGGGCGAAAAGCGGAAGTGAAAAGTTTTCGGGGACTTGACCGACGCCGAGCTGCATCAGCAGGCGCGGTGGGACAGCTCTCTAATGGCACCGCTCAGTGCTGCGGTTGGATTGGGAGAAATTGCTGGAGTACGTCCCGGGCCCGCGAGGCAACGGCGGACCTTGTTGCGGATGGCCTGGAGCAGGGATTGGGTCTCATGCACAGTTGGCGCGTGGCGTTCGTGGGTCTGTCGTTGAGCGCGAAGGGCGTCCACATTTCCAAGCGGTTGCTCCAGCACGTTCCGGTAAAAGAAGACGATGGCGTTGAAAGCTTGGTTTTGAGTGCTGGCCAATACATTTCGGTGTCGGGCAAGGGCGTTGAGGAACTGCTCCAACTTTTTCTCGCTGGGCAAATTCGAGGGCATGGTCCGTAGCGCCCCCATGTATTGGCGTAACCAGTAAAGATAGGAATTTTCGCTAGAAAGAGCCTTATGCTGCCGCCGGATGACTTCGCGGACCCGATTGATGGCCTGTGCGGTGTTCATCTGACCCCTAGATTAGCAGGAGGGGTTGGACAATTACTGTCTAAGGATAGTAAATCAAATTACAAGGAAAGATGACAAGCAATTTTGTGCTTGAATGAACGAACCGGCTGTTCGTATATTGAAGGGAGCCGAAGGTGGCTATGAAGGACTTAGGACAAGCCAAACGGGGAGTTTTCCGGCTGGAATCACGAAACCAGCCGTTCCACAATCACAGTTAAGCCACATGCCACGCACAGCTGCATCCCTTAACGTTCGCGTTGCACTGTTCACATGTGTAGTTGTGGCGTCACTGGTGTGTGGGTGTCGCACAAGCCACCAAACCAAGACGAGCCCGATTCCTCCTGCCTGCAATGCATCCCCTCGTTACTTTATCGTTGGCCGAGCTGGCGCCACGAACGTTACCCCGGAGCACAGATTCGTTATTCAGGACACAACATTTGTCCATGAGCTTTTTGCGGCACTGAGTGCCCCGTCCACGAATCGGCTCCGCAGCCTCACGTGGATGGCCCCTCGGCCTTATGTTTTCGTAGACGAGCACTGGGAGGTGTGTCGAGGGTTCAAATCAAGAGTCGGGACAAGGTCCTTCGTTTTTCAAGCCTGCTGGGTCGAGCGTTCCGGCACCAATTACATTGTCACTCGTGGAGTTGGGGGATCATGCAGTGCCCCATGACAAATTCCGTCGATATCTAGATGTCTGGCAACCTGACATACCGTAAAACTGGGCTTAACCACGCTGCGTCAGTGAACGCGCCGACAGCCCCTCGTTTTGCTCTCGTGCGTCTCTGGCGGCGCGCCACTGAGCAGCGGCGTTCGGCGTGAGCACCCTGGAACAGCTCGCAGCTTGGAAGATCAGGAAATGGATGCCCTGGACGGGCAGTTGGTACCCAAGCAAGCCTGCCACCCAAGAATCGGTGGGGCACATCGAAAACGTGCTGAAGTTCAAGATTCCACAGGATTTTGTTGAGTTTTCCCGGCTGGTTCACAACTACGGTGTGTGGTTCGGAAGTATCGGCGAGGATTATGCCTCACACAACCACCTGCTCGTCTTGAACGAGGCTTTCCACCAAACAGACGATTCAAGTATCGCGCTTCCGCTGCATTGGGTATTGATAAACCATGGACACGACGGAGACTGCGATTGTTTCGACATCACCGCCGGTACGGACGGCGAATATCCAATCTATTATATAAACGTCGAGTCACCGAGCGCGCCGCAACTGTTGGCGAGCACGTTCAAGGAATATCTGATGCAGTTGGGATGAGAACACCGAACCACAGCATGCAGCGGACCCGAGCCAGCCGTTCAGCTCGGTCTGTATTCGAAAGCCAGTGGTGGCTGGCTCGGGCCGCTGATGCTGGACATTAGCAGCGCAGGCGATGAAAGAGATGAGGACATTTCGGCTCCGTTGGGAGGTTCGCGGGAAGGAGCACGTCACAGAAATGCGCGCGGCCACTGCTGGCGATGCGAGGCAGGCATTCAATGCGTATCGCTTGCCGGGAGTCCTTCTGAACAGTGTCGAGCCGATTGAGCCAGACACCGCCCTTCCGTCGTCGACGCAACCAGATTCACCGTTCAGTCCGCTCGTCGCACGTCGCCGGGCAAATTGGATTTCCGTTTCCAATGACCGCTTCCGACCGGTCGAGCACATCGACGTCGCTCAGAAAAAAACCATCGTAGTGAAAAGGATCAAAACGAACGGATAACGCGGCTCATTCATGGGCGGCGGGATTCATCTCTGTTTCAAATCTTCACCTTCAGCGATAGTCGTGCGGCAAATCTGCACTACCGTCGCCCTTGTCGTCGCAGCCGGTTTTCGGCGGTCAGGTGGGTGATAAATGGACCACTCTTAACCGTTGGCTCAACAAGACCTGGCGTCCGGGTGAGATTAAGTTGGTGAAATGACCGCAAAAATCTTACCCTCCTAGCAACGATTAACCATCCGCAAAACAAACCATGGAAACAAAATTCATTGCCAGCCTGAGCCTCGCGCTGTGTGCTGCGTTCACATCGCAAGCGCCCCTGCGGGCTGCGGACTACAAAATCGACCGGACGAAGCTACCCGTTGCGGAGCCGGATTACCCACGCAGCAAGGTGCTTGACGCGCGCGACGCCAAACCCCCGCCGCGTTTTGAGGTCAAACCGCCCGCCGGTGCGCCCAACGTGCTGATCGTTCTCGTGGACGACATCGGCTTCGGCATGCCCAGCGCCTTTGGCGGACCGGTGCGCATGCCAGCGGCAGACCGTCTTTCCAAACAAGGACTGCGCTATAATCAATTCCACACCACCGCGCTGTGCTCGCCCACGCGCACGGCCCTGCTTTCCGGCCGCAACCATCACATGAACAACATGGGGGGCATCACCGAGATCGCCACGGCTTTTCCAGGCAACACCGGAGCACGACCGGATTCCGTCGCCCCGCTCGCGGAGATGTTGCGCCTGAACGGTTACAGCACCTCCTTTTTTGGCAAGAACCACGAAACGGCCGCCTGGGAAGTCAGTCCGTCAGGGCCAACCACACGCTGGCCGACCCGTTCGGGCTTCGACAAGTTCTACGGTTTCATGGGCGGTGAAACCGACCAGTGGAACCCAAGCCTTTACGATGGGTTGACCCGTGTTGAAACGCCGCACACCCCGGGCTACAACTTCATGACCGACATGACCGATCAGGCCATCGCCTGGATGAAGTTCCAAAAAGCGCTCACGCCGGACAAACCTTTCTATATGTACTTTGCGCCCGGTGCAGTGCACGCGCCGCATCATGTGCCCAAAGAATGGATTGATAAAAACAAGGGTCGCTTTGATGGCGGCTGGGACAAGATGCGCGAAGCGACATTGGCGCGACAGATTGAAATGGGCGTCGTGCCCAAGGGCACCAAGCTGGCTCTCAAGCCCAAAGACATCAAGGATTGGGACAAGCTAAGCGGCGACGAGCAAAAGCTCTTTGCCCGCCAGATGGAGGTTTACTCCGGTTTTGCGGAATATTGCGACAATGAGATTGGCCGGTTGTTCCAGGCCATTGGCGAAATCGGCCAGTTCGACAACACGCTGATCTTCTACATCATCGGCGACAACGGGACCAGCGCTGAAGGCGGCATGTCAGGCATGTTCAACGAGATGACCTACTTTAATGGGGTCGGGGAGACTGTTCAGGAGATGCTCAAGCATTATGACGATTGGGGTGGTCCGGGTACGTATCCACACATGGCTGCGGGTTGGGCCGTCGCGGGCAATACGCCGTTCATGTGGACCAAGCAAATTCCATCCAATTACGGCGGCACCCGCAATGGCATGATTGTCTCGTGGCCCAAGCGCATCAAAGCCGCCAATCAGATTCGTTCGCAATGGCACCATGTCATTGACGTGGCGCCCACCGTGCTCGAAGCCGCGAGGCTGCCCGAGCCCAAGAGCGTCAACGGTATCGCCCAATCGCCGATTGAAGGCGTCAGCATGCTTTACACTTTCGATCAGTCGGACGCGAAGAGTACGCACAAGACCCAGTATTTCGAGATCATGGGAAATCGCGCTATCTATCACGATGGCTGGTTTGCCGGCACCATTCATCGTGCGCCGTGGGAGCAGTTGCCTCGGCGCAAGCTGCAAGAGGACATCTGGGAACTCTATGACGCGCGAAACGATTTCAGCCTGGTCAACGACCTGGCAGCCTCCAATCCGAAGAAACTCAAGGAACTGCAAAATCTCTTCATGAACGAGGCGAGCAAATACCGCGTGCTTCCCATTGATGACCGGGTCCTGGAACGTCTCAACCCGGCGTCCGCAGGCCGGCCCGACCTGATGGGAGAACGCACCTCGCTCACGCTCTCGGAGGGCATGGTGGGCTTGAGCGAAAACGCGTTCATCAACATCAAGAACCGCTCCTTTTCGATTAGTGCGGACCTTCTGATTCCGAACAGCGGAGCGAATGGCGTGATTCTGGCTCAGGCAGGCCGGTTCGGTGGCTTTAGCTTGTATCTTAAGGAAGGCAAACCAACGTTTGTTTACAACTTCCTCGGCTTGCAGGAATACAAGGTCTCGGCCCCTGATGCGGTGGCGGCTGGAAAGGCCAATGTCCGTATGAACTTCGATTATGACGGCAGCGGCGCCGGCAAAGGCGGAATGGCCAACATCCTGGTCAACGGCCAGAAGGTTGCCAGCGGCCGGATTGAACGCACGCAGGGAATGATCTTCTCGGCAGACGAGACGGCTGGGGTTGGCATGGATGACGCCACGCCGGTGACGACCGACTACAAGGAACGTGACAACTCGTTCACGGGCAAAATCCTTAAGGTGGTCATTGATGTAAAGCCCATCGGAGTCGCGGTCAAAGCGGAGGCCGACACCGGACGGCGCACTGCCGCAGCGAAGAAAGCCCTGTCAGACTAGCCGATTGCGAACCCCCCGGGCCGACCTGATGTCCAGTCCAGCAAGGACCGGCCCGCGAATTCAACATCGACGAGGAAAACTCACCAAACTCGGTGATGAACTCGGCAACAGTCCGAGATAGTGAAGGGCAGAAATTGCAGACCATGCCAATTGTGTTGCGACTGGCGGTGGCCACCCTGCTGCCTGTGGGCCGCTGTTGCTGCGAAGCGACGCATTCTATCCGGCTACGATTTTGCCGAGTTCCCGCTCGGGACGAACACAAGTTTTGGGCGAGTCTTCTTTGATTTAGCACATCTCTTGAGGTACGGACCGAGACGTAGCGGATGAAGTGGTGCGCCGGTGCCTTACTAAGGTCGGCTTCGACACAACTCGATCGGACGCGCATCTTGCGTGGTCCGCATTCAAGCGTTTCGTCATCCAAGACATCCTTTAGGGTTAGTGATCATACATACGTGGCTTCCATCCTGCCATAACCTGTGGCAACAAGTTTGTATCCCCTCAGTCAGCGCAATCCTCATCAATTCCTGCCAAGCCATGTTGCAACTCGCATAGTTATTGAACCTCCTTACCGCAGAACAAAGTGCGCAACGTTCGACCTTTTTACAAGGATGCTAGGGTGGCGCAGTTTCTGCTCTGAAAGCACTCTGGTTTTACGTTGGCGAAAACCTCGGTTCTATGAAGTTTCATTATTTGCTCTCGCTTATTCTTCAGACGATGATCCTGGCCCCTGGCACCAGTGGTGCGGCAGCGATTCCGGTAACGACCACAGCTGATAATGGCATTGGATCCATGCGAGCAGCGCTGACGAGTGCGACCAATGGAGATACTATTGATGCCACTGGGGTGTCGGGGGCGATCACATTGACCAGCGGCGAGTTAGTCATCACTAATAGCGTCACTATTCGAGGACCTGGTCCAAGCGCCTTGGCCATTGATGGCAACTATCCCTACGCGACAAATCACGTGTTTATGATATTCAATGGCGCTACTGTGAGCATTTCAGGACTTACCATCACGAATGGTAACTATTCGAATGGCGGCGGAATAATGAGTTTCGAGTCGTTTTTGACCCTCAGCAATTGTGCAGTGACTGGAAACAAGGCCTCCACTGGTGGCGGAATTTTGAACGCTGGTTTTTCAAAACAAGGAAGCCTAACAGTGATTAATAGCTTAATCAGTGGCAACTCGGCCGAAGTCGCTGGAGGGATCTATAATACGAGCCAAGATCCCGGTAACGTGACCTTAACTGTGGTTGGGAGCACTATCAGCAGCAACTCAGCCGGTGGTCCCGGCGGCGGAGGTATCAAAAATCAAGGAAGGTGGGGCAATGCCAAGGCCTACATCACTAACTGCACAATTGTCGGGAACTCCAGCGGTTATGGGGGAGGAATTTTGAATGATGGTATGTGGGGAAATGCGACAATCTTTCTCGTCAACAGCTCATTGATAGGTAATTCAGCAAGTGCTGGTGGTCTCGGAGGTGGGGCGCTCTTTAACTATGATGGGAACGCAGGAGTATGTGCGTTCATCAGCTGCACTCTGAGCGGCAACGCTTCGGGGTCAGATGGAGGTGGAATCAAAAATGGAGGTCAGGGAGGCGGCTCTGCAACAGTGATTGTAATTGGCAGTACTTTCAGTGGTAACACGAGTCAGACGCTCGGCGGCAATATTTATAACGCCAGGACTCTTCAGATCGGTAATACCATCCTCAACGCAGGCAGTTCGGGTTCCAACCTTAGTTCGAGTGAGGACTCTGGAATAGTGGTCTCCACTGGTTACAATCTAAGCAGCGATAATGGCGGAGGTTTTTTGACAAATACCACTGATCGGATCGGCATGAACCCTCTGCTTGGGCCGTTGCAGGACAATGGTGGACCTGTTTTGACTCATGCTTTGCTGCCGGGAAGTCCGGCAATTGACCAAGGCAAGAACCTGAGTGGGGGTGGTACCGATGCGCGTGGATCAGTAAGAACATTCGATGATCCGGGCATCCTCAACGTGCCAGATGGTGACGGCACCGATATCGGAGCCTACGAGGCATTCGATCTTCGGATTACGGCCGCTAGCAGATCCGGAAATGATCTCGTGCTCAAGTTCCTCAGTTTGCAGGGAAAAAACTACCAAATCCAAACTCGGACGAACCTTACGTTCGGATCATGGACTCCTGTGGGCGCCAGCATTTCAGGGAAGGATGGCGTCGTTGAAGTCATGATCACAAATACCTTTATCTCACCCCAGCAATTTTATCAGATACAGCAACTGCCTTAATGTAGAACGATCTCTTGCCTGTCGTGAGCGTTCGCTTTCCGAAACGCAAAACAGCATAATTGCGTGGGCTAAGCACAATAGGATCCTCTTTATAAAGATAAGTAAACATCCGGGCCTCCCGCCTCTGACTTTTCAAGGACATTCTCAGCAACTTCAGGAGCGCGTTGGCGGTTCGCATTGGGCCGCTGGTGAAAAGATGGCAAGCGAAGAATACTGGCGCGACATGGACGGCCAGGTGAAGAAACCGATTGTCAGTAAAACGGGCAGAGTTTAGAACGTTGGGCGAAGAGGTCGAGGCACTGGCCGGATCACCCCGACGCCTGCGAATATCAGCAGGTGGCCAGGGCGAACTTTGCGAGGTGGTTTGAGTTGGAAAGCTAGATGCCACAAGCGGCCATTCAAGGAAAAGGGTAAGGCATCCAATGGACTGTGAACACTGAGTGCTTCTGCATGGAGGTAGCCCATAGTCGTTTCCAGCGATTTATGACCCATTGCTTGCTGAATAGCCCCGAGGATTTGCGGTGTTCATTTGACCGCTAGATTGGCAGGAGGGGTTGGACAATTACGGTCCAAGGGTCCCTAATCAAATACAAAAAACAATGACAAGCAATTTTATACTTGAATGAACGAACCGGCTGTTCGTATATTGAAGGGAGCCGAAGGTGGCTATGAAGGACTTAGGACAAGCCAAACGGGGAGATTTCCGGCTGGAATCACGAAACCAGCCGTCGCACAATCACAGTTCGGATGTAGCATGAGCGGACGAGGAACACTAAGCCAAGATTGGCTCCGAACTTATTTCGTCGCGGTCGAATGTGCAGCACTTGCTTTGGCCATCCTATTCGGAATCGATTATAACACCCGTGTCGCCACTGGCCCGTTTCCGATCCATGAGCCAGCGATCTACCGCTACGGTTGTCCGATCTCGTTCTGCCTGCTATCCGCCTCCACGATTTTTGCATGGATCCGGCGACGCAGCCTAGCAGTCGTCGCAACAATCGCGCTTCTCATTACAGCAGTGATTCTGATTATCGCTCCCAATTTCGTGAGGGTATGACAAAGCTGGACTATCCGAACAACGCGCCTGCACCTAACCGCCGCCCGCCCTTTCCGCTCGGCCGCCTGGGAGAATTTGATTATCGTGTATGCGCTCCACCTGCCTCCCCGGCGGCGGTAGGTGAGGCGCAACGTTAGCTCCGAACCTTAACAATGCTCTCCAACAAAGAAACTGCTCGCGAAGTCGAGGCCGCGATGAGGCAGTGCTCGGCGCTCCTAAATGAGTCGGTTCGCCAGGTGATGGAGACATGCCCCGAGGAGGAGTTCAAAAATTATCGGCGCACCGTCGCCGCTATCATGGCTGATGTATATCTGAATGTGATGAAGCCTATTCACCGACAGTATCCGGACTTGGAGCCAGCCGAACTTAAGCGTGATGAAAATGCCAAGAGCTAACCAGCCGGCTGCAGGCAAGGCCGGAATTGCCTCTCTATTTGCAATCGAACACCATTGCCCGGCCTGCCTGAGCCGGGAACGTTAGCCACTCACCATGACTTTTCCTCAGCCACCTTGGAATCTTTTTGGCGTTTATCGTGAATCTGAACGCGAGCGGCTATTCAATGAGCTGAGCAAGTCCTCCGTCAAGTGCCAGGTCCGGTACGAGGTTGGGGAGGCGAAGCCGTATTGCCTGTGGGTTCACGACAACGATTTACAGCTTGCGGCGGACACACTTTTTAGAGACTTAAAGTAGCAGCCTTCTGCATATGCGAGCGGCTAACGAGATCACTTCATTGGACGTCGGGTGGCGCGATCTGTTTGCATTTGTAGCTCACTGGCCCGCCGCCGCTGAGTTTTTACGTTAGCGAAAATCCTATGAAAACATTCTTCGTTCTTCTTGTGGCTCTGTGCTGCTTAGTGCTGCGTATGGTTGCGCAAGAATCCCTTCCGACTATTCGCATTCTGCCCGAGGATATCGTCCAGGACAATATCACGCAATCGCCCTCGCCACCCTCACCACTCGGCACAAACAAGTTTACGGTCCGGTGGACCTACACAGAGTCAGGCGCCAAGAAAATGCTAGCCTTCCGACGATCACACGCTGGTGAACAGGTTCTTCAGCAGATCGGCAGTTTTGAGTGCCGGCTCACTATTTCGACGGCCAAGATGCCAGGCTGGACGGAGGAAGGTTGGCTGAAGTGGAGGACAGACAAGTTTTTTGCAGTCAGTGAAGAGGATGCGAAGAAGATTGTCGCAGGTTTCAAGGGAAAGTGAAAGCGTTCGCTAACGCTCAAGATAGCATTCAGCGGAGCGCGGCAAGGATGACCAGCATGTTGGGGAGCTAATCGCGCGGAGCCTGAATGCTATCAGTGGTTGAACGAGCCCCGATGAAAGTGTGAGGCCTTTGCGCTTTGCTTTTTCCGATTCAGGTTATTTCCGAAGCTGATTTCTTTGGAAGGTGAGCGATGAGTTACGCGAGGATGCCAACCGAACTGGAAAGATTTTGATGAAGCAGGGATGAAGGTTGATTTATCAGAGGATTTTTGGCACCGGGAAAAAATGAGTGGGGCAGCGCTGGAAATCATTTTGCTCTGAGCGCGTAAGCTGGAGTTGAAAGCCGAGTTGTTCATCGCTTCAATTTAAGCCGTGGAGGTGGACGAGCGAAGTGGCCGACCAGGATCATGGGTTTGTGGCAGCAAAGACAAGTTGGCGGAGGTGTGGCCGGAGGGACTTGCGCCAGAGGAGTTTTCCAATCGAGCAGGGCCAGGATGCGCTGCCATCTGGTTTTGGCAGCGGGACTGAGCCAGCCGAAATAGCGGACGCGTTGAAAGCCTTTAGGCAGGACGTGTTGGAGGAAACGGCGCAGGAACTCCGTGACGCAGAGTTGCAGGACATGCCACTGTTGATCGAGCAGCCAAAAGTTTTTGTGGCAGGAAGAACTCAGGCGAAGGCGGTCGGCACCAACGCAAGCCATCGGAGCGCAAACCGCCCGCCGGAACCACGCAATGTACGTGAGATGGAACTGGAGCTGTCGGCCCCAGGTGTGCAGCACACTTAAAATGCCCAGTTCAGCTCCCAGGTACTTCGGTCGTGCAGCCACATCCTGCAAGGTAGCGGCGCTTTGACTCAGCAGAAGCGCGTAGCCTTGTTTTTGATGAGAACGCAACCACTTCCGTACCCTTCGGGAACGGTGAAGGTAATCAGATAATAAGGAATGGGCAGGAGCTTGAGCTTCTGTTGTTTGACCCAGTGGACGGCGTCGGTCTGACCACACTGCGGACAAGCGCGATGGTTGCAGGAAGGGTGTAATTAAAAGTGGGTGGTAGGGGCGTCACTCCGTCGCCGCGTGAGGCACGCGGCCTACAACATATCGGCGCATCCTTGGAGGCCGTGTGCCCTCACACGGCGAACCGAGTGAAGTCTCCTACCAAGTTTGCACAGCTTTAATCACGCCCTTGCAGGAATGATAGACAAAGTGGTCCTTGCGACAGTCGACACAGCGAAACACCTGGCCACCCAGCGCTGGGGTGCGGCAATTGAGGATTGCTTGCACCGCCCGGCGATGAGAGGGAAGAATCGCGGAGCCGAACTGCCGTTCATACTGCGGCCAATATTGGCGCAGCACCTCGGCCAGAGAGAGCACGGAGCGGGTCTTAAGCGTTGAGGTTTTGGTAGAGCTTAATCAGAGCGACCTGAGTGCGCGCTTCGCTGATCGCCGTCAGGTGGGTGTAGATCACGGTGGTGTCTAAAGTGTTGTGCCCGAGGTAAAGGCTAATCTGCCGCAGGGAAACGCCCTCTTCGAGCAGATGTGTGGCATAGCTGTGACGCAGGGTATGAGTCGTCGAGCCGGCATTGACACCGCTGGCCGCGCGCGCCAGACGATAAGCCGATGGCACACAGCTTTCACTCATCGGCTCGGTGCCTTGGTGCATGGATTGGCTGAGGGTGAAGGTGCGGTCGGCCCAGCCGCGGCCTGGCGTGGGAAAGAGGAAACGCGGATTTTGGTGCGTGCGCCACCATTGGCGCAGTTGCTGCACCATGCCGGGAGCCAACGGAACGTAACGGTCTTTACCCCCTTTGCCATTCTTGACGTGGAGGCGGGGAGGATTTTCGCGGCCATGAACGTCTTTGATCTCGATGCGCACGGCTTCACCGACTCGCAAGCCGCAATGATACATCAAAGTCAGGCAGGTTCGGAAACGGGGTTCGCGCACCGCAGCCAGCACGCTCTGAACTTCAGAGCGGGAAAGCACAATAGGCAGGACTTCTGGTTTGACGATCCGCAACTCTCGAAACACCGACCACTGCTTTTGCTTCAGGTGCTCAACAAAAAAACAGAGTAGCGAGTACTTGGCCCCTTTCATGGTTGCGGCCTTATAATGCTTGTGCTGGCGCAGAAACAGGAAGTACTGGCGCAGTTGATCTTCGGTGAGGGTGGCAGGGTCGCACTGGAAATGCTCAGCAAGTTTTCGGACGTAGCGGATATACTCTTTCTTGGTCGGCTTACGAAAATCTTTAAGCTCGACGTGTTGTTGGAATTGAGTGATAGAAGGATAGTTTGTTATATGCATGGCCGGGAGGATGCTCTCGGGTGAGGGCAACTTCCCGGCTAATCGATCAAACCATGACCGGAGATCTTCTTTCCCCCTGCCGCGCAGCGGCTCAGTTCAACCACCACATGAACTGGACGCGGCGATGACGATCCTGTTCCATATAGAAGCTCACTGGCGCCGCGCCAGTGATGTGGAGCGTTAAGCCGCAGAGCCCAACATGAACCAGCGAAAATTCTTCCTCCTGGCGATGCTTCTTGTGATCTTCGGACTACTTGCCCATATGACCGCTCTTAAGTACGGAGCTCACTACGCCAAGCTCACGGCGAGGGCAGTGGCGATCCCGGCAGACGCGGTTCAGTTGAGGGCAGAGCGTGCTTTGACCAACCGGAACACCAACATTGCACTTTGGATTGGTGTCGTATGCGCCGTGCTGGGTGCGGCGCTAACGTTCCTTTCGCACCGAGCCGAAGAGCCGGTACCACGTTCTGTGGTTATCGTCTTGCTCTTGTTCTACGGGATTTTACATTTCGCTGTAGTATGAAAACACGGCTTAACAAACGTGCTGGAGTGAATGCCGAGTGCGCGGTTTTGTTAGCATTCGGCGGCACTTGGCCCGGCACCACTCATCACGAACGTTAAGCTGAGAGAGTCTATGAACAAGTCCTTTCAGATCGACGGTTACCTCGCAGTGGGATTTCTGGGGATCTATGGGCTCCTGGTCGCGCTTCAACCAAAATCACCAATGTTGGGCGCACTCGCCCTAGCATCTGTGGTCGCGAGTGGGTTGTTTTCGTTTCTCGGCCTCCGGAGCAAGGAACGATATAATAGATTCTGTGCCGTGGTGGTTTTTGCCCTGCTTATTTTGGTCTTGTTCGCCGCCCTGTTTCTACCAGTCTTAATGGCATGAGCCCGTGTCAGCTTAACTATCGTGCTGGAGGCGACGCCGGGACGGTGCTCTGTTTGCATGCTCGGCGTCCTCGACCCGGCGCGCCTCATCACGGGCGTTCGGCTGCTACTGACAGGGTACTGACTACATCGTTCCTATGAGCACTGTTGAAGATACGAAGAGTGACTTCGCCTGCCCCGGTTGCGGTTCTGCGATGGTGGCGGGGGTGGTAGTCGGTCGATCGCCGGGAGTGAAGTTCAAGCCACAGACAAACATCTTCGGTGATCTCGGGGGAATCAGGCTCACGCGGGGATTTTTCAATCACAGTGCCGAGGCGCGGCGATGTCCGGGCTGCGGGATCGTGGTCATTCTGCCGGAAAGGTGAAGAACAAACATGCCTTTCCACACCCGCCCCGCAGGCGAACTAGTTGCCCCAGACCATGACCCAAAAGCCAGCACCGAACAAAGCGCGGCTGGACAACCGCTGGGGCTCTCTACTTTGCTTTCATGCCTCTCCCTGATTTCAAAACCAACCCTGCCATCGACGCGCAGCGCCGCCCCAGCGGTGCCAGCGCTTGATCGTTGGGCTACGGATCGTGATCGATCATGAAAACACAAAGCACCCGCCGTTATTTCATAGTGGCAGCTGGGGCGGTGACCTTGGCTCTCGCAAACGGCCGGGGACCGGCCAGCAACGACACAGACGTGATCCGGTACGGAGCGCCGCGCAGCTCTCTGATTGTCTCGGGCAAGTTCCTGGCTACGTTCTCAGGTGGTGGGGGATCTACCAGCACGATTTCCGTGCAAGACGTGTTCAAAGCCCCCTCCGGTTTGGACAAACCAAAGGAGGTCGCGGTGTATTGGTATACGGCCAAGCACATGCCCTCCCAGTTATTACAGCAAAACACCAACGTCTTCCTGTTTTTCCTGAAGCCGCATGGTAATGGCGGGTATGACGACGTAACGGACACCAATCATTTGTTCATCCGGGCAACGGATTCCAATCTAAAGGCTTTACGCCGCCTGGAGGAGGGGAAATGACCACCCTTGCCCAAGCATGGCCGAACCAGCAGGGTGGAGCGGACAGAGAGCAGCCGTCTGGCTCAAAGACAAATCGAACGTCAGGGGCGGCTGCTCCCCGCCGCTCACTCTGATTGTTCGGCCAAGTGCAGCGCCTATGGTTGACCTGAACACAGCGAGGGATCGAGTGAAAGAGTATCTCCTTGAGGCTGAGCGACGCATGAACGCGTTTGGTTCAGCATTGCCCGGCTACAAAGACCCGCAGGATCGTTTGGTCATAGTGAAGGAATACGAATATGATTTTGGCTGGGCCTTCTGCTATAACACCAAGCGGTATGTAGATACCGGCGATACCCTGCACGCGGTTGCAGGCAACGCGCCACTGATTGTCGATCGTGAGGAAGGCCAGCTTTACGTCACCGGAACTGTCCTCCCGCTGGAGCACTATATCGCTGAATATCGCAAGGGCGTGAAGCGGAGAGCCGATTGGCACATTTCGTCCGATTAGGATGCGGCCATTCTGTATTCTGAACAAAAGATGTCCTCTACTAATTACGCGCGTTCCTGGCTTCCAGAGATGCTCGAGAAATTAGAGAAGTGCATTGGCGAAAAACACTTTCAACTCACAACATTCTGCGCTTTGCCGGATAGGAACATTCGCACGTTTTCCACGGCAATTTTCATCAGGCGCGCCCTGGCTGCCCGAGTCGCCCACGCAAAATGCGGCGTGATGATACAATTTGCGGCTTTTAACAGCGGATTATCCGAAGCGGGCGGTTCCTGCGAAAGTACGTCCAACGCTGCACCAGCGAGTCCGCCAGAGTTAAGAGCCTGGGCCAGCGCGGGTTCGTCGACGAGTAGTCCGCGGCTCGTATTGATGAGAAAAGCGCCTGGTTTCATCCAGGACAAACTTACCTTGTTGATCAGTCCGGCTGTTTGTGGGTTCAAAGGACAATGAAGGCTGACAACATCACTTTGACGAAAGAGGTCTTCAAGTTCAACGATAGTAACTGAAGGTTTCGGCGCCTGCGGTGTCCGCGTGTGAGCAATGACTTTCATGCCGAACGCGTGCCCCAGTTCACCTACCGCGTGACCAATTCGACCGTAACCAACAATGCCGAGCACCAGCCCGTCCAACTCGATCAGGGGTTTATCCCAGTAACACCAATCGGGACTTCGCACCCAGCGGCTGTCATGCACGGTTTGCGAATGGTAACCCGCATGCTGCGTGAGTTCCAACAGCAGGGCCATTGTCGTTTGCGCGACGGATTTCGTTCCGTACGCCGGCACGTTGGTCACTGGAATTTTTCGGTCACGCGCGGCGGCCAAATCCACCACGTTCGTACCTGTGGCGGTTACGCCGATATATCTGAGAGCAGGAAGCGATTCGATATGTTGGCGCGTGAGCTCGACCTTATTGGTTAAGAGAACCTCGGCATTCCTGGCGCGGGAGAGCACCTCAGCAGGAGCGGTGCGTTCGTAAATTTTGCACGGACCGAGCGATGCCAGCTCGTCCCAACTTAAATCGCCTGGATTCAAGGTGAACCCATCGAGAACAAGAATGTTCATACACCTTGTCGGCACACGAGTGCCGAGCTCTATCAGCGCCTGCTCGTTTTTCGTTGTACTTTCGCGGCTACCTTGAGACGAAGACCATTGAGTCGGATGAATCCGGTAGCATCGTCCTGGTTATACGCTTTTGTCGGGTCGGCTTCCATGGTGGCAATGGCCGGATTGTAAAGGCTTACAGGCGATTTGCGTCCGGCGATCATGATGTTGCCTTTGTATAATTTGACGCGCACGGTTCCCGTGATGTTCTTTTGACTCTCGGTGACAAACGCTTGCAAAGCGAGCCGTTCGGGAGCGAACCAATAGCCGTAATAGACCAGCTCCGCGTAACGTGGGATCAACGAATCGCGCAAATGCATCACTTCGCGATCCATAGTCAGCGTTTCCATTTGCCGATGCGCAAAGTGGAGGATAGCGCCGCCGGGTGTTTCATAAACGCCGCGCGATTTCATGCCGACATAGCGATTCTCCACCATGTCCACACGGCCGACACCATGTTTGCCGCCAAGTTGGTTTAACTTTCGCATGACGCCAAGCGGATTGAGTTTTTTGCCATTTACGGCAACGCAATTCCCGCGATCAAAATCGAGCACCACATATTCGGGTTTATCCGGCGCATCCTGGGGATCGACGCTTAGTTTGAACATGTCCTTATTCGCCGGAGCGAAAGCGTCCATCCATGGATCTTCCAGAATCCCAGCTTCAAAGGAAATGTGCAGGAGGTTCCGATCCATCGAGTAAGGCTTTTTAGCGGAAGCCTGGACCGGGATTTTCTTCTGCTCACAGTAAGCTATCATTTCTGCGCGACCTGGGAATTGATCGCGAAAGCGCGAGTCGCGCCAGGGCGCGATAACTTCCAGATCCGGTGCCAGCGCCGCAGCGGTGAGTTCGAACCTGACCTGGTCATTGCCTTTACCAGTCGCGCCATGGCCGAGGGCATTTGCCTTTTCCTTGCGCGCAATCTCTATCATGCCTTTGGCGATTAAAGGCCGCGCGATGCTGGTCCCCAGAAAATATTGGCTTTCATAGACAGCGCTCGCTTGAATCATCGGAAAAATAAAATCGCGAGCGAATTCCTCCTGGAGATTGACAATGTGACACTTGGATGCGCCGGTCTTTCGGGCTTTTGCTTCGAGACCTTGGAGTTCCTCTTCCTGGCCAATGTCCGCGCAGAAAGCAATGATTTCGGCGTCATATTTCTCCTTGAGCCAGGAAAGAATGACCGAGGTATCGAGTCCGCCCGAGTATGCCAAAACAATCTTCATAATTCGTGCGAATGAAAGGGGAAGCCGGACAACTTGGAAAGCAGAAAGTGCTCATCGTCCAGGCAATTTCTAAAAAGGGATGCGGATGCCCAGACTTATGCTCGCCTAGGGTCATGAATTTTGCGAGAAGCGAGGACGCGGGAGCGGCGCCACGCTCCGCACTGGAGGCGCTTCGTAGAGTTCGATTTGGTTGACGAATCATGCTTTGGCGCTGCTGCCCTCTGATACCATCAAGAACCAGGCAGAAATCAGGTAAAACCCTGTTCAGAAATGGGGCGAGCAACTATGCCAATTCAAGGCGGACTCCCTGTTGTTGGTGAACCTCTCGTCAATTACTAAATACAGATATGACTACATCATCTCCGAATTTGATAACGGGTTCAGGTGTAACACAACCCGCGGGCGGCTATAAGACCAATCTCTCGTTCCGCTTTATTCAACGCGTTCGGCTTTTTTTCGCCTGCCTCATGGTCTTGAGCGTCACCGTTTTGCTACCCGCCGCTCACGGCCATTCGATTATCGGTATCACCGACTGCACCAGTAACAGCTTCACCATCCAGGTCACAAATTTCTCGAGCGGCGCTGTAGTGGCGCAATTGTTACTTGTGCCAACCGGCGAAATCATTCTAAACACCACCTACGATTTCTCATCACAAACTATTGTCGCGGTGCGTCCGGCAAATCTTCCTGGCGGGGTCTACCACCTGAACCTCTATGTGGATGGCTTCTGGGTTGCAGATGCTGAGGTGGTCATTTGTGATATCAATCAAGGTCCAGGGGGGGAGCCCTCCGGAGAGACGCCTGGAGGTCGCACCCTTGGGTTTTGGGCGAACAAAAATGGGCAAGCTTTGATCACTTCCACGGACCTTCAGAACCTGCAAAATCTTTGTTTAAGGACGACCGCAGGCACAGATTTCAACCCCCTGTCAAAGGATTCCCTGAGCACCTGGTTGCGCGGTTCAAATGCGAGAAACATGGCGTCGATGTTATCGGCTCAATTAACCGCAACCTATCTGAGCGTGCAGCATGGATTCACCAATCCAGATGTCGTTGTGGACGGCACTATGACTGTCAACCAACTCATCCAGTACGCCAACAGTTTGCTCTGCGCGGACGGAATGACTACTGGTAGAGATTCAAACAGAGCCGAGCAAGGTCGCGTGAAGGACATTCTTGACAAAATTAACAATGGCCTTTGAGTCCACTGAATATCAGTCAGCCTCGGTCTTTTGTCCCGGTAAAGGTGGTTCGGCACAAAGCTCGTGGCTCCCATTCAGTGTGCGATAAATCAAAGCGACAACTGCCGGTAACGATGTAATCAGGCTGACCAGCAAGCATCGAGAACCAACAGAATTTCGATGGCTGCTATGGTGGAACCAGTCATCGCCAGCTTGGTGGCCGACTTCCTTCCAACATGGATGGAGTTCAACGTGACCCAACCTGACAGCCAAGGCACTGACAACTGATGCTGACGCCTACTGGTGAAAGAGGGTGCTTGGCTGAACCCATGTCGCAGCACCCCAAAACTCCAAGATTGCCGTGGAAGCAACCTGTGCCTCCGGCTCCAGAACTGACGCGTGAACAGTGCCGTCCAGTTCGAAGGCATCTAACTCATGGGTCCTTCTTATCAAGAGGTTGAGGGCAGAAATCTTCATACGCACCATTCTTGATTTGCTCGATAAGGGTGGAGGTTGACAGGACCATTTTTATGGTGCCCACCGCGACGACAACCTGCGAATTGGCGCGGGTGAACGATTCCAATGAGCGAGTGAAAGGTGCAGCCAGGGTTTCGAACTGCTCTGGAGCCAGGTGCCGAATACCACAGAGCGCGTACAGCTTCGCTGCGGTAGTGCCGTTCGTCATTGCCGCTATGAACAGTGGCAGCCCATTCGTGCTCTCTGCCAACGTACGGAAAGACTGTTCTCCTTCAGAAGTGGTGCATGGCTGTCCGTAATCCGCAACACGCCCAAACGCGAAAACTTTCGCGGAAAGCAACCGGTCGTTCGCCTGCTGCAAAACCGAGGAGTGACTGGGCTCCGCTGCGATACCCCGGCTTAAGGCGATCAACAAAGGAATGATAACTGACCATTTATGCACAACGTTGTTAAAGGGGCTAACCTCGAGCTTAAGTTTTGTTTCCATTATCATTGACGGGGCTGTCTCTCTATCAAACCTAGCTCCGCGGCAGGCTCACAGACAAGCGTGAATATCGAAAAAACCTTAGCCCCACACCGGGGACGTTAAGTGATCATTACAAAGTATTACAAATTTGTAAGAAAATTGACTTGAGAGAGAAACTGCGGAAGATGCTTATCCATGATAAATCCGAAGGAGGGTAGCACCCACGACTTAAACCGCGCTGGTTTCACCCTTACCGAATTACTCGTGGTTATCGCTATTATAGGGATTCTGGCTGCGCTGCTGTTACCGGCACTCGCCCATGCCAAATCTGCCGCACGGGCCACGGTCTGCAAAGGTCATTTGAAGCAAATTGGGCTTGCTTTGGAAATGTATGTAACTGATGCAAAAAGGTATCCACCTATGCAAGACTTGCAATTGTTAGGAGCCGGAAGTGGAGCCAAGATGACTACTTGGGCAGATCAATTATTCCCTTATCACCCATTGGCTTGGACCAATGCGTCTTGGCAATGCCCGACCTATGTGGCAAGCGGAGGACGTATTCGTCACTCGGTAATACCAGCCGAAGGTTTACGGGGAAGTTTGCCTGTCGAAACGGGCTACGGGTATAACGCTATGGGGATGGTTTGGATAAACGGGTGGCCCAAACTGGGCCTTGGCCCGTGGGCATTCAACACCACAAGCGAACAGGCGGTCAAAGTGCCAAGTGAAATGTATGAGGTATCTGACGCCAGGGTATTCAAATATAATTCGTTCAAAGGCCTCACCGGAATGCCATTGTTACATCCTTGGATTGGCCCCAGAGGCTTCCAGACTTCTAATTTTTCCCAAGAAAGACCTTCCCCACACTCCAACGGCCACAACATACTTTTTGGCGATGGACATGTCGCACTGATAAAGAGGAAGGAGTTTCTGTACCCGCCTAGATCAGCCCACCACTGGAATCGTGATTACCAACCACACCCAGAACTGTGGGCCGCAAAAAGTGATTGGGCGCAACAAAACTAGCCCAAAGGGACAGCGTAATCTGGGCCGATTTAATCCTCACCCTTCAGCGTAATCGTAATCACAGGCCGGTGGTCATCTCCCGGCCCGATGAGCGCCCACAGTTTTATCAATTCGTGTTTACCGTTGCCGTGCGTGTCCACAAGCACCTGAAAGTAAACACGGTCGGTGTCTCTCCCCCGTGCGGAGGTGCTTTCCAGCACATTGGGATCCTAAGCTTAGAATTCCACGTGGACAAGTTGTCGCG
>JADMIO010826432.1_pt1 | contig 25149 bp, 20 predicted proteins | sample 8958161 | NCBI WGS metagenome assembly JADMIO01 (sample SAMN16585339, study PRJNA669376) | soil metagenome | isolation source: Crop rotation soil | place: USA: Cullars Rotation, Alabama | collected 2011
AGCAAACCCCCGCCACTGCCGCCCGTTACACCCATCTTCTTATCGTCGATGTAACCGCGTTTGATCAGCTCGTCAACGCCGGCCATGAGATCTTTGTAATCGTCGCCGGGATAGTTATGTTGAATGATGTTTCCAAACTCCTGCCCGTAGCTCGTGCTGCCGCGCGGGTTCGGATAAAGCACCACGTAACCCTTCGCCGCCATCCACTGAAACTCGTGATCGAAGATGAAGCCGTAAGCAGAGTGCGGGCCGCCGTGAATGTTCAGGATGAGCGGATACTTCTTGTTCGGATCGAAGTCAGGTGGCTTCTGCACCCACGTCTGAATCTTCTTGCCGTCAAAGCTCGTGTACCAGACTTCTTCCGGCTCAGTGAGATTCAGTTTCGAGAAGAGCTCGTCGTTGATATGTGTGAGCTGTCTCGGCTGGCCGCCTGTTTTGTCGAGCCAGTAGAGATCACCGACGCGCGTCGGCGTTGAGATCAAGAGAGCAAACTTCGACGCGTCCGGCACGGCACGATAACTCACGACCGCCTGGTTTCCAGTCGTGACATCTGATTGCTTTCCAGTTGTGGCATCAAACGACCCGAGATTCGCCTTGCCTTCTTTGACGTAAAGCATCGTGATGCTGCGTCCATCTGCGGACCAGACCGGCGGGTTACCGCCGCCGCCTCGCGGCGCGACGTTGTCGCCACCTACGCCGCCGCCGATGTCGAAATCAAAACTGGCAGTCAGGTTGCGCGGCTTGGCGCCCGAAACCAGCGGCAGCACCCACAAATCAGGTTGCGTGTAAGAGCGCACCGGTTGACTGACACCTGCGATAAATGCGACCTGTTTGCCATCAGGGCTGAGGGTGAAACCGCCAGCGCCCATGTCGAACGACGTCAATTGCACACGCTCGCCACCCGTGACCGCGATTGAATAGAGATCGGTGCGCGGCAACTCGTAATAGGGTTCGTCGGTGTAGTCGGATTCGAAGTAGATACGCGCGTTGTCTTTGGCCCAGAACGCGCTGCCGTCGTCAAAATGGCCATTCGTCAACTGCTTCGGCGTGACTTTTTCGTCCCCCGTTTTTGGAGCCGTGACGACCCAGAGATGATTCGGGTGTTTGAAGTCGAGATAGCCGGCGCCGTTTGCACGATAGACTGCGCGATTGATCACGCGCACGTCGCTTTCACGTTCAGGGCTCGGGCTCGGACTGGGACTCGCGCCCGGACTCGGGTTGGGCTGCGGTGGATTATTCTTTGCCGCCGCTTTCGCGAGCTCTTCCGCTGTCGCGCTGTTGTAGAAAAGGATCATCTTGCCGTCAGGCGACCACTGCGGCGCGCCTGCGCCACGCGCGAGGGTCGTGAACTGAAACGGCTCGCCACCCGCCATCGCTAGCATGAACAACTGCGGCGGCTCAACGCGCCCGCTGATCTCAGGAGCACGCACGAATACGAGATACTTTCCGTCCGGTGACCAGCGCGGAGTCGAATCGCGTGGACCATTGGTTAGCTGGCGTGTTTCGCCGTTCGCGGTCGCGACGGTCCAGATCGCGGTGTTGTAACCGTCTTTCTTGTCGTTGACTGTGACGCGCACGAACGCGACGCGCGAACCGTCAGGTGAGACTTGCGGATCGCCGATCCAGACGAAGTTGAAGAGATCCTTCTCCGTGATATTGCGTTTCTGCGCCAGCGCGGGCGCGCCCAGAAAGACGACAATGATCAGGAGCAGTGAGACACGAAAACGCATGTTTGAGTTCCTTTCGAGAACGGAGTGGCGGCCCGCATATTCTACAAAAAGCCTGCGAAGCAGGCGACAGCATAAAACCTGGGGCGCAAGCCCCGGGTGTCAGAATAGAAAGTGCGTTCGAGCCCATGAGATGGGCGATAGCTGTCGCCCGCATTCGCGGGCTTGTGATTGTGTGTGGTAGCTAACCTGGGGCTCGCGCCCCAGGCTTTATTCTGTCGCCTGCTTCGCAGGCTTTTTGTAGACGTAGTAGACGACGCCACTATAATCGTCCGTCAACAAAAACGCATCCTTTCCGAAGCTGAAAATGTCCGCGGGGCGGCCGTTGATTGTCGGGAACTCAAAGAAGCCGGTGATGAAATCCCGCATCGTGCCGCCGTTCTCCGGGATCCTTACAACACGATAACCCCGTCGCAGGCTCTTCTTGGTCGAGCCGTGTAACGCAACGAGAAACGATCCCGCGAGGTCAGAAGAATTGCTCGAGTCGAAGTGTTCCAATCCGAGTGGCGAACTGTGCGCGGGGAACGGGGTAAGCGCTTCAGGCACTTTGCGACAATCGAAACTCGTGCCCGTCGTATTGAACTTCGGATCGGGATATATCCGCGCGCCCGCCTGAAAACAGTAAGGCCAGCCGTAATTCATTCCATTTTCGAGCCGATAAAACGTATCCGCCGGTCGGTTGTCGCCGAGATGATCTGAACCCATGTTGGTCGCGTAAAGCTTGCCATCGATCCAGCGAAGCCCGACCGCATTCCGCAACCCGCGCGCGAAGTGATGCCGGTTCGATCCGTCGGGATTCATCTGCAAAACGCTGGCGCGAACTTCTTCCTTCTCCTCGCACGCGTTACAACTACTCCCGACCGCGACGTAGATCTTTTCATCGCCGCCGACGAGCACTGTCCGCGTCAAATGCCAGCCACCGTATTTGTAGCCGAGTCCGTAATCAGGAAACGTCGCCAGGACTTGCGGCTCACCGGAAGGCACGTTGTCGCCCGCTTTATAAGGATAGCGAACGAGTCGATCCGTCAACGCGAGATAAAACCACGTGGCGCCGCTGCGATCGGTGTAAAAAGCGACGTTGTTTGGATTACGTAAGTTGCTGAGATACTTCGTTAGCTTTTTGAACTGTCGTGTTTTCGGATCGAACTGATCGAGGATATAGACCACGCCGCGTCGATTGTCCGTCTTGTTGAACATGTCCGTGACGAAGACACGTTCGTCAGGACTGAGGGCCATGAAGCGCACGCGTTTCAATCCTTCGGCTGCGACGCTGATCTCGTAGCCGTCAGGAAGATTCAGGTCAAACGACTTCCCATTCGCGAGCGTGATGTGATGTGGCGTCAGTCGCTGAGCGGCGACGACGCCTTGCAAAAAAGTTAAGATTAGCGCGATGTGTAAGATTCGGTTGGGCGGTCTCATGGCGTGAGAAAATAACACACTCCGGAGGAGCACCACGCACACGGCGCCGCGCGCGTCGTTCACATGGCACTCCCAACGGAGGTGCACGAAGCCCGGAGGCCTCGCAAGACCGCGAAAGGCGTTATCATGACTGCCTTTTTATGACGACTCATGGCACGTATCGGGAAGGTTACACGTGCCCTTTTCTGGACTATCAGAAAGAACACGCGACCGGGAAAATTATTCCCGGGAATTTTCTTGTCTGCCGGGTGTTAATCTAGAATGGCTGCCAATAAATGCGATGATGGACGGCCTGGTTGAAATTATTGAGCTTAGCGAGTCGGCGATGGAGCACATCGATGCGCTCTATGGCTACGCGCTCGCGCTGACGCGCAACGTCGCGGAAGCCGAAGATCTCGTGCAAGACACGTATCTGCGGGCGGCAAGCGCGGCACACCGGCCTGATTGCAATAGCAGTTTGAAAGGCTGGCTGTTCGTCATCATGCGTAATGCGTGGCTGAACGAGGTGCGTCACAAGAATTGTGGCCCAAAGTTTGTCGATCTCGAAACGGGCGGTCCCACCGTGGATCAGGCCCAGGAGAATCCGCACGTCGTTTACCTGCGGAAGCTGGAGCGGGAACAGGTGCAGCATGCGATCGAGAGTTTGCCTGATGCCTACCGGGAGATCGTCGTATTGCGTGACATTGAGGGATTTACGTACCAGGAGATCGCGACTGTGCTCGACTGTCCGGCGGGCACGGTGATGTCGCGGCTGGGACGTGCGCGTGGAAAACTCAGAAAAATGCTGTCCACGTGGCAAACCAAGTCGCGTGTAAAAGCAGTCTGAGAAAGAAAAGGACAAGTTGAAGCTTTGCTAAAGTGTGAGGACATACGTGGCCGCCTGACCTTGTATCTCGATAACGAGTTGCAGGGTGAAGAACGCGGCATGGTCGAGGCGCACCTTTCCGAGTGTGAATCGTGTGCTGCGATTTTCACGAGAGAGCTGAACTTTCTGAATGCGGTGCGCGAGAGTGCGCCGTTGCATGTGGCGCCGCCGGAGTTGCGCGCGAAAGTTCAGAAAATAGTTTCGGGAGGCGCCGCTGTGCCGGAGAATCGGCCGCGCCGTGCGTCACGCGTGGGCTGGCTGGTGGCAGCGGCTGCGGCGCTGCTTTTGTTGCTATTGCCGTTGCTTGTCTGGCGCATCAGGCAAAGCACGACACCGTCCGTCAGGGCTCCTTCGAGTTTTGCGCTCATGGCTGCCGATACGCACTTGCGTCACATGCGTGGGCAGTTGCCCCTCGAGATGGAGTCGGGGAATCCGCAGCAGATCTCGTCCTGGTTTATGAACAAGGTGAACTTCAGTGTGAAACTGCCGAACTACCAGGAGTCGTCGGGGCAGGACAAGCTTTACACGCTCGAGGGCGCGCGGCTGGTTGGATATCAGAATGATTACGCGGCGTATGTTGCGTATCGGATGAAGGAGCGGCCGATCAGTTTAGTGATCACTTCTGATTCCGTGGCGCGTCCGTCGGGTGGTGAAGAGATTCAGGCGCGTGGGTTGATGTTTCACTACAACGCGATCGATGGATTGAAGGTGTTGACGTGGTCTGATCGCGGATTGACGTACGCGCTCGTGTCGGATTTGGAGGAGCGTGGACAGCAGTCGTGCATCGTTTGTCACGAGGGTACGACGGACCGCGACCTGCTCGAACCGCTCAAACCCCACTGAATTTTTAGCCACAAAAGCACAAAAACACAAAAAGAAGGTGCTTAGAGTAGCCAAGCTTGAACTCTGAAACCTTCTTTTTGTGTTTTTGTGCTTTTGTGGCTAAAAATTCAGGAATACATCTTGATAATGCGCTCGATCGCGGCGCGGCAGACTTTGCAGAAGTGATCCGTACGCGTGAACATGATGCAGTCGACTTCCGGACGATAATAACCACGCGCTTCGTACATCGCTCCTTCAAACGCGCCCACCTTCCCGAAGTATTTCTCCGCGGCAAACATCTTCTGCTCGTGCGCCAGCTCTTCCTTGAACAGCGCCTCCATCTCTTCTTCCGGGCGACGGTCTTTGCGTAGCTGCACGCGCCGCGCCTGGATCTCGCGTGAGTAATTTTCAAATGCTTCCTTATTCCACGGCGTCGGAATCTCAATGTCTTTTGCAAAAGGCGAGACGAGGTTGCGCCACTTCAATGTGCCGACATCCAGCAACGCCGTAACGTTTGGCTCCCACGGCTCGACCCGATCTGCGCTGGGCGCATATGCGACTGACGAGGTGTAATACTCATCGGCGAGTCCCGCGAAGTGATGTCCAAACTCGTGGACGAAGACGTAGTTGGCGAAAGCATTGTCAGAAGCAACGGTGCTGTAGAGATTGAAGATGCCGCCACCACCGTAGGTGCGACCGTTTACGACGACTTCAATGAACTCATACGGTGCAAACTGCGCGGTCCGGCGCAGGGCATGGTTGTCAAACGTGAGCACGTAACGCTCGGAACCAAACGCGTCGTAAGTCGCGCCGATTGGTGAGTCGCGATATATGCCGGTTGATGGTCGTGAAATTCCTGACTCCGCCGCGGGCGGGCAGAGGCCCCAGACGTTGAAGCTTCTGCGATTTTCTTTGAACGGCGAAGTCGAGAAGAGTACTTCCGTGAGTCGCTTCGCGTCTGCTTCAAACTTCCCCGCTTCCCCCGCCGTGTAGCCGTCGCCGAGTATCAGGAAGTCGACACGTGTTTCGGGATCCCCTGTTTTTTGAATCGTGATCAGCGGTGCGGGCGCGACGGGCTTCGAGCGATCGATGAACTGATCTGCGGGATCGATCGTCGTGGTCCAGATATCCTGAAAATTGTTCTTCGCGTCACGCTTCTTCAAAGTAATGCTGACGGGCGCTGCCGGAGCAGGGAAGCGCAGCGACTCCTGGAACGTTCGTTTGACCGTCTTCGCCTCGTCCGTTGTTTCCCACTCGCCGTAGATCGATGCGAACCCGCGCGAGTAGAGCAGTTCCTTCGTCTTCGCGTCGCGCACTTCAAAGAAGTACTTGCCGAGGTTCGACGTGTCGATCGCCTGCTTCGGATCACCCGGCCACGGCAACGGCTCGATGACCACGCGATCGAGACTGAACACCTCCTGCGACGCATCGCCCGTGTGGTAGTAATCGACCCGCATCGTCGGCGTGGCGGCGAGGCTGGTTTCACTAAATAAGAAGAGAACGGCGGCAATTAGTAGGAGTTTATTCATGCCACGGATAATACAATGCTATACTCTTCCGATTCTATGGCTAGTGTCCTCGAGATCATCCCACTCGGCGGTATCGGCGAGTTTGGAATGAATTGTATGGCTGTGCGGTACGGCGACGAGATGTTGATTCTCGACGCCGGGATGGGCTTTCCCGAGGAATCGGCTTACGGCGTCGACGTCTCAATTCCAAATTTCAACTTCCTCGACGAGTATCGCGACGACATTACTGCCATCATCCTCACGCACGGTCACGAAGATCATCTCGGCGCGCTGCCATATATTCTCAAACGCTTCAACGTCCCGGTTTACTGTTCACACTTCACCGCTGGTCTCGCTGAAAGCAAACTCGAAGAACACGAGCTGCTCGGCAACGTGCTGCTGCATCGCGTCGAGCCGCGCGACGTGGTTGATATCGGCGTCTTCCAGATCGAATTCATCCGTGTGTCGCATTCACTCGTCGACTGTTTCTCGCTCGGTATCAAGACGCCGGTCGGAACGATCATTCACACGGGCGATTACAAAGTGGACGAGACACCCGTGATCGGTGAGCCGATCGATCTGCGCTCGTTTCGCCGCTACGGTCAGGACGGTGTGCTCGCACTCCTTTCCGATTCAACGAACGCGACTGTTCCCGGCCGCACGCCTTCTGAGCGCGCCGTGATTCCAGCGTTTGAAGAGATCTTTTCCGAGGCGAAGGGACGGATCGTCGTCGCCGCGTTTGCCTCATCGATTCATCGTTTGCAGATCGTGCTCGACGTTGCGCAACAGTTTAATCGACACGTTTGTGTGCTCGGTCGTTCGATGCAAAAGAACGTCGAGGTGGCGGACCGGCTCGGCTATCTCGACATTCCTGACGGTCTGCTCGTGTCGCTGAACGAAGCGAAGATGATGAGCGACGATGAGATCGTGTTTCTCGTGACCGGATCACAGGGCGAGTCGCGCGCGGCGCTCTCGCAGATGGCGACGCAGAGCTACAAAGGACTGATGATCGAAGAAGGCGACACGGTCGTGCTTTCCGCGCGCATCATCCCCGGCAACGAGCGTTTGATCTCGCGCATGATCGGATTCATCTACAAGCGCGGCGCAAACATCATCGAAGAGAAACGGCGGCTGGTCCACGTCAGCGGGCACGCTTCGCAGGAAGACATACGGATCATGACGGAAGCGGTGCGGCCGAAGTTTGTCGTGCCGATTCACGGCGAGTACCGGATGCTTTTCCGGCACAAGGAGTTTGTCAAAAACCATCTCGGCTACAACGAAGAGAACATCATTCTGATCGAGAACGGCGACGTACTCGAGCTTGATGGCGAGCGTGCGGCGATCATCGACAAGCGCGAGATTGGACGCACGTTCATCGACGAGAGTGGGTTCAAAGAGATCGACAGCGAGACGGTGCGCGAACGAAAGCAACTCGCTTATGAAGGCACGGTGACGGTTGTCGTGACCGTTGATGAAGAAACCGGCGAGCTCGATGGTGAGCCGAAGATCGTTGCGCGCGGTGTGCGCGGCTTGAGTGTCGAGAATGGATTTAACGGAGGCTCAACGATGCTCGACGGCGCGAAGCGTGTTGTGACGGCCGCGATCACGGGCGCGTCGCGGCAGACGCTGAAAGACGAGTCGCTTTTGCAAGAGCATGTCCGGGTGGAGTTGAAGCGGTTTATTCAGAAGCAGACCGGCGCGCGGCCGGTTATCACGCCAGTAATCGTAATGATTTAATCCTGTAAATCTTGTAGACATCCTGTAAATCCTGTCTAAATGACTTACTGGACCAACAAGATCGTGATGATCACGGGCGCCTCCTCCGGGATCGGAAGAGGCCTCGCGCTGGAGATTGCCTCGCGCGGCGGACATCTCGCCTTGTTGGCGCGCCGCGAAGATTTACTAAACGAGATTGTTGACAAAGCAAAAAAGCGAAACGTCAACGCTGTCGCGGCCACTGCAGACGTTCGTGATGCGAAAGCTGTACGAGAAGCTGCCGATCGGTTTCGTCAAGAGCTTGGGCCAATCGACATACTCATCGCCAACGCCGGCATCGGCACTTCGGATCACGCCACGAGGTTGACGCCGGAGCACGCCGCGAATGTGATCGGCATTAACACGCTTGGAGCAGTAAATAGTGTGGCAGCGGTGTTGCCCGAGATGGTCGAGCGAAACCACGGGCGACTGGTCGCCATCTCGAGTCTGGCTGCGTATCGCGGCCTCGCCAAGTCTGCGGCCTACTGCGCGAGCAAGGCTGCGTTGTCGGCTTACTTCGAGAGTCTCAGAATCGATCTGCGCCATACCGGCGTCGGCGTAACGATCATCCATCCGGGTTTCATAAAGACCGATCTCACCTCCGGGCGCGAAGCAAAAATGCCATACCTGATGGAACTCGAAGACGGAGTGAAGAAGATCGTTTCAGCGATCGAGAAAGAGAAAAAGACTTACGCTTTTCCCTGGCAACTCGCGACGATCGTGCGCGCCGGCAGGCTGATGCCGGTCGCAATGTATGATTGGATTGCAGCGCGGAATTCTTTTCGAGAATAGAAACCCATAATGACGATTCTTCAAGCTATCTTCCTCGGCCTCGTCCAGGGCCTAACGGAATTCATCCCGGTTAGTTCAACTGCCCATCTCGTCTTTGCCGCACGCCTCCTCGATCTTTTCGGCGGCGCTAATAAGACGCTGCAAGCCGAACAGACCACCGCGACGATCGCTGTGATTCAACTGGGCACCTTGCTCGCAGTTCTGATCTATTTCACGCCCGACATCATCAACATCCTCCGCGCGTTCATCTTCGATCACCTCGCAATCTTGCGCGCGCGCAATGCACCGAACCGGCCGAGACTTTCGAAAGACGCATGGCTCGGGTGGCTCGTGATCATCGGTTCGCTGCCGGTGGGCACACTCGGATTGCTATTGAAGAAACAGATTGAAGGACCCTTCACGAAAAACCTCTGGGTAATAGCGACGATGATGATCGTCGTTGGCGTGTTGTTGATGATTGCCGAGATCGTCGGTAAACGAGAGCGCGGAATGGACCAGCTTACAGTCAAGGACGCGCTCGCGGTTGGATTTGCGCAGGTGCTGGCCCTCATCCCCGGTTCCAGTCGATCGGGCTCGACCATCATGGGCGGCTTGTTCGCCGGCCTGACGCGCGAGACGGCGGCGCGCTTTTCGTTCCTGCTTTCGATTCCCGCGGTCGCGGCGAGTGGCTTGTTGGAGCTAAAGGAGGCCGTACACAAACTGCCACCGGGAAGCTATGGATCACTGGCTGTGGCGACGGTGGTCGCCGGCGTGGTGGGTTACGCGTCAATCTGGTTTCTGCTGCGATATCTGCGGACGCACTCGACCAGCATCTTCATCGTTTATCGCGTGATCGTGGGCGGATTAATCCTCGCGGCGCTGGCTTTTGGGTATATCTCGGCAAATATTTAACCCACAGATCTACACGGATGAAGACGGATTCGGTTACACTGTCTAGGCCCCTCCTCTGAAATTCAACCCCGGTAAAAAGGGCGGTGTACTTTAATGAGTGAGACCCAGAGACCGCGGAGCCCGCGAGTTCCTGTCGAGTTTGATCTAAATGTGGAGGGAGCAGATGCTTCGGGCAATGCTTTTACAGCCAAGGCGAAGGCCGTTAAAATCAGCCGCGGCGGCGCAACGCTTCTCATCGACGTTGATGTCCCGCTTGGTTCGCAGGTAAAGCTCGTGCCGCCGTTTGGCGGTAAGCTGGATGCCGAAGTAAATGGCTCCTGGGTTGACGACATCGATGGCAACAGGCGCATCGGCGTCAAGCTCCTCGATATCAATGGATGGTTCGCTGAGTAGGGCCACAAAAAGGCACAAAAACACAAAATATGTATTTGAATGTGAGTCGCATAACTTCATTAATTAGTTTGTGCTTCTTGTGCCTTTTCGTGGCTAGAAATTAAATGAAAGCCAAACGCTGGATCGTGCGCGAGCATGATGCCGAAAGGGCCGCCTCACTGGCACGCGTTCTGGGTGTCTCACCAATCCTGGCTGCTCTTCTCATAAACCGCGGCTATGCCGACGAGCGTGCCGCGCGCGTGTTCCTTTCTCCAACTTACGATCAACTGCACGAGCCGTATGACATGCTCGGCATGAAGGAGGCCGTCGCTCGCCTGCAACGCGCGATCGAAACGCGCGAGCCCATCCTCATCTACGGCGATTACGATGTCGATGGAACAACCGGCACCGCAGTGCTGTTGCGTGCCCTCAAGCTACTCGGCGCGAACACAGGCTTCCACATTCCACATCGCTTCACCGAAGGCTACGGTATTCAACAGGCAGCACTCGAAAAAGCAGTCGCTGAGGGTTACAAGCTCGTCGTCAGCATCGACTGCGGCATTCGCGCGCACGAGCCACTTTACTGGGCGCGCGCTCATAATCTGGACGTCATCATCACCGACCATCACCTGCCCGACGAGAAGGAGGGCGCGCCGCCGGCGTTCGCAGTGCTCAATCCGAACCAGGCAGGCTGTCCGTATCCTGATAAGAATTTGGCCGGCGTGGGTGTAGCGTTCAAGCTCGTACACGCCCTCTTCAGAGAGCATGGCCGCGAAGCGCAAGTTCCCGCGTTCATGAAAGTTGTCGCGATTGGAACTGTTGCCGACGTCGCGAAATTAACAGGAGAAAACCGAACCATCGTCGCGATCGGGTTGAAGGATCTGGCCCGCGTTGCAAATCCCGGTTTGCGCGCGTTGATCGACGTAGCCGGTTGCGGAGACGGCACGGGCATGACAGCATACGATCTCGGGTTTCGGCTTGGGCCAAGAATTAACGCTGCCGGACGCATGGACGCGGCCCGCGCAGTAGTTGAGCTCTTTGATACCCGCGACTCAGAAGAAGCGCGACGGCTCGCGAATCATCTTGACGCCCGCAACGAGGAGCGCAAGACCGTGCAACAGCAGATCATCGATCTTGCGGTCGCGGAGTTGAAAGATCCGAAGGATAGTTACGTCGCGGTGATTGCGGGTGAAGGATGGCATCGCGGCGTGATTGGTATCGCGGCGTCGAAGATTGCGGAGCGTTTGCATCGACCGTGCGTGGTGTTGTCAGTCGATGGAGAGATGGCCCACGGGTCGGGGCGAAGCATCGAGGCTTATCATCTTTTGAACGGGTTGACTGCGTGCGCGGATCTGTTTGAGAAGTTTGGCGGACACTCGCACGCGGCGGGGATAGCGATTAAGCCCGAGCGGATTGATGAGTTTCGGCGGCGTTTGAATGAGCATGCGGCGTCGTGTTTGACGGCTGATGATCTCGAGCCGCAGGTGCGCATCGATCTTGAATTGGCGCCGGAGACGGTGACGTTTCCTTTTGCGCGTGAACTCGATGCGTTAGAGCCGTTCGGCGCGGGAAATCCGCGCCCGGTTTTTGCCACGAGGAATCTGCGTTGTTTGTCGGAACCGACGGTAATAAAGGACCGGCATTTGAAGTTGAGACTGGCGGGGCCGCAAAACCGGCCGTTAGAGGGGGAAAGAGGCGATCTGGTGGAATTGTATTGAGACGCCCGGGGAAACGCCGCAGTTGAATGGCAGCATCGAACTCGCCTACACGATCGAGACCAGTCCGTGGAACGGCGATTATCGAATGCAATTGAACGTCGTGGATCTGAAGAAATCATAATGCAGGAAGTGAACCGAAGACGGGCGATCGCGCTGGGGTTGCGCGCGAATGTGCCGATGATTACGCGCCTCGTGGCGTTTGCCCTGCTCGTGTCGGGCATCACTGTTATCGCGATCTCGTATTACAAACTGCGGAATGTTGAAAAGTTCAAAGCGAAGTCCGACAAGCCGGAACTGTCAAAGGAAGTCAAAGGCGTAGTCGAAGGTTATGAACAGCGCGTCACCAAAAACGATCGGCTTTACCTGTGGGTGAAAGCCTCCCGTGACATCACTTTCAGCGACGATCATCACGAACTCGAAAACGTGAGCATAGCGATCTACCCACCGGAAGGTGAAACGCCCGATCATATTTCCGCTGCGCGTGCGATTTACCAGCCTGAGTCGAACGTCATTTCCTTCGCCGGCAACGTCAAGATCGAGACAAAGGAAAAACTGAAAGTCGGTACAGAGTCGCTGTCGTTCGATCAGAACAGCGGCGTGGCCCAAACCGATTCGCCCGTTTTCTTCGAGCGTGAAAATTTGTCAGGTACGTCAACCGGCGCGATTGTCGAACAAAAGACCAAGCGACTCGAGTTGAAGAAAGACGTGCAGTTGACGATCGCGCCCACCGAGTCGATGAAATCGACCTCGCGTTCACGTCCGGTATTGATCAAAGCCGCGCACGGAACCTTCGATGAACACTCGATGCAATTGGCCTTCAACGGCGGTGCGACTGTCGAACAGGAAAACGATGTTCTCAGCGGCGACAACATTACCGGGTTTATCAACCAGCAGAAGCGTCTCGAGCGCGCTGAGATCAGGGGCAACTCATACCTGCGCGTCATCGATCCCGGCCGTGCCGCCGAAGTCCATTCCCTAAACATGGACTTCTTTTTGGACAAGGACCAGCGGCTCGAACGCGCTGTTGCGAGCAACGCCGTAACGGCGCGCACGCTCGAAGGCGATTCGGACGTTCAAATCAGTGGCAGCGATTCGATCGAGGTGACGTTTCAGGCTAACAACGATGCCAGTCTTCTGAAACAGATGAACGCCGCCGGCCGCTCCGTGGTCACGATGAGCGCGCCGAAGTCGAAAGCAAACGATCCACACGCTGCTAACAAACGGCTGACTGCGAACGCAGTAAAACTCACCTGGCGCACTACCGGACGCGATCTGGAAAAAGCAGAAGCGAGTGGCGATGCGGAGTTGTTTATCGAACCCGTCGTCAGTACGCAACGCGCTGAACGCAAAAAACTCAACGCGCCACAGTTTGATTGCGACTTCTTCGAAGCCGGCAACCTCGTTCGCACGTGTAAAGCAAGCGGCGGATCAAAAGCCACACTCGATCCGATGCAGCCCACACCGAAACGCGGCACGCGCACGATCACGTCGCAGAGTATGACTACGGTGTTTTTGAAAGACACGCAGGACATCGAGCGAGTCGACGCGCAGGGTGACAGCAAGTTCAACGAAAACGATCGCAACGGCGTCGCGCAGAACGCTTCATATCTCGCCGCCGATGAGACTGTCAGGCTGCGCGGCGGCGATCCGACCGTTTGGGACTCGCGCGGTCGCACGAAAGCAGTCGAGCTCGACGCCGATCTCAAAAACGACGTCTCATACGCACGCGGCAGGACCACCACGACCTACTACAGCCAGGAACAAACCAACGGCGCCACACCTTTTTCGAAAACGAAGAGCCCCGTGTACATCTCGAGTGAGCGTGGCGAGTTTCATAACGAAAGCGGGCAGGCGATTTACCTCGGAAATGCGCGCGCGTGGCAGGACGATAATTACGTGCGCGGCGACAAGCTGGTCCTTTACGTCAACGATAAGCGCATGGAAGCGAGTGGTGGGGTTCAGACCACGATCTACAACGCAAAGCGACGCGTTCAGAACAACAACACGGTCGTACCGGTCTTCGCGTCCGCCGATTCCATGTTCTATTCAGATCCCGATCGCACGATTCACTATGAAGGCAACGTCGACATCAAGCAGGACACGGATCGGCTCACGAGCGGTGTTGCGGATGTTTATCTTCAGAAAGAAAGCAACGAGATGGAGAAGACGATCGCGCAGCGCAACGTTGTTTTGACGCAGCCTAACAGGAAGGGCACTGGGGATTGGGCCGAGTACACGAGTGCAAATGAAATCGCAGTTCTGAAGGGCAATCCGGCGCGTGTTGAAGACGTCGAGCAGGGCAACTCGGAGGGCGGTCGTTTGACGCTCTCGATGCGGGACGGTAAAGTCACGGCCGACGACGCGCGTGGTCCACTTTCGCCCGGCCGCGTACGCTCAACGCACAAAGTCAGAAAACCTTGAGCCAGCCACAAAAAGGGACAAAAAGCACAAACGACGGCGCGCTACGCAGCGCACATCTCGTGAAAAACTATGGACGCCGTCGCGTTGTCGATGACGTCAGTTTAGAAGTTGGCAAAGGCGAGGTTGTGGGCCTGCTCGGCGCGAACGGCGCGGGCAAGACCACGACGTTCTACATGATTGTCGGTCTCGAACGTCCCGACGCCGGCAACGTCCTTCTTGGCGATCAGGACCTCACGAAACTTCCCATGTACCTCCGCGCGCGACTCGGCATTGGCTACCTGCCGCAGGAGCCGTCAGTCTTTCGCAAAATGACGACCGCGCAAAACATTCTCGCAGTGCTCGAAACTACCGGTCTGCGTAGACGCGAACAACTGAAACGTCTCGAAGAGCTGCTTGAAGAATTCGGCATCGGCCACGTGCGCAATACCCGCGGCGATGCCCTCTCGGGCGGCGAACGCCGGCGCACTGAAATAGCAAGAGCTCTGGCTACTGAGCCGCAGTACATTCTGCTCGACGAACCGTTCGCGGGGATCGATCCGAAAGCAGTAGATGACATTCAAAATGTTATACTCTACCTGCGGAATCGTGGTATCGGAATACTCGTAACGGACCACAACGTACGCGAAACACTTGGCGTAACAGACCGTGCGTATATAATGGCGGAGGGCAAGATCTTCCGCTCCGGACACCCACGCGAATTAACCGAGGACGCAGAAGTGCGCCGCCTTTACCTGGGCGAAAAGTTTCGCATGTGATTGTTCACACTTTTGTGTTTTCCACTGCTCTTTCTGGCAGAGAATCTGCCACAGCGAACGCTGATCGGTTATAATCCTCCCGTGCGGCCACAAGCCGTAACAATCCGAAAAGATGAATTCGATTTAGGCAATCTGATCTGAGGAATGTCTCTTAAGTTAACTACCAGCCTCTCCCAACGACTCGTCCTGACGCCGCAGTTGCGCCAGCGCATTGAGATGTTGCAAATGACGTCGCTCGAGCTGACCGACCTCATTCAGCAGCAGTTGTTGGAAAATCCTGTACTCGAAGAAGTGCCAACGCAGGAGGAGGTGCAGGAGATCGCTGAGAAGGTCCTCGATCATCTCGCCAGCTCCGACTCAAACTCATTTGAAGAACATGCTCCCGAACCTGGTAGTCCGTCGACCAATGGCTCGGGCGATGCGGAAGTTTTGTCGAGCCTGCCCGTGACCGATGTTGACGGTGATGGCGCAGGGGACGTTGTCGCGGCCGCGGAACACGAAGAGGGAGGTGCCGAAGAAGGCGCCGCTGATGAATCGCGCGATGCTTTCGAAGAGATCGATTTCGGACGCGAGTTTCAGGACTATCTCGATCCCGGTTACAAAACGCAGGAGATCGAGTACAAGGAAGACGCTCCTACCTTCGAACAATTCCTGACACGCCCACCATCACTGGCCGAACATCTCGAGTGGCAACTTAACATGACCACTCTCGACAGTGACATTCGCGATGCGGCCACGGCCGTGATCGGCAACATGAATGCTGACGGACGTCTCAGCGCAACGAACGAAGAGATGGCGGCGATGGAGAAGGTGTCGGAGGAAGTCGTCGAGCGCGCGCGTCAGGAAGTGATGCGTCTCGATCCGGTCGGTTGTGGCGCCCGCGATGTGAAGGAATGCCTGCTGGTCCAACTCGAAGTGTTGGGCGAGAGCGATCGATTAGCATCGAAGTTGATCAGCGAACACTTTTCGGATCTGCAACAACACAAGCTGCCGCACTTGTCCAAACAGATTGGCGTCGATGTTGAGACGTTGCTGGAAGAGCTACAGTTTATTCGCACTCTCGATCCCTATCCGGGCCGGCGTTATTCGTCGGACGAGCCGATCCTGATCAGTCCGGAGATCTACATCGAGAAGCTCGACGAAAACGACGAAGACTACATCATCTACTTTGCTGACGACGGCAGCCCGCGTTTGCGCGTGAGCCAGCAGTATCAACAGATGCTGAGCCAGGGCGTTAGTAACGAGACGAAGAGTTTTATTCGCGAGAAGATGCGTTCGGCAGTCGATCTGCTGCGAAACATCGAACACCGCCGGCAGACGATCTACAAAGTGGTCGAATCGATCGTGCAACGCCAGAAAGATTTTTTGGACCACGGCGTCCAGTTCATCAAGCCGATGATGTTGAAAGATATCGCCGAAGACATCGGCATGCATCTTTCGACCGTGTCGCGCGTGGTGAATCGGAAGTACGCGCACACGCCCCAGGGAGTTATCGAGCTGCGACGGTTTTTCACCGAAGGCATGCTCAACGAAGAGGGCGAGGAGATCTCGACGCGCATTATCAAGTTGAAAATTAAGAAATTAATTGAAGAGGAAGATTCTCATAACCCGATAACCGACGACCAGGTGGTTAAGATACTGGCTAAGGATGGAATCAAGTTATCGCGTAGAACTGTGGCGAAGTATCGCGATCAAATGCAAATCCCCGGGTCGCGTGAACGTCGCGCAGTCGTGTAAAGCCCCTCGAACGCACGACGCGAATCAAGATTTATACAATTGTGGGAGACGTCTGATGAAATTTGAATACACAGGCAGACATGTGGAAGTTTCGCCGGCAATCCGGCGCCACGTGGAAGATCACTTCAAGAAACTCGACCATATCTTTAACGGCGACTCAACGCTTGGCACGCATGTGATTATCGATGTCGAGAAAAATCGTCAGATCGGAGAAATAATCGTTACCTGGCGCGAGCATACGTTGACGGCGAAAGACACGAACGCCGACATGTACATGGCACTCACGCGCGCGATGGCGAAGATCGAGAAGCAAGCAGTCAAACTCAAGAAGAGAATCATCGACAGGTCGCAGAGCGGGCGGCCGACGAGTCGCGTGGCGCCGCAACCCGATGGAAATCTTGAAGCAACGCCGCGTCCACCACGCATCATTCCCGCGCGCCGCTATGCAGTTAAGCCAATGACCGCGGAGGAAGCCGCGCTGCGATTGTCAGACGAAGCGGATCAGTTTTTAGTCTTCCGCGACGCGGACACGTCCCGGCTCGGAGTTATCTACAAACGAAACGACGGTAACTACGGCCTCATCGAACCGTAGCCGCAAAAAAGTTTAGCCACAAGGCACAGGAAGCACAGAATTATTTTGTGCTTTTTGTGCCTTTTGTGGCTAGATACCAATGGTGAGCATTCCTGACATCCCTGACATCGTAATCATCACCGGCCTGAGTGGCTCCGGAATGTCTTCGGCGACGAACGCGTTTCAGGATCTCGGATACTTCTGCGTCGACAATTTGCCGATCACGATGCTGCCGACGTTTGGTCGTCTGGTTAACGACGACGAAGAGAAGGGAATCAGGAACGCGGCTCTCGTCATCGACATTCGTGAAGGTGAGTTTCTCGCTGACTTTGAAAAACAACTCGAAGCGTTGCGTGCTGCGGGTCTGCAAGTCACGGTGCTCTTCTTCGAAGCTTCCGACGACGTTCTCCAGTATCGCTTCAGCGAAACACGCCGTCCGCATCCGGCTGAAAAAGGTCAAGGATTACTCGCCGCGATCCGTGACGAGCGCCAGGCCATGTCGCGCATTCGTGCGCATGCCGATCAGATCATCGATACATCGGACCACACCGTTCACTCGCTGCGCCGTTTTCTGCTCGAGCGGTTTAGTCCTGACCGGGAAGGCGCGCCGATGCGCGTGCAGGTGATGAGCTTTGGTCACAAGTATGGCAACCCGGGCGACTTGGAGTTATTGTTTGACGTGCGCCATCTGCCGAACCCGCACTTCGTGCCCGAGTTGAAGCGTTTATCGGGTCACGACAGGCGCGTGGTCAAGTTCCTGCGCGATGCAGGTGAAGTTAAGGAGACGTTAAAGCGCTTTACTGATTTGCTTTCGTACCTGTTGCCGCTCTACAAACGGGAAGGCAAATCGTACGTGACCGTTGGTATTGGCTGTACGGGCGGGCGGCACCGGTCGGTGATGATTGCGAACGAGCTCGCGCGTTCACTGCGTCGCGCTGGTTTTGACGCGCACGCATCGCATCGCGACGTGCGAAAGATACGAAAATGATAGAAGCAAGGTTTCTCACGCAGCGGCGCAACGGCGCAACGGATCTTCCGCTGCGCCTCTGCGCCTTTGCGGGAGAAAATCTTCTCAAATGACAGACACGAAAAGAGTGGCGGGTGTGATCGTGACTCACGGCCAGCTTGCCGGCGAGTTGCTGGCGGCGGCTGAGATGATCGTTGGTCCAATATCACATATCGCTGCCGTTTCCATCGGCTGGCACGACGACGTCGACGCCGCGCGCGACGAAGTGCAGCGTGCGATCACGCGCGTTTCGCAGGGCGCAGGTATGTTGTTACTCACGGACATGTTTGGCGGCACGCCGACGAACATCGCGTCGATGTTTTTGGAAGAGGGCGCGGTTGAGGTGCTGACCGGAGTCAACCTGCCGATGGTTATCAAACTCGCGACCGCGACCGCGGAAGAAAAGCTCGCCGAGATTGCACCCAAGATCCGCGACCAGGGACGACAGGGCATTTACCTCGCCGGCGCCTTGCTCGAACCGCCGGCCAAAGGCGGAGCTGACTGAAAGTGGCTGAACGAAGAGTCCAGGTGACGGGTCGCCTTGGTCTTCACGCACGCGCCGCCGCGAATCTCGTACGCGTGGCGAGCCAGTTTCAAAGCAGTCTCACTCTGCATCGCCTGGACGGCAACGCCGAAGCAGATGCGAAGTCGATTCTAAGTATCCTGACGCTCGCTGCGAGTCGTGGCACTGATCTGAAAGTTGTTGCGCACGGCGACGATGAACAAGAAGCGCTCGATGCAGTTGTCGGTCTCTTCGAGCGCGACTTTGACGAGACAGAGAAAATCGATATACCCCGAGTTTCTCGTGCGATCAATGAGTTGCGTTGCAAGGGACTTGGTGTTTCCGAGGGCATCGTGATTGGGCGTGTGTTGCGCTTGCAGGAAGGCACACACGAGGTTTACCGCGCACACATCGCGGATGCTGATCTCGAACGCGAGCGCCGGCGGTTTCGGGCAGCAGTCAGGCTTTCGCGGCGACAGCTCGAGTCCATCAAGGATCGCGCGGAGAAGGAACTCGGTCGCGGTCACGCGTACATCTTCGACGCGCATCTGCTGTTTCTGCAGGACGCTAAACTCACGCGCGACGTTGAAGACTACATCGTCAAGGAGCACTCGAACGCTGAATGGGCCGCGAAGGTCGTCGGCGATCGTCTGCTCTCGATCTACACTCAGATCAACGACGACTATCTGCGCGAACGCGGGTCCGACATTGAAGATGTGATCCAGCGTCTGCTCGCAAACCTCACGGGTGAGGGCCCGAAGTATCCCAACCTTTCCGAAGACGCCGTGATCGTTTCCGCCGATCTGCTACCGTCAACCATCGCGGAACTGAATTTGAGCCACGTGAAAGCAATCGCTACTGACGCAGGTGGCTGGGCCTCGCACATGGCCATCATCGCGCGTGGTCTCGGTCTTACAGCCGTCGTCGGCTTGCGCGATTTTTACCATCGCACGCGTACCGGGGACCACATCATTGTCGATGCGCATGAGGGCGAAGTGATTCTGCATCCCGCGCTCGAGACTGTGGAGAAGTACCGGTTCACCGTTCAGGAGCCCGGTCCAACTGCGGCCGCGGGAACGAAGCTCGAGTGTGGACCAGTGACGACTCTGGACGGCGTGCAGATTTCCTTGCGCGCGAATGTCGAGCTGCCGACTGAGTTTCAGGCGGTGCGAGATTTTGGCGCGTGCGGCGTGGGACTTTTTCGTTCGGAGTTTCTCTTGTCGCGGCCGGGGCTGATGAGCTCGGAAAACGAGCAGAGCAAAGTCTATAAAGCAGTCGTTGAGGCGGCGGGTGAATATGGCGCGATTGTGCGGCTGTTTGATGTTGGTGGTGAGTTTGGGCCCGACCTGAAGGAACGCGAGCGCAATCCGGCGCTCGGCCTGCGCGCGGTCCGTTTCAACTTGACTCACACGCAAATCATGCGCACGCAAGTGCGTGCTATCCTGCGCGCGGCTGTTGCAGGACCGCTCAGTCTGGTAATTCCGATGGTCGCGGATGTGGCCGACGTTCGGCGTGCGAAGCGTGTCATCGAAGAAGAGATTGAGCGGCTCACGAATGAAAACGTTCCATTTGCGAGCGTGAAGATTGGAGCGATGATCGAAGTGCCGTCGGCGGTGTTGACCGCGGAGAAGATCGCGAGTGAGGTCGACTTTTTTGAGCTCGGGACAAACGACCTGGTCCAATATACACTCGCCGTGGACCGTGGTAACGACAAAGTCTCCGATTGGTTCCGGACGCTGCATCCGGCGGTGCTTTACGGGATCAGCCGTACTGTCCAAGCGGCGAATAGCGCGCAGATTCCGGTGATTGTGTGTGGTGAGATGGCGTCAACGCCGGCTTATGCTGTGTTGTTGGTCGGATTGGGCGCCGTCGACTTGAGTATGATCCCGGCCATGATCCCGCGCGTCAGAGACGTTCTTACGAAGATCAATGCAAACGATGTCAACGAACTCGCGTTGAAATGTCTTGCTGCTGCAACCGCTGACGAAGTTGAGGAGCTCGTAAAAAATCTATCTCCGGCATGAAAAGACTCGTCAACCTCCTGATCGCTAAATCGATACTCGACACGGTTTTCGTGGGCACGCTTGCGGTTGTGATTCACACGAGAGCGTTTCCCCCGACGTATCATGGTTGGGGCGAAGCCGTTGTCGAAACGCAGAGTATTTCGGGTTGGGCGGTAGACGATGCTAATCCGTGGCAACGTGTAGAGGTGCAGTTGTTTGTCGATGGGAAGTTTGTGGGAACCACTGTAGCTCAATCATCGCGCCCGGATGTCTTGGCCGCGGGCTGGGCCAAAGACGAGTGGCATGGGTACAACTTCATGTTGAATGGTCTGGGTGAAGGAATGCATGAAGCGAGAGTTTATGCGCTGCAGCGGAGTGGTGATCGATACACGTTGCAGTTGTTAGGCGATGCGATACGTTTTGAGGTGATGAAAGAAGGGAATTGGGTTTCTCACGCGGCGGCGCAGCGGCGCAACGCAGATCCGAGCGCTTGGGGAGCGCTTTGCGTCTTCTTTGCGCCTTTGCGCCTTTGCGGGAGAAATATTCTTTAATAATGCAAACCCCCGAACCCCTCAAACCCACGACACTCGCCCTCTGGGAAATTATCTCAGTCGTCATCTCCTGCCTGATCGCCGAGTGGGTGGTGCTCGCGTTCGTCGGGACAAACAAGGTCGTGCTCGCGGTCCCGATTGCACTCGCTCTTACCCTCATAATCTTTTCTCATCGCCTCTACGGTGAGACTCCGCACGAATTGGGCTTCCGTGTTGACAACTTCCTCGCCGCCGCAAAGATTCTTCTGCTACCGACGCTCGTCGCGATGGCGTTGATCATCTTTGTCTCTGGTTTCAATCTTCACTCGTTGCGTTGGCGATTCTTGCTGGTCCCATTCTGGGCTCTGTTTCAGCAGTATGTACTCCAGGGTTACCTGAACCGTCGCGCCCAGATAATCCTCGGCAAAGGCTGGAAGAGCGTCCTCCTCGTCGCGCTTCTGTTTGCCGTCGTTCACCTCCCAAATCCTCTGCTCTGCGTACTTACGTTTGCCGGTGGCGCGATCTGGGCCATGATCTACCAACGTCAACCAAACCTCTTCGCCCTCGCCCTCTCGCACGCGCTCGCTTCCATAACACTCGCGATTGCAGTGCCCGCCGCGTGGACGAATAGCCTTCGCGTCGGCTTCAAGTATTTTGGCTAGTTCGTGCTATACCCGTTTGAACATTGGTTTGCTATAATCGCCCGGCCTTGCAAGAGAACAGGTCGGGCGGTTGCTGCCGGCGCAAGCCGGGAGAGGAAAGTCCGAACACTATAGGGCAGCGAGCCCGCTAACGGCGGGGCGCCTGGTGGTATTTACTGCTGGGTGACGACAAGTGCAACAGAAAACAGACCAGCCCTAACGGGTGATGGGTGAAACGGTGCGGTAAGAGCGCACCGGCGCGTGTGGTGACATGCGCGGCCAGGCAAACTCCTCGCAGTGCAAGACCAAATAGGGAGGCGTCAATAGGGCTGCCCGCCCGATGCGAACTTCGGTTCGCTACGACCTCCGGGTAGGTCGCTGGAGCCAGCCGGCAACGGCTGGACTAGATGAATGATCGCCACTTCGACTCGATCGAAGTACAGAATTCGGCTTACAGACCTGTTCCGTATTTGCAGGGTTTGATTCTCACGAGATTAGAGGGGCGGATAGATGGCAAATCGCAAAGGCGTTTTCATTGGTGCATATGTTCCCAACCATTTGAAGGATTCTCTCCGCCGCCGTGCGGCTGCCGAGCACCGAACGCTCTCGCAGGAGATCACGCGCATCCTGGAAGAGGCTGTGCATGGTCGAGGGCTCCCGCCCGGAAGTCTCGATCGGCGGACGAAGGAATCGCAGCCGCGACGTCGCTCGAGCGATCCCATGCCGCGCCGTCGCGCGCAGGATGCACCGTATGGCACGAGCGCTGGTGAGTAATGAAGTACCTTATTATCGCGGCGCTCGTCAGTATTATCTTTGTACTCGTCTACTCGCGGATACGTCCGTACCTGAAGCTAATCCAGCAACTCACAAACTCGCTCAATGCTCCACCGGAGCAAAGGACACCATCGCGGAATAAATTGGTGCGATGTGATCGGTGTGGGACGTGGATCCCGGCTGACCGCGCGATAAATCTCAACTCAGGCTTGGCAACTTACTGTTCTGCGGAGTGCATGGCCCAGAAGCAACGAAAAGTCGCGGGCTAGGAAGAAGTTTTCTCACGCAACGGCGCAGCGGCGCAACGTGATCGCTGCGCCGTTGCGCCGCTGCGTGAGTAATCCTTAGTTAGGCCTCCTGCGACTCGCGGATAGCTCTGTCAGTATCCGTGATCCACAGCACGATCAACCCCACCACGAAGAAGAAGATCAACGACAACAACGCCAGCCGGTAAGAACCTGTCCGTGACACGACGAGACTGAACAATAAAGGCCCCATCCACGACGTCCCGCGTTCCGAAACCTCGTACAACCCGAAGAACGACGACTCCTTGCCCGAAGGAATCATCTTCGAGAAGAGTGAGCGCGAGAGTGCCTGCGAGCCGCCGAGCACGATTGCGATGAACGCTGCGAGTATCCACGCTTCAAACACCGTATGCAGAAATCGATTCGCATAGATTACGATCCCGCACCAGACGACGAGTGAAACTATGATTGCATTCTTGGTCTTGATTAGATAAGCAAGTCGCTCGAACAGCAGCGCACCCACCACCGCTACAAACTGGACCATCAGAAAAATCTCGAGCAGAAATACTGGATTGCCTTGTCCCGGAAAAAGTTCCTGTTCGAGAAACGTGCTCGACGCCACGATGACAGTTTGAATACCGTCGTTGTAGATCAAATAGCCGAGCAGGTAACGGGCAGTTAACGGCAAGCGCCGCAGCTCCTTGAACGTTGCGCTTAGCTCTGAAAACCCAGCGGAAAGGTAGCTCTTTCCCGGAGGCAGACTCTTTTTCGCGGGACGTGACTTCAGATAGGCAAACGTGATGAACGAAAAACCACCCCACCAAACTCCGGCTGAGAGCAGCGAAATGCGGACAGCCAGGCCAGCCGACATTCCCAGCCGCTCAGCTTGCAGGACCATCACCAGATTGAACACGAGCAGGATCGCGCCGCCGAGATATCCATACGCGTAGCCACGACTGGAGACTTTGTCAGCCTGATCGTCAGTCGTGATCTCAGGCAGGAAGGCGTTGTAAAAAACTATCGATGCTCCAAAACAGATATTCGCGATGATGAACAAAACGCCACCGGCGAGATAAAGATTGCCCTGGAGAAAAAACAGCAGGCAGGTGGTAACGACGCCGACGTAACAAAACAGCGCCATCAGACGCTTTTTGAGGTTTGAATAATCACCGAGTGCGCCAAGAATCGGCAATACGAAAACCTGCGCGCCCACCGAGATCGAGACACACAACGTTGGCAGCGACTTCGCTGTAACCTCACCCAACGGTCCAAGATCCAGCACGACGCCGTTCTCCCCCACGGCAGCCTGGGCCAAACGCGTTAGATAAGGACCAAACAACGCGCCGACGACAGTCGTGTAGAACGCGGAGTTGGCCCAGTCGTACATCTTCCAGCCGAAGATTTCGCGCTTGTCGTTTTTATCGGTCACTCTTCTTCTGAGTTGTGATCGTTAAGAGAAGTTCTCCCACAAAGGCGCAAGACGCAAAGAAGACTCATAGCGCTTCCGATGCTCCTGGGTTCTTCTTTGCGCCTTGCGCCTTTGCGGGAGCTTGCTTCTTCATTCGTCATCGCCATGAAGAAGCCCACGCTCGCGATAGAGATTGAGCTTGTTGTGGAGTGTCTTGAGGCTGATGCCTAACAATTCAGCCGCGCGGGTTTTGTTGTTCTTGGTTTTTTGCAGCGTGCGCATGATCATCTGTCGCTCGACTTCCTCGAGTGGCGTGCCGACGGGCAGCGAGAGGATGTCTTCATTGCGCAGGCGTTCGCGTTGTTCGATTGGATACGGCGCGAAGTGGTGGCGTTCAATCTGTTCGCCGGAGCAGATGATCACCGCCCGCTCGATCACGTTGCGCAGCTCGCGCACGTTGCCGGGCCACGAATGAAACTGTAGTGCGTCTATAGCTGCGGGAGCGAGGTAACGTGCCGGACGTCCGTGCTTCTCGGCGAGTTGCGTGACGAGATGCTTCGCGAGTATGGGCAGATCTTCTTTTCGCTCACGCAGCGACGGGAGGTGAATGCTGAAGACGTTGAGACGATAGAGCAGGTCGCTGCGCAGTTTGCCTTCTGAAACTGCCTGTTGCGGCTGGCGATTCGT
>JADMIO010904395.1_pt1 | contig 25148 bp, 23 predicted proteins | sample 8958161 | NCBI WGS metagenome assembly JADMIO01 (sample SAMN16585339, study PRJNA669376) | soil metagenome | isolation source: Crop rotation soil | place: USA: Cullars Rotation, Alabama | collected 2011
CCGCGACTTCAAGTCACGTGAATTCCAAGCTTCGGATCCCACTGTGCTGGAAAGCTGCTCGCGCAATAAAGACGCACCTAAAAAGGCAGGAGCGACGCGGCGACGCGGCGACGGGGAGACACGGCGACAGGTTCAGGCAAATGACCTGTTTCCTCCTTTCTCTCCCTCGCCGCGTCGCTTTTGCCTTTCCACCGCAGGGGGTGGATCTGTGTTTTTCTGAAACAACTGGCCCCGTCTGCAGAATCTAGAAGCTGGTTGGCTTGCTCTCTGCATTTTTGTTACAATAAGCGGTCAATTTGGCATTCTATACATTGAGCAAGAAATCATCAGAGCGAAGACGCGTGCCCGGCTAAAGGCGCGGCGGCATCTATAGCCCGCGTTGCCAGCCAACCGCTTCGCTCGCTGGTCGCAGGATTTTTCAACCGCGCTCGCGCCCGAACCCGCGAGCCGTAAGGTGTGAACTGAGGCCGACTCAGGAATGATAGGGAGTGTGCAATTCATTTATGACTAAGCGTGTTCTTTGCCTGCTTGCAGTACTGGTAGCGGCAGTTGGCGTCTGGCCCGGCAAGGGCTATCTGGCGATGCTTGAGCCGCCGGCATCGGTCAATCAAAACGTGCCGATTGAACAAGTAAACATTCGCGGTAACCGCCGCATTCCCGAATCCACCGTCAAAATCTGGATCGGCACGCGCGAGGGCGACCCATATAATCCGGCGCAACTCGACCGCGACGTGCGCGCACTGTACGCCCAGGGCCACTTCGAAGACGTCAAGGTCTATGCCGAAGAAGGCACGCGCGGCGGCAAGATCATCACCTTTGAAGTGCGCGAACGGCCCCTGCTGCTCGACATTAAGTATGAGGGCTTGAAGTCTGTGCAGCAGTCGACCGTCCTTGAAGAGTTCCGCAAACGCTCGGTCGGCTTGTCGAAAGAATCGCAGTACGACCCCGTCAAAGTGCGTCGCGCCGCTGCGGTCGTCAAAGAGTTGTTGGCCAATGAAGGCCGGCCCGAAGCCAAGGTCGAGCCGCAGATCGAGCAGATTTCGGCAACCGCTGTGGCGCTCACCTTCAAGATCGAAGAAGGGCCGCGCTATCGCATCGCCGACATCGAGTTTGAAGGCAACACCGTCTACTCCGACGGCTACCTGCGCTCGCACATGAAGCTCGTCAAACAGATGGGCCTGTTCACCACCTTCTCTTCAAAGGACATCTATCACAAAGAGAAACTCGAAGCCGACCTCGATAGGCTGCGCGTGCTGGTCTATGCCGACAACGGTTACTTGAAGACGCGCTTCGGCGATCCGCGCGTCGAAGAAGTCGGCAAGGTCGGTTCGTGGATTCCCATCGTCGGCCACAAAGGGCAAGGCTTGAAGATCGTCATCCCCGTCGATGAAGGCCGCCAGTACCGCGCCGCCAACATCAAAGTCGAAGACAACACCGAATTCACCGCCGACGAAATCAAGTCGGTGATCGGCCTCAAGCCGGGCGACGTGATTAAAGGCTACACGGTGGTCAACAAAGGTCTTGATAACCTGAAGAAGCTTTACGGCTCGCGCGGCTACATCCAGGTCAATCCCAACTTCTTCCCTGACTTCAAGGACGATCCGAACGACCCCGCCAAGGGGACTGCGGATATCACCTTCAATATCGAAGAGGGCAAGCAGTACACGCTGCATCGCCTGGAATTTATCGGCAATTCGTTCACGCGCGACAACGTCTTGCGCCGCGAAGTGCTGCTCAACGAAGGCGAGCGTTACAACGAACAGCTCTGGGATCTGAGCATCCTGCGTTTGAACCAGCTCGGCTATTTCAACGCGGTCAAGAAAGAAGACGCGACGATCAACACCAACGAGAAAGAGGGCCAGGTCGATATTACGATGAAGGTGGAGGAGAAAGGCCGCCAGCAGATCAGCTTCACGGGCGGCGTGTCGGGCATCGGCGGCTCCTACATCGGCATCGATTATTCGACCAACAATCTGCTCGGTTACGGCGAATCGCTAGCCATCGCGGTATCCGGCGGCAACTATCAAAAGGTCGCTTCCTTCTCATTCACCGAGCCCTACCTCAAAGGCAAACCGATCAGCGTCGGCTTCAGCGTCTTCTATCAAGACTATCAGTTCATCGGTCAGGGCTTTGGCGCAATCACAACGGAAAACATCTTCGGCGGCTTCTCTGGCCAATCGCTGTTCACACAGCGGACGAAAGGCGCGTCGGTCAGTGTGTCTGCGCCGCTCAGTTATTTCGCCAAACGTTTTCGCATGGGGCGTTTCGTGCATCTCGGCTTATCCTACTCGTTCCGCACGAGCGACATCCTCGATCCGGCGATCAACAGCGACCCCGACCCGACGAAACATATTCCGATTACCTTCCGCCAGAGCGGCGTGACGCAATCGACGCTGATACCGACGGTTTCCTACAACACGCTGAACTCATCACTCGACCCGACCCTGGGGCAATCCTTGACGCTCGGCCTACAGCTATCAGGCGGGCCGCTCGGCGGCAAGGTCAACACCATCGAGCCGACGGTTGAATACAAGCGATTCTTCCCGCTGTTTGCCGGCAAGGAAGCGCGCGCCAAGATTGAATCGGGCAAACAGACGCGCACCTTTGGCTTCCGCGCCTTGTTCGCCAACATCGGTTCGTTCGGCACGCCTTTCAATTCGAACTCATTCTCGTTCATCGGCGGCACGCCGTTGTTCTCACGCTTCTTCCTCGGCGGCGAAGACTCTATACGCGGCTACAACATTCGCGGCATCGCGCCGACCGCGCCGATCCAGGCGACGGTGACGACGCGCAATCTTTTCGCGGTCGATCTGGCAGGCAATCAACTGCGCGTCCGCCGGGCGCGGCGCTCGACAAGCAATAGCATTGATCCGAGCGTGCTCAATGAGTTCCTGCTCAACGAGCAGCCCAACACCAATGTCCAGCAGTTCCCGGCCTTCCTGGGCGGCGATACGCAAGTGCTGCTCAACTTCGAATATCGCATTCCGATCATCGGGCCGTTGCAGTTCGTGCCGTTCTTCGACATCGGCTCGGCCTTTAACATCTACAAGCTCAGCGATCAGGCTGAACACAGCGAGTTCATTTCAAACCAGTTGGTCGGCTTCGTCACGTTGAACCCGCGCGGATTGAAGGCGACGCAAAGAGAGATTCGCCGGGCGACGACGCCGGAGACGCCGTCGGGAGCCCTGCCGCCAGGGTTCAGACAGGTGTTCGTCCGAGGCGAGCAGATGCAAACCCAGCAGGGGCTTTTCTCGCAGGCCTCCAGCAGTATCTTTGATAACTATCGCGCCAGTGTGGGCGGCGAATTGCGCATCCAGGTGCCGGTGATCAACGTGCCCTTCCGGCTGATCTTTGCCCTCAACCCGAACGCCCGGGTCGACAATCCGTTCTTCATCGAGAAGAAGAAAGCGATTCGCTTCTCGGTCGGCAGAACGTTTTAAGTATTGGTTTCTGGTTTCTGGTTTCTGGTTCCTGGTTGCCGGCAAGTCCTCAACTAGAAACCAGGAACTAGTAACCAGGAACTGACGCTGGTATAATGGCTTTTTCTCAGCGTGCGACTGACGCTCGCCGTTAGTCTCGATCAATTCCAAACACGACAGGAGCAGTTATGTTGAAGATTCGATTTGCTGCTTTCGCAGCAGTGATCCTGGCCGCCGTCACCTCGGTTGCTTCGGCGCAGCAGGCCACACAGGCAGGCGTGGGCGCGGCGATTCCTGACGGCAAAATCGCCGTCATCAATACGCAGGCATTTCCCGATGGCATCAATGAGCTGAAGCAAAAGTATGATCAAGTCAGTAATCAATTCAAAGATCGCTCGACGAGACTTCAAGAGGCTCAGACCCGTTTAGCCGGCATGGAAAACGACATAAAAACCAAGGGAAACGTTCTCAAACCAGATGATTTTGCGAAATTGCAGCAAGATTACGAAGATTTGAAGAAGCGCAGCCAGCGCGAATTCGAAGATGCCAAAGCCGAATATGAACGCACCGTCGAAACGACGACGCGGCCCGTGCGCGACAAGCTCTATCAATTCCTGCAAAGCTACGCGACGCAGCGCGGCATCGTGATGATCATCAACCTCGCCGGCGCGGCGCAAAGCGGCACGCTTGCCTACTGGAATCCCGGCGCCGATGTCACAGAGGATTTCATCACCGAGTACAACAAGGCCAATCCGGTCGCCGGCGCGTCCGCCGCGCCACCGGCAGCAACCAAGCCTGCGCCGACCACCCCGACACGCAAGCCTTAACGCGCGATGAAAGGAGCCATCTGTATGAAGATTTCGAGAGTCATATTCGCTACCATCGCGCTGCTCGGTCTGGCGACGCTGGCAACGGCGCAGCAACCCGCCGCAACGGCAGCCGCGCCCCCGACGCTGCCGAAGGGCAAAGTCGCGGTCATCAATACATCGCTGTTTCAGGATCAAGTGCTTGAGTTCAAGGCCAAGATGGACGAGTTGAACCGCCAGTTCGAGCCGCGCGTCAAAGATGTGCGGGGCCTGGCCGACCGCATTGCGGCGCAGGAAAACACCCTCAAGACACAGAGCCAGGGCGGCGCACTGTCAGCGGCGCGGGTTGCCGAGATGACCGAGCAGCTTGAATCCTGGAAGAAGGACTATCAGCGCAAGGCCGAAGACTTGCAGGCCGACGCGACGCGTGCCAAAGACCGCGCCTTCGAGCCGCTGAGCGCCAAGCTGATCAAGTTCGCGCAGGAGTACACGGTCAAGAACGGCATCGTGCATCTGATGGATCTGGCGAACTCGCTGCAATCGGGCCTGTTGTTGTGGTACGACCCGCGCACCGACATCACACAGGATTTCATCAACCAATACAACAAGGCGAACCCGGTGCCCGCCGGCTCGCCCGCGCCTACAAAGCCTTAGGCAAGTAAAAAGTAAAGAGTAAAAAGGCAAAAGTCAGGCAGGGGAATGAATAGTTAGTGATTAACTATTACTCCGGCTCCTGACTTTTGCCTTTTTACTCTTTACTTTTGCCTTTCATTGAATGGTGTCGGTGCTGATGCCGTGATCTTCTTCGTCTTTGACGCGCAGAAGATCGAGGATCAATGCGGTGTTGTTGGTTGCCTGAATCGTGCGTTCGTAAGTGCGCGCGTTCTTCTCAGCCTCGAAGTTGCCGTCGGCGGCGCTCGATAGCTTCGTCAATGCCTTGCGGCCCGATTCGACACCAGACTTGGCGCCGATAATCACGCCCTCCTGTAGATAAATCTCGCCGCTTGCCGCTGATGAGATGACTTGCAGCACGCCGGTAATGCGGCTGTTTTCGAGGATCTGAATGATGTCGAAAAGGCTGATGTCGGCGAGGCTGCCGGAAAGAATTCGCTGGCTCTGACCGCGCGATGGCATCGCCGGCGCGGGCGTCGTCTGCGTGCGCCGAACGTCGCGCAGTTGGCCTGTGACCGAGACGCGCGGGTCGAGTCGCTTGGCTTCGAGCAAGCGTTCGTTAGCGCGCTCAAGATCGCCCGCAGAGATGTGCAGGCTGGCGAGCGCCAGGCAATGCTGCGCCGCCTGATCGCGCTTGCCTGTATCGATCAAAATCTCGCGCAGTTTTTCCCGCAGCCCTATATGACGTGGGGCGCTGTCAATCGCCCGCTCGAGCGTCTCGATGGCGCGATTGACCATGCGATACTTGACCAGCAATTCGGCGTCGATGATGGCGCTTTCAGGGTCAAACTCGTTGAGATTGTTCTTCGACATTCTTGCTTAGCTCTCGGTAAAAGCAAACCCGCCTGCACTACATATTGTTGTTTCCGCTGCCGGTTGTCAATTGTTCGTTTTTGCGGCAATCGAAAAAAACCTGCGGTCAGGCTATAAACCGCCGACGATACTGATGCGCGAGCCATCGGCGCGGGCGATCAGTTCGTCTTTGTCGAACAACAGCGTCTTTTGCGGGGTGACATGAATGGCCGTTGCGCCGGCGCGCTTCATCGTTTCAATCGTCGGCACGCCGATGACCGGCACATCGAAGCGCATATCCTGATTCGGCTTGGCGACTTTGACGACGACAAAGGGGCGATGGCGGGTGATCTCGCCGGCGCGCTCGATGACCGCGTCGGTGCCTTCCATCGCTTCGATGGCAATGACGGCGCAGTCCTTGACGGCGATGGTCTGCCCAAGATCGAGGCGGGCGATTTCATGCGCGATCTTCAGACCGAATGCGATGTCGGCGCGTTCATCTTTGCTCGGCGCGCGGCGCGTCATCACACCGTTTTGGGCGAGCGAGTCTTCGAGAAACGTCGTTGAATCGACCAGCGTCATGCCTTCACGCGCCAGTTCATCGGCGACCGCGCCGATCAGGCTATCGGTATTCTTTGTCGCCAGCCGCGCCAGCAAGCGCACCATGCGCAAATCCGGCAGCGCGTTCAAGCGAAAAATTTGCTGATGCTTCACCTGCCCGGCCATGATGACGTGTGTGACTGATTCACTCTTGAAAAAGCGAATCAGCTTGCCGAGCTGGCCGACGCCGATCCACTCGACGCGCGCCGCGCGCTGGTCGATCTCCGGCGCAGTCTCTTCTTTGATGGCAGCGACGATCACCGCGACATCGCGCCGCTGCGCGCCTTCGAGCACGAGGAACGGGAATCGCCCATTGCCGGCTATCAATCCGTACTTCATCATTCAGTGCCTTGAATTGCCCCAGAGGGCCAACATATCCAGATACATATGCGCTAGAATGATCGGCGTTATACGCCTGTAACGCACATAGTAAAGCGCGAAGACCAGAAATCCCATGCCGACTGAGATGGCTCCGGTCACACTCTGATAAAGGTGATATAGAATTTGAATCGCGACACTGATGACCACCGCGAGAGTCCCGCTTCCAGAAAGGGCTTTCACCTCGGTCATGAGATAGGCACGCGCAATCAATTCTTCATAGAAGGGGTTGAGCAATACGAATAAGATCGGCCCGATTGCCAGCCCGGCATCAATGTAGGTCTGGGTTTGAGCCGCGCTGTCTACGGGCTGCCCGACGACCGAATGACGGGCGCGGGTAAGCAAGGCATAGCAGATGTCGAAAGCGATGGTGGATGTAATCGCGAGCAGAAGCGATATTGGAATATCCAGCCAATTGAAGGCTAACCCTAACTCGCTGAAGCCACGACCCTGGCGGAAGAGAACATAGGCCAGAACAGCGATAGCCAGGGCTTCATAGATAAGCCCGTAGAATACGAATACCTTGAGCGTTTCAGGCGATTGGCTCGGCGTGCTTGAGAACAATGCATAGATGGATGAGAAGATGGGGCCGGCGAAGGCCACACTGGTTACCAGAACCAACTCGACGGTTCGGAGTCTCGGCGAATGATGCGTCTCATCCATACTTTTCAACGGGGTTCAACCCGGTTTTTTTGGTGATTCGTAAAGCATAATTTCAAAGCGGCAAAAGCATAGGCGTGAACGCCAGCAACCAGCCGGCGCATTTTCAATAATCGACCCAGGTGCCTGCTCGTTGCGCTTTCGCCTTGCGATAAAGGTACTCGGCTGCGGCGAGGTCTTCGATGGCCAGGCCGAGCGACTTGAACAGCGTAATCTCTTCGGCGGATGTGCGGCCCGGCTGGTTGGCGATCAAAACCTCGCCGATCTCTGCGCGAATGTGATCCGAAGCGATTGCGCCATCGCGCAAGGCGAGCAGGTAATCGCCGCTCTCATTCACGGTTGATTCGCGCCGGTCTACAAACAAGCTCGCACAAGCCATCGTCGCGCTGTCGACTTCGCGGGCCGCCGGAATGCTTGCGCCGACGACGTTCAGGTGCGCGCCCGGCGCGATCCATTCGCGCTTAATCAGCGGCTCGCGCGACGACGTTGCCGTGACGATCAAATCAGCGCCGCGCACCGCCGCTTCGACTGTCTCGACGGCTTCAATCGGGAAGGCGTAACGCGGCGTCACCGCTTCGGCAAATCGCTTTGCATTTTCAAAGCGGCGGCTCGCAACCCGCGCTCGTTTGATGAGCCGCACGCAAGCCATCGCTTCCAGATGTGTGTGCGCCTGCACGCTCGCGCCGATGATGGCAAGTTCCGCCGCCGTGTCGCGCGCCAGCAACTCTGTGGCGACGCCCGAAACGGCGGCGGTGCGAATCGCCGTGATCGCCGAGGCGTTCATCAGCGCCATCACCTCGCCGGTTTCGCCGCTCAGTAAGATCACGCTGCCTTGATGCGCGTCCAGGCCCTTTGCCGGATTGTTCGGGAACACACCGATCACTTTCACGCCGTAGGCCGCCGGCTCGCCTGACTTGTGAGCCGGCATCAAGCCCAGCATTCCTTTTGCGCCCGGCGGCGAGATCACCATGCGCAGCGGTTGCGCCATCTCGCCTCTGGCCAAAGACCGCAGCGCCTCGGCCATCAGTGGAATGCATTCAGCCATCGGCAGAAGGCTTTCGATTTCGCGCTGGTTCAGAATCAAAACGCTCACTTGGTTACTCCGCGCTTGGATGTCTCGATGAACTCGATCAGGTAATCAATCTCGGCGTAGCCGCTGAGTTCGGCCTTGATGCGTTCGGTTGCCTGTGTCGTATTGAGCTTTGCGGCCAGCAGCAGGTGAAACGCATGGTCTATGCGGCGAATCACTTCGGTTGAAAATCCTTGCCGCTTGAGGCCGATGGTGTTCGGGCCGTAGCAGCGCGCGTGATTGCCGGCGCTGCGGGCAAACGGCAGCGCGTCTTTGACGACGACTGAAGATGCGCCGATGAAGGCGTGCCTGCCGACGCGACAGAACTGATGCACGCCGGAGAAGGCGCCGAGCGTCGCGTGGTCTTCGACAATGACATGGCCGGCGAGCGCCGCAGAGTTCGAGAAGATCACATGGTTGCCGATGTGGCAATCGTGTGCGACGTGCGATTGCGCCATGAAGAGATTGTCCGAGCCAATCGTCGTCAGGTTGCCGCCGCCTTCGGTGCCACGATGAATCGTCGTGAATTCGCGGAAGACGTTGCGCTCGCCGGCGATCAAACGGCTCGGCTCGCCCTGGTACTTCAAATCCTGCGGTGCCTGGCCTATCGAGACGAATGGAAAAAAGACCGTGCCGCCGCCGAATTCCGACGGGCCTTCGATCACACAATGGCTGCCGACGCGCACGCCGTCGCGCAGAATCACTTCGTCGCCAATGATCGAGTAAGGGCCGATGGTAACATCTCTTCCAATCTCAGATTTAGGGCTAACGATGGCCGTCGGGTGAATGGTGGTGGCTTCGCTCATCTCGGTCATTTCTCGACGGGTTTGAACGCCGCGTGATTGATTTCACTGCTGCGCTCGACCAGGCTGCGATCAACCAGCGATGAGGCGATTTCCGCTTCGGCGACAAGCTGCGTGTCAACGTAAGCTTCGCCGCGCAGGCGTATGTAGCGCGGGCGCAGTTTCAGCACCGTGAGTTCCAGGCGCAACTGGTCGCCGGGGACGACAGGCCGGCGGAACTTGGCATTATCGATGCCGGTAAAGAAGACCAGCTTGGTTTCACGGTCAGGCAAGCTGGCCAGCATCAACACGCCGGCGGTCTGCGCCATGGCTTCGACGATGAGGACGCCGGGCATAACGGGCGCGCCGGGAAAGTGGCCCTGAAAGAACGGCTCGTTGAGCGTGACGTTCTTGATGCCGACGACGCGCTTGTGCGGCTCATATTCAATGATGCGGTCAACGAGCAGGAAAGGATAGCGGTGCGGCAGGATCGCCTGAATTTGTGTGATGTCGAGTACGGTTTCCATAGCCTCCTTTAACTATTCAGCGCTGTCCGGCGATTCGCGGATGACCAAGCCAGCATCGCGAATGATCTTTTCCAGTTGCTTCACGCGGTCGGCGAGTTCGGGCAACCTTGAGTATACCGCATGCCTGCGCCGCCACGCATTGTAGTCCTGAGCCGGCATCGTGCCGCCCATGACCGCGCCCGGTCGCACGCTCTTGGTGACGCCCGCCTGTCCCAAAATGATTGCCCTGTCGCCTATCGTGATGTGCTGCTGCGTGCCGACCTGCCCGGCGATGACGCAACTGCGCCCGACTTTCGTGCCGCCCGAAAAGCCTGTCTGCGCGGCGACCACCGTGTCTTCGCCAAGCTCGCAGTTGTGGCCGACCTGTATCAGGTTGTCGAGCTTGACGCCGCGCCGCAGCACTGTGTCTGCAAAGCCGCCGCGATCAATCGCGCAGTTCGCGCCGATCTCGCAATCGTCCTCGATGCGCACGCGACCGAGTTGCAAGAGCTTCACCTGCCGGCCCGCTTCATCAGGCACGAAGCCGAAGCCGTCCGCGCCAATGACCGCGCCCGCATGGATGATGACGCGATGGCCGATCTCCGTGCGCGCATAGATCGTTGCGTTTGCGTGAATCACCGTGTCATCGCCGATGTGACATTCATCTCCAATGACGACGCCCGGGTGCAGGGTGACACGATTGCCGATGCGGCAATGCTTGCCGATGGTGACGCGCGGATGAATCGACAGGTCTTCGCCGAGCGCCGTGCCTTCGCCGGCCAAGAGGTCGGCGCTGACGCCGAGCGGTTGATAGGCGACCGCGTGCAGCGCCTGAATCGCGCGCGCAAAGGCGAGCTTGGGGCTGCCGGCGATGAGCAGATTGGCGGTTGCATTTGTTATCGGTGAAGCGACGATGATGGCCGTGGCGCGGCTGTCATTGACGCGCGCGCGATACCGCGCGTCGTCCGCAAAGGTGACATCGCCGGCTTCGGCCTGCTCGAAGGATTGCGCGCCGCGCACGACCCTGTGCGGGTCGCCGATGAGTTCAGCGTTGATGATCTGCGCCAGTTGCGCAAGCGTGTACATGGCTCATCACCTGCCCGTAAAACTGCGCCGCCGAAGAGGCGGTATAACAAGCTTGAAAGTTTCCCAAAAACGCGCCATGCGCGCAAGCAAACCGCCTGGATGAGAGGAAATGATGAATGATGAATGATAAATGATGAATTAAAGAAACAGGGCGGCGCATCACCTGGACAGCGATTTCTGCCGTTCCTCATTCTTCATTCTTCATTCATCATTTCTGATGATCTTGACTCTATAAAAATGCCTGTGTTAGCTTGCGAGTTCTCGGCAAGGCAGTTAATCTCGATAATTGGGAACTACAATGCTCAAGCGCACACCGCTTCACGATTCACACATTTTACTAGGCGCGCGGATGGTCGATTTTGTCGGCTGGGACATGCCCGTGCAGTATAGCGGGCCGATCCCCGAACACATGGCCGTGCGCCAGGCGGCTGGCCTCTTTGACGTCTCGCACATGGGCGAAATCGAAGTGCGCGGCGCGGGCGCGTTGGCCCTCGTGCAGCGCCTGACGACCAATGACGTCGCCAAGCTACAAGATAATCAGGTGCAGTATACGACGATGATCAACGAACAGGGCGGCGTCATTGACGATCTGCTGGTCTATCGCCTGAACGAAGATTACTACCTGCTCGTCGTCAATGCCGGCGGCGCCGACACGGATTTCGCGTGGATCAAACAACACGCCGACGCGCTCAACGTCGAAGTTTGTAACACCAGCGACGGCTTCGCGCTGCTCGCCCTGCAAGGCCCGCGCGCCGAATTTATTCTACAAAGAATCTGCGACCACATGCTCGACCGCATCCCGTATTACTGGTCGCAGCAGATCGCCGTCGACGGCATCGATTGCCGCGTCTCGCGCACCGGCTATACCGGCGAAGATGGCTTTGAAATTCTCTGTCACGCGGCTGACGCCAGACATATCTGGAACCGGCTGCTGGTGATCGGTCACGCCGATGGCCTGCTCCCTTGCGGCCTGGCGGCGCGCAACACGCTCAGGCTCGAAGCGGCCTTCAGGCTCTACGGCAACGACATGGATCAAACGACGACGCCACTCGAAGCCGGGCTGGCGTGGGTCGTCAAGCTCGGCAAAGGCGACTTCATCGGGCGCGACAGTTTGCAGCGGCAAAAGGCAGCAGGCTTGCAGCGCAAGCTGGTCGGCTTTGAAGTGCTGGATAAAGCGCCGGCGCGCGATGGCTACCCGGTGGTCATCAACGGCCAGTCGGTCGGCGGCGTCGCTTCCGGCAGCTATGCGCCGTATCTGAAAAAGAACATCGGCATGGTCTACCTGCCGATTGAACACACCGCAGTCGGCACGCAGTTTTCCATTGTGATTCGCGGGCGCGAAGTTCCTGCCCGTGTCGTTGAAACACCTTTCTACAAACGGGAAAAAAGGTTTGATTGATTTTGGATTTTAGATTTTGGAACCTGAGCATTCCGTCGCGATTCGATTCCGGTAATCCAATATCCAAAATCTAAAATCCAAAATCTGGAGAGATAAGATGGTAAACACCCCTGAAGACCTCAGCTACACGAAAGACCATGAATGGGTTCGCATCAGCGGCGAACAGGCGACCGTCGGCATCACCGATCACGCGCAGCAGCAACTCGGCGATGTGGTTTACGTCGAACTGCCGAAAGCCGGCGACAAGTTCGAGGCCAGCGAACCCTTCGGCTCGGTCGAAAGCGTCAAAGCGGTCAGCGAAATCTATATGCCGGTCAGCGGCATCGTCGTCGACGTCAACAGCGCGCTCAACGATGCGCCCGAAAAGGTGAACAGCGATCCGTACCACGACGGTTGGATGATCATCATCAAGCCGGACAACCCGGCGGCGCTTGACGGCCTGTTGACGGCAGCCGAATACGAAGACTACATCAAGGAAGAGGCTGCGGAGTAAGCACGAATGAGGTATATCCCGAATTCGCCTGACGAGCGGCGCTCCATGCTTGCAAGCATCGGCTGTGAACGCATCGAAGAACTCTTTGAGCAAATCCCCGAAAACCTGCGATTGACCGACCAGATCGGCATTGGCCCGGCGATGAGCGAGCCGGAATTGATTGCCTACTTCCGCGAGCTTGCGGCAACCAACCGGAGCGACTATCAATCGTTTTTGGGCGCGGGCGCTTACTCGCACTTCATCCCTGTGATCATCGATCCGTTAATCTCGCGCGCAGAGTTCTTCACTGCCTACACGCCTTATCAGCCGGAACTCAGCCAGGGGACGCTGCAATATATCTTCGAGTTTCAGACGATGATCTGCCAGTTGACCGGCATGGACGTGGCGAACGCGTCGCTTTACGACGGCTCGACAGGCGTTGCCGAAGCCGTGATGATGGCCAATCGCGTCACCCGCCGCGACAAGTTGGTCATCGCCGACACGCTGCACCCGCAGTATCGCGAAGTTACCGAGAGCTACACGCGGCAGCTTGGCCTGACGCTCGACTTCGCGCCGCATACGGAAGCCGGGACACTCGATTTGAACGCCCTGCGCGTCGATAAAGAGACGGCGGCGGTGGTCGTGCAATCGCCGAACTTCTTTGGCTGCATCGAAGACTTGCAAGCCATCGCCGATGCCGCGCATCAAGCGGGCGCGTTGTTCATCGTCGCCTTCAGCGAAGCGATGAGCCTGGGGGCGCTTCGTTCGCCCGGCGCTTGCGGCGCTGACATTGTCGTCGGCGAAGCGCAGTCGTTCGGTATCCCGCTCAGTTACGGCGGGCCGTACTGCGGCCTGTTTGCGACGAATGAAAAGTTCGTGCGGCAGATGCCCGGTCGCCTGGTCGGCGAAGCTTACGATCACGATGGGCGGCGCGGTTACGTGTTGACCCTGTCGACGCGCGAACAACACATCCGCCGCGAAAAAGCGACTTCAAATATCTGCACGAATCAGGGCTTGTTCGCCTTGATGGCGACGGTCTATCTGGCGACGATGGGTAAACGCGGCGTGCAGGAAGTCGCCCATCAAAACTTGCAGAAAGCCCACTACGCGGCCTCCGCGATTGCCAAACTCGACGGCTACGGTTTGAAGTTCAGCGCGCCGTTCTTCAACGAGTTTGTCATCACGACGCCGAAGCCGGCGACCGACGTGACGCGCGCCCTGGCAGATAAAAAGATCATTGGCGGTGTCGCGCTCGACACTTATTACCCGGCGATGCCAGATGCGCTGCTGGTGTGCGTCACCGAGACAGCGAAGCGCGCGGCGATTGATCAGTTTGTCGCCGCGTTGGCAGAGATTTGATGGATAGCCACAGAGGCACAAAGACACAGAGTTTTGATAATTAAAAATCTCTGCGACTCTGTGCTTCTGTGGCTAATAAATTACAAATGGACAATAGCAGAATCAAGAAAGCAGCCACGCACGTCGTTCAGAACGAAGGACTATTGTTTGAAACGTCGCGGCCCGGTCGCGTCGGCTATTCGATTCCCGCGCTTGACGTGCCGCAGGCCGAGGCGACCGAGTTGGTCGATGCGCGCCTGTTGCGCGACGACGATCTCGAAGGCATGCCTGAGCTATCGGAAGTCGACGTGATTCGTCACTTCACGCGTATCTCGACGTGGAACTATTGCATAGACCACGGACTCTATCCGCTCGGCTCCTGCACGATGAAGTACAATCCGCGCATCAACGAAGCCGTGGCGCGCATCGAGGGCATCGCCCGGTTGCACCCGTTGACGCCCGCGAGGCTAGCGCAGGGAGCGCTTGAAATCATCGCGCGGCTCGAAGACTGCCTGGCAAAGATCACCGGTCTTCGAGCGGTGACGACGCAACCGGCGGCGGGCGCGCAGGGCGAGATGACCGGCATCATGATGATTCGCGCGGCGCTCACCGAACGCGGCAACCCGCGCAAGAAGGTCTTGATTCCCGATTCGGCGCACGGCACCAATCCCGCATCCGCCGTCATCTGCGGCTATACGGTAGAGACCGTGCCGACCCTGGCCGACGGCGGCACGGACATCGCTGCGCTGCGCCGCCTCATGAACGAAGATGTCGCCGCCTTCATGCTCACGAACCCGAATACGCTCGGCAAGTTCGAGCGCAACATCGAAGAGATTTGTAGGATACTTCACGAAGGCGGCGGCTACGTCTACATGGACGGCGCGAACATGAACGCGCTGGTCGGCGTGGCGAAGCCTGCGGACTTCGGCATAGACGTGATGCACCTCAACCTGCACAAGACCTTTTCGACGCCACACGGCGGCGGCGGGCCGGGCGCAGGGCCTGTGGCGGTGACCGCAGAGCTTGAACCTTTTCTTCCCTTCCCGCGCGTCAAGCGCAGCGCGGCAGGCGAATTGACGCTCGACTTCGACCGCCCGAAATCCATCGGTCGCGTGCGCGCCTTCCTGGGCAATTACGGCGTCCTGGTGCGGGCGCTCAGTTATATGCTCACACACGGCGACACGGGCTTGCGCGAAGCCACTGAAACCGCCGTGTTGAATGCCAACTACATCGCCGAGCACTTGAAGGAAGTTTACGACATCCCTTATCCGGGCCGCGTCATGCACGAAGTGATCTTCTCTGACAAGAATCAGCAAAAGCATGGCGTGCGCAACATCGACATCGCCAAGCGCTTGATCGATTACGGATTCTATCCGCCGACCATGTCGTTCCCGCTGGTTGTACCGGGCGCGCTGATGGTCGAGCCGACCGAGACAGAAGGCCGCGAAGAGCTTGACCTGTTCATTGATGCGATGCGGTCAATCGATGAAGAAGCGGCTGAAAATCCCGACCTTCTCAAACAAGCGCCGCATTCGACCAAAGTCGGACGCCTGGACGAAGTCGCGGCGGCGCGCAAGCCGGTCTTGCGCTGGCGACCCAAACAAAGCGACGATAAGGATCGCGCCAGAGGCACATCCTCATCCGCATAAGCGTTCGACCACAGGGGCCGCAAAGGCAATGCATTGCCTGTGTGAAGTGGATCAACTGGCTGAAGTTGAAAGGCAACCGGCTATGCGCTCAGGCAATGACCATCTTCTAATCCTGCGCATCAATCCAACAGGCAAAGTCTGTCGCGCCGATTCTGCCAAACGGAATCTTCTGCCCAGCGAATTAAGGGCATAAGCGGATTGCGGAGCGCAGAATCCATCTAGTAAACTCCTTAGCTTTGACAGGGTGGGCCGTTGGTGACAAAGGAGGTCTCTTTCTTTTTTGCAGCAAGCTTTTTGAAAGGAAACACCATGAGCAGAGAAAGTACAGAAGCATTGAAAGCAAGTTTGTTAGGCGATCCCGAAGTGCAGTTGATGATTCGCATGCGCGCCTATGAGATTTACCAGTTTCACGGCGGCCAGGGGGGAAGCCCTGCGGATGACTGGTTGCGCGCCGAGTCCGAAGTGCTGGCATTTTTGATTGATGAGGAAAATCGCCGGGCCGCTGAAGAAACGCAATCGCCTTCGCCTGAAACCGTCGCGGGCGTCGAACTGGCGGCACGCGCGGATGAGAGCGGCGACCCCGAAACCAGCCTCGGCGCGTGGTCAGCCACCGAACCGGCTGGCCTGGAACTCGCGCCGGCCATCGGCGGCGATGCGGCGATGGAGACGCCTAAGAAAATCCGCGCGCGGTCAACGGCGAAGACGACTTCGACGCGCGCCAAAAAGGCCGGCGACGGCACAACGAAAAAGCCAGCAGCGCAACGCACCGCAGCCAAGAAAACCGCAGACTCGGCAGAAAAGCCGAAGCGAACCCGCAAAAAAACCGAAGCCCCAACACAAACGAACAAGCCATAATCAGCGACACAGAGGAGCGACGCGGGGACGCGGCGAAGGAGAGACGCGGCGACCTGGAAACATCCGGACAGGATAGTGAAGATCGCATCTCTCCCTCGCCGCGTCTCCGCGTCGCACTTCCGCGTCTCCTCTTAATTCTTCGGCGCGTAATAACTGTCGCGTGTGCGTGCGTCGTAGCCGGCGCGCGTCAAAAAGACTTTGACGTGGCGCAATCGCCCGTCGCGCTGCTCGTTCTTTGAGACGTAGGTGAGGATGTACTGGTTCTTCAATTCATGGGCGACCTGCGCGTAAACCTCTTTCATCTCCTCGTCGCGCAGCGGCGAATAAATCCTGCCGCCGGTGCGCGTCGCCAGATCGGTCATGATACGCTCGGCGTTTTCAAAACGCGCAATGTACTGGTCGGCCACTCTGCCCGTGCCGAGGATGCGCCCCATCTTGCCGCCGGCCTGGCCTCTGATCTCGTTGATGAACTGCTGCGCTTTGCTGACCACATAAACCACCGCGCCCGACCGTATGACCGCATCAAGCGACTGTTGGTAAGTTAGCTTACTTGAAGTGTCGTCGCCGTCGGTTAGCAGAATAACCGCCTTGCGCCCCTGAACTTTTGCCAGTTGCTCGTCTGCCGTGCTGAAGACGGCATCGTAAAGCGCCGTGCTGCCGTACTGCGTATTGCCTTCGGCGGTGCGCACCATCCCCGGCTTGAAGCGCCACGACAGCGCGTGACGCACATCTTCGGCTTTCGCCGTCCAATCCTGAATCAGCTCGATATTGGTGTGAAACTCGATGACCGAGACTTTATCTTCCGGGCCGAGTTTATCGAGAAATTTCATCGCCGCGTCGCGCAGTGACGCGATGTCGCCTGCCACCGAGCCCGACGCATCGAGCATCAGCACAACATTGACCGGCACGCTGCTGATGAGAAAGCTGGCCATGTCCTGTCGCTGGCCGTCTTCGGCGATGATGAAATCGTTCTTCACCAGATCGGTCGCCTGTCGGCCATACGGATCGATGACCGTGACGTTGAGCAAGACTTCATCGGCGCGCAGCTTGACCGTATCGTCCTGGCCTGAGTTGGAAGACTGCGGATTGGCCGACGGCAGCCGGCGTCCGCTCTGCGCTATGGCGACGCCGGCAATCAGCGTCAACAGTAGCGCACAGGTGAACAAGCGAATCTGCACTTGAGGTTTATTCATAACTGCTGCAATGAGTATAGCGCAGGCAGATGGAAGAGTGACAAGTGACAAGTGACAAGTGACAAGAAGGAGCAGAAACTGCCGGATCATCGACACCAGATCGTTGAGCAGCCTGCTCTTTTTCAAAAAAACTCTGTAAGCGCATCTTGTCACTTGTCACTTGTCACTCCTGATTCCATTCGCCGCGCAAGAAGGCCATCGCCGTTTCGTTGAAGCGTTCGACCATGTTGAAGATCGTCCCATGCTCGCCGTTCGGAATGATCCAGAGATACGACAGAGGAATCGCCGAGTACATTTCCAGCGCCAGGCTCACGGGATAGATCGGATCACGATCACCGTGAACGATCAACGTCCGCGCAGTGATCGTCGATAAATAAGGCGGCGTGAAGTTCATGTCATCATAGCTGTCCTTGAACGCATGGCCCTGCGCCCACAGTGCGCGAATCTGCGCATCGCCATAGGCATGCCATTGCCGCAGAAGCTGCCACTCTTCTTCGCTGTGGCTTTCCGCAGTCATCCTTCGCATGATCGCGCGCGCGGGTTCTGGAAAGTACGGCGCGGCGCTCGCGAGCACCATTGCCTCGACGCGCGCCGTTTGCTGCGTCGCCATGTGCAGAAGGGTTTTGCCGCCGGCACTCAAGCCAATCGCTTTGCATCTGAGGATGCCCAGCCGGTCGAGCAAGGCCAACACATCGAGCGCGGATTGCCGAAAAGTAAACGTCTCGGACGGATTGGTTGACCGACCGTGACCGCGCAGGTCCGGGATGATGAGTTGATATTCTTTAGCCAGATCGCCGATGAACGGTTGCCAGTTACAGCCTGCGCCGGTGAAGCCATGCAGCAACACCAGCGGCTCGCCCTGCCCATGAACCTCGTAGTACATCTGCATGCCGTTGATCGGCTCGGTCTGCCCGTTTGCTAAAGCAGTTGTCATTGGCCATTCCTTTCCGTCGAAGGAGACGACCGTATAAGCGCCTGGCTTACACCGTCGCTGCTTCACGGAGTCCATTATAAAATACGCCTGGCCGTTGACAGAGGTTACACGGCTTGAGAAGCCACAGGGATGAATCTCCAAAGGATTCTGCGTTATCATATGCGGCATGACGAGAAACCTTCTACGAATTCTTTTGATGCTTGCCTTCTGCGGCGTCTCTACACTGGCGCAGTCGCCTTCGCCAGCCGATTTGCGCGGCAGAATCGAGCAGATCGCGCGCGCCGCACAGGGGCGCGTCGGCGCGACGGCAACGGTGCTTGAAACCGGCGAATCGGTGGCTCTCGAAGGCGACAAGCACTTTCCCATGCAGAGCGTCTATAAGCTGCCCATCGGCATGGCCGTGCTCGATCAGGTGGATCGCGGCAGGTTGAAACTGGAACAAAAGATTCAGGTGCGGCAAAGCGATTTTGTGACAAGCGGCCAGCACAGCCCGATTCGTGACCAGCATCCGCAGGGTGTCGAATTGAGTCTCGATGAACTGCTGCGCTTCAATGTCTCTGAAAGCGATGGCACCGCCTGCGATGTGTTGCTGCGCGTCGTCGGTGGCGCGCCGGTCGTCAATCGCTATTTGCGCCGCCTCGGCATTCAAGGCATTGTCGTGGCGACAACCGAGAAGGCGATGGGGCAGAATCAGATGGTGCAGTACCGCAACTGGGCGACGCCGGATGCGGCGGTGGCTTTGTTACGTGCGCTACACGAAGGGCGCGGCCTTTCAGCGCCCAGCCGCGCGCGTTTGCTGCAATGGATGACCGAGACGCCGACAAGCGCGCGCCGCATCAAAGGGCGATTGCCCGCCGGCGCTGTCGTCGCACATAAGACAGGCACTTCCGGCACATCCCGTGGGCTGACGCGCGCGACCAATGATATTGGGTTGATTACGTTGCCGAATGGACGGCACCTGGCCCTCGCCGTCTTTGTTTCAGATTCGCTGGCTGACGAGACTGCGCGCGAAGGCGTGATCGCCAGAATCGCTCAGGCCGCCTGGGAGGTCTGGGGCGCGCCGGCAAATTAACTCGCAGGTGATTTTTCCATGCACGACTACACAGGCCCACACGACTACTTCGATGAAAGTTATGTGCAGGAATGGGAGCGCATAGCCAATTGCAGGCGGCCCTTCCGCCCGCAATTCTTCGATGCCTTCGTTGCTGAATTGCAGCAGATCGACGCAGCCAGGATATTAGAGCTTGGCAGCGGGCCGGGATTTCTGGCCGAGCAGGTTCTCAGCCGTTGTGAGATTGCTGCTTATCATCTGTTCGACTTTTCGCCGCAAATGATCGAACTCAGCCGGGCGCGTCTGGCTCCCTATAGTGACCGAGTCTGCTTTCATCAAGGGAGCTTTCTCGATGCAGGCTGGTCGACGACGCTCCCAGGCCCGTTCGACGCCATCATTTCGCTGCAGGCCGTCCACGAAGTGCGCCTCACAGACCGCCTACCGCCGTTGTATGCCGAAGCGCGTTTGCTGCTCAAAGACGGCGGCGCGATTCTGATCGCCGATAAGATGGATGACGTGACCAGGAGCGAAGCGGCGAGGTTTACACCGGATAAACATCTGGCGGGCTTCCGTGAAGCCGGGTTCAAAGAAGTCAGGCAAGTCTACGCGGCGGGCGATCTGGTCATGTTTGCTGCCAGAAACTAGCCGAGAAGCGGTCGACGCACGCGGCGACGCAGAGCGTGGGCACTGACAGAAACTCTGCGCCGCCACAAACGAAGCAGATCACCGATTATCTCAGTGATCTGCGACAGTGAACCTGATGTTAGCTCAGTAAAGCTTCTCGATAGCGTCCAGCCTGCCCGTTTGACCTTTGAAGATGGTGTCGCGATAAGCCGCCGAAAACGACGCGATGTAGACCACAGGCTCCCATCCTTCATTGATTACTTTGTGGCGAACTCCCGGCGGGATGAGCGCCGTCTGGCCGGGCCGAAGTGTGATGCATTCGCCGTGCGCATAGACCTTCAACTCGCCGGCCAGCATGTAGATGATCTCTTCGGCGGTTCGATGACGATGCTCAGGGTTGATGCCGCCGGGGTTTAGAAAAGCATAACCGAAACTCTGCTGGCTGTTCGGGGTGGTTTTTCTATCGCAGATCCATTTGATCGCACCCCAGTCATAATCCACCGGATTCATCTCAGCGGTATTGATAATCATTACTCGTTCATCGGTGTTCCCTTGATCGGCGATGGGAGCCAGCGGCGTTGCTTCTGATGACATGATGATTCTCCTTTTCGTAATGGGTTGTCTTTATCCCGGTCGTATAGTTTTCGCCCCGCAATGAGCGCAGACCGGCAAAGCCCGCGACATCTCACAAAAGATAATCGCTTGCTGGTCGCAAGGCTTTGTTGTTCATTGAACACCGACTACTACGGAGACTTTCAAAACTCAGATTTGTGCGGTTTGCTTCGAGTGATTGGCGACTTGAAGGTCATTGCGCCTGCCCTGTGCGATAGGTGCGGCGGGCGCGGACGACCGAATCAGGGTGGGCCACTTGAACAGTCAGGCGATGAACCGCGCCTTCGGCCTGGTCGTTGTTGGCGTAAAAGCCGAGGCGGTATTGATGCCGCAACTCATCGGCGATCAGATCGAAGGTCTTTTTGAGATCGGTTACTTCGCTGCGGTAGAAACGACCGGCTGAAGCGTCTGCAAGCTGATTCAGATAATCTGCGGCATCTTCGTTTTTGCGCTCGGCGCGTTCGCGGCGGCGCTCGTTGCCGGGAGCGCGGCGCGGAAAGGGTTCACCAAGGACGCCGCCGCGCCGTCGCCAGCCGCCGCGCCGCGCCTCGAAGCGTGGCGCAAAGTTTGTGCGATAAAAGATGGCATAGATCATCGCGCCGGACTCCTGCGCCGCTTCAAGCGATTCGACTTCACCTGTGGCGCTGCCGTGATCCTTGCCGTCCGTCAGTAAGACGATGGCTTTGCGGCCCTGCACCTGCCGCAACGATTCGTTGGCTACTTTCACGACCGCATCACGCAGCACTGTGCCGGCGTATTCGCCGATCGCTGCGTCCTTGACGGCACGCTCCAGCGCACGGCGGTCGGCGGTGAGCTTGCTCAGCAGGTGAACGTCATAATCGAAACTGACGATCATGGCGCGGTCTTGCGGGCGGAGCCGCTGGATGAAATTTCTGGCGGCGTCCTTAATATCATCAAGGACATCGCGCGTGCTCTTGCTGGTATCGAGCAGCAGGGCGACATTCAGCGGCTCTTCGGTGGCTTCAAAGACGGCGATGTTCTGTTTGACGTGATCGTTGTAGAGCGTGAAGTCTTCGGCGCGCAGGCCGCTCAGGTAACGCCCCTGGCGGTCGCTGACGATCACCGGCACGTTGACAAGCGTGGCCTTGAGCTTGACGGCTTCTTGCGCATCCGGCGCTTGCGCGCTGATGCTGCCGGCAAGCGTAATCCCAACCACACAAGCGAAAAGCGCGAGAATCGAAGTCGGCTTTTTCATCGCCAGTCTCTAATAGCCCTTCTATTGTTTAGAGACGGTCTTTGACCGCCGTTGTATGCGATAACCAGAAGCCGGCGGTCAAAGACCGCCTCTAAACAGGCAGGAAATTGTTCTACAAAAGACCTGCAGGAAGAGGAACTCGCGCGGAGTCCCTCTTTCCTTCGCTTTGTTTAGCCGCGAATCAGCCCCTTGAAGTTCGCGGGGTTCGGCGTGAAGCCCGGAAAGATCGCGCCGAGATTGGCTGCGCCCAGATGGCGCGCGGCGATTTCGGCGAACACATCGCGGAAGTCCGTGGTCAACTGGAGGTCGCGGCCTTCGTATAACTGTTCGCTCGCGAGGCCAGGCCACTTGCCGTAGACTTTGCCGCCCTTGACCGCGCCGCCGAGCGCGAACGCGACGCTGGCGTGGCCATGATCCGTGCCGCCCGAACCGTTCTGCCGGATCGTCCGCCCGAACTCAGTCATCGTAATGATCACTACATTGCGCATGCGGTCGCCGAGATCGTTGTAGAGCGCGGCGATGCCCTGGCTGAAATCCTGCAAGCGATTGGCGAGCTGACCGCGCGCGTTGCCCTGATTGGCGTGCGTGTCCCAGCCGCCGACATCTGTGAATGCGACTTCAACGCCGATGTCGGCTTTGATCAACTGAGCGATTTGCAGCAACGCCTGACCGAACGGCGAGCGCGGATAATTGGCGCCATTGGTCGGTTGATACTGTTGCGGGTTGGCCTTCTTCAACATCTTCACGGCTTCAAAAGCTTCTTTGCCTGTACCGTGCAGCACGTCGCTCATGTTCTGCGCATAAAGCTCTTCAAAGCCTTTCGCCACCTGCCCGTTGCCCTGCCCCGCGCGCACGCCAAAGTCGCCGATGCTGGTCATGGCAATCGCCGGCGCATTGCCGAGCAGCGTGCGCGGCATGTTAGCGGTCAACGACACGGCGCGAAACGGCGTCGCCTGCTGGTCGCGCTTCGCCTGCAAGTAACGGTTCAGCCAGCCGTCCGCCGTGCCCTTGTTGCCGGGCGTCGCCGACTCCATGTAATCCTGCGCATCGAAGTGCGACCGCGTGTTGTCGGGCGAGCCGATGGCGTGAACGATGGCGAGATTGCCGGCATCGTAGAGAGGCTTGAAGGGCGCAAGCGCCGGATGCAGACCGAAGTAGCCGTCAAGGTCAATCGCCGTCTCGGCGCTTGCGCCGCTCTTCGGCTGCGGGACGGCGATGTTCGGGCGAACGCTATAGTAATTTCTATCGCCGAACGGCACGACCGCCGAAATGCCGTCCATCGCGCCGCGCTGAAAGATAGCGATGACGATAGGCTTGTCTTTGCCTGTGCCGGCCTGCGTCTGGCCCAGGGCCGTGCGCTTCAGAAACGACGGAGCCGCGGCCAGGCTGACCATCGCCAGGCTCGATGACTTCAAAAAGAATCTGCGTGTTACTGCCATAATTTTATCTCCGAACTGGGTTCCTGGTTTCCGGCAATCAACCAGAAACCAGGAACCAGAAACTAGAAACCTTATCTGCGCTGAAACTCCGGCGAGCCGAGCACCAGGCCGAATACTTTGGCGATCTCCTGCTCGTCGGGCGAAAGCGTCAAGGGTTGCTCGGTGCGGCGCTCGAAGCGGGCCTCGCGGCCTCTGGGAAAATCGTACTTGGCGATCTTGTTGCCTTTGCCCGGACGCTGCGGCGTTGAGCCATCGGCGAGAAGCGATTCGCCATTGTCGGCCATCATCGCATCAGCAGGCTTGCGCTCCGGTTCAAACTCGCCTTTGACGGGCACGCCTTCGGTCATCTGTTTGACAAGCACCGCGCGCGTCTGCGGCGATACATCCTTGTTCAACAACAAGGCGATGGCTTGATCGAGCGTTTGCGTCGCGTTCTTGCCCGCCGCCTCTGGCGCGATGCGCTTGAGGTCAACGGTCGTACCTCGAAGTTTATTTGAACTCAGCGCCAGACCGAAGTTAAGCCGCTCCAGCAGCGCGCCGGTGTTCACCCACTGCTCTGCCTTATCCGGGTAGCCGGTCGGCGGCTGGTAACGATAAAGCGGCTGGCCCATCTTCGAGATGAACTGCGTCACCATCAGCGTATTGCTCATATCGCCGCCGACGGCGCGTATTGCCGACACCGCCAGCTCGAACGGCGATTTGATCTTGGCGCGATAAGCTTCCTTCGAGTAGAACTCCGGCGACGTGAAGATCGTCCGCAGCATTTCGCGTATGTCGCCGTCGCTCTTCATATAAACCTGCGTGACGCGATCAACCAGCGCCGGCGGCGGGTTGTCGCTGACAAAGCGGCGCACGAGCTTGGTCGAGATGAACTTCGCCGTGCTCGGATGATGCGCGAGGATGTCTATGACCATCTCGCCGTCTTTCATGCCGCCGCCCGCAGGAATCTTGTGGCCGAGCACCATCTTTTCGCCGTCGTCGTGCATGAACGGGCGGAAGATGAAGCCGCCGCCCTTGCGCGGCTGCACAATCGTCCAGCCCGTAAAGCAGCGCGCCACTTCCTGAACGTCTTTTTGCGTGTAGCCGCCTTCGACGCCGAGCGTGTGCAGTTCCATCAACTCGCGCGCATAGTTCTCATTGATGCCGGGCTTGCGCTTCTTGAATTGTTGAATGGCCTGCGCGCGCTGTTGCTGGTCGGCGCTCATCTGCTGATCATTGCGCTGGCCCAATCCGCCAAATAGGCCGCGCCGCTGGAAGCGGCCCTGCTGGCCGAGGCCACCGCGTCCGGGCAGTTTCGCATCGGGCGAACTCGATTGGAAGTTGTCGAGGTAGAACATCATCGCAGGGCTTTTCGCGGTCGCCAGCAGCAGGTCTTCAAACTTGCCGAGCGTGTGCGGGCGGATGGCGCTCATCTCGTAATCGGTGGTCAGGATTTTGTCCGCGCCCTTCGGCCAGAAGATGTTGAAGTGGTTGTACCAGAAATCGCTCAACACTTCCTGCAACTGGCGCTCGCTATAGACGGCGCGGATCATCTTCTGCTGCATCTTTCCAGCACATTGGGATCCTAAGCTTAGAATTCCACGTGGACAAGTTGTC
>JADMIO011851909.1_pt1 | contig 25129 bp, 21 predicted proteins | sample 8958161 | NCBI WGS metagenome assembly JADMIO01 (sample SAMN16585339, study PRJNA669376) | soil metagenome | isolation source: Crop rotation soil | place: USA: Cullars Rotation, Alabama | collected 2011
CTTTCCCTGGCCAGCTCCACGTCGCCGGCCGAAATCGAGCCTGCCCCTCATCTGTCAACGCCGCGCCGGGTGAGTCGGCCCCTCAAGTGTCAACGTCCGCCCCTCATCTGTCAGTGAGGGCCAAGTTTTCCGCGAGGTATCCACAACGCCGGCGGCCGGCCGCGGTGTCTCGCACACGGCTTCGACGGCGTTTCTGGCGCGTTTGCAGGGCCATAGACGGCCGCCAGCCCAGCGGCGAGGGCAACCAGCCGAGGGCTTCGCCCTGTCGCTCGACTGCGGCGAGCACTACTGGCTGTAAAAGGACAGACCACATCATGGTTCTGTGTTCATTAGGTTGTTCTGTCCATTGCTGACATAATCCGCTCCACTTCAACGTAACACCGCACGAAGATTTCTATTGTTCCTGAAGGCATATTCAAATCGTTTTCGTTACCGCTTGCAGGCATCATGACAGAACACTACTTCCTATAAACGCTACACAGGCTCCTGAGATTAATAATGCGGATCTCTACGATAATGGGAGATTTTCCCGACTGTTTCGTTCGCTTCTCAGTGGATAACAGCCAGCTTCTCTGTTTAACAGACAAAAACAGCATATCCACTCAGTTCCACATTTCCATATAAAGGCCAAGGCATTTATTCTCAGGATAATTGTTTCAGCATCGCAACCGCATCAGACTCCGGCATCGCAAACTGCACCCGGTGCCGGGCAGCCACATCCAGCGCAAAAACCTTCGTGTAGACTTCCGTTGAACTGATGGACTTATGTCCCATCAGGCTTTGCAGAACTTTCAGCGGTATACCGGCATACAGCATGTGCATCGCATAGGAATGGCGGAACGTATGTGGTGTGACCGGAACAGAGAACGTCACACCGTCAGCAGCAGCGGCGGCAACCGCCTCCCCAATCCAGGTCCTGACCGTTCTGTCCGTCACTTCCCAGATCCGCGCTTTCTCTGTCCTTCCTGTGCGACGGTTACGCCGCTCCATGAGCTTATCGGGTCCACTCGCGAACGCAGAAAGGCCCACCCGAAGGTGAGCCAGTGTGATTACATTTGCGGCCTAACTGTGGCCAGTCCAGTTACGCTGGAGTCACTAGTATTTAGGTGACACTATAGAAGCGGCCGCGACAACTTGTCCACGTGGAATTCTAAGCTTAGGATCCCAATGTGCTGGAAAGGCGGCCAACGACGACGAATCGAAGCAGCGGATGACGCGCGCCGTCACGGCGGCGACGGCCGTCACCACCTTGATCCTCTTCGTGCTGCTGGTCGCGAGCGTGATGACGGGCCGCGCGATCTCTACGCGGCCCGACAGCGACGTGATTGATGTCGAAGTCATCGGCCATCAGTGGTGGTGGGAGTTCGTCTACAAAGACGCCGCCGCCAGCCAGCAGGTCTCGTCGGCCAACGAGCTGCACGTGCCCGTCGGCAAGACGGTGGTGTTAAAGCTGACTTCGCGTGACGTGATTCACAGCTTCTGGGCTCCGAACCTGCAAGGCAAGAAAGACCTGATACCGGGCCACTACATCATCTTCCCGCTGCGCGCCGACCGCGCCGGCACGTTCCGCGGCCAGTGCGCAGAGTTCTGCGGCGTGCAGCACGCGCACATGGCTTTTACCGTCATCGCCGAGCCCGAAGACCAGTTCTTGTCGTGGCTCGACGCGCAACGCCAGCCCGCCGCCGCGCCGGCCGACCCGCTTGCGGCGCGCGGCCAGCAGGTCTTCTTATCCAAGCCGTGTGTGACGTGCCACACGATCCGCGGCACGCCGGCCGGCAGCCGCGTCGGCCCTGAGCTGACACACATCGCGACGCGGCCGACGATTGCCGCCGGCACGCTCGAAATGAACCGCGGCAACCTGGCCGGCTGGGTCGTTGACGCGCAGAGCATCAAGCCGGGCAGCCACATGCCGCCCAACAGCCTGACCAGCGAAGAGCTCGACGCGCTGCTGGCTTACCTGGAGAGCCTGAAATGAGCGTGGAGACCGACACCATCACGGCCGGCCGCCTCGTCGCGACCGACGAGGCGCGCGACCGCGAGGCGCTCGAACAGACGTGGAAGTCCCCGCCCGGCCTGTGGGGCTGGCTGACGACGACCAACCACAAGGCCATCGCGCGCCGCTACATCATCACGGCCTTCGTCTTCTTCCTGCTCGGCGGCGTCGAAGCCGCGATGATCCGCATCCAACTGTCGCGGCCTGAGAATCACTTCCTCAACCCAGACCTCTACGACCAAGTCTTCTCGATGCACGGCACGACGATGATGTTCCTGTTCGCCGTGCCGATCATGGAGGCGCTGGGGTTGTACTTCGTGCCGCTGATGATCGGCACGCGTAACGTCGCCTTCCCGCGGCTGAACGCGTTCGGCTATTTCGCCTACCTGACCGGCGGCGTGATGATCTACGTGGCGTTCTTTTTGAACTTCGGCGTGGACACGGGCTGGTTCAGTTACGTGCCGCTGTCGGGGCCGGGCTACTCGCCGGGCAAGCGCGTAGACTTCTGGGCGCAGATGATTACGTTTACAGAGATCGCCGCGCTGGTCGGCGCGGTCGAAATCATCACGACCGCGTTCAAGATGCGCGCGCCGGGGATGTCTTTGAACCGCGTGCCGGTGTTCGTGTGGGCGATGGTCGTGACGGCGTTCATGATTATCTTCGCGATGCCGGCCATCATGCTGTCGAGCTCGATGCTGGCGTCCGACCGCTTGATTAGCACGCAATACTTCAACCCGGCCGAAGGCGGCGACGCGCTGCTGTGGCAACACCTCTTCTGGTTCTTCGGCCACCCCGAGGTCTACATCATCTTCATCCCCGCGGCGGGCCTGGTGTCAACGATCATCGCGACCTTCTCGCGCCGCGAAGCCTTCGGCTACCTGGCGCTGATCCTGTCGCTGGTCGCGACCGGCTTCATCGGCTTCGGCCTGTGGGTGCATCACATGTTCGCCACGGACGTGCCGCAGCTCGGCCAGAGCTTCTTCACGGGCGCGTCCATCATGATCGCCATACCGAGCGGCGTACAGGTCTTCTGCTGGCTGGCGACGCTGTGGGCCGGCAAGCTCCAATTGCGCACGCCGATGATGTTCGTCCTCGGCTTCCTCGCGCTGTTCGTGATGGGCGGGCTGACGGGCGTGATGCTGGCGGCCGTGCCGCTGGACTTGCAGGTGCACGACACGTTCTTCGTCGTCGCGCACTTTCATTACGTGCTGATCGGCGGCGCGGTCTTCCCGCTGTTCGGCGCGTTCCATTACTGGATACCGAAGTGGACGGGCCGCATGATGAGCGAGCGGCTCGGCCACTGGACGTTCTGGCTGATGTTCGCCGGCTTCAACCTGACGTTCTTCCCCATGCACATACTGGGGCTGCATGGCATGCCGCGGCGCGTCTACACGTACCTGGATTCGCTGGGCTGGGGGCGCATGAATTTGCTGGCGACGGCCGGCGCGATGGTGCTCGCGGTAGGCGTGCTGCTGTTCATCATCAACTTCCTGCGCAGCCGCCGCTATGGCGAGATCGCCGGCAGCAACCCCTGGAATGCCGCGACGCTCGAATGGGCCGCGCCGTCGCCGCCGCCGCCTTACAACTTCGTTTACCCGCCGACGGTGCGGACGCGCTCGCCGCTCTGGGACGAAGGCGAAGACTCAGCCGTCGTCACGGGCCTACGCACGGACTGCCGCGAAGCCCTGGTCACGAACATGCTCGACGCCGAGCCCGATCATCGTTACGAATTGCCGGGGCCGTCGGTGTGGCCGCTGGCGCTGGGGATTGCCGTTGGCATCACGTTCATCGTCGTGATCTTCACGCCGTGGGGCGTCAGTATCGGCGCGGTGCTCTGCCTGATCGCGCTGGTCGGCTGGTTCTGGTCGAGCCTCGAAAAGAAGAAGAACCTGCCGATCAAATCCATCCGTGAGCCGCTGGAAGATGAGCTGTGAGGCGCGCGTGAAGACGTTGAGCGCCTGACAATTCACCGCAGAGGACGCAGAGAACGCAGAGATGATGAGAGAAAGAACAGCGCTAGACGTTTCAGACCTGCCGGCGCATGCCTATGGCAGCCGCGCGCCGCTGTGGTGGGGCAACCTGCTGCTGCTCGTCATCGAAGGCACGATGTTCGCGCTGGCCATCGCCAGCTACTTTTACCTGCGCAAAAATTTTGCGCACTGGCCGCCGCCGCCAACGCCTTACCCGGACGTGCTGCTGCCGACGATCAATCTCGTCATCATTCTCGTGAGCCTCGCGCCGGCCATCCGCGTCCACATCCTCGCAGTCAGCGAAGGCAGTCAGTTTCAGATTCAATTCGCCCTGCTCATCGAGATCGCTTTTATTATCGCCGCGCTCGTGCTGCGCTTTTACGAGTTCCCGGCGCTGCACTGCTTTTGGAACTCGCATGCTTACGGCTCAATCACGTGGGCGCTGCTCGGATTGCACCTGCTCCACCTCGTCGCCAGCGTGAGCGAGTCCGTGTTGCTGTTCGTCTGGACGCTGACGCACGCGCTAGACAAGAAGCACCGGCTCGACCTGAGCCTGCTGGCCATCTACTGGTACTTCGTCGTGGCGTCGTGGGTAGTCATCTATGCGGTCGTCTTTATCAGCCCGCGCGTGATGTGATGAAACTATGGCCGACGTAGCGAACAACGCCGCGACCGACACCACGACGCCGCACGCCGTGTCGCTGTGGGCCGGCATACTGGCCGGGCCGGTCGCGTGGCTCTTGCAGATGCAGACCGGCTATGCGCTGGTGCCGTGGGCCTGCGCGACCGGGCACGTGTTTGTCCTGCACCTGGTGACGCTCGGCGGACTGCTCATCGCCGCGGCCGGCGCGCTGATCGGGTGGCGCGAGTGGCAGCGCGCAGGGCGAGAATGGCCGAAGGGCAAAGGCGGGCCGCAGACGCGCCGCCGCTTCATGGCCGTGCTCGGTCTGCTAACGAGCGTGCTGTTCTTCTTCGTCATCGTGGCGCAGGGCATACCGAGTTTCATCCTTAACCCATGCCAACCGTGATGAAAACAAAACGTGCCGCGCTCGCCTGCGTGGCGGCTCTGGCCGTCGCGCAGACTGCGTTTGCGCACGGCGGCAAGCCGCACACGCCGCGCGACCTGTTGACGACCTGGGGACTAGAGCCCGTAGTGCTCGTCACTCTCGCGCTCGCAGGCTGGCTGTACTGGCGCGGCGTGCGGCGCTTGTGGAAAGAAGCGTCAGCGGGGCAGGGGATACGTCGCTGGGAGGCGTGGTGCTATGCCGGCGGTTGGCTGGCGTTGTTTGTCGCGCTGGTGTCGCCGCTGCACCCGATGGGCCGCGTGCTCTTCTCCGCGCACATGACTCAGCACGAAGTCTTGATGCTGATCGCCGCGCCGCTGCTGGTGCTGGGCCGCCCGTTGATTGCTTTCCTGTGGGCCGTGCCGCAAACGTGGCGGCGGCGACTCGGACAGTTCAGCAAGCGGCCGTGGTTCGCGGCCGGCTGGCGCGCGCTGACGTTGCCGCTCGTGGCGTGGGCCGTGCACGCGGTCGCGCTGTGGATGTGGCACGTGCCGGCGCTCTTTGAGGCGACGATTGACAACGAGTGGGTTCACACGGCGCAGCACCTGAGCTTTCTGCTGTCGGCCCTGTTGTTCTGGTGGGCCGTCATTCACAGCCGGCGCGGCCTGATGAGCTATGGCGCGGCCGTGCTCTACGTCTTCACGACCTCGATTCACAGCGGCGCGCTCGGCGCGCTGATTACGTTCGCCGGCTCGCTCTGGTATCCGGCTTATCAGCAGACGACCGCGTCGTGGGGGCTGACGCCGATGGAAGACCAGCAACTCGGCGGCCTAATCATGTGGATTCCGGCCGGGCTGGTCTACATCTTCGCGGGGCTGGCGCTGTTCGCCGGCTGGCTGCGCGAGTCCGACGCGCGGGCCGCGCGGCGCGAGCGCGCGCAATGGTCCACGGCCGTCGGCGACGAAGGGTGACGACGATGAAGCGACGCTTAGCCATCTTATTGATGACCGCGATGGCGCTGGCCTTCGTCGCCTGCGAAGAGGACGAGACCGTCAAGCGCGCCTCCGAGCTGACCGGCGGCAACCCTGAGCAGGGTCGCGCCAAGATCAAATACTACGGCTGCGGCGCGTGCCACACGATACCGGGCGTGAATGGCGCGCGGGCGCTGGTCGGGCCTGAACTGACGCACTTCGCCAGCCGCGTCTACGTCGCCGGCGTGCTGCCGAATTCGCCGCAGAACGTCATGCGCTGGATACGCAATCCGAAGCAGGTTGACGGCCTGACGGCGATGCCGAACCTCAACGTCAGCGAAGACGACGCGCGCGACATCACCAGCTACCTCTACACGCTGAAGTGAGCGGTCAGCTGTTCGACCGGCACGAGCCCACACGCAAGGATGAAGAAGATTTTTGAAATCGCTCTCGGCATCGTCACCAGCATCGGCGGCTTTCTTGAGATTGGCTCGATGGCGACCGCCGTGCAGGCCGGCGCGGAGTTCCGTTACCAGTTGATCTGGGCGATTGCGCTCGGCGGCCTCTGCGTCATCTTCCTGGTCGAGATGTCTGGGCGTTTCGCCGCCGTCAGCCAGCGGACGATACCGGACGCGGTGCGCGAGCGCTTCGGCTTCGTCTTCTTCGTCGCGCCGTTCGTCGGCTTCGTGCTCGTCACGCTGCTGGTGCTGGCCGCCGAGATCGGCGGCGTCTGCGTGGCGCTCGAATTCGCGACCGGCGTCGGCTTCCAGTGGTGGGCGCTGCCGGTCGCCCTGCTGACGTGGCTGCTGATCTGGAAAGGCACGTTCGGCCTGATCGAAAAGGGCGCGTCACTGCTCGGCCTCATCACGCTCTGCTTCGTCGTCGGCGCGGTCGTCTGCCACCCGCCGTGGAACGAAGTGGCCGCAGGCATACTGCCGACTCTGCCCGACCACCAGCGTGCGCATTACTGGTTCATCGCCGTCAGCATTCTCGGCGCGTCCATCAGCCCTTACCTGTTCTTCTTCTATTCGTCGGGCGCTATCGAAGACAAGTGGGATGTAAGTTACCTGACGACGAATCGCGCCGTCGCCGGCCTGGGGATGAGCTTCGGCACGCTGATCTCGCTAGCGGTCCTGGTCGTCGCCGCGGTGGTCTTTCTGCCGCGCGGCATCAAGGTGGAACGTTACGACCAGCTCGCGCCGCTGCTAGAGCCGGTCTTCGGGCGCTGGGGCTTGCCGTTGCTTGCCGCTTCGCTCGGCATCGCCTGCTTTGGCGCGGCACAAGAGATCAGTTTGGAGATGGCGTATTTCATCGCGCAAGCCTTCGGCTGGAACTGGGGCGAGGACGAACGCCCGCGCGACACGCCGCGGTTCAGTCTGGTCTATACGGTCATCATCTTTCTCGCGGCGCTGCTGGTGCTGACCGGGATCGACCCGCTGAAGCTGACCATCTTTTCGATGGCGCTGACCGCGGCGACTCTGCCGTTGACGACTGTGCCGTTCCTCGTGCTGATGAACGACGAGCATTACGTCGGCGAACACCGCAACGGCTGGTTCAGCAATTCGGTGGTCGTCCTGGTCATCTTGCTGGCCTTCGTGCTGGCGGTTGTCACGATCCCGCTGGAAATCTTCGGAGCATGATATGGAAGACGTGATCCGCGACATCCTCGACAAGCAGTTGGTTGACCGCCACCAGCGGCGCATGGGCAAGGTCGACGGCCTCGTCCTCGAATGGCGCGAAGACCAGCCGCCGCGGCTGGCTTACATCGAAGTCGGCGCGATGACGCTAGGGCGTCGATTGCACCCGCGGCTCGAACGGTGGGCGGCGGCGATTGAGCGGCGGCTCGGCGTCGGCAAAGGCGAACCCTACCGCATCCCTTTCGCGAAAGTGCGCAGCATCGGCCTCAACATCGGGGTTGATCTCGACGTGCGCGAGACGCCGGTGCTGGCCTGGCAGCGGTGGGTGCGCAACCACATCATCCGGCGCATACCGGGAGCTTAAACGATGGCGAGGCATGAAATTCGCGTCGAGTCGTTGTTATCGCGGCGCGTGCGCGCGCTGAACGGGCAAGTCATCGGCCGCATCGAGGAGATGCGCGCCGAACACCGCGGCCGCGAGACGGTCGTCATCGAATACCTGCTCGGGCCCGCGGCGCTGCTCGAACGGTTGTCGGTGAGGCTCAGCAGCATGCCGCTGCTACGACTCGTGACGGGCAAGCGCGCGCGTCGCTACCGCGTGCGCTGGGAGCAGATGGATTTGAGCGACGCGAAACGCCCGCGCCTGCGCTGCTCCGTGCGAGAGTTGGAACAGTTCGAGGGATAAACTGGATTCGGAGTCCGTTAATGAACACCACGATGCGATACTGGCCAGCCTACCTGAAGATGACCTGCGCAGCGGCCATGATTTTAATCACGGCGGCGTCGGTCGCCGCGCAACGCGGCGGCGCGCTCTGTTACGTCAGCAACGAACGCGACGGCACCATCACCGTCATCAACACGGCGACAGACAAAGTCGTCCGAACGATTCAAATCGGCGGGCGGCTGCGCGGCATTCACCTGAGCGCGAACGGCCGCCGACTCTACGTCGCGATGGCCTCGCCGATGAATCAGCGGCTGGCCGGCGCTGACAAGATCGTCGAGATCAACACGGCGACCGGCCGCGTCGTCGCCAAGCACAACGCCGGCAGCGACCCCGAGCAATTCGCCGTCAGCCGCGACGGCGCGCGACTCTACGTGTCGAACGAAGACGCCAACACCGCTTCCGTCGCCGACCTGCGCACGGGCCGCGTCATCGCCACGCTGATCGTCGGGCTCGAACCTGAAGGCGTGACGCTCAGCCCCGATGGCCGCTGGGTCTACGTGACGGCCGAAAGCAGCAGCAACGTCTCCGTGATCGACACGCGCACGAACCGCGTGAAGACGACCTTCACAGTCGGCGCGCGGCCGCGCGCGGCGGCCTTCACGCCAGACGGGCGACTGGCTTACGTGACGGCGGAAAACGGCGGCACGGTCGCGGTCGTTGACACGCGCAGCCACACGGTGCGCGGCGCAATTCAACTGCCGCCGCAAGTCCGTCCGATGGGCGTCGCCGTCTCGCGCGATGGCCGCCGCGTCTACGTCGCCAACGGCCGCGGCAACAGCGTCGCGGTGATTGACGGACGAACTCATCAGGTCGTCGCGATGATCCCCGTGCAAGGCCGCCCGTGGGGCGTCGCGCTGACGGCGGACGGCAGAAAACTCTACACCGCGAACGGACTGACCAACGACGTAGCGGTGATCGACACGCGCACCAACCGCGTCGTCAGAACGATCCCTGCAGGGCAAGGCCCGTGGGGCGTCGCCATCGCGCGCTGAACAGAAATGATGATGCTCGCTTGAGTGCGACTTCTCGCCTCGTGCTTCCCCAACTCGCGCATGCCATGTGACAATGAGGCGGCGGCACTGCCGCCCGTGGACTTGCACTCATCAAACCGTCACGCTGGAGAGTTGAAAACATGAGATTGAAAAGGGAAGCCGCACCCGCCGTCCGCCGCGCGCGCCACGCCCCGGCGCTGGCCGTCGCTCTGATGATCGTCGCTTCGCTGGCCTGCGCGCAGTCCGCGTCAAAGAGTTCGGCGCAGCCTTCGCCCTCCGAATCGCCGAATCAGTTACAGCATCACAACATCACGCTGGCAGACCTGCCGCCGCCGCAGGTGCAGAAAGGGCCTGTGAACTTTTCTAAGGTCATCCCGCAGCCGGCCGACGCGCAGCTCACGCTGCCGCCCGGCTTCGAGATTGCGACCTACGCCGAAGGCGACCTGAAGCGCCCGCGCTGGCTGGCGCTCGCGCCGAACGGCGACGTTTTCGTCGCCGAGTCCGAAGGCAGCCGCATCAGCGTGCTGCGCGACAAGAACAACGATGGCAAGGTGGACGAACGCTTCGTCTTTGCCGACGGCCTCAACGCGCCCTTCGGCCTGGCCTTCTGGAAAGATTACCTCTACGTCGGTAATAACAATGCGGTGATCCGCTTCAAGTACAAAGCGGGCCAGACGAAGGCCGAGGCCGCGCCGGAAAAAGTCGCCGACCTGCCGGGCAACGGCTACCGCGAGCACTGGACGCGCAACGTCCTCTTCAACGCCGACGGCTCGAAGCTCTACGTCACGGTCGGCTCGAAGTCGAATGTGGACGCGGGCGAAGAGCCTATGCGCGCGGCCATCTCTGAATTCAACCCCGACGGCAGCGGCCACCGCATCTACGCCTCAGGCGTGCGCAATCCCATCGGCCTGGACTGGAACCCGCGCACAAAACAGCTCTGGGCGGCGGTGCAGGAACGTGACTTGATCGGCAATGATCTGGTTCCCGATTACGTGACTTCGATCAAGGAAGGCGCGTTCTACGGCTGGCCTTACGCCTACATCGGCCAGCACGAAGACCCGCGCCGCGCCGGCGAGCAGCCCGACTTGGTGAGGAAGACCGTCGTGCCCGACGTGTTGATTCAAGCGCATTCGGCCGTGCTCGGCCTGGTCTTTTACCAGGGCAAGATGTTCCCCGAAGAGTACCGCAATGATGCTTTCGTCGCGCTGCACGGCTCGTGGAATCGCGACAGGCGCACGGGCTATAAGATCATCCGCATACATTTCGACAAGAGTGGTAAGCCGGTCGGCGGCTACGACGATTTCGTGACGGGCTGGATGCTCGGCGAGAACCGCCCGGAAGTCTGGGGCCGGCCCGTCGGGCTGCTCGTGTTGAACGACGGCTCGATGCTCATCACCGACGACGGCGCGAACAAGATATGGCGCGTGACTTATTCGCGACGTAAGTAAGCCCACCGGTCGTTAAAAGGACGCTATGAGTGTGAGAAGACAAGAGCGACTCCGCGTGCGCGCGTCGCGAGCCTGCGGCGCGTTGATTATCATCGTCGGCTTGCTGCTCAACCTGACCTCGGTCGGCGCGAGCGGCCCGCAACAGCGCAATGACGAGTGGCCGGCTTACGGTCGCGACGGCGGCGGCTCGCGTTACGCGCCGACCGCGCAGGTGACTCGCGACAACGTGAGCAAGCTGCGCGTCGCGTGGACATATCACACGGGCGCTATTCCCATCACGTCGGCGGGGCGCAGGTCGGCCTTTGAAGCGACGCCGATTCTCGTAGACGGCACGCTGTATTTGAGCACGCCGTTTAACCGCGTCATCGCGCTCGACCCGCAGACCGGCGCGGAACGCTGGACCTATGACCCGAAGGTTGACCCATCGAGCAATTATTCGGAAGTCACTTCGCGCGGCGTCTCGACGTGGCGTGACAGTCGGAGCAATCAGCGCCGCGTCTTCGTCGCCACGATTGACGCGCGACTGATCGCGCTCGACGCGGCGACCGGCCAGCCTTGCAAAGACTTCGGTCAAGACGGCCAGGTTGACCTGACGCGCGACGTGCGGCTCGTAGACCGCGGCGATTATCAAGTGACTTCGCCGCCCGCGGTGATCGGCGACCTGTTGATCGTCGGCTCGGCCATCGGCGACAACCGCGGCGTCGAGATCGAACGCGGCGTCGTCCGCGCTTACGACGCGCGCACGGGCCAGTTGCGTTGGAGCTGGGACCCGATTCCTACCGACGTGAAAGACCCCGCGCGCAAGACGTGGCAGGGCGACGGCGCGACGCGCACCGGCGCGGCCAACGCGTGGTCGATCATTTCGGTAGACGCGCGGCGCGGGCTGATCTTCGTGCCGACCGGCAGCCCCAGCCCCGACTTTTATGGCGGCGAGCGCAAGGGTGATGACCGCTACGCGAACTCCGTCGTCGCGTTGCGCGCCGACAGCGGCAAAGTCGTCTGGCATTTTCAAGTCGTGCATCACGACCTGTGGGATTACGACGTCGCGTCGCAGCCGATGTTGATTACGATCAAGCGCAATGGCCGCGCGGTGGACGCGGTCGCCGTCGGCACCAAGATCGGCCACCTCTTCCTGCTCGACCGTGACACAGGCAAGCCACTCTTCCCCGTCGAAGAGCGGAGCGTGCCGCAGACAGACGTGCCGGGCGAAGCGAGTTCGGCGACGCAACCGTTCCCGACCTTGCCGCACGCGCTGGTGCCGCAGCGGCTGACGGCTGACGACGCGTGGGGATTGACGCCGGCCGACAAAGAAGCCTGCCGCGAGCGCATCAAGCAACTGCGTTCCGAAGGCGTCTTCACGCCGCCGAGCATCAAGGGCACGGTGATCTTTCCCGGCAACGTCGGCGGCATGAATTGGAGCGGCATGGCTTATGACCCGACGCGCAATCTGGTCATCGTCAATACGAATCGACTGGCGACAATGGCGCGCTTGATCCCGCGCGACGAGTACACGCGACTGCGCTCGTCACACGAAGGCGACCGGCTGAAGGGCGAGTTCGCCCAGCAGAAGGGCACGCCTTACGCGATGTACCGCGAGCCGCTGGTCGGGCCGAGCGGCGCGCCATGCAACGCGCCGCCGTGGGGCATGCTCGCGGCCGTGGACGCGGCGACCGGCACGCTGCGTTGGGAAGTGCCGTTCGGCACGATTCCGCAACTCGGCATGTTCCCGAAGGCGAGCGAGTGGGGCTCGATCAATTTAGGCGGCTCGATGGTGACGGCCGGCAATCTGATCTTCATCGCGGCGGCGATGGACACTTACCTGCGGGCGTTTGACGTGGAGACGGGCAAAGAGGTGTGGAGGGGTGAGCTACCGGCGAGCGCGCAAGCCGCGCCGATGACGTACGAAGTCGGCGGCAAGCAGTACGTCGTCATCTGCGCCGGCGGCCACGGCAAGCTCGGCACCAAGCGCGGCGACGCCGTCGTCGCCTTCGCCCTGCCGTGAATTCGTGTCAACTCATGGTAGAATGAGGCAAACACGGAGGCCTTATGAGTACGCAGATCGAACCTCTAATGACGATAGAAGACCTTGACGCGATGCCTGACGATGGCAACCGCTACGAAATCATCGAGGGGGAACTGTTCGTGTCTTGCGCACCCAATCTCATGCACCAAACCGCATCTATGAATCTGGGCGTCAACATCAAGAATTATCTTTCCCAGAATCCGATAGGCGTCGTCTGGGCTACGCCGGGCGTGATCTTCAGTAAGTTCAGCGGCGTCATCCCCGATCTGGCTTTTGTCAGCAATGCCCGCCGCGCCGAAATCGCTTCGGGCGACCGCATCACCGGAGCGCCCGACTTAATGATCGAGATCGTTTCTCCGGGAGCCGAAAACGAAAGGCGTGACCGTGTGGCCAAGCGGCAGCTCTATGGCCGGCATGGCGTGAAAGAATATTGGGTTGTCGATCCTTACCAGCGGACCATTGAAGTTTATGTTCTCGAAGGGCAAAGCCTGAAGCTCCAAGCCACCTATTCGGAAGCGGACGAACTGATCTCCTCAGTCCTGCCCGGATTCTGTTGCAAAGTCGAAGATCTCTTCCGCCCCTGAGATGACCCATCACGGCTTGGCTTCGAGCCAGTTCTTGCCGACCCCTATGTCAACCACCAGCGGCACAGACAGCTTATAGACGCGCTCCATCTCTTCGCGCACCGCTTTGGTCGTGCGCTCGACTTCCTTCTCAGGCACTTCCAGCAACAACTCGTCGTGGACTTGCAGGATCATGCGCGCGCCGAGCTTCTCCTTTCTCAAGCGCCGGTGGACGCGAATCATGCACATCTTGACGATGTCGCTCGCCGTCCCTTGAATCGGCGCGTTGATGGCTTCGCGCTCGGCCCGGGCGCGCAGGTTGTGGTTCTGGTTGTTGATGTCGGGGATCGGGCGTATGCGGCCCAGCGCCGTCCTCACGAATCCCGTCTCGCGCACCTGTTCGGGAATCTCTTCCATGTAGCGGCGCACGCCTTTGAACGTCTCGTAGTAATTATCAATCGTGCGCTTCGCCTCGGCGCGCGACAGGCCCGTGCGCGCCGCCAGCCCGAACGCGCCGACGGCGTAGGCGACGCCAAAGTTGACGATCTTGGCGAAGCGCCGCGCCTCGGCCTCTTCCGCTTTCGTCTTCGCGCCGAAGACCAGTCGCGCCGTGCGCGCGTGGATGTCTTCGCCCTTAAGGAATGCGTCGGTCATCTCCGGGTCGCCCGTCAGGTGCGCGAAGATTCTCAACTCGATCTGCGAATAGTCCGCTGACATCAGCACGTAGCCGGGCGAGGCAACAAACGCGGCGCGAATCCTGCGGCCAGACTCTTTGCGTATCGGGATGTTTTGCAGGTTCGGGTTCGTGCTGCTGAGCCTCCCGGTCGCCGTCACGGCTTGATTGAGCGTCGTGTGGACGCGGCCCGTGCGCGGGTCGATCAAACGCGGCAGCGCGTCAACGTAGGTGCTCTTGAGCTTGGCGATCTCGCGGTATTCGAGAATCAGGCGCGGCAACTCGTACTTGGCCGCCAGTTCTTCGAGCACGTCGGCCGAGGTCGAGATGCGGCCGGTCTTCGTCTTGCGCCCCGTGCTGAGGTTCAGCTTTTCTAAGACCTCGCCGAGTTGCACGGTCGAGTTGATGTTGAACTCCTGCCCGGCCAACTCGTAGATTTTTGCCGTCAGCCGCTGAAGCTCCTGCTCCATCTCCTGCCCCGCGGCTTCGAGCGCTTCGGTGTCGATGCGCACGCCGATGCGCTCCATCTCGAAGAGAATCTCGACCAGCGGCAACTCGATCTCCGTGTAGACGCGCTCCAGCTCTTTCTCTTCGAGCCTGGCGCGCAGCACGTCGGCGAGGTGAAAGGTCAGATCGGCCGCCTGCAACGCCCGCGCGTCGTCGGCGTCGAAGCCATCAATCGTTTCGGCGATCTCGACGCCGAGGAACTCGCGCGCCACTTCGAGGATGCGGTGGCTGGCGCGGTTCGGGTCGAGCAGGTAGGCCGCGAGCAAGGTGTCGTCTTCGACGCCTTCGACGCGCACGGCGGGCGCGAAATCCTGCATCGCACCCTGCGCGACCTTCTTCGCGGTCGCCTTGTCTGCGGGCTCGTGCTCGTGCTCGCACCAGTAGCGGTGCAGCCCCGTGAGCGCGCCTTTCCAGTCGTGTATGGCTTTTTGTATGAGCCCATTTTCGAGCGCTTCTTTTAAGAGGGCGAGCGCGCCGTCAACCTTTTCGAAGTCAATCAGCGCTGCGTTCATCTGCGCCGTCGAGATGGCGACGCCGTAAACCGGCCCCTTCGTGCGCTCGGCGATGGACAGCGCGAAGCGGTCGAGCGCGTAGAGCGAGCGGATGAACTTCTCAAGCTCTGCGCGCGACTCGATGCGCGTGTAGCGCGCCTGGCCGGGCTTGCGCGCCGCCACGGTCGCGACGGAATCGGGCGTCGCCGCATCGGCGAACTCGCGCGTCAACTGCGCGAACTCCATCTCGGAAAACAACTCGTAGGCCGCGCGCCTGTCGGGCTCTTCGTAAACGAGCGCCTTGAGGTCCAGCTCAATCGGCATCTCGCAATGGATGCAGGCCAGTTCGCGCGACTGCCTGATGAGGTCGCGGTTGTTTTGCAGGCTCTCGCGGTAGGTCTTGCGCGTGATCTCGTCGGCGTGGGCGATGGCGTTTTCGACCGAGCCGAACTGTTCGATGATCTGTTTTGCGCCCTTCTCGCCGACGCCCGGCGCGCCGGGGATGTTGTCCGACTGGTCGCCCCACAAGCCGAGCAGATCAACCACCTGCTCCGGCCACACGCCGAGCCGCGCCTTGACGCCTTCGCGGTCGAGCATCGTCATCACGCCGTTGCGCTCCGTGCGGAGGATTTTGATGTGGTCGGTGACGAGCTGGCACATGTCTTTGTCGTTGGTGACGATGACCACGTCGAGGCCCTGCGCCTCGGCCTTGCAAGCCAGCGTGCCGATGATGTCGTCGGCCTCGTAGCGCGGCTCGCGCGTGATGGGCACGCGCAGCGCCTCGCAGACGCGCCACACGTAAGGGAGCTGCACAGACAAATCGTCCGGCATCGCGCCGCGCGTCGCCTTGTACTGCTCGTAGGTTTCATGGCGGAAGGTCGGTTCGGGCGAATCGAGGGCGACGCCGATGTAATCGGGCTTCTCTTGGGCGATGAGCTTCCGCAGCGTCATCGTGAAGCCGTAAACCGCGTTGGTCGGCATGCCTTGTGAGTTCGAGAGGCCGCGGATGGCGTAGTAGGCGCGGTAGATTTGCGACATCCCATCGATCAGGAAGAGCCGCTTGCGTTCGGTTTGAGCCATATGCTCCATACTAAGGAGCGCATTTTCCGGGTGTCAAGCAGGGCGACTTGCAAGGGGAGGAGCGGCTCGCGCCGCCAGGGTGAGGTGCGTTACATCGAGTAGCTGCTGACGACGGGGCTGAAGCTGCTGTCGTCGTAAAGCTCAGAGAGGCCCGGCACGCGCGTGTGCCAGTTCGTCATGCCTTCGATCATCTTGTCGGCCTTCTCGGCCCCGAGCGGCGGCGAGAAGAGGTAGCCCTGGCCGCTGTGACAGTGCAGCTCGCGCAGCAGCTCGACCTGTTCCTTCGTCTCGACGCCCTCGGCGATGACGTGCTTGTTCAGGTTCTGCGCCAGCAGGATGATCGTGCGGACGATCTCCTTGTTCTCGTTCTGCTCGCTCATGCGGGTGACGAACGAGCGGTCGATCTTCAAGGTGTCGATCGGCAGGCGGTGCAGGTACGAGAGCGACGAGTAGCCCGTGCCGAAGTCGTCCATGCTCACCTCGACGCCGAGCGCGCGGATCTTTTCGAGCGTGTGGTTGACCGTCTCGATGTTCTCCATGACGATGCTCTCGGTGATCTCAAGCTTCAGCGCCCGCGGGTCGAGCCGCGTCGCCGCGAGCGTCTGCGTGATCTCGTCGTAGAGGTTGACCTGCGAGAACTGCTTGGTCGAGAGGTTGACGCTGACGAACAGCGGCTCGGGCAACTGGTAGATCTCGTGCCACTGCTGCATCTGGCGGCAGGCTTCGAACAAGACCCAGCGGCCGATGGAGACGATGCAGCCGGTCTCTTCGGCGACCGAGATGAACTTGTCTGGCGGGATCAGGCCGCGCTCGGGGTGCTGCCAGCGCACCAGCGCCTCGAACCCCGCGAGCCGCCCGCTCTCCAGCGACACGATGGGCTGGTACTGTATGAAGAACTCGTGGCGGTCGATGGCGCGGCGCAGGTCCGTCTCCAGTTGCAGCATGTTGACGGCGTGCGCGTGCATGCCTTTGTCAAAGATGACGTGCCGCGCCTTGCCCAGGAACTTCGCCTGGTACATGGCCGTGTCGGCGTCGCGCAGGAAGTCTTCGGCGCGCTCGTAGCCGATGTTCGAGAACGAGATGCCGATGCTGGCGGTCGTGAAGGTCTCGTAGCCATTCAAGGTGAACGGCTGCGCGACCTGCTTCTGTATGCGCTCGGCGATCTCTATCGCCTCGTGCTCGTCGCGCAGGCCGTCGAGCAGTATGGTGAACTCGTCGCCGCCCAGCCGCGCCACCTTGTCCACGGGCCGCACGCACTGGCGCAGGCGCTGCGCGATGCCGATCAGCAACTGGTCGCCGACCAGATGGCCGATGCTGTCATTAATCAGCTTGAAGCGGTCGAGGTCCAAAAACAGCATCGCGAACAGCCGCTCGGGCTTCTTGCGCGCCTGGTTCAGCGACACCTGCAACTGCTCCATGAACCACGCGCGGTTCGGCAGGCCGGTGAGCGCGTCGTGGAAGGCGTCGTGGACCAACTGCTGCTCGGCGCGCTTGCGGTCGGTGATGTCTTGTATCTGGAAGATCAGGTGCGACTGCTGGTTCTGCGAGTCGCGGATGAGCGAGACGCCGACCAGCACCCAGACCTCGTGACCATGCTTGTGGTAATAACGCTTCTCCATCTGGCAGGTCAGCGTGCGGCCTTCGAGCACCTCGTTGACGTTCTGCATGAAGGCCGGCAGGTCTTCCGGGTGCGTGATGGTCTGGAAGTTCATGCACTTGAACTCGGCCTCGCTGTAGCCGACGATCTCTGACAGCGACTGGTTGACCTGCATCCAGCGGCCCTCGGGGGCGACCAGCGCCATGCCGATGGGCGCCAGGTCGAACGCGCTGCGGAAGCGCTCCTCGCTCGCCTGCATCTCCTTCAGGTGGCGCTCGGCCTGCTCGGCCTGCATCGCCGACGACTCGACGCTCTTCACGTAGGTCGTGTAGGTGAAGTAGACGATGATTAAGATTGGCAGCGTCGCCATGAAGGCGTAGAAGCCGATCATGTGGATCAGCTTGACGGTGATGACGGCGGCGCTCGCCCCGGCCAGGTAGGTGATAGAGGTCCAGACGTAATGTTTCTTGTAGGTCTCCCAGAATGGCCGCTCGACCATCAGCGCGCCGGCGGCGGCGACCAGCCCGGAATTGGCCACGTACTGCACGATGGCCATCACGCAGGTGGCCATCACCAGCCGCGAAGAGAAGTCGCCCTGCGCCACCGCCGTGATCGGGCCGAAGCTCAGTCGCAGCACGAAGACGGTGATGTAAGTGGCGATGAACATCGCGGCCGAGTTGAAGGCCATCGTCAGCTTCTTCTTCGTGATGCGCAGCGACGAGACGAAGCCTTCGAGGCCGGCAAGCAGGATGGCCGCCTCGCCATCGAACATCATTAGCGACAGGAAGATGAAGATGTCAGAGACGGAGATGCAGGAGTCGAAGCGGAAGAAGTGAACGGTGATGCGCGAGCCGACGATCAGCGTGACGGCGGCCAGCAGCAAATACGGCAGGCTCACCGCGTCTTTCGACAATGCGTAACAGGTGTGGAGCAGGACGGCGACGCCCACGATCACGGTCGCCAGCATGTATTTCTGAAAGGCCGATAATTTGTCGTTTGACTCGCCCGTCTGCATTATCCTGCCTCGAAACCTCGGACTGAGGGCTGCTACACGTCGGCTATTCATCAAGCCGTGTGCCAGTCGGAGACGGCGACCGCGGCGGCCATTCGAGTCGCGGCTGTCGCTCACGGCCGGTTCAGCAGCGCAGGAATAAACGTTGGCAGGTTTGGAGTTTACGGGATGTCGGGGCGAGTCGCCCGGCTTGCCCAAGAATCGTCTAGGACTACGCGGCGACGCGGGCCGTGCGCGCCGCTTCGGTCAGATTGCAGGAGGGAGGCGCGGCGGGCGTTCAGCTTGATTGAACGCCCGCCGCGCCTTCGCGTCGTGGCGACGGGCAGCCGCACACGTCACTGCCCGTCGCCGTAGATGATGCCGCGGCCGTTCGTGCCGACGTAGACGCGGCCGTAGATGCGCGGGTCTCCCGTGATCGCCGTGTCGCCGGCGCGGCCCCACTGGTGCTGGTCGTCGTTGATTCGCACCCACGTCGCCCCCGCGTCAATGGAGCGGAAGATGCCGCGCACGCCCGCCACCTGCGCCACCGCGTAGAGCGCCATGTAAGTCTGTCCCGTCGCCGCCTTGCCGAAGCCGATGTTGTCGGCCTCCTCGATGTTCGTGAGCTTTGTGAAACTCGCGCCCGAATCGGTCGAGTGCCAGAGGCCGTAGGCGTTGGCCGTTTCAGAGCCGCCCGCGAGCCAGATGTCGCCTTCGCGGCCGGGCACGGCTTTGAACCGCCACGCCCCGCTCGTCGGGAGCCCCGTCGCGGCCGTCGCGGCGAAGGTCTTCCCGCCGTCAACGCTCACGTAGAACGTGCCGTCCTTGAACCCATAAAACTTGTTCGGGTTCACACGGTCTGAGGCCACTCGCGCGCCCGCGGGGATGCCGGCCGAGGCCGTCCACGTCTTGCCGCCGCCCGTCGTGTAGTAGACGCCGACGCCGGCCGGGCTCCAGACGATTTTGCCGCCGCCCGTGGCCGAGACGGCGACCGAGCCGCCGCCGGTCAGCCCCGCCGGCTCGCTGCTCACCGCCGTCCAGCTACTGCCGCCGGTGGTCGAGATGGCGCAGCTCTTTTCACAGTTAGCCGTATTGCCATTGCCAACCCTAACGACGTAGCTCGGACTCAGCTCTGCGTAATCAATGCTGGTGTTCGTTCCGTTGACCGGCGTGAACTGCGCGCTCGGCACGACCGTCACGTTATCGTGGCGGAAGCCGGCGATGTCGCCTAGTGCGCTGAGCAGCGACGCGCCCGATGGCGGGCTGACGAGGTCCTGGACGGCCGTCTCCTCGATGCCCTGCGCCATGACCTTAATGGTGATCTGGCTCGTGGTGCTGACGTCCCACGTCGTCAGGTTGGTGCTGCCATAGAGTGTCGCGCCCGTGCCGTACATCATGCGGTCCGAGTTGAAGGGGTCTATCTCCAGGCTCTCTGTCATCCAGCCGAGCTTCGGGTTGACCTCGGCCCCCGGTCGGCCGCCGCCGCAGATGGGCGTGGCCGGCGCTTTCAGCCAGGGCGCGGCCGTAACGTCTTGCGTGTAGCGGAACGAGCGGCTGGGGTAGCGCGTCCAGTCCCATATCCTGCTCCACGAAGCGCCGCCGTTGGTGCTGCGCCAGATCTGCGTGTCGGGCCACCACGAACTGTAGCCCGTCACCATGACTGTGTTCGGGTGCTGTCGGTCTATGGTTAGGCCGCTGTAGCCGAAGTAATCGTCGTTCGTGTTGGTAGACGGGATAGGGCTGATGAGCGTCCAGACGCCGGCAGCGATGTTGTACTTCCACACGTCGCCCGTCGCGCCGCCGTAAGGGCCGCCGTTATCGCTGTAGGCGACGTAGAGCGCGCCATTGACGGTGTCGAGCACGCCCTTGTGCGGCAGAAAGCCCGTCGGCTGATTGGCCAGCGCGGCCCACGTCGCGCCGCCATCGGTCGTGCGGTAGATGCACGGGCCGGTCTTGCTGGCGACGCCGACGTAGATGGTCTGCGTCGCGTTGCCGGCGGTGCCGCTGCGCTTGTCGAACGTCACCCAGTAGACGCCCTGGTTGTCTGTGAGATAGTGGTTCGGGTCCGTGGGGTCTTCGGCGTAGTTGCCGGGGTTGGGGAAGCTCGTCACTTTCGCCCAGGTCACGCCCGAATCTGTGCTGCGCCAGAGGCCGTTGCCGCTCGGCGCGCCGAGGTAGATGATGCTGTTTTTGTTCGGGTCAATGACCAGCCGCTCGCCGCAGCCGCGGCCGGGCATGTTGCCGCCCATCTTGAATGGCAACATCGTGCGCGCCCAGGTCGCGCCTTTGTCCGTCGAACGCAGGATCGCGCCGTTCTGGCTCGTCCACTCGTTGGTGTAGGTGCCGGCGGCCAGATACACGTTATTGGTGTTGACAGGGTCTGTGGCGATGCTCGCGACGCCGGTCAGGTTCCAGTCGTCCCAGCTTACGGAATCGAGCAGCGGGACCCAACGGCTCGTGGCCGTGTCTAGGCGGTAAGCGCCGCCGATGTCTGTCCGCACGTAGACCAGATTGGGCTCGGTCTGGTTGAAGATGATCCCCGGTATGAAACCGCCGCCGACAATCTGCACGTTACGCCAGGTGTAGGACGGAGAGGTCTGGGCGACAACAGTGCCCGACAACCGACCCGCTCCGAGTTGAGCGACCAGCATGAGTAGAGCCAGAAACGTGCCGAGGCACATGGCTGTCCGACGCGTTCGTACCATAGTTCCTCCTTCAGATGGGATTTCATCACAACACGTCACAACGAAAAGTTCGGGGAGGGATACGGCCACGCACGCCGGCGACGCCTCTGTCGGGCGCGCTTGGCCGGCGCGGTAATGCAAGATTGAACCGACGTGTTTGTAACCTTTCTAACGACGGCTGTCAAGCGCGTCAAAGCGCCGTGTGATCGAACGCCGCCCGTCAGGTCAATTTAATCAGCAGCCACATCAGCACGACATGCAGCGTCCAGATCGTCAGCGCGAACGGCAGTTGGAATTTAATCACGCCATACTGGTCGCGCATGTTCAGCAGCGCCACCGGCACGATATTGAAGTTGGCCGCCATCGGCGTCATCAGCGTACCGCTTGAGCCCGCGGTCAGTGTGATGATGCCTACCATCGCCGGGTCTACGTGGAATGGCCGCACGATCAGCGGCACCAGCACGCCCGCCGCAATCACGGGGAAGGCCGCGAACGAGTTGCCCATCACGACGGTGAACAGCGCCATCCCTAGACAGTTCGCCAGCACCAGCAGGAAGAGGTTGTCGGCCGGGATGACTTGCTGGATGCCCTGCGCGATCAGGTCACCGACTTTGGCCGCCGCGAAGACGACGCCGAGCGAGGCGAGCAGTTGCGGCAGGATGCTCACCGTGCCGACCGCGTCGTTGAGGCGGTGGCCTTGCTCCATCGTCACCCGCGCGCTACCGCCGGTCAGCTTGATGCCGACCAGCGCGGCAACGATGCCGCCCAGGCCCAGTCCGACCAGCGCCGCGTCGTTGATGTTGCGGTTGAGGTCGCCGGTGATCCATTTCCACGCCAGCGCCGCCGCCGCGCAGGCGAAGGTGATCGCAGGGATCATCAGCACGGGCAGGAATATCTTATCGCCCAGGCGCCGCGCCTCTGCGCGCTGCTCGTCCGGCGTCGGCTCAGGGCTCGTGCCGCGCGAGACGCGGCCCAGGCCATCAATCGCGACCATGACGAGGACCAGCAGGCCCGTGACCCAGTGTGGCAGGACGCCGCCGAAGATGAACACCGCTCCCAGGATGAACCAGAACAGCCCGCTGCCGCCGCGCCGCCGGTTGCTGCGGTCGCGGAAGGTCATCACGGCAAAGACCCACAGCACCGCGCCCGTCAAGACGTAAACCGCGCTGAGGCTGAAGACGGCGTTCGCGAATGAGGTGAATGAGATGAATGCCGTCATCGCTGTTCGCCTCCGGCCCGCCGTGCGCGGCGGGCGATCCAGCGGTCGAGCAGGCGGAATTGCACGGCGCCTAAGACGACCGACAGAGTTGTGACGGGGATGGCGAACAGCACCAGCCAGAACAGACTGACCGGACAATCCAATCCTTGGAGCGTGCCGGCGACCAGCAGTATGCCCGCCTGCACGACATTGAGGTTCTGACCGTAGAAATTGCCGTAATTCTCGGCGGCGGCGGTGGCGGCCTTGACCTTCTCGACCACGGCGGGCGGCAACTCGTCCGCGCTCGCCGCGCCGGCCTGCGCTTCCAGGGCCCCGACGGACATAGGGAAGATCAGCGGCCGCACGAAGGCCGGGTGGCCGTTGATGCGAATGCCGAGCAGCCCGACCAGGATGCGGAAGAGCTGGAAGACGACCTGCAAGCGCCCCACAGTGGCGGCTCGTATGCGGCGGATGAAGGCCGCCGCCTGCTCTTGCAGGCCGAAGCGCTCGGCCAGGCCGATGGCCGGCAGCGTGATGATGAATAGCGTGACGTAGCGGAACTCGGCGAAGGCGCGGCCCATCATGTTGATGATGCCTTCAGGGGCGCTGCCGTCGGCCGCCACCCTGGTGAGCAGCGGCAGGTCTTTAAAGAGGCCGTCACTTGTAAAGAGCGGCAGGCCGGCGGCCAGCCCCGTGACCAGAGCCGCCGTCATCACGACCAGCGTCGTGCGCAGCCTGAGCGCCAGCCCGGCCACGACGATGACGACGCCGCTCAGTTTCCACAAATCTCCCCAATGCATATCGTCTCTCCGTGCGAACCGTGATTGCCCGCCCCGCGGCGCGGCGCGGACGGCTTCGGATTCTAACCTCATCACGCCGGCCGAGGCGAGCGCCGCGCGGCAGCCGGGCCGCCGCCGCCGCCCATTTGTTAAAAAGAGATTAGTGGTGTGTATTTCTAACACCTTTTGCTTGACACGTGAGGCCCGAATGCATATGATAGGGGGGCTTCACGACATCGTAACATTAATCGCATACAGTCTCCGGTACGTGTTTCCAGTGGTTTGGCCGGCGGTCGGCCTCGTTGTGTGCCCAATTCCCTCGGCGTGCCCGCCCACTGCGGGATGTCGCCGGGCGCTCATGCCGCCCGCCCGCCGCCGACAGTTTCAAAAGCCCATCAGGCAAGCCAGAACGGCTGCGGACATGCCTGAAAGATTAACGGCGGGGTTGAACTGGTGATGATCTGCCCGGCAAGGGGGATTGCGCTTCGCGACGCGAGGAGCGGAGCCGTAGTTGCCGGGCCCAAGGGTACCCTTTCTCTGAAGGGGGGTTCGACGGCACGCGTTGTGCTGTCTTATCGAAGGCAGCGGTCAAACGGGGAAGATCGCTGCCTTCATTTTCTTCCCGGCCCTCGGCGCGGAGTTCAAACGGATTTAAGAATCCCGTCACGCTTTTCTAACGTCGCCCGTTTAAGCTGCCTGCATCTTCTTTCCGAATCGGTAGACCTGCGGTCGCGCCGCCCCGCCCGGCGATTCAGGGGCGCGCGACAAATGACTGACGCGGCGGCGCAGAAACTCCAATCCCTGTGCCGCCGCGTTAATTTTTTCCCTGCCGTGGCGCGGAGATTTGCAAATCGCCGCCCGTTCGCTGTATCAATAAAGCGCAGACGCCTGTGACCAATGGACTCTACGAACGCTCTTGCCCAACCGAATACTCATCGTCGAAGACCACCCCGACACGCAGCAGGGGATGAAGCAACTGCTGCAACTGTACGGCTATCACGTGCTGACGGCGAACAATGGCCAGCAAGGTCTGATGAAAGCCTCTGCACACTTTCCCGACCTCATCATCACGGACGTGATGATGCCGGTGATGGACGGCATAGAGATGGTCAAACAACTGCGCTCGTCAACCGCCTTCCGCACGACGCCGATCATCGTCGTCAGCGCCTACATCACGAAGGCGGCCGAAGCCGTGCGGGCCGGCGCCAACGACGTCTTGCCCAAGCCGCTCGACACAGACCTGCTCGTCCACCGGATCGAGACCCTCATCGAATGACTGGCGCAACCCGGCGGCGCGGCCGGCCACTTCGGTCATTGCCAAACTCCGGGCCGCTTCATATCATAGACTCGCCCCGATCATTTTGTGGTTTTTGAGTGATTCATCGCGCTTTTGGGAGGTGCTCGAATGGACGCGCAAAAGCTCCGAGATGAGATCGCTGAACTGGAACTTCAGGTTGACGCCCTGGTCGCCCGACTGAACGAAGCGCTGCAACAGATCAAGCTCAAGAAGGACTTGCTGCGTCGCCTGGAGTCCGGCCCGGACGCCCGCATGTGAAGCACGCCGGGCCGCCGTTCGAGCGCCGGCGCGTGATGTAACAAAGAGTTCACCCCACCTTCATACCTGTGTAACCCTGCCTTGCTAAATTCCCGGCTTGAGTTTACACACCGGCAAAATGCTTGTGACGAGGCGGACGCCTTTGCGCGTCTGCTCGTCTCAACGGGCAAGGAAGACGATCTACTTTGGCAACCCTTTCCAGCACAGTGGGATCCGAAGCTTGGAATTCACGTGACTTGAAGTCGCGGC
>JADMIO011096020.1_pt1 | contig 25128 bp, 17 predicted proteins | sample 8958161 | NCBI WGS metagenome assembly JADMIO01 (sample SAMN16585339, study PRJNA669376) | soil metagenome | isolation source: Crop rotation soil | place: USA: Cullars Rotation, Alabama | collected 2011
CGCCCATCTTCAGTCTCGACGGCGGCGGCGGGGGCACCACCGCCACTGCACGCACGGGCGCGGTGCGCCGGGTCCTGCGCGGGGCCGGCGCGGGCTCCGGTTCCGGCTCCGGCGCGGGCAGGTTGAGTTGACTGGTGGACAAGCCCAGGAGAGCGAGCACCTCCCCCGCCCGGACCAGGGCTTCGCGGGAGGTGGGGCGCTGCAGGCGCTTCTTCGCGAGCAGGTCGAGGACCAGCGACGAGAGCGCGGGCGGGACCTCGGGGCGCAGCGTGTGCGGGGGCGGCGGCATCTCGTGGAGGTGCGCGTGGAAGGTCTCGGGGAGCGCGCCCTTGCGCAGCGGGTTCTTGCCGATCAGCGCCTCGTAGGCGATCAGGCCCGCGGCGTAGAGGTCGTCGGCGGGGTCGGGCGCGAGGCCCTCGATCTGCGCCGGCGAGGCGTAGCCCGGCGTGCCGACGAAGAAGCCCGCCTGCGTGATCGGCGTGGACGACGGGTCGACGTCGCGCGCCATCCCGAAGTCCATCAGCTTCGCGGTGCCGTCGGGGACGAACAGTAAATTTGCGGGCTTCAGGTCGCGGTGCACGATGCCCGCGGCGGCCGCGCAGTCGAGGCCCGCGAGCACGTCCGCGAGCATGCGCGCCGCCCGCGGGACCGGCATCGGGCGCGCCTCCGCGAAGACCTTGTCGCCCGGCACGCCCGCCTCGTCGGGGTAGGTGAGGTAGAGGCAGTCGTCGTCCGCGCCGTGGTCCAGGATCGCGACGATGTTGGGGTGCGAAAGAGCCGCCAGCAGCTTCGCCTCGCGCACGAAGCGGCGGCTCACGTTCGCCACGTCGCCCGAGAGGTGCAGCACCTTCACGATCACCGGGCGCGCGAGCTCGATCTGCTCGGCGCGGAAGACCACCGAGGTCGCGCCGCGGCCGATCAGCTCCGCGACGCGGTAGCGCTTGACGAACGACGCGGGCAGCTGGAGCTGACTCACGCGTCAGCGGCTCACCGTTCGGCGGCTTCCGGCGTGCGGGCCAGCCAGTCGCGGCGCAGCGCGCGCAGCTCGCCGATGATCTTCTCGCGCGCGGCCTTCACGCGCCCCGCGAGGTTCCGGTCGGTGTGCAGCAGGAACAGCGTGCGCGCCGACGCCCACAGCTTGTCCATCCGCTCGTAGACCGGCAGCGCGGCCAGGCCCGCGAGCGGGAACGACACGAAGGCGGCCACCGCCGCGAACGCGCCCAGCTTCCAGCCGACCAGCAGCGCCAGCAGCCCGTACCACACGGTGAACAGCAGCATGCCCGAGCCGGTCTTGTAGGTCGCGGCCTCGACGCGATCGGTGGTCATGCGGTCGGAGACCACGCCCACCAGGCGATACGGCAGCCAGCCGGTCACGAGCGCGTACAGCACCAGCGGGAGGCCCAGGACGATCAGGAGCGGCAGCTCGAGCAGCAGCACGCGCGCGGCGTGCGCCATGTTCGGGGTGCCGCCCACGTGGTGATCCGAGACCCCCAGCCACTCGATCAGGAACATGTAGTGCTCGAGGTCGCGCTCCACGCGGCGGACGCGCTCGGGCTGGTTCTGCGAGAACCACGCGTGCGCGTCGATGAGGCCGCGGTCGACGTCGAAGTGGGTCTTCAGATCGCGCGGCGCCTCGGTGTCGGGCTCGGCGCCCAGGAAGCCCTCGACGTAGATGCGGCGCAGCTGCTCCAGCAGGCGCGCGTCCTGGTTCTCCTTCAGGTTGCGCGTCAGCGACAGCAGCGAGGCCTCGATCTTCTCGGTGAGCTGGTGGACCGCGGCCTGCGCGTCCTTTTTATAGGTCTCGAAATACTGAGACGGGTCGATGGGCTCGCCCACCTGCACCAGGACGTCGGAGCGGAACACGTTGCGCTCGACGAAATGGAGGCCCACCGGCACCACGATCACGCCCAGCTTGTAGTCGTTCTTCTCCTCGGCCTCGAAGACGATGCGCGCGGCGCCGGTCTTCAGCGGCAAGAGGCGCGGCACGTCGAGGCTGGTGCCCTCGGGGAAGATGCCCACCGCGTTGCCCTCCTCGAGCACGCGGTAGCACTCCGCGAACGCCTCGCGGTTCTTCGCCGAGTCCGCGGGGTTGTCCGAGCGGCGGTACACCGGGATCGCACCCACCGAGCGCAGCGCCCACCCCATCGGCGGGAACTTGAACAGCCCCGACTTGCCGAGGAAGTGCACGCGGCGGTGGTGGGTCAGCGCGACCATGATCGGGTCGTACGCCATGTTCGGATGGTTCGCCGCGAACAGCACGGGGTTGTTCGCGGGGATGCGCTCGCGCCCGTGGATCTCCACGGAGCGGAAGAAGATGCGCACCACGAGCTTGATGAAGGGGGCGAGAAGCCGGTAGAGCATGCGTGTGTTATCCTAACATGCGATGAACAAAATCGACGGATCCGGCAAGCCCAAGGTGGCAAAGAGCCGGGGCGGCGAACAGTTCGCCGACCCGCTGGCGTGGAACCCCGACCAGCGCCCCGCCGGTCCGCCCCCGCCCCGCGGCGGCGGCGGCCCCGGCATCGACGCCCAGGAGCTGCGCGAGAAGGAGATCAACCGCCGCATCCTGCAGGAGTACGGCCGCGGCCCGCTCGACGCGCTCAAGCCGTTGATGGGCGTCGCGCTGATCGGCCTCATCGTGTGGGTGAACGTCGACAAGCACAACATGTGGAACGCGATCGTGTACTGCACGATGGCGATGGGCGCCGGCGGCTCGGTCGCGCTGATGGTCGGACGGGATTCGACGCCTCCGCTGGTGTCTCTCATCATGAAGGGATTCTTCGCGCTGGGCCTGCTCTCGATCGGCGCCTGGTTCCTGATGAACCACCTGGACACGTTCAAGCGCCCGCTCGACAAGGACGACGGACCGCGCTTCAAGCAAGTGGCGGATCCCACCGCGAATTAGCCTCTACGCTTACTGGCGGCTGAGCCCCATCACGACCACGCGGTCGCGCCACGTCGTGCCCGCGACCGGCTCCGCGTGCGCCACCAGGTGTCCCTCGGCGGTCAGCGCCACGTCCCGCGGCAGCCCCATCCCGCTGACGCCCCAGCGCGGGCCCGCGGAGAGCTCGACGATCTCGACGCCCTCGGCGCCGGCGATCGCCGCGCGCTCGCCCGCGACCACGCCCGCGCGCGGCGCCGCGAGCATGTTCCAGGAACGCTTCAGCGTGCCGTCCGCCGCCAGCCGGTGCAGGCGCGCCTGGTCGCCGCCCGTGCCCACCAGCGCGCCGCCGTCGTCGAGCGGGATCACGCAGGTCGCCGCGGCCGGCAGCGGCCAGCGCGCCAGCGTCGACGCGTTCGCGAGGGCGCGGGCCTCGACGCGGTCCGCGTACATCAGCCACATCCGGTCGCGCGCGATCGCGGGCGCGCGCAGCGGCAGGTCCGCGCCCCAGTAGAGCCGCTCCCAGCGCCGCTCGCCGCGCAGGCGGTCCAGCACCTGCAGGGTCATCTGGCCGCGCTCTTCCATCCGCACCACCACGTGCTCGTCGCCCAGCGCGACCTCGTGCGGGACCTCGGGCATCGGCAGGATCGAGATCATCCGGCCGCTCGCCGCCTCCATGCGGAAGAGCCGCGGGGGAGGTCCCCACACCAGCGCGTACACCTCGTCGCCGCACGCGTAGAGCGCGCGCATGCCCTCGAGCGGCAGCTTCCAGCGCGGTTTTCCGGTCTCCAGGTCGAGCGCGACCGGACCCTCGACCGACGCGAACACCACGACTCCGCTCGAGACCACGGGCTTCGGCGGCACGCCGGCCCACTTCACCGGGTGCGTCCAGAGCACCGTGGAGTCGGTCGCGTCGAGGACCGTCGCGTGGCGGCCGTCGTGGAGCACCACGCGGGATCCGGCGACGGCGACCTCCCCCGCCAGGCCCGACTCGCGCACCCACAGCGGCCGCGCAAATCGTTGGGGGCCAAACGAGGGGGCCTCGAGCGTGAGGCCATCGGGCAGGTCCAATAGCTGGGTGCGCGTGCGCGTCGCCGGCGGATCCGACGGGGGAGGCGCGGCGATGCGGCCGGCCACCGCGGCGCCGCCAGGCAGGCCGCCGATGCGGTACGCGTACGCGGCGCCCGGCTCGAGCGCCGGCAGCGCGACGGTGAAGCGGGTGCCGTCGGCGGTCACCGGCAGCTCCTGCGCGGGGACGTCGCGGCCGAAGCGGAACGACGGCGTGGAGCCCTTCGCGCCCGACCACGCGAGGGTGGAGGTCGCGACCGGCGAGAGCTCGAGCGCGAGGTCGTGCACGTGCAGGCTGGAGGGCGCCGCGACCCAGCCCGCGGTGACCAGCGCCGGGCCGTGCTCGCGCAGCAGCTCTTCCGCCGGGACCAGCTCGCGGCCCAGCATCGCGATCATGCCGACGAGCATGCACGCGATCGCCGCGGCCACGCCGATCCAGAAGGAGCCCGCGATCGGCTCGCGGTGCTGCGCGCCCGGGATGGCCTTCAGCGCGGGCTTGCCGCGCGACACGACGGGCGTCGGCGGCGGCAACACGCCCGGATGCGCGCCGCACGCGTAGATGCCGCAGCCGCGGCCCGTCACCCAGCACTCCGGGTGGTGCGCCGCGCCGCACGAGCGGCACGCGATGCGCTCGACGGAGACGGTCTGCTCGCAGCGCGGACAGGTGGCGATCGGTTGTGGAAACACGGCCATGCCATGCATCGGCGGCCGGACGCCCCCGCCCGAGCTATGATGGCGTCTCCCATGGCCACCAACGAGACCGACCTGCTCGAGAAGTACTGCCGCGACCTGGGCAAGATCGCGCTGCCCGCGGAGCCCGCGGCCGGCACGCGCGCCCACGAGGACGTGCGGCGGCTCGCGCGCGACGTGCTGGACCGCCGCAGCGCGCTGGTGGTGGGCGCGCCCGGCGTCGGCAAGACCACGCTGGTGCAGCAGCTCGTCGCCACCGCGCAGGGCGGACACGCGCTGCCCGAGCTCGCGAACATGCGCTTCTTCGAGGCGAGCTGCACCGGGCTGATGGCCGGGACCAAGTACATCGGCGAGTGGGAGTCGAAGATCTTCAACCTCATCCAGGGGATGGGGCGCGACGCGGTGCTGTACCTGACCGACGCGTGGAACCTGCTGGGGACCGGGTCCTATCACGGCAGCCCGAAGGACCTCTACGACAGCTTCAAGACCTACGCCGAGCGCGGCGAGATCGTGCTGCTGGGCGAGATGACCGAGGAGCGCCTGCAGTCGGTCAGCGTGCGCGAGCCCACCTTCTTGCAGGTGTTCTCGGTGCACCGGCTGAAGGAGCCCTCGGACAGCGAGGTGCGCCAGATACTTGACCAGCGGTCAAGACAGCTCGCGCGCAAGCACAAGATCGAGGTGGGCGCGGAGTCCATCGACCGCGTGCACCAGCTCACGCGTCGTTTCATCCCCTACGAAGTGTTCCCGGGCAAGGCGGTGCGGCTGCTGGAGAAGGTCTTCGCGGAGACCGCGCTGGTGTCGGGCCGCCGCACCATCAGTCCCGAGACGGTCTGGCAGGTGTTCTCGAACCAGACGGGGCTGCCGCTGTGGATCCTCGACGAGCACCAGCCCATGGACCTGGACAAGGCGCGCTCGTTCTTCCACGCGCGCGTGCTGGGCCAGGAAGAGGCGGTCGCGAAGGTGGTCGACACCATCGCGCTCTACAAGGCGCGGCTGAACGACCCCTCCAAGCCGATCGGCATCTTCTTCTTCGTGGGGCCGACGGGGGTGGGCAAGACCGAGCTCGCCAAGGCGCTCGCGCAGTACCTGTTCGGGAGCCCCGACCGCATGGTGCGGCTCGACATGTCGGAGTACATCACCTACGACAGCCTCGAGAAGCTGCTGGGCAAGAAGAAGGCGTCGCCGGACATGACGACGTCGGACCAGGGGCTGTTGACCGGGAAGGTGCGCGAGCGGCCGTTCTCGGTGGTGCTGCTCGACGAGTTCGAGAAGGCGCACTCGCTCGTGTACGACCTGATGCTGCAGGTGTTCTCGGACGGGCGCCTGACCGACGCGCGCGGCGAGACCACCGACTTCCGCAACGCGATCATCGTCTTGACCTCCAACGTGGGGTCGTCGAAGTCGGGTCCGGAGATCGGGTTCGGCGGCAAGGGCGCCGCGTCGATCCACTCGCTGGAGGCGAAGGTGCGCCGCGACATGGAGACGCACTTCCGGCCGGAGTTCATCAACCGGCTGGACCACGTGGTGGTGTTCCGTGCGCTCGACGAGGACACCATGCGGCGGATCGCGCGGCGCGAGCTGCAGAAGCTCTCGGAGCTCGACGGCGTGCGGCAGCTCAAGCAGGTGCTCGAGGTCGACGACGCCGCGGTCGACCTGCTGGTGCGCACCGGCTTCGACCGCAAGTTCGGCGCGCGGCCGCTGAAGCGCGCGATCAAGGAGCTCATCACCACCCCGCTGGCACGCCTTCTGGTCACGCGACCGACGGCGCCGCGACAGATCGTGCGCGTGCTGGCGCGCGGCGACCAGATGATCCTGGACCTCGAGTCCACCGAGGAGTCGGTGAAGGCGCGCGCGGTCGACGAGAAGATGGAGCTCGAGGCGTCGGGCGGCCGCCCGATGCGGATGACCGTCAAGGAAGTGGCGGCGTCCATCGACCGGCTGCTCGAGCGCATCGAGTCCGCGGAGAAGGCGTTCGGCCTCGTGGACGCCGAGACCCGCATCGCCGAGATCGAAGCGAAGCGCGCGGGCCCCGACTTCTGGAACGACCCGGTCGAGAGCGCGCGGCTGTTGCACCGCTACCACCGACTGGTGGGGGAGGTGAAGCGTTTCCGCGACGCCCGCGACCTGGCGCGGATGGTGTTCGAGGCCACCGAGCTCACCGTGAAGGAGAAGGATCCTTCGCTGCTCAAAGATATCTCGCACGAGTACCATCGCCTGCTGAAGCTCACCGAGAAGCTGGAGCTCGAGAGCACGCTGTTCACCGAGCACGAGCGCCGCGACGCGTACATCAGCGTCGCCACCGCGGGCGTCGGCGCGGCCGACCGGCGCTGGGTCGAGGAGCTGGCGAACGTCTACGAACGCTGGGCGCGCGCGAAGGGGTACAAGCTCACGGTGCTGTACCGCGCGCCGTCGAACGCGAAGCCCGAGGAGATCGCGGTGCGCGCGCTGGTCGAAGGAACGTACGCGTACGGTTATCTATCGGGGGAGGAAGGCCTGCACCGGCTGGTGCGGCGTCCCGCGGGCGGCGGCAAGACCGAGACCGAGACGGTCGCCGCGCGCGTCGAGGTCACGCCGCTGTTGCGCACCGAGGACCCGGTGGACGCGGTGGCGCGCCGCGAGGCGCAGATCGACCGCGTGCCGCTGGGCGGCGGGCGCACCACGCGCTCGGGCACGCGCGTGCGGCTGGCGGACGCCGAGCTGGTGCTGTTGAACACGCTCTCGGAGGTCGAGAACTCCGAGCTGGGCACGTGGATCCTGCGCTCGCTGGTGACGATGCGGAAGCCCGACGCCGAGAGCGCGGGGCTGGTGCGCTCGTACGACACCGCGGAGAACATGGTGGTGAAGGACCGGCGCACCGGCGTCACCGTGCACAACCTGCGCAAGGTGTTCGCGGGCGAGATCGACGAGTTCCTGGTGGCCTACCTCAAGGACGCGGCGGCAGCGGCCCCTTGACCGGCCGCGGGATCGCGCCGAGCCCGACCTGCTCGGCCGACTCGAGGTGCACCAGCACGGTGGCTCCGCGCAGCCGGCTCTTGATCGCGTTCTCGACCTGGTGGCAGAGGTCGTGCGAATCGCCCGTCGGCATCGAGCGCGGCACCACGAGGTGCATGTCGATGTGGCGGTTCGGGCCGGCCTTGCGCGTGCGGATGTTGTGGAACTGCACGGGGCGGTCCGCGAACGTCGCGAGCACCTCTTCGATCTCGTGGACCTCGTGCTCGGGCAGGCGGCGGTCCAGCAGGCTGGCCAGGCCGGTGCGCCCGATTCGATAAGCTTCGAAGGATATGTAGAGGCCGACCCCCAGCGCCGCGATGGGGTCGAAGACCTTGTGGCCCGTGAGCGCCACCAGACCCAGGCCCACCAGCACGCCCACCGACGTGAGCACGTCCGCGGACAGGTGCCACGCGTCGGCCTCGAGGGCCACCGAATCGGTCTCGGCGGCGGTGCGGAACAGGAACCGCGAGACGGCGGTGTTCACCAGGATCGAGAGCAGCATGATGCCCATGCCCAGCTCCGGGTGCTCGGGGCCGCGGCCCGAGTGGAAGTCCTCGAGCGCTTTGGTCACGACGCCCACGGTGGCGACGATGATCAGAGTGGCCTCGAACACCGCGGCGAGGTCCTCGAACTTGCCGTAGCCGTACGGGTGCTTCTCGTCCGCGGGGCGGCTGGACATCCGCACCGAGAAGTACGCGGAGAACGAAGCGAGCAGGTCCGTCGCGCTGTGCAGGCCTTCCGACACGACCGCCGACGACCCGATCCACCAGCCGCCCGCGAGCTTCGCGAAGGTGAGCAGCAGGTTCGACCCGATCGAGACCATCGCGGCCCACGTCGTCAGCTCGCCCCGCAGGTGGGAATGGCTGTGCCCGTGGCCGTGGTCGTGCCCGCCGTGGTCGTGGTCGTGCCCGTCGTGGGCGTGGTCGTGCGTGCTCATCTCTGGGTGAGATATTAGAACGAGGAGACCGGTGTGCGCTTCACGAACAGCTCGTGCCAGAGGTGGGTGGTCAGCACGCCGATCACGCCGAGCTCCGCCGCGACCCGCTCCAGGTTGACTTCCTTGTGGCGGTGGATGCGGTAGTGCTGCACGGTGTCGATCATGCGCTTCACCGCGGCCGGGTCGAAGTACCCCAGGTCGCGCACCGACCGCTCCGACAGGACGTCGTGCACGTAGGTGCCGGGGTCGCGGATCACCGCGGTGCCGCACGGCGACTGGAACGGCTGCTTGGTGCGCTTCGCGACCGCCGGCGGCATCAGGTGCCCCAGCGCCGTGCGCAGGATGTGCTTCTCGCGGAAGCCCTTCAGCTTGTAGTGGCGCGGGATGCGCGCGACCATCTCGACGAAGCGGTGGTCCAGGAACGGGTAGCGGCCCTCGACCGACGCGGCCATCGTCATCCGGTCGCCCAGCGGCCCGATCTGGTGGTTCTGCAACCGGACCTTGTACGCGATGTACGTGCTCTGGTCGAACGGGTGCCAGCGCCGGATGCGCTCGCTCGGCAGCTCCAGGTCGGACGCCGGATCGTGGCCGGCCAGCTCGTCGCGCATCGAGGGCGCGATCACCGAGTCGAACAGCCGCTGCCCGAACTCGAACTCCGGCTGCATCGCGGGATAGAAGCCGTAGCGGCGCTCGGTGTCGCTCACGTCGCCGCGCCCGGGCAGCACGTAGTCCGCGCCGGTCTTGCGCTGCACCAGCCAGCGCGCCGCGCCCGCCGCGAGCGAGAACGGGAAGCGGTCCAGGATGCGCCGCGCCTTGTCCAGCCGGAAGTATCCGTAGCCGCCGAAGGCCTCGTCGGCCCCCTCCCCCGTCAGCACGACCGTGACGTGCTCGCGCGCGAGCTGGGCCAGGCGCATCAGCGGCACGCCCTCGGTGATCAGCGTGGCGTGCTCCGCGTGCAGCACGTTGCGCGGCATGCCGGTGCGCACGTCGACGCTCGAGATCGTCACCTCGTGCGCCTCCGCGCCGAGGTGCCGCGCGACCGCGCGCGCGTGCGCGATCTCGTCGAACCACTTGTCCTCGAAGCCGATCGAGAACGTGCGCAGCGGGATCATGTGCAGGCGCCCCACCAGCCCCGCGATCACCGACGAGTCCAGCCCGCCCGAGCAGTACACGCCGACGGGGACGTCCGCGGCGAGCTGCAGCCGCACGGAGTCCTCGAGCATCTCGGCGACCTCGCGCGAGTACGCGGCTTCACCGCGATCGTCGACGGCCTCCCCCGCCGCCGGGAAGTCGAGGTCCCAGTAGGTGCGGCGCTCGATCCGCCCTTCGGACACGACCATCACGCTGCCCGCGGGCAACTGGTTGATGCCGCGGAACATCGTGCGCGGCGCGGACGGCGCGGCGTAGGTGAACACGTGCTGCAGGCCCACCGGGTCCAGCTGCGGGACCACGCCGGGCAGCGCGAGCAGCGCCTTCACTTCCGAGGCCCACGCGAAGCGGCGTCCCACCTGCGTCCAGTACAGCGGGCGGATCCCCAGCCGGTCGCGCCCGAGCAGCAATCGCCGCCGGCGCGAGTCCCACAGCGCGAACGCGAACTGGCCGTTCAGGTGCTTGACCAGGTCGTCGCCGTGCTCCTCGTAGAGGTGCACCAGCGCTTCGGTATCGGTCCGCGAGCGGAAACGATGACCGCGCGCCTCGAGCCCGCGCCGCAGGTCGGGGAAGTTGAAGGTCTCGCCGTTGTACGAGATCCACACCGTGCCGTCCTCGTTGCAGAGCGGCTGCTGCCCCGTCGCGAGATCCATGATCGAGAGCCGCCGCGTGCCCATCGCGATCGGCCCGTCCACGTGCATGCCCGCCTCGTCGGGGCCGCGGTGCAGGATCGCGTCGAGCATCGGCCCGAGCAGCCGCTCCTCGGCGGGCTGCTCGAGGTCCAGGTCCAGGAAACCAGCGATGCCGCACATGCCGTTCAGCGCGCCTCCGCGGAGCCCTGATAGAAGAACAGCGCGAGCTCGTCGGGCACGGGGCAGTTCGCGCGGAGGTCGGAGATCTTCACGGTTCCCTCGCTCCGCACGTTCCGGTAGTAGCCGGGCAGCACGCGGAGCCGCAGTGTGATCGGCACCGGTCCGGGCCTGAGCCACGCGACCGGGACCGCATGATACATGATCGCCTGGTCCGGCTTGAACACCGTGTCGTCCGGCGGCACGAAAAGAAGGCTCACGGGGAGCCCTTCCATGTCGAGAATGTAACCCGCTGCCCGATTGCGACTGCATTTCAGCGCGAGCTGGGCGCGCTGCACGCCCGCGAGCGCCGGGACCGCGAGCGTGACCGCGACCGACGACGCGAGCCGCGGCCCGTCGGCCCAGACGTTCACGTGCAGGTCGCGCTCGGGCGCGAGCCCCTCGACGCGCGGGAACGGCGCGTAGGCGTCCGCGGCGGCGACCGGGAACAGCGGCGCGTCGCCCCACGCGAGGTCGGGCGGCATCAGCTGCGCGACGCCGGTGCGCGCGTTCAGCCCGTGCGCGGCCGCGAAGCGGTCCACCAGCCGCAGGCCCGTCAGCCCGTCGTAGACGTTGCGCTTCTCCGCGTCGGTGAGCTCGCGGTCGAGCTGCGCCCGCGGCAGCACGCGCGCCAGCTCGTCGCGCCGCGCCGCCAGGTGCATCGCGTCGAGCGCGTGCTGCACGGGCTCGAAGTGCGGCGCGTCGTTGACGCCCTTGCGCGCGCGCTCGGTGCGGTCGAGCATCCCCTCGAGGTCCGCGGCCCGCACCGCGCGCGCGAGGTCCAGCAGCTCCGCGACGGGGCTCAAGAGCGTCTGCGGCGGCAGCGCGCGCTCCTCGCCGCTGTCGGCGATCACCTTCACCTGCAGCTCGTACACCTGGCGCGGCGCGAGCCCGTCGATCTCGAGCCGGTGCGCGTGTCCGGGCGGCGTCTTCGCGAGCTTCGCGGCCGGCGCCTCGTCGGAGGGCCGCCCGCCGGTCGCGACCACCTGCACCTCGACGCGCGCGCTGGGCGTGGTGGTCAGCTCCACGCTCACGCGCCGCGGCAAGCGCTCGACCTCGAGCGGCCGTGCCAGCAGCGCGGCCACCGGCACGCTGAACGTGCTCGCGCCGCCGTCCGGGAACTGCAGCGCCACGTCGACGGTCTTGCCCTCGGGCAGGTCCGCGACCACCGCGCGGTGCTCGCGCGCCGCGGGCTCCGGCGTGGTCACCGTGCGCGACACGCTCGCGCCCTTTACCGCGACCCGCACCACCGTCGGGCACGCGCGGTTGGTGAGGTAGTGCACCTCGATGCCGCCGGGCCGCTGCCGCACCTCGGGCTGCGCGGCCAGCGCGAACGGCTCGCGCATCCGCGTGGCCGCCACCCACAGCCCCGCCACGGTCAAGAGCCCGAGCATCGCCACCGGCCAGATGCGCCGCGCCGGGGGCGGCGACGAGCCCACCGAGATCTCCCGCGGCGTTTCGATGTTTTTCGAAGCGACGACCGACGACTGCGTCTTGAGCTTGCCGAAGCTCTGCTCGGTCAGCTCTTCCAGCGTGCGCTTGACCTCCCCCGCGTCCGCCGGCCGGCGCTCCGCGTCGGGGATCAGGAGCCGGTTCACCAGCGCGGTCAGCGTGCGGGGGAGGTCGTCGCGATAGCGGTCCAGCGGGTCCGCGGGCACGTTGACGCGCTGCGCGATCAGCTCGCCGATGTCGCCGTTCGACGGCCACGGCAGCCGCCGCGCGAGCAGCTGGTACAGCACCACGCCCAGCGCGTACAGGTCGCTCGCGGGCGACGGATCGCTGCCCAGCAGCACCTCGGGCGCGACGTAGTGCGGCGTGCCGAGCAGCGGCCCCTGCGTCGTCACCGTGCGGTCGGCCGCGTGCCGCGCGAGCCCGAAGTCGGCCAGCTTCGCGACCCCGGTCTCGGTCAGCAGGATGTTCCCCGGCTTGATGTCGCGGTGCACGATGCCCTCGCGGTGCAGGCAGTCGAGCCCGTCCGCGACCTGCGTCGCCACGCGCAGCGCGAAGAGGTCGCCGGGCGCGGTCGCCCCGTCGATGTGCGCGGTGAGGCTGCCGCCCGCGACGTACTCCATCACCAGGTAGGGCTGGCCCGCGCGCGAGCCGTACTCGTACACGGGCACGATGTGCGGGTGCGACAGCTTCGACAGCACGCGCGCCTCGCGCTCGAAGCGCTTGCGCGAAAGCTCGTCCGCGACCATCTCGGCGCGGATGAACTTCACCACCACGCGCCGCCCCAGCGAGCGCTGCACGGCGAGCCACACGTCGCCCGCTCCACCGGAGCCGATCGCGTGCGAGAGCTGGTAGGCCGCCTGGAAGTCTTCCTCGGATTCGGTCATCGGTAGATCAGCAGCGCACCCAGCACCTTCAGCGGCGCGGGCGTGGCGGTGCCGACCGGCTCGAGGCGCACGCCCAGCTCGACGGAGCCCTGGCTGAGCTTCGGCGGCACGAAGCGCGCGATCCACTGCTCGCCGGACGGAGGCGCGGGGCGGCCGATCGGGTTCCACAGCACGACCTCGCCGGTGCGGTCGCCGGGCATCGCGATGATCAGCGCGTCGGCGGGCAGCGCGTTGACCGCGAGCGCGAGCTGCGCGGTGCGGTACTCGCCGGCGGCCGGCGCCTGCAGGTGCACCTGCGCGCGGCCGGTCACGCTGGCCTCGGGCTCCTGCGGCTTGGGGTCGTACGCGACGCGGGTGCGCGCGGCGGTGCTCGTGAACAGCCCGGGCTTCAACCGCGAGAACACGCCGAGCTGCACCAGCAAGGCGACGGGGGAGGTGGCCGGCGCGCGCATCGCCCCTTCGCACGCGTGCGCGAGCTCCGACGTCGTCACCACCTGCCCCGAGAGATACGCGCCGTCGCGCAGCGGCTTGAGCATCCCGAGCTCCGCGGGGATGCCGGGGCCGCCGTGCGCCAGCGCGCGCTCCAGGCCGTTCAGCGCGGCGTAGTACCCGCGCCGCGCCTCGTCGGACAGGTCGGGCGTCTCGAACGGCCACCCGCCCAGCGCCGCGGCGTCCGCGATGAGCGGCGCGACCCCGGATTTATCGAGCGCGGCCACGGGGTCGGCGATCTTCGCGTCGGAGAGCGGCGGCGCGGCGACGGCCTTCGCGAGCGGCTCCGCCACGGCGGCGACGAGCTGCGTGCCCGACGCCGCGCGCTTCTCGCCGTCCGCGTCGGTGGCCTCGAGCGTGAGCTCCTTGAGGCGCGCCGCGGACGCCCCCTTGAACGCGCCCTCGTGCGCCGTGTCGGGCTCCGCGGCCAGCGTGAGGTCGACCGCGTTCTCCTCGAGGCGCGCGTGCGCGGACGACTTCGCCTTCACCGGCGTGGTGAACGCCAGCGCCAGGTCGTCGCCCTTCTGCTCGAAGCGCACGTGCTGGAACGGCGTCGGCGGGGGAGGTTTCAAGGGGACGCTCGCGGGCGGGCTCTTCTCGCCGAGCTGGATCAGCGCCACCGGGTTCGCGCCCGGAGGGAACTCGGTGATGCGCACGGTGTGCTTCTTGGTGGCGCCATCTTTCGAATTGTCGAAGCGACGGCTGGTCCCCTCCCCCTTCACCTCGACCGCGGAGGCGCAGGCGATGTTGGTGCGGTAGGTGAGAGTGACGCCCGCGAAGCCCGGGCGCTGCTCCACGTCGCCCTCGAGGCGGCCCTCGGTCTCGTGGGTCCAGAACCAGAAGCCGAAGCCGCCCACCCCGACCGCGAGCAGCACCACCACCAGCGCGATCACCCAGACCGGCGTGGGCTTGATCTCCTTGATGCCCTCGAGGGGCTGCGAGACCATGCGGCCGCGGCCGGTGATGCGCGGGCCGGAGGGGCCGCTGAACTTGCGGGTCGGCCGCGCGGCGTCCGGGTTCAGCGCGGCGACCGGCACGTCGGTGAGGCTCTCGTATTTGGCGGTGACGCTATGCCAGTGGCGCAGGAAGTCCTTCACGGTGGGGAGGCGCTTCTCGCGCGACGGATTCAGGCAGAGCATGATCGCCCGCGAGAGCTTGAGGTCGAAGCCCGGCACCACCTTGTCGGGCGGGTCGATCGGCTTGGCCACGCGCTGCTCGAGGTCCTGAGGCGATTCGACGTTTTGAAAAGGGTGGACGAACGTCGCCACCTGGTAGAGCAGCAGGCCCAGCTGCCAGATGTCGGTCTTCGCGTCGAGCGGCTTGAAGCCCGCGAGCTGGTCCGGCGACATGTGCATGTACGCGGGCAGGCCGCCCAGCCAGTTCGGGATCTCGGAGGTTTCGGTGGCGCGCGTGAGCCCCGGGTCCGTGAGCACCAGGTCGGCGTCGGTGCGCCCCAGCACGTTGGACGGCTTCAGGTTGGTGTGGACGATCTGCAGCCCGTGCAAGAGGTCCAGGAGGTTCGCGACCTTCCGGCCGATCTGGTAGACCTGCTTGTCGGTCCAGCGCTCGCCGGACTTCTTGCGGTCGTCGATCTCGGTCTGGAGCGTGGTGCCGGGTACCGGATCGGCGCCGTACCACGCGACCCCCTGCACCTTGCCGATCTCGACGACGCGCTGCAGGCCGCCGATGCCCAGCCCCTGCCAGCGCTCGAGCTCGCGCATGCAGCGGTTGGTGAAGCGTTCGTCGGAGAGCTGGATGACCTTGACGATGGCCTCGCTCTGGAGGCCCTCGTCATAGGCTTTCGAGACGACGGAGGACGGCGACTCCCCGATTTTCGACTGGATCGTGAACCGACCGAGCCTGCGGGGTACGTCCACGCGACCTCAGTGCACGTGCGACGCCGCGGCGAACATCGCAAAGAGCGCCGCACCTGCCGCGAAGATGAAGCCGACGATGAGCACCACCGGGAGGATGACCACCGCGATCGCGTGCGTCAGCGGCATCTTGTAGATGACCTTGAGGTTGTGGACCATCACGGCCAGGCCGTACAGGCCGGCGATCATGCTGACGAAGATGCCGATGATCGGGACCGCGGCGACCCAGTTGAGCATCATCGAGAGCCCGTACACGCGGAAGTACTGCCAGTAGTCGCCCTTGCCGCCCATCAGCCCCGCGAGGACGTGGATGATGCCCGCGCAGATCATCGAGATGATGAGCGTGCTCGGCACCGAGAAGATGGCGGTGAGGAACGTCAGGCTGCCGATCGCGGGAGCGAGGCCGGCGATCGCGAGGAAGATGAACGCCATCTGGGTCGCGTTCTCGTCGCGCGCCGCTTCCAGCACGGCGCCCTCCTCCATCTTGAGGATGCGGACGGAGAGCTTGACCCAGTCGCCGAACTCACGGGCCTTGGGCGGGCCGGCCGGAACCGAGGTCACCGCCGCTCCGCACTCGAGACACGTCGCGGCCCCTACCTTCAGCTCGGCATTACACGTCGTGCAGTTCATCTGGCCTCCCTGGCCTGCGCTCAGGCCCCCACGAGATTGTAGAACGCGAGCTTCAGATCGCACCACACATTGTAGATGACGCCCACGCCCACGGCGTCCATCGAGACCTGTACAGGCATCAGGCCCTTGTCGACGGACACGTACTTCGCGCCCTTCACCAGCGCGACCGGGACGGCCTCGTTGCAGTTGCCCATCACCAGCGCCGCGGCGTTGGAGATCATGTCGGTGGTCGCGTCCGTCCCGCCGATCTTGGGCTTGCCGTAGAGGTCCTGCTGGCCGAACATCGGAGACACCGTCTGGATGCCCCACGAGCCGACCGCCTGGTCCACCGAGCCGAAGCGCTGGAAGCGGATGTCGGTGTCGCTGGTGATCACCGCGACCGTCTTGCCGGTGCGCTCCTTGACGGTCGCGCGGAGCCGGCGACAGCTCTCGTCGGCGCTCTCGGGCAGCAGGATCGCGTTCTCGGTGCCCTCGACGTTCGAGCCGTCGATGCCGGCGTCGGTCACGACCAGGCCGTTGTAGACCTCGGCCATGATCATCGTGGGCTCCTTCGCGAAGAGCTTCTGCACCATCTCCTGGCCGACCGGGAAGACCTCGGGCAGCTTGCGCGACCACTCCAGTCCGGCCTTGCCGGTCGGGAGGATGCCCCAAACCTTCTTGGAATGGCGCAGGATCAGCTCGCAGATGCGCGCGTCGCGTCCGGAGACGCGGGCGAGCGCGCGGGCGCGCTTGGAGGGCGTGACCGTGCCGAGCGGAATGATCCGGTTCTCGGCCTTGGAAAACGCCTTCGACGTGACCACGATCACGTCGTTCTCGTCGATGGCCACACCCTGCTTCTCGAGGCACCCCATGATGGTGGCCGCGAGATCCTGCCCCGCTGTGATCATTCCCATCTCTTTGACGGGGACGATCTGGATGTTCCCGAAGGACATGGCGGGCATTATCAAGGAGCCGTCACGCAATTGCAACAGAAGCGGAGATCACGGCCCGCGGCTGGCCGCGAGCTCGCGCTCGACGGCTTCGCGCGCGCCGGGAGCGCTGGCCAGGCCGCCCTTGCCGTAGTGCTCCAGGAAGGCGTCGGCCGTGGCGATCATCTCGTGGCGGTACGCGAAGCCGACCTGCGCGGCCACGTGCGGATGGCCGGCGGCGAGCCGCTCCGCGAGCGCGGGCCGCTCGCGCGCGGGCGCCAGCACGGCGCGCGCATCGGAGCCGTAGCAGCGCGCGAGGAACGCCGCGCTGTCCGGCGCAATGCCGGGCGTGGCGGCGAGCTCCGCCGTGAGGCGCTCCAGCGGGACGTCCTCGAGCAGCGGCACCGCGTCGGTGCGGCACGGCTTCGCGCCGAGGCCCGCGGACTTCACCACGAGGTCCAGCGTGTCCGCGGCCATCCGGCGCGCGGTGGTGAGCTTGCCGCCGGTCAGCGTGAAGAGGCCGCGCGGCTCCTCCACGAGCGTGTAGCGCCGCGAGACGTCCGACGGCTTGCTCGCGTCCGGGTCGTTCAGCAGCGGGCGCAGCCCCGCGAACGAACCGGCGACGTCCGCGGGCACGAGGTTCAGCTTCGGGAAGTAGTGGTTGGCGGTCTCGAGCAGGTAGTCGACGTCCTCCCGCGTCACCGAGAGATCCGCGGGGTCGCCCTTGTGATCGGTGTCGGTGGTGCCGAGCAGCGTGTAGCCCAGCCACGGGATCACGAACATGATGCGCTGGTCGCGCTTGCCCGCGAGCACCACCGCGCGGTCCGCCGGGAAGCGGCTCGCGGGGAACGCGAGGTGCGCGCCCTTGGTGGGCCGCAGCATCGGGCGCGCCTGGGGCAGCACCATCTTTCGAATGGCGTCGATCCATGGCCCGGCGACGTTCACCACGGCCTTCGCGCGGATCGCGTGCTTGGTGCCCGTGAGCCGGTCCACCACCAGCGCGCCCACCACGACGTTGTCCTCGCTGACCAGCGAGTCGACCTTCGCGTGGGTGGCGACGTACGCGCCTTCCGCCACGGCGGAGCGCATCATCGCGACGGTGAGGCTCGCGTCGTCGGTGCCCGCGTCGTCGTAGGCGAGCGCGCCCTTCAGTCCGTCGGTGAGCAGCCCGGGCACGGCCGCGTGCACCTTCTTGGTCGACAGCCGATGGTGCCGCTTCACCTTCCGGAACATGCTCATCATGTCGTAGGCCCAGAGACCCGCGTCGAGCTTCCACATGCCGACCTTGTCTCCGGCGTAGACCGGGAAGATGAACTCGAGCGGACGCACCAGGTTGGGCGCCAGCGAGAGCAGCGTGCCGCGCTCCTGCAGAGATTCGAACACCAGACCGAACTCGAGGTGCTCGAGGTAGCGCAGGCCCCCGTGGATCAATTTCGATGATTTGGAAGATGTACCACTGGCGAATTGATCCTGCTCCACCAGGGCGACCTTCAAGCCGCGCATCGCCGCGTCGCGAGCGACGCACGCGCCGTTGATGCCTCCCCCGATGACCAGGACGTCGAGCGGGGATGACGCGGCGGCCACGAGATAGCGCGCGCGGGCTTCCGGAGACAGGTCGGGCAGATTCATATCAACTTGCCGGGGTTCAGCACGCCCGCCGGGTCGAGCTCGCGCTTGAGCGCCGCCATCAGCTTCACGCCCTCGTCGCCGTGCAGCGCCGCCATCCACGGCTTGTGGTCCATGCCGATGCCGTGGTGGTGCGAGAGCGCCGCCTTCTGCCGGGCGATCTCGCCGGTGGCCGCGGTCTTCACCTTCTGCCACTGCGCGATCTCCTCGCCGGGGATCGCGCGCGCCATCGCGGTGAAGTAGAGGCTCGCGCCCTGCGCGTACGTGTGCGACAGGTGGCACAGCACCAGCCCGGGCGTGCCCGCGGCTTCCATCGCCTTCGCCAGCGCCTCGCGCACGCCGCGGTACAGCTCCTCGAGCTTGTCCCACGTGGTCGCGGTCTCGAGCGTCTCGACCATCACGCCGCGCGACATCAGCTCGTCGCGCAGGTACGGGTGGCGGAAGCGCTCGGTGAACCAGCTCTTCGCGGGGCCGTCGCCGGCCAGCAGCAGCGCGCGCTTGGCGAGCACCGCCCGCGCCTTCTGCTTCTGCTGGCGCGCCGACGCGGCCGGGCCTTCGAAGTCCATGATCATCACGCAGCCGGGAGCCGCCCGGCCGGCGCGGCGCGACAGCACCCACATGCCCAGCTTGCGCGTGAGCTGCTTCAGGAACCCGTGCGCGGGCGGCGCGGCGGCGAGCAGCATCTCGGTCTCCTGCGGGTCGGAGAGCCGGATCATGGTGGGCTTCGGGCCGACCTGGGCGAGCTCGCGCGCGGCCTCGAGCCCCTCGCTCCACGACTTGAAGAACGCGCTCTCGAGCAGCCGCGCCTCCGGGATCGGACGCACGCGCACCGTTGACCGGGTTATCACGCCCAGCACGCCCTCGCTGCCGACGAAGAGCTCGCGCAGGTTCGGGCCGGTCGCGGATGGGACCGGCGGCGCGGTCTCGAGCGAGCGGCCCGGCAGCGCCACGTCGAGCGCGTGCACCAGCTCCTCGATGCGGCCGTAGCCCGTCGAGCACTGGCCGGCGGAGCGCGCCGCGATCCAGCCGCCCAGCGTCGAGAACTCGAACGACTGCGGGAAGTGGCCCAGCGACAGCCCGTGCTTCGCGAGCGCGGCCTCGAGCGCGGGCCCCATGATGCCGGACTCGGCGGTCGCGGTCAGGCTCTTGGCGTCCACGCGCACCAGCTTGTCCAGCCCGCGCGTGTCCAGCGTGACCACCGCGCGCTTGCCCTCGCGTCCCGGGTGCACGCCTCCGACCACCGACGTGCCGCCGCCGAACGGCACCACGGCCACGTCGCGCTCGGCGGCGATCGCCAGGATGCGCGCGACGGCGGCGGGGGAGGTGGGGTGCAGAATGGCGTCCGGCGCGGCCTCGACCTTTCCGGCCCGCAGGCGCACCAGGTCCAGGTAGGACTTGCCGGCGCAGTGGCGGACGCGGCCTTCATGCGCGGTGTCGAGCGTGCCCCCGTCGCCGGCGACCGCGCGCTCGAGCTCCTGACGCAGCGCGTCATCCAGGCGGGATGACGGGAGCTTCACCTGCTCGAGCTCGGGCACGGGCAAGCCGCGCGCGGACTCGAGCCCGAGCCGCTTCTGGAGGTAACTCCAGAGATCGGGGCGGGCCTCGAGCGGCGTGCGCACGCCGGGATCACCCCAGCCCCACCAGCGGCTCCGGTCGACGAACATGGCGGGACACTATAAGGCAGCGGTGCGAGCTTCATCAACTATGCTACCTTCAATTCAGATGAGTTTTAGAGACGCGCCGCGAAGAACCTCCCCCGCCTTCACCCTGGTCGAGATGATGATCGCCGTGGTCATAACGGCGCTCATCATGACGATGCTGTGGGAGCTGTTCGGGTCGGGCTCGCGCGCGGCGGCGTACGGCACCTGGTACTCGAGCCGCGTGCAGGAGCTGCGCACCACGCTGCGCATGATCCGCGAGGACCTCGCGAAGGCGACGTACCCGTCGGTGATGGACCCCGCCGGGCACCCGAAGGTGAAGGTCACCGACTCCGACGCGACCTTCTACATCGGGCGCCACGACGGGAAGACCACGTTCCCGACCACGGCGGACCTGCTGCAGTACCACATCTGCCGGCCGGACATGACCAAGATGCCGGAGAACGTGCCGCCCGCGGACCTGCTGGTCACGCTGAAGGCGGCGGGCACCATCGTGAAGTACACCCGCAAGGGCCAGAGCGGGAGCTACGGGCCCGAGGACGAGTACAATCCCGACGGGTTGAAGGACACCATCCACGACGTCGACTTCGTCGAGATCACTTTGAACCCCAACAAGCCCGGCGACGCCGACGGCAGCCAGGCCACCGGCGACAGCACGGGCACGCTCACGGTGAAGATCCACTGCACGTTCCCGTTCGACAAGAACAAGGGCGCCGAGGAAACCACGAACTGCAAGCTCAACATCAAGTACAAGACACTCTGATGAAGATGCAGCGCAGAGGGCTCACGCTCGTCGAGGTGCTGGTGTCGGTCGCGATCCTCGGGCTCGCGCTGGCGCCCATCGTCGGGATGCTGCACAAGTCGTTCGGCGACATCCGCGCGGAGAAGGACGAGGCGACCGCGGCGGGCGTGGCGGGACAGCTCCTGAACCAGATCCTCTTCGAGGCGCCGTACGCGCAGGTGAAGGCCAACAGCTACACGTCGGCGGGGCCGCCGTCGGAGACGATCATGCCGGGCGGCAACAAGACCGTCGACGGCACCTACGTCGAGTGGGAGACCGAGGTGCAGCCGGTCAGCAACCTCCGGTTCAAGTTCAACAAGTACAAGTACCACAACAAGCACACGGGGCAGGAGCCGGTGCCGGGCAGCTTGACGGACACGTCGCTGTTCTACACCGACACGGGCTCGGGCACGACCACCTACGACAAGCTGGTCGGCGAGGTCGACACCAAGTACAACGCCGCGCCGATCAGCGGCCAGGTGATGACCGAGGTCGAGGTCAAGGTCCGCTGGCGCCCGCCCGGGGCCACGACGTTCTCGAAGGAGGAGAAGCTCTATGTCCGCCGCGCGATGCTCGAGTAAGCGCCGGCGGTCGGGGTTCTCCATCCCGATGGTGCTGCTGTTCTGCGCGATCATGGTGATCGTGCTGATGGCGTTCGTGCAGACGCGCATCAACATGAAACAGCAGACCAAGATCACGTTCCGCCAGATCAAGGCGCACTACCTGGCGCAGTCGGGCATCCAGCACGCGCTGTTGAAGCTGCGCATCCTGCCGCTCGAGAGCTACGACGCCGCGGCCGTCGCGCGCGGGATCTGCCCGTTCCTCGCGCCCACGGACACGCCGCCCACCGTCCCGGACAACCCGGCCGCCCACATCATCCTGAACAACTTCATCTCGGACGTGGACACCGCGGTCTACCCGGTGGGGTTCTCCGACTTCCCGAACTGGAAGTACAAGGCGGTCCAGATCAAGGCCCTGTCGGCGGACAAGGAAGGCGACAGCCAGACGCACTCGATCCAGATCGTCGTCGACGGAGAGCTGAACGAGAACTACAAGGGCCAGATGCTGACGACGACGGACGAGGTCACGCGCATCGTGAAGATCACGCGCGGCCGGTGACCGGCGCGCGCGTCAGCTAGCGTTCCCGCTAGCTACTTGTTGCCCCGCTTCTCTTCCAGGGTCAGGATCTTCAGCTTGTTCGACGCCACGTAGAAGTTGATGACCACCTGGCGGCCGTTGGTCAGCGAGTTGTTCGGCTTGTCCACCCGGATCGTCACCGAGCACTCCTTGCCGTTCGAGCCGCCTCCGTCGAAGTTCGGGTCGCGGAAGACGTACTCGAACTTGTGCTTGCCCGAGGCCAGGTCCGGCAGGCTGCTCTCGTCCGGATCCGGGGACACGTTCGACGCCGCGTCCTTGACCTTCCAGTGGATGCGGTCGTTCGCGATCGGGGTCTGCCAGTTCACGTTCTCCCAGGCGAGCACCTGGAACACCAGGCGCGTGTCCTCGTCCACGTAGATGCCGTTGCGCGTGCTGGGCGGAGTGTACGCGGTCCAGCCGTTGGCGACCTGCGCTGCGAAGGCCGCCGCGTCCGCGCCGCCCGCGGGCGTGCCGAACGTGATGGTGTCCGTGTCCTTCTCGCTGCCGTCGTCGTTGAAGATGTTGGTCCATGGCGCCGGCGCGGCGTCGTCGACCGCGGTCGCGTTGCCGCTGCTGACCGCCGCCTTGGCCGTCGGATGGTTCCACCAGCCCTGCTGCTGGTCGTTCACGATGTAGGTGCGGTCGTACTTGGTGTCCTTCACCAGCACGACCACCGACGGCCGCACCGCGTCGGTGAAGCCGTCCATGAACCCCATCGTGCCCAGCTTCTGCTTGTCGTGGGCGCAACCGGGGATCGCCGGCTGCCAGTTGATGGGCAGCGGGGCCCCCTTGACCTGCACGTCCGAGTCGCCCGCGATGTACGGCTCTCCGCTCGGCATCGGCTTCTCCGCCGTCGCGGACTTCGCGCCCAGCGGGGTCGGCCAGTTCGCGCCGGTGTCGTCGGCGGAGGTGAATCCGGCGTTCTGCGCGTTGAGCGGCGAGAGGTTGTTGCTGGCGTCGGTGGGCACGATGAAGAACTTCAAGCGCTTCTGCCAGTCCAGCAGCGCCGAGCCGTCCGGGTTGGAGACCGGCGCCACCCCCGGCATATGATGGATCGCCATCGACGGCTTGATCAAGCTCGCGTCGCAGGTGAACTCGCCGGTCGTGAACGACGGGTTCTGCCCGTTGCCGTAGATGGTCCCGGGCGTGGGGTCCGGGCCCGGCGCGCCCTGGCCGTCGACGAACGGCCCCTTCCACGTGCCCGTGATGGGCGCGGCCCCCTTGAACCACTTCCAGCGTTCCTTCAAGAACGGGAAGGTATTCAGCGCCCCGCTCTGATCCAGCGCGAAGTCGCCGTCAGGGGCAGGTTTCACCTGGGTCAGGTCGCCCCTGGCGAAGTCGTTGACCGGCATCGAGTAGTAGAAGTCGGCCTTGGCGTTCGACGGGTTGAACTTCAGCGGGGGCGACCCGCCGCGGGGCTCGTACTGCGGCAGCGTGCCGCTGTAGCCCGCGTACGGGTTGTTGTCGACCACCGTGAACTTCGCGGAGCCGGTGAGCTTGCCGCCCAGTCCGCCGGTGAATCCGGCCGCCCCCTGGTTGTCCATGTGCACGTGCAGCGGCGCCGCGGTGTCCTGCACCATCACGAGCGTCGGCACGCCGCCGGTGGGGCCGGTGCTGCCCTTCTTGAAGTCCCCGTTGGCCTGGAACTTCACCGTCCGGCTCTGGGGCTGGTCCAGCGACGGGATGGGCGTCGCCGTGGGGTTGCCGGTCGGATCGTAGACGACCTTGTTCTCGGTCCACTGGAACCACTCCGAGTTGTTCGTGGACAGGTTGAAGGTGAACTCGCCGATGGGCCGGACCAGGTAGAAGAACGGCTCCGACGGCGTGTCGAACGTCCAGTCGACGGTGAGGCCCTGCACGTCGACGGCGTTCGACGAGGTCTTGCCCGTGTTCTTCACGTTCAGCTTCCAGCGCCCTTCCACCTTCTTGAAGGTCCAGAGGCCGCCCTCGCTGGTCCACTGGATGGACGCGGGGTCGATGACCCACTCGAACTGCCCGCCGCCGGCGCCCGGCTGGCGGCCGGAGGTCGCGTACGGTCCGGCGTATCCCGGCGCGGCGCCGAACATGTTCGAGAGCCAGCTGGTGCCGTTCGGGTCCTGGCCCCAGCCGCGCAGCTCCGAGACCTTCGAGCCCACGTTGGTCGGCGTGAGCGCCGGGTTGAACGGCTGGCCGTTCGCGTCGGTGAGCATGTCCAGCGCGCCGTTGGCCGGGTTCGGGATCACCCACGGCGCCGAGACGCGCTTGTAGTTGGGCACCCCGCCGGACGGCGGCGTGCCGTTCCAGCCCCCGGTGCCCGGGACGCGCGCGTAGATCTCCTGCACCTTCATCGGCTTCTTGAACGAGCTGTTCGCCAGCGCCGCCGCCATCGTGAGGTCGTACAGGTCCACCTTGACCGCCGGCGGGTTGTTGCCGGGCGCCGCGCCTCTGAGGATCTCGAACTGCTGCTTGGTCGCGGCCGCGGCGGGCAGGCCCAGCGACGCCGCCGAATTCGGCTCCGTTCCGCCCACGGACGGGTCCCAGTAGATGCGCCACGAGACCTGGGCCCCGGCCGGGACGCACAGGTAGCCGCTCCACTGCTGGTCGTTGTCGCCGTCCGGCGTGTTCTTGACCCACCCGTGGAACTGGTCGATGTCGTAGCTCGTGCCGTTGATGGTCACCGAGTCCGGCAGCGCGACCACGTACGGGTCCATCGGCAGCGAGCAGGCCCACAGCGCGCCGGCATTGACGAGGAGCGCCGCCAATAACCCGGCAATCGCCCGGACCAACTTGCTGCTGCACGCCTGAGACATGGGGCCTCCTTGGTGAGCCGACTTTCTTATGGTGCCGTCTCTGGCCATAGGCGGGACGGCTGTGCCAATATTGCCACGTCAAAAGCTAAGACGACACATGCCAGGAGATCTGATGGATCAATTTTATAAGCGGGGCGTTCCGGCGGCCCTGGGGCTCCTGGCGCTGGCCCACGCGGCCCTGGCCATGCCCGCATCTCCGGCCCCCGACACGCGCGACCAGGAGATCCGCGAGGCGCTGGGGCGAGTCACCGCGGCGACGGCCGCCTCCACGCTCGCGGAGGCTTTCCAGCACAGTGGGATCCGAAGCTTGGAATTCACGTGACTTGAAGTCGCGGC
>JADMIO010970552.1_pt1 | contig 25122 bp, 21 predicted proteins | sample 8958161 | NCBI WGS metagenome assembly JADMIO01 (sample SAMN16585339, study PRJNA669376) | soil metagenome | isolation source: Crop rotation soil | place: USA: Cullars Rotation, Alabama | collected 2011
GGTCGGCGCTGTCCAGCGACGGACAACACCACCGGTGTCGGCTGACTCGGCCCCGGCTTCGTGGAAAGGAGGAGCAACGTTCTGCCGCCGTGGCCGAGGATCCAATCCGTGCCAGGAACGCGAGCCCCGAGCGCTTCGACCTCGCACGAGGACCCGATGCTCTCCACGTCTCCGCCGGTGGTGGACAGGCTCGAGAGGCAATCATTCGCACCGAACGCACCGCCGGACAGGACGTAAACTCGCCCGTTCACGTCCCACTCCAGTCCGGTGAATGTCATTCCGGCCGCGATCGGTCCCAACCGCGTCGTCGTCTGATCGTCGAGCGAAAGCCGGCGCACCTCGCCGCCGGCCAGGAAAGCGATTTGCCGCCCGTCGGGCGAGAACGTCGGCAGCATGGCGTCTTCAGTGCGCGGCAAGTCCGACGACGGGCCGCCGTCGAGCCGGACCAGCCGAAGCCGGCGGCCGCTCGGCGTGTCGGCGACGTAGACCAACAGGCGTCCGTCGGGCGCCACCGCGAGCGAACGGGTCAGCGTGTATTCCTGGGTCCCGTTGATGGCCATCGGTGCGGTGTCCGGCAGCACGATCGAATAGCGACGCGGTTCGGCTCGCGCAGCGGCAGGAGGCCGGAAAAGGAGCCGGTCTCCGATCACGCCGAGCGCGAGAGAAAGGGCGGCAATCAGTGGTACCAATGGAGCCCGCGCGCGAGGACGGCGAGGAGCCGGTTGGTCGCCTGCCGTGACGATCGCGTCGGCAAATGCCGCCGCCGTGGGGAACCGATCGACCGGTAACTTGGCCAAGGCCCGAAGCACGGCGGCCTCGACACCCGCCGGTACCGTGTCGCGCGTCACGCTGGGCGGTTCCGGTCGCTCCGTCATCACCTTCGCGAGCACCGCCTGCGCGCTGGCCCCGGTGAAGGGCGGCTCGCCGACCAGCATCTCGTACAACACGCAGCCCAGGGCATAGATGTCGGTGCGGGCGTCGATCGTCCGCTCGCCCAACGCCTGCTCAGGGCTCATGTAGTGAGGCGTGCCTAACGACATCCCGGTCTCGGTCAGGCGCCTGCTTCCGTCCGCCCGGCTCGCGGCCAGCGCGATCCCGAAATCGGCGACCAGCGCCTGCTGGTCGTGGAGCAGGATGTTCTCCGGCTTCACGTCCCGGTGGATCACGCCTTGGCGATGCGCGTAGTCGAGCGCGCTCGCCACTTCGCGCGTGATCCGGATCGCCTGGTCGATCGGAAGCTGCCGCTCCCGGGTAAGCCGGTCACGAAGCGACTCGCCGGCCACGAACGGCATCACGTAGAAGACGGTCCCGTCGACCCGACCCGAGTCGAACAGCGGGAGAATGTGTGGATGCTGAAGGTTGGCGGTCGTGCGGATTTCAGCGAGGAACCGTTCTGCGCCGATCACTGCGGCGAGCTCGGGTCGAAGCACCTTGAGCGCCACCTGCCGATCGTGGCGAAGATCTTGGGCGAGGTAGACCGTCGCCATCCCACCTCGGCCGAGCTCGCGGTCGGGGCGATAACGATCTGCGAGTGCCGCGGCGAGCTGGGCAAGCCCGTCGGACATATGCTCCTGGGTGCGTTGACCTAGTGGGTCCCTGCGATCGTACCGTCCAAATCTATCGGCTCGAGACGGTGCCGTCAGTGGGCACCGGCCGAGCCATGAGCTACCGGCAAAGCACCTCCCATGGCAGGACCCGAGCCGCCACCGTTATTGTTGCGTCGTGCCCTACGATCCCGTCCAAGTCGCCGACGACACCTGCCAGAAGCTCGCCGGGTACGGCATCGCCTACCAGCGCGTCGACCACGCCGCCGTCTTTACCTGCGACGAAGCGGACAAGGCCGTCCCGCCTGACTTCGGCGGCGTCCACACCAAGAACCTCTTTCTCCGCGACGGGAAGGGCCGGCGGCACTGGCTGCTCGTCACCCTCTGCGAGAAATCGGTCGACTTGAAGGGCCTGGCGCCGTCGATCGGCGCCGACCACTTGAGCCTGGGCTCCCCCGACCGGCTCGCCCGGTTTCTTTCGCTGACACCCGGGTCGGTCACGGTGATGGGTCTCCTGAACGACCCGACCCACCAGGTCCAGCTGCTCGTGGATCGGGTGGTCTGGGAAGCAAACGCGTGGCGGTGTCACCCACTGGTGAACACCGCCACGCTGGTCATCACGAAGGACGACATCGTTCGCTTCTTGTCGATCACGGGCCATGACCCGCAGATCGTGACCGTCCCCGCTCGCCAACTACCGGCCTGATCACGGAGTGACAGCGGCAGGAAGCCCGCTGCCACTGCCACTGACACTCTTACTTCGAGTGGTACCTCCACCCAGCGATGTCCGCGCCCTTCGCTTCCGCCACAATCGGCTGGGTCGCGCCGGGCTGCAGCACCGGAATCGCCACCTCTTTGGTGTCGACCACCTGGCCGCCGCTCGTCACGAACTCGATCACCAGCGTGAACGGCGCCGGCTTGATCGCCTTGCCCTGGGCATCGGTCGGGCTGCGCCCCGTCGCCTGACCCTGCAGCTTCGCCTTGTCCTTTCCGATCGAAAACGCGCCCATCTCGATGGTCACCGGCAGGCCGACCAGCTTCTCGGCGGCCTTGAGCACTTCGGCGTCGTGCTTGAGACCCTTGTGCCCCTGTCCCAGAAGCCGATAGACGTCTTCGTTCATCGGCTCGATCTCCACCAGCTTGCTCGCGGCGTCGATCAGTTTCTGATGGTCGTTCATCGCGAGATACGCGTTCGCGAGGTTGTAGACCGCGTCTCGGCTATACGGATTCCGCGCGGCCGCCTTCGCGAAGGCCGTGGCGGCCTCGGGGTATTTCTGAGCGTTGAACGCGGCCACGCCGATCGCCATCAGGTCGGTGAGATCGAGCGAGTCGAGATTCTGCTTCGACATGTCGCTGACGATCGCGTTCGACAGCGCCTCGGCGCTGTCGGCCATGCCGGCGCCGCGAAACGCCTCGATCAGCATCTTCCGCGCATCGAGATTCTTCGGCTCCCAGGCGACGTACTTGTGAAGCATGGGAATCGCGTCTTTGTGGCGGCCGAGCCGGGTGTACATGACGATCAGATTCATCGCGTTCGCGTTCCGATCGTTGATGCTCGCCGTATCGGTCGTCGCGCTCTTCTCCGCGATCTCGTAGGCTTCCTTGAAGTACTTGGCGGCGCTGTCGTCCTTGTTCTGGTTGGCGAACAGCACGCCGAGGTTCGACGCGACGTGGGGGAGACCGTGGAAGAAGCGGTTGGCGTCGCGGAACAGCACGATGGCGCCGTCGTTGTCGCCCTTTTTCTGGAGCTCGAGGCCGGCATTGGCCAGCTGGGCCCAATTGTTCTGGCGGTACTGGTTGATGTCCAGCTCGCACTGGGGCTGGAGCGCCAGCGCCTTGGCGAACGCCGAGTCGATTCCGCCCACGTCACCCTGCATCAGGTACACCCGCGCGAGGTAGTACCAGGCCGCGGCGTTGCCCTGCTGGGCTTCGCTCGTGATCCCGGCGACGATCAGGTCGTTGGCCTGTTTCAGCATCGTCGCCTTGTCCGCCTTCGCGTCGAACGCCTTGCGGAACGTCTCGACCCCCTTCTCGAGGCTCTTGCCCTGCGGCTTGAGCGGGCAGAGGGGGACCGAAAACTTCGGCGGCTGCAGCTCGGCGAGCTTGGGCTGCAGAATCGGCCCCTGCGCGTACGCGCTTCCCGCGACCGCGGTCGCCAGCACGCCGGCCCACATGCGCTTCATCGTCATGACTCCTTGTTGTGTGCGGGTTGTTCTCCACCCTGACTTTTGCGCACCTGGCGGAGGGCCTCGTCGAGGTACTTCCGTGACAGCTCGTGCGCCGGCAGCCCGGTCCGCCGGGCTGCCGCGATGACGTCGTCGAATTCCGGTTTGACCCGAACGCCGTCGGGTCCGTGCAACGTCTTCACCCTAACCCGCGAACCGTCGTCGCTCTCCAATTCCCAGAGCTCCCGGTCGAGGGTCGTCCGATCCGATCGCCACCGGCGGACTCCACCGGTGCTGCTGTGGCGAAAGAACGCGTCGGTGACGGCCGGCACGGCGGCCGTCGGGGCCAGCGCTTCGACCCGAAAGCCGGTGCGCCCCTTCTTGCCCTGCGTCGACCAGCTCTGCACGTCCACCGCGCCGGCCGCGAAGAGCGCGTCCTTGAGCGGATCGAGATACTCCGGGTTCAGGTCGTCGAGGTCGGCCGCGAGCGTCACGATCTCGTCGCCGCCGGACGCGACCGGCTCGGCCACGATGAGCCGGAGTGCGTTGGGATAGGTACCGGGATCCCGCGATCCCGCGCCCCATCCGCTCCGCACCGCCCGCCATCCGCCGTTCGGCGCCGAGCGCGTCAGCACCCGGAGCAGCACGGCGCCGGTCGGGGTGGTGGCTTCGCCGGTCACCGGCCCGTTCGGCCCCACCTCGAGTCCTTCCGCCAGGAGTGCCGTGGCCGGCGTCGGCACCGGCAGCACGCCATGGCTGGTGCGGGCCCACCCGCTGCCTAACGGGACCGGACGGCAGCGCACGTCGGTGAGCCCCAGCTGCTCGAACCCTTCGATCGCGCCGACGATGTCGACCAGGGCGTCGAGCGCACCGACCTCGTGGAGCACGACGTCGTCCGGCGGCACACCGTGGACCGTGCCCTCCGCCGCCGCGAGGAGGCGAAACGCCGCCGTCGCGCGTTGGCGAACGGACGGGCTGAGATCGGCGCGAGCGATCATCTCCACCAGCTCACCGACGTGCCGATGCGGATGGCCGTCGTGATCCCTCTGGTGTCGCTCGGTCTCGTGATGATGGTGGTGCGGATGATCGGCAGATCCCTCACGGTGGTGATGCCCCGGTTCCGTTAGGATGACGTCTGCCGGCTCCTCGATTGCACCACTCAACCGCACCGTCACTTTGGTCGCGCGGATCCCCCCGCGCATCACATCGGCACAGTCGATCGTCACGTCGCCGAGCTTGAGCCGTTCCGGCAATCGGGCCAGCCATTCGCGCGGGAGCCCCACATCGACGAGCGCGCCAAGCAGCATGTCACCGCTGACTCCCGCCACTGGATCGATGATCGCGAACCGCTGTCCTGACATAGACTTAGAAATATGAACCCAGGATTTGTGGGATGCAAGAATGGGACGTGGGACCGGGGACGGGGGACGGGGAAGCCAGGCCGTCCTCACTCCCCTTCCCCCGTCCCCCGTCCCGCGTCCCTAGTCCCGGTATAACCACCCAGCCCCCGTATTGAACACGACGATTTCATCGTCCGGCCGGACCGTTCCCTCCCGCACGAGGGCGGCGGCCGCGACCAGCGCGGCGCCCCCTTCCGGCGAGAAGTCGATGCCCTCGAGCTTCGTGCCCCGCTCGGCCGCGCGGGTTAGGTCCGCGTCGGTCACGGCGACGGCGCCGCCCTGGCTCTCTCGGAGCGCCCGGAGCATGAGCTGGTCGCCCAGCGGTCCCGGCACCCGGAGCCCGGCCGCCACCGTCCAGGGTTCGGGCCACGGCTCGGCCACCACTGCTCCGGCGGCGAACGCTTTCACCACCGGAGCGCATCCGGTCGACTGCACGGTGAACATCCGCGGAAGCTTCGGCCCGACCCAGCCGGCGTCGATCAGCTCGCGGAAGACCTTCCACATCCCGATCAGGCCGGTGCCGCCCCCGGTGGGATAGAGAATCACGTCGGGGAGCCGCCAGCCGAGATCGGCGGCGAGCTCGAGGCCCATCGTTTTCTTCCCCTCGATGCGATACGGCTCGCGGAGCGTCGAAAGATCCATCGCGCCCGATTCGGCGGCGTACGCCCGGCTCGCCTTGCCGCAGTCGCCGATGTGGCCGTCTAGCAGATGGAGGTCGGCGCCATAGGCCGAGATCTGGGCAAGGATCGGCTTGGGCGTGGTCCGGGGAGCGTACACCCGGACACTCGCGCCCGTCGCGGCGCCGTAGGCCGATGCCGCGACCCCGGCGTTCCCCGCGGTCGGGAGGGTGAAGGCCCGCACGCCCGAGAGCGTGGCGCGGGTTATCGCCGCCGCGAGCCCCCGGGCCTTGAACGAGCCGGTCGGGTTCACCCCCTCATCCTTGATCCAGAGGTTCGCCAGGCCGAGCTCGGCGCCGAGCCGGGGCGTGCGGAGCAGCGGGGTGTCGCCCTCGCCTAACGTCGCCGGCGCCTCGTTCGGCGCGAGCGGCAGGAACGAGCGATAGCGCCACATGCCCAGGCGTCCCGGCGCGGTCCGCTCGTGCTCGGGATGAGTCCGGGTCCGATAGCGGACCAGCCACGGCCGGTTGCAGCGCTCGCACACGGTTCGGATCTCGGCCGCGGATTCCTCCCGGCCGCACTGCGAGCACTCGAGATACCAGTCGATCATGGTCGCTCTTTCAGGTGGTGCAGCACTCGCTCGGCCAGGTGGGCGGAAAATCCCGGCACGCTCGCGATTTCGGCGACGGACGCCGACTTGACGCCGCCCAGACTGCCGAATCGCTCGATCAGACGGCGCCGGCGGTTCGGCCCGATGCCAGGAATCTCGAGCAGCATCGAGGTGATCGTCCGATCGCTTCGCCGCCGCCGGCTGTACGCCACGCCGAACCGATGCGCCTCGTCCCGGGCCCGCTGCAGCAGCCGGAGGGCCGGACTTCGCCGCGACAGCCGGAGCGGCTCCGCCCGATCGGGGAAATACACTTCTTCCTCCTTCTTGGCCAGGCTCACGAACGGAATCTTGTCGATCCCGATCGCGCGAGCCGCGTCGAGCGCGGCCGACAGCTGGCCCTTGCCGCCGTCGATGACGACGAGATCGGGCATCGCCAGCCCTTCGTCCAGGCGCCGGCGGAAATACCGGGTGATCACCTCGTGGATCGCCGCGAAGTCGTCCTGCTGCGCCACGCCCTTGATCTTGAACTTGCGATACTCCGCTTTCTTCGGCCGGCCCGCCTCGAAGAACACCAGCGATCCGACCGTGTCCCGCCCCTGATTGGTCGAGATGTCGACGCAGATCATCGTCCGGGGCACCACCGACAGCCCGAGCTCGCGGCCGAGCGCGTAGACCGGATCGTCCGAGCGCTCATCGGTCTCGAACGTCTCGATCCGGAGGCTCTCGAGCAGGTGTCGCGCGTTCTGGTCGGCGAGGGCGAGCCACCGCTGGCCCGTGCCGCGGGCCGGCGACGCGAAGTCGGATTGCTCGAGCACCTGTTTCACCGCCTCGAAATCGGCGGGCGGGAACGGGACCAGCACCCGGCGGACCCGGTTCTCCTCCAGCCGGTAATACCGGAGCAGCCAGTGCTCGAGAATGCTCTCGTCGTCTTCGCCCTCGAGATTCTCCAGCATCCGGTGATCGCGGGCGATGAGCCGGCCGTCGCGAACCCGAAGGAGGACGGCGACCGCGTCGTCGCCGTCCCGCGCGTAGCCGACCACGTCGGCATCCCCGCCCCCGACGAGCTCGACGCTCGAGGGAGAGTCGAGCTGGTCGAGCCAGCGGAGGGCGTCGCGCAGCTGACCCGCCCGCTCGAAATCCATTCGGACGCTCGCCGCCTGCATCAGCTCGCGGACCCGACCGCGGACGTCGACCGTGCGACCCTCGAGAAACCGGACCACCTCGTCGATCATCGCCCGATAGCCGGCCTGGTCTTGCCAGCCGACGCACGGCGCGAGACACCGCCCGATGTGGTAGTCGAGGCAGGGGCGCTCGCGTCGCTCGTTAGGCAGGTCGTCGTCGCAGCTCCGCACGGTGAAGATCCGCCGGATCAGCGCGAGCGTGCGCCGCATGTCCGCGACGTCCGTATAGGGCCCGAAATACCGAGCCCCGGGAAGGTCGAGCCGGCGGGTGACCAGGATCCGCGGAAACGGCTCCTTGAGCGTCACCGCGATCGACGGGTAGCTCTTGTCGTCCTTGAGCCGGACGTTGAAGCGCGGCTGGTGCTCCTTGATCAGGTTGTTCTCGAGCAGGAGCGACTGCGCCTCGTTCGCGACCACGATGGTCTCGAGATCGCCGATCGAGCGAACCAGGGCCTCGGTCAGCGGATTGTCCGCCCGATCGGGCAGGAAGTAGCTCCGTACCCGGTCCTTCCAGAGGTAGACCCCGGGGCCGTCCGGCAGGGTCTCGAGCTTCCGGGCCAGTGCGGAGCTCAAGGGCTCCGTCATCGCCCGAGCCCCACCCGGCGCAGCAATCGATCGGATTCGGGAACGTTGAGAATGCGCGTGACCACGAGATACACCACTCCGAAGGAAGCGAGCGCGGCGATAGCCACCGGCATCCGGGGCCAACCGCTGCCGATCCGGATCACGCCGAGCCCCACGAGCACGGCGGCGACACCGGCCGCCGCCAACCGGGCGAGAGGCGCCCCCTCACCGACCCCGGCACCGAGCCGGCGCCGGAGCTCCCGCCGGAGCAAAAAATACTCGAGTGTTCCCGCCACTGCCGTCGCGAGCGACAGCCCCACCGTACCCCACCGCGGATCGAACCCGAAGAGCTTCGGCGCGAGGAGCGCGGCGAGGAGACCGAACGCGAGCGCCGTCGTCACTCGAATCAGGGCGAACCGGAGCGGCGTCTTCGTGTCACCCAACGCGTAATAGGTCGAGTTGAGCAAGCGAGCCCACGCCTGCGGCAAGAGACCGGCGGTGGAGCCGGCCAGCGTCGCCCAGACCCAGGTCGTGTCGCGATCGGTAAAGGCGCCGGACTGGAACACGAGACGGGTCACCTGGTCGCCCAGCGCGAGAAACGCCAGCGCGGTCGGAACGATGAAGAACGCGACCTGGCCGGTGCCCGCCCGCAGCCGATCGAGCAGACCCTCGTCTCGCGCCGCCCGTTCCGAGAGCTCGGGCAGCTCGGCCGCCGCGATCGACATGCCGAACAGGCTGATCGGGAGGGTGTAGAGGAGCTGCGCGTTCGTGACGGTGGCCACCGCGCCGATCGGCAGCAAGCTGCCGATCATCGCGTCGAAGAAGCCGCTGATCTGCACGACGCCGCGACTCACGAACGCGGGCCCGAAATTCCGCACCACCGTCGCGAGCCCGGGCGTCGTCCGGTCGAGCGACAGGCGCACCCCGCCGGTCAACCGCAGCACGGTCGGCAGCTGAATCGCGAACTGGAGCACGCTGCCGGCCACCGCCCCCCAAGTCATCCAGACGACGAGCTGCTCGGTCGTGGCCGATCGAGCCGGCACGATCGCGGCGGCGATGATCGCGAGATTCCAGATGACCGGCGCGGCGTATGACAGGAAGAAGCGGCGATGCGCGTTGAGGACGCCGAGGCACCAGGCGGACAGCACGAGGAACCCGACGCCGGGGAACAGAATCCGAACCAGCTCGACGGCGAGGACTCGACGCTCGCCGTGAAAGCCGGGCACGATGAGATCGACGAGCCAGGGCGCGCCGGTGACCCCGAGTGCCACGATGACGGCGACGACGGTCCCGAGGAGGCCCGCGACGGCCCCGGCGAGCCGCTTGGCGTCGTCGGGCCGGCCTTTCGCGACGAGCTTGGTGTACTCCGGGATGAACGAGGCCGACAGCACGCCCTCGCCGAACAGATTCTGGAGGAAGTTCGGGATCCGAAACGCGGCGTAAAACGCGTCGGCCGCGAAGGTCTGCCCGAGATAATGCGAGATGACCCGCTGGCGGATCAGACCGAAAACGCGGCTGAAAAAGATTCCGGCGGCGACGAGCGCGGCGGAACCGCGGCGCACCGGGTTCAGCGGTCCGTACGCGGCGGGAGCGCCGGCCGACGGGCTTGGTCCTCCAGCAGCTTCTGGAGGAACTGGTTCTCTTCACGGAGGCCGTCGACCGCCCGGGAGAGGTCGTCGACCTCGCTCTCGAGCGCCTCGACTTTCCGGGCGAGATCGGCCATCTGGGGCGGGACGGCGAACGGCCCCTCGACCCGGCGCGCGAACGCGCGTCCGATCGGCGAATCGACGAACACCGCGACGATCGGAATGAGGAGCGCCACCAGCACCAGGACGCCGAGAATGGCCATCGTGCCGGGAGTCTAGGCGAGGTTCGGAGTCGCTTCAAGGGCGGCTTCGAACCACGCCGCCACGTGCTGAGCGAGCTCCCCGACGAGGTCCGGTCCGTATCGGCCGACGAAGCTCGGGATCCCGAGCACCCGCTCCTGCGGCCGGCCGAGCGGCCGGATCGCGCTCCGGGCCCGTTCGAGCTGCGCGAGGAGCTCCGATTGCCGCCGCTTCTGCGCCTGGAGCAGCTTCTTCTCGAGGTCGGCGAGCGTCACGAGGACGCTGCCCTTCGCTCCGTGCGCCGGCTTCTCGAGCGTCGGATCGATCGTCTTGGCGACCTCGGCGATCCGCTCGAAGCCGCCTTCGACCTGCGCCTTGAGCGCGGCGAACGCCGGGTCGAAGTCAGCCGGGACGAGCGAGCGCAGGATCTCGGCCTCCACCCCGTCGTCCGAGTCGATCATCCGATCGATGCTCACCCCGAATTTCTCGAGCGTGCGGCTCACCCTCGGCTCGACCAGAACGCCCGACCAGCGGGCGAGCGGAAGCTGCCGGGAGACTCCGAGCGCCGGGTAGAGGCAATCGGCCAGATCGAGGTAACGGAGCTCGCCGGGGCCGGCGAGGTAGGCCACGGTCGGGAGGACGGCGCTTTCCACCACCGGCCGGAGGAGAACGTTAGGCGAGAGCCGCTCGGGCTCGGCGCTCGCGATCCGCTCGAGCTCGGCCCGGCTCACCGATTCGCCACTCCGGCGGGTCTTCCAGCCCGCTCCGTCGGGCACCAGGCGATCGCGGCCGGCGGCGCCCTCGAGGAACACGAGCCCGGCGCCGTCCCCGACCTTGACCCCGGCGCCCTGCCCCGCCCGATCGAGCTCCGCGGCGCGGGCGGCGAGCCGCTGGTCGAGCTCCAGCGTCCGCTCGAGCGCGGCCTGCATCACCGGAAACGCGAGCCGCTTGACGGCGGGATGGGCCGCGTCGAGACAGGCGATGCCGAGCGGCGCCAGGAGCTCGGCCAAGGCGCGTCCGCTCGCATGGCCGAGGCTCGCGCCCGAGAGATAGTGCCGGCGAAGCCAGCCGACGGTCTCGTCTCGGGCCGAGCCCGGCGCTCCAGTAACCCCGCGATCGCCGGCGGTACCGGCTCCCGGTAGAGCGGGGTGAGCGGCGCGTCGGCCGGCCGCGGCTCGAGCTCGGCTGCCACGACCGCGCCATCGGCCCCGAGCCACCAGGTCGCGGCGCCCTCGGCATAGTCGTGGTCGTCGCCGGCCACCCAGAAAACCGGGACGACCGGGCGACCCGACCGCGCTTCCAGCGCCAATGCCACGCCTCGGGCCGAAAGCGCCTTGTGGATCGAGTAGAGCGGCCCGGTGAAGAGCCCCGGCTGCTGGCCGGACGTCACCACCAGAGCCCCCGGCGAGCGGAGCTTGGCGAGCGCCACCTCGGCCCCGGGAAAGAGCGCCGCCTCGAGCTCGGGTCGCCACCGATCGTCCCGGAGGGGTGGCGTGGCCTGCGCCCCGGATACCAGCGGCGTATCGAGGAACCCGATCATCGGCCCCCCACCTCGGCGAAGAGCACGACCCGGGGCCGATCGTCGGCCGGCGGCTCGCCGTCGTAAGTCCCGAACTGCGCCCGGACGCGCCCGCGGGCCGATTCCACCATCCGGACGAGCTCCGCCCGCTCGTAGAGCCTAACCCGCTCGCGAAATCGGCGTCCGCCCGGAACCGTGATGGTCTTCACCACGAACCGGTCGCCCTCTTCGAGCCGGCGCTCGACCGCGACCGAGGTGCCGTCGAGCGACAACGTATCGGTCGGCACCAGCGTCCGCCGAACCCACGTCGCGTTGAGGAAATCGAGCACGAACCAGCCGCCCGGCCGCACGGTGGCGACCATCTCGTCGAGCGCCCGTTGGTGATCGTGATCGGCCTCGAAGTAGCCGAAGCTGGTGAACAGGTTGACCGTGAGGTCGGCCGAGCCAGGGCGAAACGGCAGCGAGCGCATGTCGCCCTGCACGAGCGGCGCCCGACTCACCTCACGCGCCCGGGTGAGGAGAATCCGGGAGAGATCGAGCCCGATCACCGAATACCCGAGGGCTTCGAACGCCCGGGCATGCCGGCCGGCACCGCACGCGATGTCGAGCACCCGCCCCGGCCGGACACCTCCGATGGTACGCCCGATGAGCGCCACCAGCCGTTCGGCATCAGCTTCGTTCCGGTGCGGATACAGCCGCAAATACTCTTCACCGAACCACTCCTCGAACCACTCCGTCATGAACCGATCCGTCAGGAAGTGTTGTTCCTCGTACTGCCACTGCCACTCCTCTCTACTTGTGGTACGGCTCGCCGCGGAGAATGGTGCCGGCGCGGTACCACTGCTCCAGCACGACCACCCGAGCGAGCTCGTGAGGCAAAGTAAGGGGGCCGAGACTCCAACGGTGGTCGGCCCGGTCGAGCAGCTCCTTCGCGAGGCCATCCGACCCGCCGATGACGAGCGCGAGCGGCCGGGCGGCCAGGCGCCAGCGCTCGACCTGGCGGGCCAACGCCTCGCTGGTCCACTCGGTTCCCTTCCGATCGAGCGCGATGAGGAGCGCACTCGCCGGCAGCGCCGCGACGAGCCGGCGCCCTTCGTCCTTCAGCCGGTCGGGCACCGGCTTCGCCGCCGGAGCTTCCTTGAGCTCCCGTTCGACCAGCTCCTCGGAACGACGAAGGCGCGCGAGATACTCGTCGCACGCCTCCCGAAACGCAGGCCGGAGCCGCCCGACCGCAAGCAACGTGGTTCGCATGAAAAACCAGGGACGGGGGACGAGGGACAGGGGATCGATGGGCTGATCTAGCTAGACCTGCTCCGCTGCTCCTCCGTCCCCCGTCCCAAGTCCCAAGTCCCCAGTCACGCGTACATGCCGCGCAGCCGGTGCACCTTCGCCACCCGGTCGATCGCCACCATGTAAGCCGCGATCCGCATGCTGACGCCGTGGCGGGCCGCCATGCCGGCCACCTCGTTGAACGACTCGACCATGATCTTCTCGAGGCGGTTGTTCACCGTCTCCTCGTCCCAGAAGTACCCGCCCCGATTCTGAACCCACTCGAAGTAGCTGACGGTGACGCCGCCCGCGTTCGCGAGGATGTCGGGGATGACGAGGATGCCCGCGTCCTGCAGCGTCTGGTCGGCGGTGGCGGAGGTGGGTCCGTTGGCGCCCTCGCAGATGATCTTCGCCTTGATCTTGCCGGCGTTGTCGTCGGTGATCACGTTCTCGAGGGCGGCCGGCACCAGCACCTCGCACTCGAGCTCGAGGAGCTCCTCGTTGCTGATCCGCTCGGCCTTGGTGTACGTCTTGAGGAACCGCTGCTGTCGCACGTGCTCCAGCACGTCGCCGATGTCGAGCCCCTTCTCATTGTAGATCCCACCGTCCTTGTCGCTCACCGCGATGATCTTGAGACCGAGCCCGGCCATCTGCTTGGCGCTGATCGAGCCGACGTTCCCGAAGCCCTGGACCGCCACCCGGGTCCGCGAGTCGATCGGCAGATTGAGCCCCTTCAGGGCTTCGCGGGTCACGATCATGCAGCCCCGGCCGGTCGCCTCGCGCCGGCCCAACGATCCGCCCATCTCGACCGGCTTGCCGGTCACCACCGCCGTCACGGTGTGGCGCTTGTGCATGGAGTAGGTGTCCATGATCCACGCCATCATCCGCTCGTTCGTGTTCACGTCCGGCGCGGGCACGTCGGAGTCGGGGCCGAGCAGGTCGATGATGCCCGAGGTGTAGCGACGGGTGAGGCGCTCGAGCTCCGGCATCGACATCGTCGAGGGGTCGCACAGAACGCCGCCCTTGGCGCCGCCGAACGGGAGGTTGACCACCGCGCACTTCCAGGTCATCCAGGCCGCGAGCGCTTTCACCTCGTCGAGGGTCACCCCGAGGTCGAAGCGAATGCCGCCTTTCGCCGGACCCCGGGCCGTGTTGTACACGACGCGATAGCCGGTGAACACCTCGACCTGTCCGTTGTCGCGCAGAATGGGGCACGCGACGATGAGCTGTCTTTCGGGGTGGCGGAGAACTTGGTGAAGGCCCGGTTCGAGGTTCAGCTGTTGAGCCGCAATGTCGAACCGGGCCATCATCGACTCGAACGGGTTTTCCCCGCCCAAGTGGGTGTCTCGTTCAGGCCGGATGAGGCCGTGCACAGCAGCCATGACCGATCTCCGAATGAAGGCTCAAGTCTAAAAGCATCAGTAACTTACAACGACTCTGGAGCAGTGACGAGAGCGTCGAGCAAGGTCGCGATCTCGTCCTCCCCCTCTTCCCACGTTACCGCCAGCACGGCGACGAGCGGCTCCGGGATGCTGGCTGGCCACCGATCACGGAGCTTGGTCGCGTCCTTCTCCGTCAGGATCACGTGGTCCGCCTTCCGCGCGGCCCGAGCGAGCCAGGCGACGTCCTCGTCCCGAAACTCGTGATGGTCGCGCCAGGTGGCCGGCTGCACCTGTGCACCGGTGGCCTTCGTTTGCGCAATGAAGGCCTCCGGATCGGCGATCGCGGTCGCGGCGACCACCCGCTTGTCTCGGAGAGTATCGGCCGACACCGGCCTCCCGCTTACCATGCCCACGTAACGCTCGACGCCCAGGTGGACCACGGCGACCGGTCCGGTGATGAGCCGGCCGAGCTCTCGAGCCACGTCGGCCGCGGTGGCGGCGTCGGCCCGCTTCCGGGTGACGATGATCGCGTCGGCTCGCCGGGCGCCCTCGACGCTTTCGCGCCAGGGGCCCGCCGGGAGGGTCCAGCGGACGGCCCGCGCGGCTTCCGCGCTCACCAGCAGCAGGTTGAGATCGCGCCAGGTATCGCGCCGCTGAAATCCATCGTCGAGAATGAGCACGTCCGCCCCGAGGTCGCGCGCCTTCTGCGCCCCGGCGACGCGATCGGGATCGGCCACCACCTTCGCCGTCGGGACCGCGTGCTCGTGGAGCATGACTTCGTCGCGCCCGTAGCCCCGGAGCAGGATCCCCGGCGTCTTGCCCTGAGCGGCGTAGCGGGCCGCGATCCAGCTCGCGATCGGGGTCTTGCCCGAGCCCCCGACCGTTAGGTTCCCCACGGCGACCGCGGGGAGCGGCAAGTCGTGGACCGGCAGCCAGCCTCGATCGTAGGCGAGGTTCCGAACGGCGGCTCCTACGCGCCAGAGGCCGGCCAGCGGCGCGAGGCCGACCCGGGCCAGGCGCGCGTCGAGCCGCCGGCTGGTCCACAGCCAGCGGATCAGGCGATGGCCATCGCCGCGGCGGGCGGCCATGCAATCCTCGCTTCGATCTGGTTGAGTGCGTCGGCCGCGGCGGCCATGGCCGACTGGAGGCCCGCTTCACCCGGCGGGACGGCCAACGGCTCGCCATAGCCGACCCGGACCCGCGCGAACGGCTTGGGAATCATGAACTGATCCCACGAGCTGAGCCTCCACGCGACCTCGGCCACGGCGTGAATCGGGAGCACCCTAACGTTACCCCGCTGCGCCGCGCGGAACACGCCCGGCTTCATCACCCGCCGTGGCCCCTGGGGGCCATCCGGGGTGAACGCGACCGGAGTCCCCTCCTCGACCGCGCGGACCGCCTGGAGGAGTGCCCGGGCGCCGCCTCGGGTGCTCGAGCCGAAGAGGAGTCCATATCCGATGCGCCGGGCATACTCCGCGAGATACCGCCCGTCCTGCGCTTCGCTCACCACGATCGCGATTCCCTGCTTCCGGTGGAGCCAGAGGAGCGGTAGCAAAGCTTCGTGCCAGAGGACGAAAAGGAAAGGGCGCCGCTCGGCGACGAGATCGCGCCAGTGCCGGTCGTCCCGCACGTCGAGCCGCCAGCTCCGGCAGAGCCCCGAAACGAGCGGCCCGAGGAAGCGAGCGGCTCGAGCCGGCTCGGGCCGCCACCTCATTCGAGCAGCTCGGCGGCGAGCTCGCCGACCCGGAGGGCCGCGCCGGGGCCGCCTAACGCGCGGCGCACGGTGGCGAGCCCGGCGCGTTGGGCCACGGTCTTGGGATCCGCCGGATCGAGGAGCGGTGCCACGGCCGCGGCCAGCCGAGGAGCGGTGACCTCGTCCTGGAGCAGCTCCTCCACCACGGGGTGCCCGGCGATCAGGTTGACGGGAGTCACCCACGGAACCCTGATCCAGCGACGCGCGAAGAACGCGGTGACCCGATGCACCCGATAGGCGACGACCATCGGGGTATCCAGCACCGTCGCCTCGAGCGTCGTCGTGCCCGACTTCGCGAGGACCGCGTCCGCGGCCGCGAGCACGTCGTGAGGATCGCCCCGCGAGATGGTGACTGCCCCGGGATCGGGGTAGTCGCCGCGCGCGATGCCGGCGACCACGGCGCGCTGGCAGCGACCCTCCGCGAGGAGCCGCGCCGCGGCCTCGCGGAACGGCACCCACAGCCGAGCGAGCTCCTGCCGGCGGCTTCCGGGAAGGATCCCTAACACGCGGATCCCGGGATCGAGCCCGAGCCGCGCTCGCGCCTCCGCCCGGGTCGGCCACCGGCCGTGGTCGACCAGCGGATGGCCGACGTAGCGCGCCTGGATCCCGAGGGTCGAGAAGAAGTCGGCTTCGAACGGAAAGATGACCGCCAGGCGATCGATCGCCGCCTTGAACCGCGGCGCCCGCTCGGGGCGCCAGGCCCAGAGCTGGGGCGCGATGTAATACAGCACTTTGACCCCGGCCCGCCGGGCGGACTCGGCGACCCGAAGATGGAACCCGGGATAGTCGATCAGGATCACGAGGTCGTACTCGCGGCGGGCGAACCGGCGGCGGAGCGCGCGAAGCAGCTGGTAGTGGGCCGGGATCTTGTGGACGATCTCGGCGAAGCCCATGACCGTGTATCGCTCCATCGGCCACAGAATCCGGGCGCCGGCGGCCGCCATCTTGGCGCCGCCGAACGCCTCGATCTCCGCGCCGGGGAAACGATCCTTCAACGCGCGGACGACGGCAGCGCCGTGCAGGTCTCCGGAGGGCTCGCCCGCGGAGACGAAAATCCGGGGTGTCACGCGCGCTGGACGACTTCGGCCACCTGGAGCGCGAGAGCGAGAGCGGCCCGACCTTCGACTCCGCTCACCACGGCCTCCGACTCGCCCCGAACCGACCGAACGAAGCTCTTGAGCTCGGCGCCCAACGCGTCGCCTTCGGGCGCCGCGAGCGGCACCGTCTCGACCACGTCCTCGAGCGAGGACCAGGGCCCGGCGGAGCGATCGGCTCGGAGCCGCATGAACACGCCGGTCCCTTGCGCGAGATCGAGCGAGACGTACCCGTTCGACTGGAAGAGCCGAAGCCGGCGGACTCGCTCCCGGGCGACCCGCGACGCGGTGATGTTCGCCACCGCCCCGTTGTCGAACTCGACCCGGGCGTTGGCGATGTCCAGATGGCTGGTGAGCACCGCGACCCCGCTCGCCCGGACCTCGCCGACGGCGGCACCGCGGGTCAGGTGGAGGATCAGGTCGAGATCGTGAATCATGAGATCGAGCACCACGGCGACGTCGGTGCCCCGGGGCTGGAACGGGGCGAGCCGCATGCTCTCGAAGTACCGGATGTCCTGAAGGTACGGGCGGGCCGCGCGGATCGCCCGATTGAATCGCTCGACGTGGCCGACCTGGAGGGGGACCCCGCAGCGCTCGGCCGTCGCGATCAACCGATCGGCTTCGGCCAGGGTCACGGCAAGCGGCTTCTCCATCAGCACCGCTTTCCGGCGGCCGAGGGCGTAGAGGCCCACCTCGGCGTGGACCGCCGTCGGGACCGCGACGGTCACCGCCTCGACCCGGTCGAGCAGATGATCGACGTCGCCGAAGAACTCGGTCCCGACGCTGTGGGCGACCTCGCGACCGCGATCCCGGTCGATGTCGTGCACGCCGACCAGCACCGCGTCGTTCGACGCCGCGAGGTGCCGCGCGTGGTGCCTGCCTAACGCTCCGACACCGATGACCCCGACGGGCAACCGGGCCATGTCAGGCCGGCACGCCGCGCTGCGACCGGAGGACGAACTCGAGGAATTGCTCGACCTCGGGGAGCGCCGGCAGCTCGGTCCGAGCCCGGTCGGCGGCCTGCGACAGGTTGAGATCCGAGTTGAAGAACAGACGGTAGAGCCGCTTCAGCGCCCGGACCGTTTCGTCGGCGAACCCGGCCCGCTGGAGCCCGATCGAGTTGAGTCCGTAGAGCTCGACCGGATTGCCGACCGCGCGCACGAACGGCGGGATGTCCTGGTTGACCCGGGAGCAGCCGCCCACGAACGCAAACGAGCCGATGGTGACGAACTGATGAATGGCCACGAGGCCGGACAGCGTGGCCCGGTCGTGCACCGTGACGTGACCCGCGAGCTGGGTGCCGTTCGCGATCGACACCTGGTCGCCGACGTGACAGTCGTGCGCCAAGTGCACGTACGTCATCAGGAAGCAGCGGGCACCCACCCGGGTGACGCCCGACGCCGCGGTCCCTCGGTTGATCGTGCTGTATTCCCGGATCACCGTGTCGGACCCCACTTCGACCCAGGTCTCCTCGTCGCGGTACTTGAGGTCCTGGGGGTCGCCGCCGAGGATCGACCCGACGCCGATCCTGACGTTGGTTCCGAGCCGCACGTTGCGCTCGAGGGTCACCCGAGCGGCGAGCCGGCAGCGATCGCCCACGGTCACGTTGGGCCCGATGATGACGAACGGACCGACCTCGATCCCGCTGCCTAACGACGCGGACGGGTCGATCACCGCGGTGGGATGGATTCCGGGCGTCACTTGTCGACCACCATGGCCATCATCTCGGCCTCGCAGACCACGTTGCCGTCGACGTACGCGACGCCCTTCATTCGGCAGGTTCGCCCCCGGAGCTGGACCATCTCGACCTCCGCCCGCAGCTGATCGCCCGGGATCACCGGCCGCCGGAACTTGATGTTGTCGAGCGTCATGAAGTAGACCACCTTCTCGCCCGGCGCGTCGAGCTCGTCCATCAGCAGCATGCCGCCGACCTGCGCCATCGACTCCACGATCAGCACCCCCGGCATGATCGGGTGGCCGGGGAAGTGGCCCTGAAAGAACGGCTCGTTGATGGTGACGTTCTTGATCCCGACGACGCGTTTCTTGGGCTCGATCTCGAGAATCCGATCAACCAGGAGGAACGGATACCGGTGCGGAATCACTTCGAGGATTCGACTGATGTCGAGCATCCGCCCTCCGGTTCGGCCGGCCGTTCGGACGATCACGCGGGCCAGCGCGACGTTGCCTTCGTGGCTCGGTCGGGTCGCCACCACGTGCGCCTTGATCCGCCCGCCGGTCAAGGTCAGGTCGCCCACGATGTCTCCCGCCTTGTGCCGAACGAACTCGTCCGGCCACCTGAGCGCGCCCGCCACGACGCCCTCGTCGGACAACACGACCGCGGAATCGAGCGAGCCTCCCTTCAACAGACCCCGCGCCCGCAGTCCCTCGACCTCGTGGGTGAAGCCGAACGTTCGGGCCGCCGCGAGATCGCGCCGGAACGACTCCCGTCCGATGTCGTAGGACCCGACTTGGCGGCCGATCAACGGATGGCTCCACTCGATCGTGGCCGTGATCCGGAGCGCCGAGGCCGGCGACACGATGTACGAGGCCTGCCCCACCGTGAGCGTAAACGGCGCGCCCACCGAATACGCGATCGGGTCGCCTGGCTGCTCCACCAGGCCCGCTCGATCGAGCAGCTCGAAGTACGGCGCGAACGAGCCGTCGAGGATCGGCGCCTCGGGTCCGTCGATCTCGATGGTGAGATCGTCGAGCTCGAGCGCGCCGACCGCCGCCATGAGGTGCTCCACCGTGTGCACCGTGTTGTCGCCCTTACCGATCGCGGTCCTTCGCTCGGTCGCCTCGACTTCCTCGACCCGAGCGGGAAACTCGGGACGATCCTTGAGGTCGGTCCGGCGAAAGCGGATCCCCCGGCCGGTCTCAGCGGGTAGACACTTGACCGTGGTCGTAACCCCGGTGTGGAGCCCGATGCCGCGAACTTCGACCGGGGCCTTGAGGGTACGTCTAGCCATGAGCGGACTGCTTGCCGACCAGCTCTTCCAGCGCATCGACGAGGGGGGCCAACCGGTAGAGCGCCGCCTGCGCGCGGAGAAACTCCCGGTGCGGCCGGGCGGGAAAGCCGCTCACGTCGGCCCGATCGGGCACGCTGCCGATCACCCCCGACATGGCGCCGACTCGGGCCCCGTCGCCCACCCGGAAATGCCCGCCGATGGCACTCTGCCCCGCGAGCACGACGTCGCTCCCGATCCGAGCGCTCCCCGCGACGACGGCGCCGCCCATCACGAGGCAGCGATCGCCGAGCCGCGCGTTGTGTCCGATGTGGACCTGGTTGTCGAGCTTGGTGCCGTCGCCGATCACGGTGTCGTCGATGCTGCCCCGGTCGATACAGGTGTTCGCGCCCACGTCCACGTCGTCGCCCACGACACAGCGGCCGACGTGGGGAATCGGGTGATGGCCGCGGCGGTCGGAAATGTAGCCGAACCCGGGACTGCCGATCACCGCACCCGCCTTGATTCGGGCCCGGCGCCCGATCCGGGTTCCCTGATAGCAGATAACCCGCGCGTCGAGAATCGAGTCCGCCCCGATTTCGACGCCGGGCTCGAGCACCACCTCGGGACCGATCTGGACGTTATCCCCGAGAGTGACGTCGTCTCCTAACACCGCGAACGGAGCCACGGACACGCCGGCGCCGAGTCGGAGCCCCCGGCCGACCACGGCCGTCGGATGAATCCCCGGGAGTACCTCCGTGGCGGGAAACAGCACCTCGAGCGCCGCCGCGAGCGCCCGATGCGGCTCGGCGACCCGGATTCGGCACCGGGGTCCCTGGTCCGCCGGAAGCGCGAGCCCCTCGGGTACGAGCACCGCCGCGGCGGCCGACCGGCAGAACTGATCGAGGTATTTCGGGGAGGTGAGAAACGACAACGCCTCACCGTGGGCCAGGTCGAGTGAGCCCACGGCTTCGATCGTCACTGCGCCGTCTCCTTCGAGGCGGCCGCCAACGAGCTCAGCCACGGCTGCGGCAGACAGCCGAACCGCAGCGGCAGGCACGGTTAGTTACTGGATGCGAGTCGTTGGGCCACCCGGAGCGTGATGTCCAGGGATTTGTCGTAGGCAATGATGTTCTGCGACACCTGTGATCCGATGTCGATGATCATCGCGAAGTTGCCCTCCGCCCGGATCCCGTCGATCACGGCTCGGAGCCGGTCCTGCATCGGCGCCATGAGCTCGCGCTCCTTGGCATTCACCCGTTCGCGGATCTGGTTGACCTTGGCCTGCGTCGAATCCTGTTGCGCCTGGAGCTGCTTTTCCTTGGCCGACCGGTTCGACGGGGTCATCATCGCCTGCGATTGTTGATACTGGGCCACCGCGGAGTCGAACGCGGCCTGCAGCTTTCGCATCTCGCCGTCGGCAACCTCCGCGTCTTTGGTCCAGAGGCTCTCCGCCTTGGCAAAGCCGGGCATGCCGCGGAGCAACGCCTGCGCGTTCACGAAGGCGATTCGGAAGTTCCCCGAAGGCGTGGGCGCCGCCTGGGCGGGCGTCGCGGCGGCGGGTTGCGGCTTGGGCGGCGGGGGCAGGGGCGTCTGAGCCGCCAGAGATGACGCGCCGGCCAAGAGGGCCATGGCCGGTGCCATCATGATCCAACGAACGAACGACCGCATCGTGGTCCTCCACCAGGTTCCGAACATCAGGTTGTGATCCGGTTAGAAGAAATTGCCCAATCGGAAGTGCAGCTGCCAGCCGGGCTTGGGCTTGCCTTGCGCATCGGTTCGATCGAGACCGTACCCCAGATCGAGCCCGATGGGGCCGAGCGGAGACAAGAGCGCGACCCCCGCGCCCAGGCTCCGGAAGAGTCGAGTCGGATTGTACTGCCGAGCCCGGGCGTACACGTTGCCCGCGTCCGAGAACAGGTTCACGTAAATCTGCTGCGAGATCCGGGCGCCGGCCTCCAGGGTGAACGCCGCGTAGGACTTGCCGAACGACGTCGGCTTGACGCTCGTTCCCGACGCGGTCGGATCGAACCCGGCCGGCGTGATCGAGAACTCGTCGTACCCGCGCAGCGGAATGCCGTACTGGACCCCGCCTAACGAGTAGAGCTCGTAGAAGAACGGGCCGACGTCGCCGAAGACGAAGCCCGATTTCGCGGTGAACCCGAGGGTGAATTGGACGCCGCCGCCGAACGCGTCACCGCCGGCCCGCCCGAGCGGAGCGTACCACTTGCCTTCGAGGTCGATCTTCTGGTAGTGGCCGCTGCCCCCGAGAGGACCGCCGTTGAACTCGGTGGTGGTCGTGATCGAGCTCCCCAGCACCGGGAAGGGCAGGCCGATCCGGGTGTCCCGCACGAGGCTCACCCCGACCGACGACCGGCTGCACCCGCCGCTGCACTGGAACTGGGTCGCGAGATCGACCGGGGTATCGGTGAACTGGTTCGTCTGGAACCCGTACGACGCGAAGAGCCGGGTGTATCGGGAGCCGAACAACGGAAAGCCGAATTGCAGGTTCGTGCCCCGCCGGAGAATCCGGCCGAGGTCACCGACCGTGTAGCGCTGGCGGCTGTTGAACAACGTGAGCGTTCCGGAGATGCGGCTGTCGCGGATCGCCGGATCGGAATAGCTCAGGTTGAAATCGTTGATGTTCCGGCCAAACTGCCACTGCACCCGGCCCTTTTTCCCCTTGCCGAACAGATTCGGCTCCTCGAGACCGAGGAAGCCGCCGATGCCGACGCCCTGCCCCACCGATGCACCGAAGTTCACGTTGCCGGTGTTCTTCTCTTTCACCCGGAAGATGACGTCGACGTCGACTTGATTCTCCGATGTCTGCACGTCCGGCGGCGGCATCGGCTGCTCGAAGAAGTTCAGGTTCGAGACGTTCTGATACGACCGGATGAGTTGATCGCGATTGAAGGTGGCGCCGGGAAGGAGCGTGATCTGCTCCCGGATCACCCGCTCGTGGGTGACGTCGTTCCCGAGGATGATGATCTTGTTGATCGACGCGGGCTGGCCTTCGAGGATCCGCCACCGCAAGTCGACGATCGGCTTGCCGTCGGCTCCGGTTCGGCGCACCTCTTCCGACTCCACCTGCGAGTAGATGTACCCGGTGTTCTGGTAGAGGTTCTTGACCTTGTCGGTTGCCGATTGCCAATCCGCCTTGCTGTACGGCACGGCGACCGGTTTGCCGGTGCCGGCCACGACCCCGGTGCCGAACGGGAAGTAGAGGCTCAGCTCCTCGGCCGAGAAGCGCCGGTTGCCGATGATCTCGAAGTTGCCGACCTGATATGGCTGCCCTTCGTCGAGCTTGATCCGGAGCACCGCCTTGCCCGGCGCGCTGTCGGTGACGAGCGTATCCGCGAGGATCCGGAGGTCCACGTAGCCTCGGTCCGCGTAGTACTGCGGGATCCGGTTGCGAATGTCGTCCTCGACCTTGTCCTCGCTGTACTCGCCCTTCCGAAACCACCAGAATCCTTCCGGTTTGGACGACATCGCGCCGACGATGTCCTTGTCGTTGAACTTCTTGTTCCCGTCGATCACGACCTGGCTGATCGCCACCCGGGAGCCCTCGTGCACCTCGAAGAGCACGTCGACCGCGTTGGCGGAGTCCTTTTTCGTCTCGAGGATCTTCACCGACGCGGCGTAGTATCCTCTTTTCTTGTAGAGTGAGTCGATGCCGGAGGCGGCCCGCGCGATGGCGACCCGATCGATCGGGCGGCCTTCGAGGACCGTGACCTTCTTCCGAACCTGCGCCTCCTCGAGCTTCTCGACGCCGCGAATGCTCCACCGCTGAAGGACCGGCCGCTCTTTCACGACGATCGCGAGCACGAGCGGATCCTCGGTCCGCTGCTCGATCTTCACGTCGTCGAACTGACCGGTTTGATACAGCGCGGCGATCGCCCGCTGAATGCTGCGGTAGTTGATCGGCTGGAACAGCTGAATGCCGGCGTAGGTGATGATCTCGTCGGTCTTGAGGCGGGTATTACCCTCGACCGAGATGCTGTCGACCACGGGCTGCTGCTGCGCGGCCGGAGGGTTCTGGGCGGACGCCCGAGAGGGAGTCGCCAGGACGAGCATCCCGGCGATCCCTCCGCCCCACTTCAAGAGGGTCCATGCAACCCGCTGCAGCAATGGCCTCATACCGATCCAGCGGCCGGCGCCTTCGGCGCCGGTCTCCCGTCGTCCCCTCACCTCACGCGTGCGAGCCGGACAGGGCTCGGAAAACGAGCTTGTCGCCCTCGGGGGCGAGATCGATCTCGAGCTCCTCGGCCCGAGTGACGTCGCCGGCGAGCATCCGCTCGCTCAACGGATCCTCGATGTATTTCTGGATCGCCCGCTTGAGCGGACGCGCCCCGTAGTTCTGATCGTACCCTTTGGAGACCAGGAAATCGGTGGCGGCCTGGGTGAGCTTGACCTCGCTCGCCACCCGCTTCCGAAGATCGTTCAGCAGGATCTCGACGATCCGCTCGATGTGCTCCTTGTCGAGCGGATGGAACACGATCACGTCGTCGAGCCGGTTCAGGAATTCGGGATTGAACACCTTCGAGATCTCGTCCTTGACCGTCTCGGCGATCTTCGAGAACGACTTGCTCCGCTCGCCCTGATGGAACCCGAGCGCCTTCGACGACGTGATGTCGCGAGCGCCCACGTTCGACGTCATGATGACGACGGTGTTCTTGAAGTCGATCATCCGGCCGTAGTTATCGGTGAGGTGACCCTCGTCGAGCACTTGCAGCAGGATGTTGAACACGTCCGGATGGGCTTTCTCGATCTCGTCGAGCAGCACCACCGAGTACGGCTTCCGCCGCACGGCCTTCGTGAGCGTGCCCGAGTCTTCGTAGCCGACGTAGCCCGGAGGCGCGCCGATCAGACGGGAGACCGAGAACTTCTCCATGTACTCGGACATGTCGACCCGGATCAACGCGCCCGGATCGGCGAACAGGAACTTGGCCAGCGCGCGGGCCAGCTCGGTCTTCCCGACCCCGGTCGGACCGGAGAAGATGAACGAGCCGATCGGCCGCCGCGGATCCTTGAGTCCCGCCCGGGAGCGGCGAATCGCCCGCGACACCGCCGCGATCGCCTCGTCCTGGCCGACCACCGACTTGTGGATCTCCTCTTCCATCCGGAGAAGCCGGGTCGTTTCGGCTTCCTGTAACCTGGTGAGGGGAATGCCGGTCCACCGGCTCACGATGAACGCAACCGCTTCTTCGTCGATGACCGGCCGCTTGCTCTGCCGATCCCGTTCCCACTCCTCCT
>JADMIO011121704.1_pt1 | contig 25121 bp, 24 predicted proteins | sample 8958161 | NCBI WGS metagenome assembly JADMIO01 (sample SAMN16585339, study PRJNA669376) | soil metagenome | isolation source: Crop rotation soil | place: USA: Cullars Rotation, Alabama | collected 2011
CGCGACAACTTGTCCACGTGGAATTCTAAGCTTAGGATCCCAATGTGCTGGAAAGGCGCCGCCTCGCCATCGCCTATGAATGGCAGGAGGCGAGCATCCGGGCCGCCATCACCCTGAAGCTCACCACCTTTGAAGAGACCGGCGGCATCGTCGCGGCGCTGACAACCTCCTTGCCGGAGGCGCCGCATTCGGGTCGCAACTGGGACTATCGCTATTGCTGGCTGCGCGACGCCTATTTTGTGGTCAAGGCGCTCAATGCCATCGGCGCCTCGCGCTCGATGGAGCAGTATATTTCCTATATCCTGTCGATCGCCGGAAATGTCGATACCCTGGCGCCCTGTTACGGCATCGTGCCTTCGGACGATCTGACCGAATGGATCGCTCCCGATCTCAAGGGCTTTGAAGGGCATGGGCCGGTGCGTATCGGCAATGCTGCCGTCAACCAGGTGCAGCACGACGCCTATGGCAGTGTCATCCTGGCTGCGACGCCGATGTTCTTCGACCGGCGCCTGCCTTTTCCGGGCGATGAAAGCCTGTTCCGCCTTTTGGAGAAGCTGGCGCAGCAATGCGCCAATCTGGCGCTGGAGCCGGATGCCGGCATCTGGGAATTTCGCGGCAAGAAGCGCGTGCACACCCATTCCGGCGCCATGTGCTGGGCCGGCATCAGCCGCACCGCCGCGATCGCCGCGCGGCTGGGGCTTACCGGCCGTGCCCGCTATTGGCAGGCGCTGGCCGATTCCATCGGCGAGACCTTGCTGAAACGGGTTTGGAACGAAAAGCGCCAGGCCTTTGCCGCCGCGGAAGGTATCGATGACATGGATGCCAGCGTGTTGCTGCTGCCCGAGCTGGGGCTGATCGAGGCCCAGGATCCTCGTTTCGCTTCCACCGTCGATGCCATCGAACGCGATCTGGTGCGTGGCCGCCATGTGATGCGCTATGCGGCGGAGGATGATTTCGGCCTGCCGGAAACCGAATTCCTGGTCTGCCGCTTCTGGCTGATCGATGCGCTGGCGGCGCTGGGCCGCCGCGAAGAGGCGCGCGAGCGCTATCAGGATGCGCTCTTGCTGCGCAACAATTACGGATTGCTGGCAGAGGATATCCATCCGCAAACCGGCGCGCTGTGGGGCAATTTCCCCCAGACCTATTCCATGGCCGGTGTCATTCTGAGCGCCATGCGCCTCAGTCAAAGCTGGGAGGACCGGTATTGGCGCGCCTCTTCCTGATTTCCAACCGTGTCGCGGTGCCGGGCACCAGCGGCCATCCCGGCGGGCTCGAGGTGGCGCTGAAAGCCACCTTGCGCAAGCATACTTGCGTCTGGCTGGGATGGAGCGGCGAGGTCCATGACAAGCCGCGCACCCGCACCATCGTGCGCGGCGACAACAGCTATATCCTGGCAGACCTCACGCCGGAGGATTTCGACGAATATTACAACGGTTTTGCCAACCGGGTGCTGTGGCCGATCTTCCACTATCGCCTGGACCTGGCCGAGTTTTCCCGGCGCGATCTGTCGGGATATCTGCGGGTCAATGAGCGGTTCGCCGACGAGCTGGCGCGCCAGCTGGAGCCCGACGATGTCGTCTGGGTGCATGATTATCACCTGATCCCGCTGGCCAAGGCGCTGAGGGCGCGGGGGTTGAACAACCGGATCGGGTTTTTCCTGCACATCCCGCTGCCGCCGCCTGAAATCCTCACCGCCATGCCCAATCATGAGCGGCTGATACCGTCTCTGGGCGATTACGATCTGGTCGGTTTCCAGACCCATGGCGACGCCGCAAATTTTGCCCGCTATCTGGCCAAGGAGCTGGGCACGCCATCGCACATTTCTCTCCGGCTGGGTACCGGCGACCGCGCCATGCGCATCGGCACCTTTCCGGTGGGCATCGAGACCCGCGAATTCACGCGGCTGGCCCGGCGCGCGGTCAAGACGGATTTTGTCCGCCGTGTCATCGCTTCGGTCCCGGGCCTCTTGATGATCGGCGTTGACCGGCTGGATTATTCCAAAGGCATTCCGCTCAGGCTGGAAGCCTATGAGCGGTTCCTGGCGACCAACCCGCAATGGCATGGCAAGGTCACCTATCTGCAGATCACCCCCAAAAGCCGCAGCACCATCAAGGAATATTCCGAGATCGAAGTGGCGGTGAACAGTGCGGCCGGTCGCATCAACGGCACCTATAGCGAGGCAAACTGGGCCCCGGTCCGCTATGTCAATCGCCCCTACAGCCGCACGGCTCTGTCCGGCATGTATTCCGCCGCCCGCGTGGGCCTGGTGACGCCGATGCGCGACGGCATGAACCTGGTGGCCAAGGAATATGTCGCGGCCCAGGATCCCGAGGATCCCGGCGTGCTGATCCTTTCGCGCTTCGCCGGCGCGGCGGACGAATGCCGCGAGGCGCTGCTGGTCAATCCTTACGATCCCGATGCCGTGGCTGCGGCGATCGCCAGGGCGATGGCCATGTCCAAAGCCGAACGCAAGGCGCGTCATGCCGAGCTGTATGCCGCGTTGCTGCGCCACGATATCTCCAAATGGGGAGACCGGTTCCTGAAGGCGCTGAGCCCTTCGGACAAGAAAAGCGCCTTGCCGGATTTTATAGCGCCACCAGCTGCGGGGGCCGTCAAAGGGTCGGCTGCAACTGGCCCAACACGCCCGCCAGCAACACGACAATAACACCGGCGCCCAGTTCCAGGGCGGCGTTGCGCGCGACGGTTTGATCCTTGCCCAGGGGCATCAGGCGGAAACGGTTGATCGCTGCCATGCCGAGCATGAGGGCGACCAGCACCAGCTTGGCGCCCAGCACGGCGAGATAAAGCCGCGAGGGCGTGCCCTGGTCACCCAACAGGATCGAAGTGCCGTTGATCAGCCCGGTCATCACCAGCAGCAGCACGGCTATGATCGCCCACTCCGAAAACAGCGATAAAGCCGCCAGAATATTGGGCTCGCGCCGGCGATGGAGTGCGAGCAGCACGGCCAGTCCGCCAATCCAGAAGCCGGCGGTGATCAGGTGGATGGCATCAAGGCTGGCACCAAATAGGGTGAAGCCGGCAGGGCTGGCGGCGGCGGCATGGCTGGTCGTAGCGGGCAGGCACAAGGCGGCCAGCGCCAGCAGAGCGGCAAGCCTTGTGGTGCGCCCAAGAAGCAGCGCCAGCGCCGCCAGCGCGATCATGCGCACCACGAACAGCTGGCCGAACAGCGTGGCCACGATGGTCTGGATCGCCGCCTGCATGTCCAGCCTTCCTGCCATGCCGGCGACCGCCATCAGGAACCAGGTCAGCCCCGCTGCCACCGCCACGGCCAGCGCGCTCCAGCGCCGCGTCCTGTCTTTCGGCGGCACAATGACGGGCAATCTCGCTTGGATCAGCAGGCTGAAAGCCAGATCGCCGAACAGCAACATGGCGGCGATGTAATAAAGACCGCGCGCCGCCGCCAGAATCAGCACGTCATTCAAGGGACGACCTTGAAGCCGAAATTGCCGGTGATCTTATGGGTGTCGTGACCCACGCTATGCCAGGTCACTTTATAGGCGCCGGGCTTCAGCGAAAGCGGCATCAGGGTGATGGTGGCGCCGCCCACCGAAGCGGGCACCGGGATCGTCTTGCCGGTCGCATCGCTCAAAGTGGCGCCGCTGAAGGCCGGTTCCAGATTTTCCGAAAAATTCATCCGGATCAGGCTGGGGGATTTGACGCTGGCATTGGCTGAGGGCTCGGAAGATTTGAGCCGGGCATGCGCCCAGGCGGACGCGCTGACGCACAAGGCGGCGGCCAAAACAATCGAAACAGGAATGGCCCTCATTTGCTCTCCAGTTTCAGCGCCGCCACGGCCAGCACAATCCAGCCGGCGATCAGCACCAGTCCGCCCAGCGGCGTGACAAAGCCTAAAATTCTGATGTTGGTCAGCGCCAGACCGTAAAGCGAGCCCGAAAACAGCAAGGTGCCGATGAAAAACAACAGGGCGGAAATTTCGGCCAGGCGCGTGGCCTTGCCCTGCGCCGCCAGGGCGGCGAGACCCATCGCCAGTGCGTGATACATTTGATACCGCGTGCCATTGGCGAAAGTGACGAAGTTGCGAGGCGGCAGCCGGCCAGCCAGTGCATGCTCACCGAAAGCAGCCAGCAGGATCCCCACGGCGCCGGTGATCGCAGCAAGAAAAAGCCATTTTTTCATTTTTCCCCCATCTGTCACAAATCGAGTCGGCGTCGCCGACATCTCGTTGCGACGTTCGGCCAACTTGGCCGTCGGCCTCACTCACCCCGCCGTCGCTACGCTGGCGGGGGAAGAAAGCCGGTATTTTCGTACTTATAGACAGCACGGCGCGACTTTGCGAGTTTGGCCTGCATGGAGAGAATGTCATGCCCGAATTTGTGACCGCGTCCGATGGCGTGGAGCTGGCCTATGAGCGGCATGGCCAGGGGCCTGCCATTGTTCTGGTGCATGGTTTCGGCTCCAGCCGGATGCAGAATTGGAAGTCCACCGGCTGGTATGGCGGACTGGCCGAGGCGGGCTTTTCCCTGGTGGCGATGGATTGCCGCGGTCATGGCGACAGCGGCAAACCGCATGACGAAAAACTCTATAGCCATGACCGCATGGCTGAAGACGTCGTTGCGGTGATGACGGCAGCGGGCCATGAGGCGGCGTTGATCCTGGGCTACTCGATGGGTGGTTTCATAGGTTTGCGGCTTTTGGCGGCGCATCCCGAACGGGTGATCAAACTGGCGGTGGCGGGAGTGGGGGAAATGTACCTGCAGGACGGGATTACCTCGCCCCAGGCCCGCGCCAAACTTGCCGACGCGCTGGTGACGCCGGACAAGGACAGCATTACCGATCCCCGCGCCAAGATGTTCCGTGCCTTCGCCGACCAGCCCGGAAAGGACCGTCTGGCACTGGCCGCCTGTATGCGCGCCATGTCGCCCCATCTTCCCCGTGAAACACTGGCACACCTTCAGCGGCCGGTCCTGGTAGTGAATGGCGGCGATGATTTGACGGCCGGCCGTCCTGGTCCGCTGGCCGAGGCGCTCGCCGACGGCCATGCGGTGACCGTTCCGGGGCGCGATCACATGTCGGCGGTGGGCGACAGGAAGGTTCGCCAGGCGGTGATCGATTTCTTCCGGTAGCGCTCCCGGCCCCTTGTCTTCAATAGCAATCAGCCGCCCGCTTGTTCATGTGTATACGGTGCGTGTGCAGAGAATTACTTCCCGCTGCATGGAACGGGGCGTATCCAATATCGTGTGTATTTGACTTGTACTTGAAATGTCCGGCTCTGGGGTACGCTTTGGTACTGAAAAAAGCGTAGGATTTCCACGGCTTGCCGCTATTTTCGGCGGCGTTGCGTGGGCGATTCCTGATGCCGTGCGTCAACAGCGGATGGGGGGCCATTCGCGGATCTGGGTTGGACCGGCGAAATGTTAGAAGCGCACGCACGCACCGGTATCCGCAACCGGCTCCTGCAGAAAATCCATCTCGAAGACTGGGACCTTATCGGGCCTCATCTCGAGACGGTGACGCTGAAGGAACGTCAGATCATCGAAGTGCCCACCAAGCCGGTCACCCACGCCTATTTTCTCGAGACCGGTGTCGCGTCGGTCATGGCGGTGAATGCCGAGGACCATCGCATCGAGGTGGGTGTCATCGGCTTCGAGGGTGTCACCGGCGTACCGCTGATCATGGGTGACTCGCGCGCCCAGCATTCCACCTATATGCAGATCGGCGGCAGCGGCCATCGCATCCTGCAGGAAGCGCTTGGCGAAGCCATGGCGAAAAGCGAGAGCCTGCGCGCTCTGATGCTGAAATCGGCGCAGGGCTTCATGATCCAGACGGCGCACACCGCGCTGGCCAATGGCCGCGCCAAGCTGGAGCAAAGACTGGCGCGCTGGCTGCTGATGGCGCTCGACCGCCTGACCACCGACACTGTGCCGCTGACCCATGAATTCCTGGCTGTAATGCTGGGGGTGCGCCGTGCCGGCATCACGGTTGCGATCCATGGTTTTGAGCGGCGGGGCCTGGTGACGACGCGACGCGGCCAGCTCACGGTGGTGGATCGCGGCGGAATCGAACAGATCGCCGGCAGTTTTTACGGCACGCCGGAAGCAGAGCTCCGGCGCCTCCTGGAAAGCAATTAGGACTCGCTTTCCAGCATTGGTACATGGTTTGTTCCGGCCATGCTACCGCTTCAATTCCAGCAATGGTTCGCGGCCCGCGGCTGGCAGCCGCGCGCCCACCAGCTCAAATTGCTGGAGCATGCTCAAAAGGGCGAAAGCGTGCTGCTGGTGGCGCCCACCGGCGGCGGCAAAACCCTGGCCGGCTTCCTGCCCAGCCTGGTCGAGCTCTCGGCGCGGTCTAAAAGAGCCCGCAAACGGGGTCTGCATACCCTCTACATCTCGCCGCTCAAGGCGCTGGCGGTGGATGTGGCGCGCAACCTGGATTCGCCCATCGCGGACATGGCATTGGCCGTCACGGTGGAAACCCGCACCGGCGACACCTCCGCCGCAAGACGCCAGCGCCAACGGCATATCCCGCCCGATATCCTGCTCACCACCCCGGAACAATTGAGCCTGCTGCTGGCGCATCCGCGCGCGCCGGTCCTGTTCGAAAATCTGCGCACCGTGGTGCTGGACGAACTGCATGCCCTTTACAATTCCAAGCGCGGCGATCTTCTGGCGCTGGGCCTGTCGCGGCTGAGCAGCCTGGCGCCGCGCCATCGCCGCGTCGGCCTTTCGGCCACGGTGAAAGACCCCGCGCCTTTGCAGCGGTTTCTGGTGCCGCAGGCCGCCGGCAGCGAAGGCCTGTCGCAGCTGGTCATCGCCAAAGGCGGTGCGCGGCCCCAGATCGATATCAGTGCCTCGGACTCTTATGTGCCCTGGGCCGGCCATCTGGCCCGTCATGCCATGGCCGATGTGATGGCGGCGATCCATGCCTCCAGGACGGCGCTGGTCTTCGTCAACACGCGCAGCCAGGCAGAGCGCACCTTTCAGGAATTGTGGGCTATCAACGACACAAATCTTCCCATCGCGTTGCATCACGGTTCTCTGGCCCAGGAACAGCGGCGCAAGGTGGAAGCAGCCATGACCAGAGGAAGCCTGCGGGCCGTGGTCTGCACGTCCACCCTCGATCTGGGAATCGACTGGGGCGCGGTGGACAAGGTGATCTGCATCGGCGCGCCCAAGGGCGCTGCCCGCCTGGTGCAACGCATCGGCCGCGCCAACCACCGGCTGGACGAACCCAGTGCCGCACTTCTGGTGCCTGCCAATCGTTTTGAAGTGTTGGAATGCACCGCCGCCCGCGATGCGGTGCTGGCGGGCGAGCTTGACGGCGAGCGGCTGAAGGCCGGCGGCCTGGATGTGCTGTCCCAGCATGTGCTGGGCACCGCCTGTGCCGCGCCGTTTTCGCCCGATGCGCTGTTCGCGGAAGTGCGCCAGGCGTCACCCTATGCCCATCTGACCCGTGCCGATTTCGATGCGGTGGTCGATTTCGTCGCCACCGGCGGTTATGCGCTGAAGAGCTATGACCGTTACGCCCGGCTGCGCCGGACAGAGGATGGCCGGATGCGGCTGGCCCATCCCCGGCTGGCACAGGAATACCGGCTGAATGCCGGTGTCATTGTCGAAGATCCGATGGTGGAAATCCGACTGCAGTCCAAGGGACGGCCGGCGGGGGCTGGCGGGCGAAAACTCGGCGAGCTCGAGGAATATTTTGTCGAGCAGCTTTCGGTGGGCGATACCTTTGTCTTTGCCGGCGAAGTGCTGCGTTTCGAGGGCCTGCGCGAGACCGGTGCCTTTGTCACCCGCGCCCGCGATCCCGAGGCGCATATCCCCAGCTATAATGGTGGCAAGTTTCCTCTTTCCACGTTTCTTGCGCAGCGGGTGCGCGAAATGGTGTCTTCGCCGGAAAGCTGGCACGCGCTTCCGGCCCCGGTACAGGAATGGCTCAAGATCCAGGAATGGCGCAGCGTGATCCCCAAGCCGGGGCAGTTGCTGGTCGAAAGCTTTCCGCGCGGCAACCGGCACTATCTGGTCTGTTATCCTTTCGAAGGCCGGCTGGCGCACCAGACCTTGGGAATGCTGCTGACCCGGCGGCTGGAACGCGGCCGGTTTCATCCGCTCGGCTTTGTCGCCAATGAATATGCGCTTGCGGTTTGGGCGGCCAAGGATATGGGCGGCGCCGACATGAATGCCCTGTTCGACGAAGACATGCTGGGTGACGATCTGGATAGCTGGCTGGCGGACTCCAATCTCTACAAGCGAACCTTCCGCAACTGCGCCATCATCGCCGGATTGATCCAGCGCAGGTTCCCCGGCAAGGAGAAAAGCGGCCGGCAGGTGACATTTTCCTCCGACCTGATTTATGACGTGTTGCGGGAGCACGAACCCGACCATGTGCTGCTGCGCGCCACCTATCAGGATGCGGGCAGCGGATTGCTGGACATCGCCAGACTGGGCGAAATGCTGGCGCGGGTGAAAAAACGCATCGTGACGCGCCGGCTGGATCGGGTTTCGCCACTGGCGGTGCCCGCCCTGCTGGAGATTTCCCGCGAAATGGTTGCGGGCGAGGCGGACGAAGCTATCCTGCGCGAGAATGAAGACGCACTGATACGGGATGCGATGCGTGTGGATTGAGCAGGGCGATCTGACGATCACGGTGAATGGCGAGACGGTGCTGCTGGATGCCTCCGGCGCGGCTTTCGCGCCCGCCCATTCCACTCTGGTCTTCGCGGACCTGCATTTCGAAAAGGGCAGTTCCTATGCCCGGGGCCGCCAGTTCCTGCCGCCCTATGACACGGCCAGCACCTTGCTGCGGATGGCGCGCACCATTGCGCGCCACAATCCGGCGCATGTGATCGCCCTGGGGGATTCTTTCCACGACAAGGGTGCGGCAGACCGCTTGGATACGCAGCACCGCGATCAGCTCCAGACGCTGGGCCGCAGTGCGCGCTTCACCTGGATCAGCGGCAATCACGATCCGCAGCCGCCGGCATGGCTGGAAGGCGAGGTGGCACAGAGTGTGCGTCTGGGCGGGCTGGTTTTCCGGCACGAGCCTCTTACGGCGTTCGAACCGGGCGAAGTGGCGGGCCATCTGCATCCTTGCGCACGGGTGTCCAAATGGGGGCGCAGTGTGCGCCGGCGCTGTTTTGTGTCGGATGGCTTGCGGCTGATCCTGCCGTCTTTCGGCGCCTATACCGGCGGGCTGGATGTGGGCGATGTGGCGATCGGCTCGCTGTTCACCAACAGCTTCCACGCTTACATGCTGGGCAGCGCTCGCGTTTATGCCATCCCGCGCCAGGTAGCGGTGTAGGCAAAAAGGCGCGATGGATTTTGCGGCCTGAGCAGGAGCGCCGAGCGAAGTGTACTGAAAACGTACATGAGCGACGGCGCGACGAACTCAGGCCGCAAAAGACGCGCGCCCCTATTCGGGGCGGCGGAAGAGGACGTAGGAAATCCAGCCCAGCAGCATCGACATCAGCACACAGGCCAAGCCATAGGTGAAGGCCGAATTGTGCGCCATGTTGAACAGCCGCCGCTCCAGGCCCGTGGCGTCGACGAACAGCGGCGTGGACTGGGCGCTCACCACTTCGCCATCGCGGAACAGATAGACCTCGACATTATATTGGCCGCGCGTCACCCCTGCCGGCACCGGCACGCGGGTCCGAAACAGGGTCTCGCTGAGGAAGTCGATGCTGCCGGGGCTTTCGGTATAAAGGCCGGCACGTTTGAGGTGTCGCCGCGCGGCCTCCAGGAAAAACCGCGGATCGTGATGACTGCCCACCTTGGACGGGAACAGATACTGGATGCCCACGCCGTAACGCGCCAGGGACTGGGGCGGGGCGATCTGGTCGATCGGCTGCGTGCTGGCCAGATAGTAATAGGCGGGCAGGCCTTCAAACCGGGCGGCGTCATTGTTGACCCATATCCCGGCGATCCGGTCGCGGCGGCGCACCGTCAACGGTTCGTCGGGACCGCGCACCACCACCACGATGTCGCGGTGCTGGGCATTCTGCGCCTGCTCGATGGCGCCAAACACCACGATATTGGTGCCGGTGTAATTGGAGGTGATCTGGATGATGTCCTGGCTGATGCCCGACACCAGGTCTTCAGCACGGGCCGGCGCGCAGATCAGCAGAAATACAAAGAGCAGCACCCGCTTCATGGCGCGCTCTCGGACAGGGAATAAACATCGGCAGGTGTGGCGATCAGTTGCCACAAAAGGCCCACCGCCACCGCCAGCACCAGCAGCGCCAAAAGCAGCCGCAACTGTTCGCCCCGCAGCCTGGCGCCTATTCTCACACCCAGCTGGGCCCCCACCACGCCGCCGCAGACGAGCAGCCCCGCCAGCACGATATCCACCGCGAAGTTGCTGGTGGCCTGCAGCACGGTGGTGATGGCGGAAACCGCAATGATCTGCACCAGCGAGGTGCCCATCACCACCCGCGTTGGCATGCGCAGCAGATAGATCATGGCCGGCACAATGATGAAGCCGCCGCCGATGCCCATGATGGCGCTGAGCGTGCCCACCCCGAAGCCGATGGCGATGGGCGGCAGGACGCTGATATAGAGACGCGACTGGCGGAACCGCATCTTGAAGGGCAGGGCCTGGATCCAGCCGCGATTGACCAGGGGGCGGCTGACGGTCACCCCGCTGCGATAGGCTTTCAGGGCGGTCAGGCTCTCGCGCAGCATGATGATGCCGATCGAACCCAGCATCAGCACATAGGTCAGCGCCACAATCAGGTCCATCTGACCCTGGCGGCGCATCAGGGCGAACAGCCATACCCCGAACAGCGTGCCGGCCACGCCGCCCACCATCATCACTCCCGCCATGGCGAAGTCGATGGCGCGCTTGCGCCACTGCGCCAGCGCGCCCGACATGGAGGAAGCGGTGACATGGGAAAGCGTGGTCGCCACCGCCACGGTGGAGGGGATGCCGGTGAACACCAATAGCGGTGTCATCAGAAAACCGCCGCCGACGCCGAACATGCCGGACAGAAAACCGACGCCGGTGCCGAGCGCGATCAGAACCAGCCAGTTTACGGACATCTCGGCGACAGGCAGATAGATTTCCATAACGGCTCAGCAGCGCATCGCGTGGGAACGACCATGCGCGCGCCGGCGCATGGGGTCAACGCAAAAAACCTTATGGAATCGGCGGAAAATCAGCCGCCCAGATCGGCGGACTCGGGCGGCACATTGGCGCTGCGATTGAGCGGGGCGGCATGGAAACTCATCGCCGCTTTGTTGGCTGCGGCCCTGTCGGTTGCGTTGAGCTGGCTTTCGAGCACGCCCATGCGCGACTTGGCTTCCGCATCGCCCGTGGCGGCGGCAATGGCATACCATTTATAGGCATCCGCCAGACTCTGCGGTACGCCGTCGCCGCGCTCATAGAGCACCGCGAGATTGAACTGGGAGTCGGACAGGCCCAAGCCCGCGGCCTTCGTGAACCAGCGTGCCGATTCCGTCATATTTCTTTTGGCGGCCGGGCCGCTGGCATAGGCCACGGCCAGATTATGCATCGCTTTGCGGTTGCCCTGGGCGGCGGCCATTTCATACCAGCGGATCGCCTTTGCGGCATCCGCCGTCACGCCCTGGCCCCGTTCATACATGGTGCCCAGGCGATATTGGGCGACGGCCTGACCCTTGTCTGCCGCCTGGGTCAGATATTTGGCGGCGTCCGGCAGACTGGCCGCGGTGCCGGCGTCCAGCGCCTTCAGTCCCAGGATGGCGAGCGCAACAGGATTGCCGGCATTGGCCAATTGAACCACCCGGTCGTTGGCGGCAGGCTTGGGAGCCGCGATTTTTTCCGGCGCCACCGGTGCCGCGCTGGCCTGCTGCGACGGCGTCGGTGCTGTATCGGTTTTTTCCTGCGTTCCGATGCTGGAAACATCGTCCGCCTGATCGTTTTGCACCGCCCCTGCAAGCTTGTCGGTCAAAGCTTGCGGCAAGGGGAGCGCCGATGCCTGAACCCCGGCGGGCGCCGTCAAGACCGGGCTGGCTGCCGGTTTGTTGGCGGCGATCAACTGGTCCGGCGCCTTGGTGCGCTGGCTCAGCATCAGGGCCGTGGCAGCCATGACCACCACCAGGGCTGCCACCAGCGCCGGGATCAGATAGCGCGGCCTGGCTTTTTCTTCCCGCTCCAGTGCCTCTGCCTGAAAAGACGACAGGCGGATGACACGCTCGCTCTCGGCGCGTTCCGAAGCGGCCTGGGCGGAAAGACGCGCCTGGGCCAGGAAGTGATCCGGCTCGGGCTCGACAAACACATCATCGAATTCCGGATAGGGCTCGATGTCCTGTGGCTGCTGCGGGACAAAATCCAGCGCAGCGCCTGCATCGTCTTCGTGCCGGGCTTCGGGCTCCTGCGGATAGATTTGCGCGATATCCAGCGCCGCAATCGCGGCGGGCTCCGGCGTTTGCGGCGCCGAGAAGGCCTGGATCTCAGGCTCGGGCAGGGTGGGCTCGAATACCGGCAGTTCTTCGACCGATAGCTCTGGGGCCTGCAGCTCCTCCGCCATGATGGGCGCGAAGGCAGCCTCGGTCATCTCGGGCGCCGCTTCGGCAAGGAAAGGTGTTTCTTCCGCCGGTGCGGCGAGGATCGATGTTTCTTCCTGCGCGGCGACAACAGGCTGTGGTGCTTCCTCCGCAACTTTGGTCCGCAATTCCTCCAAAAGCCCGGCGTGATCGCTTTCCAGTCTTTCCAGGCGCGCCGACAATTCCCGCACCGCATCGTCCAACGCCGCGGCAGGATCGTCCTGAATGGTGGTTTCGATCGCCTTCAGTCGCGACTCCAGCATGGCGCCGGGCAGACGCGCTTCCAGTGCGATCAAGGAATGTTTCAGCTCGCGAACGCCTTCTTCCTGCTGGGCAGCGCGGCGCTGGTTGGAGGCCAGTTCGACGGCGCGCTCATTGGCAGCCGCTTCGATCTTCTCCAGCGCATGGTCCAGGGCGTTGGTGTTGAACTGCACGGTTTTTTCGGCGGCGGATAAACGCGCATCCAGAGCCTGTCCGCTGTTTTCCAGCCGGGCAAGATCGCCTTGTGTCAGATCGATGCGCTGTTCCAGCAGCTGCGCCGTATTGTCGGCGTCTTCCCACACCTTGCCGACATGGCTGGCCAGTTTTTCCAGATTGGCGGTGACTTGCGCCAGCTGGGTGGCGGAGTGGCCGGCACTGGCGGTGAGCTGGTCGGCCAGCCGCGACAGGCCCTGATGCAGCGCCTTGATGGCTTCGCGTATGTTATCGCCGACAGCGTTGCGTTCCAGCCGCTCCAGCCTTTCGCGCAGGCTGCGCACATTCTGGCCCAGCAGGTCGAAGGCCTGGGCCTGCTCGCGGGCATTGACGTTCATTTCCTGCGCGGTGCGCGACAGGAAACGATTGCTTTCGCTATGATTGCGTTCGCTGGAGTCCAGGCGGCGGCCGATGCCGCGCAACTGTTCTTCGACCCGGCGCCAGGTTTCTCCGGATTCGGGCGCGGGTGCCGCCGGTGCGGTGTCTTCGCTGGCGCGCACGACCGCCTGGGGCAGGGTCTCCGGGGGCGCGATGCTTTCCTGGGCCATGGGCACCGATGCCGACGGCTCTTCGGCCCCAGAAAAATCGTTCAGGATGCGCCGGGTCAGCCATTCTCCGACGGAGAGGCCTTCGCGGCGGGCAGCCGCCCGCACCGCTTCCCGCGCTTCGGGCGGGATACCAGCAACATTCCAGGGAAGTTCTGCCCGCATATCGAATCAGTGGATCTGTGCACCCTCAATAGAAGGTACCGGGCCCCAAATATTGTGTAAAGGAATGTTGACGGCGCGAGCGGTGGCCGAGTGGGCTGGCGGCGCAGTCATGCACAGATACTTGGCCGGCGGGGGAGTCCGGGCCGCTCTAGCGCATGCCTTGCGCGCCGCGCAGGCGGGGCGAATCGGTTTTGGGAGCGGCCGCTTTCGGACCGGACGCCTGGGCGGCGGCCGACGGACTTTCCCAGCTGGTGACGGCATTGGCCGCCCCTTCATTCACCGGCGGCTTCAGTCCCATATCGGTGGAAAACAGCATGGTGACATAGACGGTGTCCCCATTCACGGCCGCGCCCACGCCGGCATGGTCGTAATTGGCGAAGATCATATTGTCCCGATGCGCCGGGCTCTTCATCCATTCGTCGAGAAAGCGTTTGGCGAAATCCTCGACCGCCACGCCGCTCTCTTTGGTGTAGTGCTGGGCCGCAAGATTCTCCCCCAGCAGCCCCTGCCACTTGGCGTCCTGTTTCATCAGCAGCGAAGCAGAAGTGTCGCCATCGGGCCCGGCATGCGCCAGATAATTCTTGGCCGCCATGTCGCTGGCACGGGCGCGGGCAATCCCGGAGAGTTCCGGATCGATCGCCAGCGGTTTGGCCTTGGGGTCCAGCTTCCTGCGCTGCTCCTCGACCAGGATGGCGATGCGGGTTTCCAGCGCGCCCATCTGGGTTTTGGGATCGGGCGGTACTGAGGCGGGCGGCGTGCCGGAAAAATCCAGCGCCGAGCAACCGGCAAGCATCAAGGCTGCCAACAGGAGAAAAGCAACGCGTTTCATCATCAAGCCGGCAATATCTCGAACAGGCCGGCCGCACCCATGCCGCCGCCAATGCACATGGTGACAACGCCCAACTTGGCGCCGCGCCTGCGCCCCTCGATCAAAAGATGGCCGGTGAGGCGCGAGCCGGTCATGCCATAAGGATGGCCGATGGAAATGGCGCCGCCATTCACATTGGTCTTTGCGGGATCCAGCCCCAATTTATCCATGCAGTAGAGAGTCTGGCTGGCGAAGGCCTCATTCAATTCCCACAGATCGATATCCTCGATCTTCAGGCCATGACGCGACAACAAGCGGGGCACAGCCAGAATTGGGCCGATGCCCATTTCATCGGGCTCCACCCCTGCCACCGCAAAGCCGCGGAAGATGCCCAGCGGCTTGAGATTCTTCCGGGCTGCCATGTCATCGCTCATCAGCACGCAGGCACTGCCGCCATCGGCGAATTGCGAGGCATTGCCGGCGGTGATGTATTTGCCCTGTGCCACCTGCTGGCCGCCGGCATGCACCGGCTTGAGTGCCGCCAACCCTTCCAAGGTCGTATCGGGACGATTGCATTCGTCGCGTTCGACTGTGAAATCGACCATGCTTTCGGCACCGGTGGCCTTGTCCACCTTTTTCATTTTTGTGGCCAGCGGCACGATCTCGTCGCTGTACTTTCCCGCCGCCTGCGCCGCTGCGGTGCGCTGCTGGCTCTGCAGGGCATATTGATCCTGGCGTTCGCGGCTGACCCCGTAGCGCTGTGCCACGATCTCGGCGGTTTCGATCATGGTCATCCATAGGGCGGGCTTGACCGCAAGAAGGTGTTCCTCGGTGAAATGCTTGAGATTGACCCCGCCCATCTGCACCAGGGAGATGGATTCCACCCCGCCGCCCACCGCAATGTCGGTGCCGTCGGTCATGATCTGCTGCGCGGCCATGGCGATGGCGTTCAATCCGCTGGAGCAATAGCGGTTGATGGTGACGCCGGCGGTGGAGGCCGGGCAGCCCGCCCAGATGGCGCTTTCGCGCGCGATATTGTTGCCAGTGGCCCCTTCGGGGAAACCGCATCCAAGATAGACGTCCTCGACTTCGCCCGGCTCAAGCTTTGCACGCGCGATCGCGTGCTTGACGGCATGGCCTGCCATCACCGCGCCATGGGTTTCGTTGAAGCCACCGCGAACCGATTTTGCCAAGCCGGTCCGGGCGGTCGAGACGATCACTGCCTGTTTCATGGGGCCTCCTGCGACGAACCTAGCTGTTCAGCTGCTTGGCTGCCATGGCTGGATAACGCAGTGTGAAGGTTACGGCTGCGGCAAGGGCGACCAGGCTGATGGCGATGCTGGCGTAAAGCGGCAGCCCGGTATCGAAGGTGACGGCACCATCGGCTGCCGCCATGGCGGCGAAGGCAACCGTCCAGACTGCCGACACAAGATAGTTTACCCGCAGGAACAGGGTCGGCGGCCAACCGGCCTCGCGCGGGTCCAGCCGGGCATAATCCACCGAGAAAGGCCGTTTCAGGGCAAGCGGCAAGGCCAGCAGCAGGAAGAGTGACAAGGCAGCGATGAAGCGCACCGCGGCCAGCGAGAGGTTGGGATCCAGGAAGCCGCGTCCCACGGCCAGAAGGGCGAACAGCACCAGGCTGCCGGCATCCAGCAGCCTCAGCGAGGGGCTTTCAACAAAATCACGGATGGTGACGACAAAGGCGGTGGCGAAAGCCACCCAGAGCGCCAGGTCGACCGACAGGCGCGACAAGACCGTGAACAGGATGAATGGTGCGAAGCCCGCGACCAGGTTCATGCTGGTCCCAATGGAAAATGAAGAGGAGAAAATAAGGCGGGGCGCGCACGCTTGAAACGCGCGCGCCCCGTATTGGTCAGGCGGTTAGTTGCCCTTGCTCTTGGCGTAATAACCCCAGAGCCGTGCCACGCGTGCGGCCGCGGCATTGGGCTGGCTGATGCCTGCGAAGGTCGTGGCCGCGGCGGCGCCCTGGCCGGAAGCGGTCTGCGCCATGCCGATCACCATATCGGCCTCGGTCGCATCCTGGGCGCCGCCCTTGGACTTGGCGAGCTGGGCCGCCGTGATGGCCTCCGGATACATGCCATAGCCGTACAGGGCTTCGGCGAGCTTCACATTGTACTGGCCGTTCTGCTTGGCGCCCGCGGCGATCTGCGCCGCCATGGTCTTCTTGTCCGCATCCGCCTTGGCGGCGTTATCGGGGAAGCCGGTGCCGCCCAGTTTCTGGGCCTGGACGGAGTCGCCATAGAAGGCCAGACGGCTGGCGGTGGAGCCGATCAGCGAAGCATCTTCCGGCCTGATCTTGCCGCCGCTCTGCAGGAACATCAGCCGGCCCATATAGACATAGTCGATGTCGCGCATGCCCTTGGTGGTCAGCGACACCGCCATCAGCTGGTTCCAGTCTTCCGGCATGTTGTAGTTGGCGACCAGCTGTTCCAGCGTCTTTTCGGCGCCGGCTTCATCCTTCTGCTTGACCTGCGCGGCCAGGATGACGTCGAGGTCGTTGCGCTGCGGCTTCTGGCCGGCGGCCGTGGCGGCATCGATATTCTTCTGCGCCAGTGCGGTGGCACTGGCATAATCGCCGCCCAGATAGAAAGCCTGGACGATGAGGGCCTGATCGGCGGCCGGCGGCGGGGGCGTCAGGGCCTGATACAGCTTGGCGTATTTGATGGCCTTGTCGTAATGCTTGGCGTTCATCGCCAATTGCAAGGCGGGCTTGTAGACATTGACCTTGTCGGCGTCCGGGATGGCGCTGGGATCGATATCGGCGGCAGCTTCGGCGTCCGCACCGGCAGCAGCCAGATCGTTCATCCCGATATGGATGCCCATCGCAAAGCGATTGATCATCAGCGTGTCATAGGGGGTGGCACCGGAGACGGCCTTGGCCTTGTCGATCGCCGCCAGCGCGGTGGGATAGTCCTTGGCGTTGCCAGCCTTCTGGGCATCCTGCAGGTTCTTGGCAATGGCGTTGGTAAGCTTGGGGGGCTTGGGGGCATCGGCTGCCGTGGCCAACTGCGCGGCCCCAAACAGCATACCCGCCGATACGGCGGCGAGGAGGAATTTGCTGGTCATTAAAAGTCGTCCTTTGTGAGCGGCCTTGGGGGCCGGGGAAGAGGCCCCTGCTGGGTGGCCTATTGTGAACGTGTTTGCAACTTTACTGTGGCCAAGGGCTGTTTCCAATAAGGCGATCCGGCGCAGCATATGTTGCATCGCAATATGAAAACCGGCCGTCGTAAAGAGTTGTTTTACCCTCTGCTGTCAGGTTGCAACGGTTTCGGGCGCGCGTGATGGCACAGGACCTTTTCCGTCTGGACGGCAAGACTGCCTTTGTTTCGGGCAGCCGTGGCCATCTGGGCCGGGCAATGACATTGGCCCTGGCGCGTGCAGGCGCACATGTCTTCGCCAATGGCCGCGACGCCGCCGCTCTGGATGCCTTTGTCCGGGACCTCCGGTCTGACGGCCTTTCGGTGGATGCGGCCTGCTTCGATGCCCATGACGTCCAGGAGATTCGCGCCTTTTTCGGCGCCCTGAAGCGGCTGGATGTGTTGGTCAACAATATCGGCCTGATGCAGGCCAAGTCCTTTGGCACGGTCCAGAAGGAAGACTTCACCGCCACCTATGCCGCCACGGTGGGGACGGCCTTTGAATCGGTACGTGCCGCGCTCCCGGCCCTCAAACAGGCGGTGGCGCTGTCGGGCGATGCCAGCGTCATCAATATCTCGTCCATGTACGGACGGGTCGCGCCCGATGCCGGGCTGTATGACGCGCGCGAGCAGCAGAGCCCATTCCATTACGGTCCCGCCAAGGCCGGGCTGGAACAACTTACCCGCCATCTGGCCGCCGAACTGGGCCGCGAAAAAATCCGGGTGAATGCCCTGGTGCCCGGGGCCTTTCCTCAGCCCGGCAAGATGCCGCCGGGCCTGGAGCAGCGGCTGGCGTCGCGCATCATGTTGGGCCGCATTGGAGCCGCAGAGGAAATCGGCGGTCCGCTGGTCTTCCTGGCATCACCCGCTTCCTCATTTGTGACAGGAAGCTGCCTTACAGCGGATGGTGGCTGGACGGCTTGGTGAGTTGAAAGGGGTTGGGGTAAAGGATGCGCATGGCCTTCCTGTCCTCCTTTCGGATCGGTCAGCAGACCGTCTATCCCGAAGAGCTGCATGAGCGGCTGAAAAGCTTTGCGCTGCTGGAAAATGTCGGCGACGCGGCTCTGCGCAATCTTCTGGCCGAGGCCAACTGGTTTGCGCTGCCCGGCGGCACGCTGCTGGAGCGCGACGGCGAAAACAATGCCGCCTTGTTTCTGGTGGTTACGGGAAGTCTGGGCGTGTTCGTTTCCGACCCCCAGGGCCAGCGCCAGATGGTGGCCCATGTCCCTGCGGGCGAAACGGTCGGGGAAATGTCGCTGATCGCCGGCTCCAGCAACCATGCCGCCCAGCTTGTGGCGCTGCGCGACACCGAATTGCTGCGCATCAGCCCGGACGGCTTTGAAGCCCTGATCGCCCGTCATCCGCGGGTGATGATGAATCTGATGCAGATGCTGGTGAAGCGGCTGAAAGACGCCAATCGCGGCCGCAGCCCCAAATCCCAGCCCAAGACTTTTGCCATCGTGCCGCTGCATGAGGGCTTGAGCGAAGTGCCCATCGCCCAGCGCCTGACCAGCGCGCTGGCCGGGATGGGGCGGCGTGCCGCCGTGCTGGACGCGTCGGCGTCCGACCAGACGGCGGAATGGTTCAACACCTTCGAACAGGCGCATGACATCGTCTTTTATCGCGGGGATGCGCCCGACAGCCCCTGGACGCATTTGTGCCTGCGCCAGGCGGACCGTATCTTTCTGCTGGCCCGCGCCAATCACCCCTTGCCGCTGGCGCCGCTGGACCTTCCCGCCTTCAAGGAGCGCGCTTCGGGCGCGCCCGAGCTGCTTCTGCTGCATCCCGACGGCGCCAGCGCGGTTCTGCCGGAGCATTTTTCCGTGCGCGGCGGATTGTTCTCCAACCATCACCACCTGCGCGCCGGTCACCAGGCGGATGTGGCGCGTGTCGCCCGCTTCATCGCCGGACGTGCCGTGGGTTTGGTGCTGGCCGGCGGCGGCGCGCGCGGCTTTGCCCATATCGGCATTATCCGGGCGCTGAAGGAAGCCGGCGTGCCCTTTGACCAGCTCGGCGGCACATCGATGGGCGCCATCATTGCCGCAGGCATCGCGCGGGAATGGAGCCTGGAGGAAATGCGCGACCGCATGCGTGCCGTCTTTGTGGACGACAATCCCCTTTCGGACTGGACCCTGCCGCTGATCGCGCTGGTGAAAGGCAAGAAAGTCAGCGCCAGGCTGCGCGAGCATTTCGACGAGGTCTGCATCGAGGAATTGCCGCTGCCCTTTTTCGCGGTCTCGTCCGATCTCACCACCGGGCGCATTCATATCCACCGCGATGGAAAATTGTGGCGGGCCCTGCGCGCCAGCGTGGCGCTGCCGGGAATTCTTCCTCCCGTCACCCATCACGGCCATCTGCTGGTGGATGGCGGGGTGATGAACAACCTGCCGGTGGATGTTATGCGCGAACAGGCGGGTGGGGCCGGGCCCATCATCGCCTGCGACATCACCGGCGAAGTGGATCTGCAGGCCCAGGACGGCCGTTATGGCGAAAGACCGTGGTGGTGGCTGCTCGGCCAGCGCATGCGCGGCAATCCCTCCATCGTTTCCATCCTGATGCGTTCGGGCACGGTAGGCTCCGAAGCGCAGCGCCGCATCGTGCGCGAGCAATGCGATTATCTGATCGAGCCGCCCATGCCCGACATCCAGCTGCGCGACTGGAAGAAATTCGACCAGGCGATCCAGGAGGGCTATGACACCGCGCGCTCGTGCATCGACAAGAACGGCATTCCGCTGACGCACGTCGCAAGTGACGGGCCGGGTATGCCGGTGCCGCAGATTATCGTCGCCTAGATTGAATTATCCGGACGGGCCGTGCCGTCATCCGGCAATGGCTGGTGCTTGAGCAGGTCGTAGCGTCTGCCGTCCGGTCCGGTGAGGATGGCGCTGTCCAAGGTCGGCGCACCGAATGTGGAATGATGTGCGCTGACCGCCAGATGGCCTTCGCCTTTGGGGCCTTCGAGCAGTACCTGATAGTCGTCGCTGGCGCGGCCCGGCACCCAGGAAAAGACATTGCCTTCCACGCCGGTCACCACCGCGCCTGCGCCTAGCACCTGCTGGGCCATGCCGTCCTGGCGCACCAACTCGCCGACCACCCGCAGCACGGGATTGTTGCGATAGCCGTCATAGAGGAACCAGGCGCCATAGCCGCCCAGCAGAACCGGAGGCAGCAGAAAGATCAGCAGCAGGATCAGGCAGCCCCACAGGCAGCCATTGCCGCGTCTTTGTGGCGCATAAGAGGGTGGCGGTGCAGACGAGGGAGCCGGCATGGTCATGGCATTGAAGGATCACAGGCTTTAGATTGGCGAACAAGAGGTTCTTCCGATGCCCATAGACTATGACGACATGATGCAGTCCGGCGCCACCGGCCTTGCCGCGCGCTATGACGAAAAGGATGTGATGCTCTATGCCCTTGGGGTGGGTATGGGCCGCGATCCGCTGGACGAAAAGGAGCTGGCTTTCGTCTATGAGAATAACGGGCTCAAAGTGCTGCCCACTTTCGCCAGCGTGATCAATCGCGGCGAGGCGCCGCCGCAAGCGCAGCGCATGCCGCAAAAGTCGCAGGTCAATTTCGCGATGGTGGTGGACGGGGAACGCCGGATCACGGTGCACAAGCCGTTGCCGCCCAAATGCGAGGTGTTGTCCGACGAGCGCATGTTGGCCGTCCTGGACAAGGGCGAAGGCAAGGGCGCGGTCCTGGTGCAGGAGCGGGTGACGCGCGAAGCGGGGAGCGGGGAAAAGCTTTTCACCATCGTCTCCTCCATCTTTGCACGTGGCGATGGCGGCTTTGGCGGCTCGCCGGAGGGCGGACCCGCTTTGCATTCCATTCCCGATCGCGCCCCCGATCTGGTGAAGGAATGCGACACCCGTCCCGACCAGGCGCTTCTTTATGCCTTGTCGGGCGACCGCAATCCGCTGCACCGCGATCCGGCTTTTGCCAGGATGGTCGGGTTTCCCCGGCCCATCCTGCATGGTCTGTGTTCTTACGGCACCGCTTGCCGCGCCGTGCTTTCGACCCTGGCCCAGTATCAGCCCGAACGCATCAAGCAATTTGATGTGCGTTTCTCCAAGCCGGTCTTTCCCGGCGAGACGCTGGTGGTGGAGATGTGGCAGGACGGCGCCACCATCTCCTATCGCGCCTCGGTCAAGGAACGGCCCGGCACCGTGGTGCTGAACAATGGACTTTGCATCCTTGCCTGATCTGGAAGACGGCGATCCCATCGAAGCCGCGCAAGCCTTGATCGCTTCGGGCAGGCCGCAAGCGGCAGCGCGCGATCTGCGCGCGCGCCTGGAGGCGGGCCGGGGCGGTTTGCTGGCGCGGCTGACCCTGGTCGAAGCGTTGCTGGCGTCCGGCGATACGCAGGACGCATTGGCAGAGGCGCGTGAGGCGGTGTCGCTCAATCCCGGCGTGGCGGTGGCGGTTCTGGCCTTGGGCGAGGCTTTGCTGGCAGCAGACGCCTTGCCCACAGCGATTGCCGAACTGCAGCGTGCCTTGCGGCTGGAGCCCGGCCTGACACGGGCGCGCGAATTGACCGCCCTGGCCTGGCTCAAGGCGGGCGAAGCGGACAAGGCGCTGGAAAATCTCGAGGCCCTGGAGAATCCACCTGCCGGCATGATCGCGGCCTGCCATGCCATCAAGGCGGCGCCGCGCTCCGATGCCGGCTATGTCCGTCACCTGTTCGACCAGTTTTCCGCCGACTATGACGAACGCATGATCGGCAATCTGGGCTATGCCGCCCCCCAGATACTCTTCGAGCTGGCCAATATGGTGATGCCGGGGCAGGCCGGTCTGAACATTCTGGATCTGGGCTGCGGCACCGGCCTGGCGGGCGCGGTGTTCAAGCCGTTTGCCGCCCGCCTGGACGGCATCGACCTGTCGCCGGCCATGATCGAAAAGGCGCGGGTAAGGGGCATTTACGATGCGTTGCAGGTCGCCGACCTGGAAACGGCGCTGGCGGCAGCCGGGCCGTCTTACGATCTGATCCTGGCCGCCGATACGCTGGTCTATCTGGGCGATCTGGCGCCGGTCTTTGAAGCTGTTCGCCGCCGCCTTTCGCCCGGCGGTTATTTTTTATTCACGGTGGAGCAGGCGCAAGGCACCGGATTCGAACTGGGCCCCAAACGGCGGTGGCGGCACAGTGAAACCTATCTGCGCAATCTGGCGGGAAAGTCAGGCTTCGGCCTGTCAGGTTTTGTGGCCGCCGCGCCACGCCGGGAGGCAAATGTGCCGGTCGAAGGTTTCGCGGTCGCGCTAACGCTTTAACAAACGGCACTTTTGAGCCGGGTCGCGCGTTCTATATCCTGCAAAAACTGTTGGATTTTCCCCACATGGTTGCCCTGGATAACGCGGCGCTTTTCGGCCACAGAAAAGTTCCCCTGCCGAGAATTACCCTTGCACCTTTGGTCGCCGGCATCGCCCTGGTCGCGGCGGCATTGGTGATGGGCGCCATCCTGGCGCGGGGTTTTTCTGAAAACGGGTTTCGTTTGGGCAGCCAACTCGCCTGGCGATACACCGCCATCGTCTTTTTCGTGTCGCTGGTGGCGGAGCCGGCCTGCCGCATAGCGGCCCATTTCTTTGCCGGCTTTCAGGTGCCGGGCAGCCTGGGCCGCAAGCTGATCTGGGGATTTTGCGCCAGCTATGGTGTCTATCTGCTGTCCATCTTCCTGCCCAATGTCATTCATCTTTCTGCCGGGGCGACCATGATGGTTCTGTTCGGCGGCGGCGTGGTGCTGGTCATGGCATTCACGGCTGCCCCGCTGCGCGGGCTGGGCGGTGCGGCCGTCCACCTGGAAAAGGCGCGCCGGGCGATGCTGGTAACGGCGACCGCCTATTTCTGGCTTTGCTATTCGATTATGGCGCTGGCCCGGATTTCCGGCCCCCACCGGCCGGACGCCTTTTATGACATCAGCCTGTCGCTGATGGTGGTGGGTCTTCTGGCCCGCTATGCCGACCGCTGGTTTTCCGACTGGCCGCCCCGGAAATTGTCAAATTTGCGGCAGCCTACTGTTTCAAACTGAGCCATTAGTCCGCCTAGCGCGGGTTCCGTTGGATGTGCGACACTCTTCCCTTGGGGGCCACCCCCGGGGTCGAAAGGGTTCGCACGTGCGTCATGTTCTGTTGATCGGGGCTTTTTTGCTGGGTGTTCAGCCCGCCATGGGCCAGAGCCTTTGCACCGAGCCGGTCATGCCGGTGCCGCTGGATGGTGCCGCCGCAACCGCGGACCAGATGCGTGCGGCCATGGCGGATGCCCGTGGCTTCATCGCCCAATCGGGTGTCTTTCAGGATTGCCTGTCCAAGGAAGTGGAAGACGCCAAGAGCCAGGCCGTGGCGGCCAACCAGCCTTTTGAGCCTTCCCTCGAGGCCAATGTCCGGGCCCGGATGGATGCCAACAAGAAACAGCAGGAGCGGGTCGGGGCCACCCTCGACAGCGCCATGGCGGCCTATAAGAACGCGCATCCCAACTAGTTCGGCCCAGGTCGTTCGGTCTGGTCGTTCAACTCGGGGTCTCTGATTCCTTTTGCCGCGCCGCTGCGTGCGGCCCCGTTGCGGGCGCACTGCGCGCGAATCACCTATCATCGCGCCATGGGTGAAGCGGCGGTTCGTATTCCCAAGGAGCGGCGGCAGCGGGATGTGTCCCGGGCGGCCTCACGCACCGCCATCCTCGAAGCGGCGCGCCGTGTGGCGGCACGCGACGGCGCGCGCGATCTCAGCCTGCGCGGCGTGGCGGCGGAGGCCGGTTTTGCTCCCGCCGCACTCTATGGCTATTTCCGCAACAAGGACGAATTGCTGCTGGCCTTGGCCGCGGACGATCTCACCGCACTGGCGCGCGCCATGCGCGGTGCCGGCGGTCTGGCGGGTGCCGGGGCAGCCGCCCTGGAATTGCTCAGCCGCACCGAAACCATGGCGGCGGCCTCTGCCGCGCTGCCGGGTGCTGGCGGCAATGACGCAGAACGCTTGTTCAATGGTCGGCTGATCGCGGCCCTGAAGGCTTTGTCTGAAGCGAGCGGATTGCCGTCCAACAGCCGCGAAAGTCAATGCGATGTGGTGCTGGTCGCAGCCGCCTTGGCGGGGCTGGCCTTGCTGGCCCGTTCCGGACGGTTGGAAGCCCTGGGCTTTACGCCGCAAGAGATGATTGCTCGCCTGGACAGCCGCTTCCGCGCCTAGCGCCGAGGGCTTTTGCGTCGCGCTTCAGGCTGACAGATGCTCGGCCAGGATGATGCAGCCGATCACGATCAACACAATGCCGCCGACGCCTTCGGCATATTTGCCGAACCGTGCGCCCAGGGCCCGGCCCGCCATCACCCCGATGGTCGTCATGGTGAAGGTCGCGATGCCGATCGCCAGCGCGTTCACCAGGATATTGGCATCGATCAGGGCGAGTGTGACGCCGACCGCCAGCGCGTCGATGCTGGTTCTTTCCAGCACAGTGGGATCCGAAGCTTGGAATTCACGTGACTTGAAGTCGCGG
>JADMIO011116489.1_pt1 | contig 25115 bp, 24 predicted proteins | sample 8958161 | NCBI WGS metagenome assembly JADMIO01 (sample SAMN16585339, study PRJNA669376) | soil metagenome | isolation source: Crop rotation soil | place: USA: Cullars Rotation, Alabama | collected 2011
CGACAACTTGTCCACGTGGAATTCTAAGCTTAGGATCCCAATGTGCTGGAAAGGCTCGCGATCGTTCGCAGCGAACGGCTTCGTCGAGAAGCCGCCGCTTGCCCGCGCACAGGAATTCCTCGCCGCCGGCTCGCACGTGTGGAACGCCGGGATCTTCGCGTTCACGCCGCGCACGTTCTTCGCCGCATGCGATCGTTATGCGCCTGCGGTGGCCGGCGCTGCGCGCGCCGTGTGGCAGATGCTCGCCTCGCGCACGAACGAAGCGATGCTCGAGATCGACGCCGCCACGTTCGCGAGCGCGCCCGACTTGTCCATCGATTACGCGATCATGGAAAAGGCGGCTGCGGATGGGCTCGTCGCCGTCGTGCGCGGCGACTTCGATTGGAGCGACGTCGGCTCGTGGCAGGCCGTGTCGGAATTGACCGTCGCCGACGCCGACGGCAACCGCGGACGCGGTGAGCGCGTCGCGATCGCCACCCGCGGCACGTACGTGCATTCCGAGGACCGCGTGGTCGCCACCGTCGGGGTCGAGAACCTCGTCATCGTCGATACGCCCGACGCCGTGCTCGTCGCGCATCGCGATCACCTGCAGCGCGTGAAGGACGTCGTCGGCGAGCTGAAGGCGCGCGGCCACGACGCGTACAAGCTGCACAAGACGGTGACGCGCCCCTGGGGCACCTACACGATCCTCGAGGAAGGGCCCGGCTTCAAGATCAAGCGCATCGAGGTTAAGCCCGGCGGGTCGCTGTCATTGCAGCTGCATCACCACCGCAGCGAGCACTGGGTCGTGCTGCGCGGCACTGCCCGCGTCACCTGCGGCGAAAGCGTGTTCGACCTGCCGAAGGGCGAGTCGACGTTCATCCCGGTGGAAACCATGCACCGGCTCGAGAATCGCGGCAGCGACGTGCTCGCGATCATCGAAGTCGCGTGCGGCGATTACATCGAGGAAGACGACATCGTCCGCTTCGACGACAAGTACGGCCGCGTTTCCGCCTAGCAGCCTGATGCTAGTGGCCGGGCGCGAGCTGCGCGAGCAGGCGGTCGACGTTGTTGCGCGCCTGCTTCTCGAGGCGCTGCGCGAAGTAATCGGTGCGGAAGAACCGCGGGCGCCGGCGTAGTCCCATCAGGAACGACGACAAGCCTCGGTTGTAATCGGCGTCGCTCTGCTTCGCGAACTCGCGGCGCAAGAGCTCGCCGTTGCGCATGAAGTCGTCCCACGGCGCGCCGAAGCCCGCGAGGTCGATGTCGTCGATGAACTTGCAATCGTTGCTGCGAGGCGTGCGATCGCGCTTGGTCGTGAGGATCAGCGCCGTTACCCGCCGGCGCAACAAACCGCGTGCACCGACCGATTGCCGCAGGAACAGCTCGGCGCTGCGCCGCTCGTTGGTCGGGTCGCCCGGCTCGTAGACCGCATCGTGGAACCACAGGCCGAGCTCCACCGCGTCGCGATCGTCGAGCCGCGGCGCGATCTCGTCGAATCGGCGAAGGCAGTCGTCGATGTGGCCGAGATTGTGGAACCGGCGGCCCGCCGAGTTCATCCGCGCCGAGAGATCCGCATAAACGGCCGCGGCATCGGGCGACGGGGGCGAATCCACGCAGCGCTGCCATAGGGCCGCGAACCGGCTCGCGTTGGCACGGCCGACCTCCATCGTCGGAGCAGGCTCCTTGGTGCGGGCGTCGATGGTGTTGTCCCCCGTTGGCGCCGCGGCATCGGCGCATGCTGTGACTTTACGGGAACACCGCCGGGCTGGAAAGCCCGCCGGCCGTCACTCGTCAGGTCGCCCCGCATCTGCCACAATCCGCCGCGGGAGAGCCCGCCCACGCCCTCCGTTGGTTTCGTTGCGCCCATGCTCGGCTTCATGAAACACAAACCGGAACATCCGCGGATCTCGCAGATCCGCCAGCTCGGATTGTTCGCGACGCTGCGCGCGCGCGAGCTGCGCGTGATCGACGGCCTCCTGCACGAGCGGGAGTACCTGCAGGGCGAAGTCGTGTTCGACGAAGGCGAGGAAGGCCAGGCGCTGTACGTGGTCTTGCGGGGGCGCGTGCTGATCTGCCGCCAGGGAGAGCCCGCCACCGGGCGGCTCGCCGAAATCGGGGCGGGCGGGATGTTCGGCGAGCTTGCGCTGCTCGACGGCGTTCCCCGCACCGCCCAGGCCCGCGCCCTCGAGAACAGCGTGCTCGCGGCGCTGGCGCGCGCCGACTTCAACGGCCTCATCGACACGCACGCCGGCATCGCGTCGAAAGTCGCCATCCAGCTCGCTCGCGACCTCGGCCAGAAGCTCGTCGCGCGCAACATGGCGCTCGACACGAGGCCGCTGTGAATCCCACCGGCTATCTCGCGGGCGGCCCGGTCGTCTGGCTGCTGACGATGGCCATCACCACCTTGCTGCTGGTCGCCTCGTCGAAGGCGCTGTGGCTCGTCGTGCCGTTCCTCATCGCGATCATTCTTTATTACATGCTGTATCCCGTCGTGCGCAGGCTGGCGCTGTCCGGGTTCGGACGGGAAGCCGCCGCCGCGATCGTCGCGGGCGGCGTCACGGTGCTCGTGATCCTGGTGATGATCCCGGTTCTGCCATGGCTTGCCGCGCAATCCGTCGCCGGCGAGGAGACGCTTTATCGGTACCTCGAGGGCGGCCGGGTGCTGATCGATCGCCTCCTTGGCGCACTCGAGTCGCAATTCGCGTTCCTCCGGCGCCTCGACTTCCATGCGCAGATGGGCCGCCGCGCCGACGAGTTCGGCAGCACGTTCGTGACCCACAAGATGGGCGAGCTGCTGCTCGCGTCGGCGGCATCGCTGCCCTCGCTGCTGCTCGCGCCGTTCTTCGCGTTCTTCTTCCTGCGCGACGGGAGCCTCTTCACCAAGCTCATCACGCGCGGCGTGCCGAACGCGTTCTTCGAGCGCACGATCTACATGTTCGAGCGCGTCGACGCCGCAGCGAAGAGCTACTTCCAGGGGCTGCTCAAGCTGACCGCGGTCGACACGATCGTGCTCGGCATCGGTTTCCTGATCGTAGGCGTGCCCAACGCGATCGTTATCGCATTGATTTGCGCGTTGCTCGAATGGATCCCGGTGGTTGGGTCCATCGTCGGCTGCGCCCTCGCGGTGCTGGTTGCGGCCACCGATCATCCGGACCGGCTGTGGGTCGTGTATGCGGTGCTCGGCGTATTCATCGCCAATCGCATGCTCGACAACTTCATCTTCATTCCGCTCACCATCGGCCGCAGCATACGCATGCATCCGCTGCCGACCGTGCTCATGGTGTTCATCGGCGGCGCGGTCGCCGGCATCCCGGGGCTTGTGCTCGCATTGCCGCTCGCGGGCGTCGTATTTGCGATCGTGGGAACCATCGCGGGCATCGTCGTCGATCCCCGGCTTCGCGCGCGCAACGCGTACGCGAAGCAACTCCTCGCTCAGCGCGTCACCGCCGACCTGACGCCTTAGGCGGGAACGTCAGGGTCGAGCTGCCTCGTCAGGCGCGCGATCTCGTCCTTCAACAAGAGCTTGCGTCGCTTCATGCGCCGCACGGCGAGCTCGTCGTGCATCTGGTCGCGCTCGATCTGCGAGATGGCCATGTCGAGGTCGCGATGCTCGACCGTGAGCTGCGCAATGCGCTGCTGGAGCGCCACGCGGTCCGCGTCACCGATGATGTTGTGCGCCACGCGGCAAGTATGCGCCCGAGCCGGCTAGGCGCGAACCGGGGCCTAAAAAACCGCCCGGTATAATTGCGTCTTGAGCACACTCTCGCCGCCGCCAGCCGTGCCGCCGGCGGCTCCGGCCGCCGAGGCCGCGCCTGCGCTTCCAACGCTGATCCACGATGTCCCCGACGCCGGCCGGCGCCTGGGTGCCGGTCCCTTCGCGGGCTCCTCCGATGCGCTTGCCTTGGCGCAGCTCGCGACGCGCACCGCCGCGCAGAAACGCACGCTGACCGTGGTGAGCGCGGAGCCGCGCTCGGCGCAGCGGCTGGCCGAAGAGATCCCGTGGTTCGCGCCGTCGCTGCGCGTCGCGCTGCTGCCGGATTGGGAAACGCTGCCCTACGATCACTTCTCGCCGCACCAGGACCTCGTGTCCGAGCGGCTGTCGACGCTTTATCGGATCACGCGCGGCGAAGTGGACGTGGTGATCGTCGCCGCCACCACGGCGTTGTATCGCGTTGCGCCGCCTTCGTATCTCGCGGCGTTCACCTTCTTCCTGCGGCAAGGCGAAACGCTCGACGTCGACGCGTTGCGGGCGCAGCTCGCGCTTGCCGGCTACTCGAATGTGACGCAGGTCGTGTCGCCGGGCGAGTTCAGCGTGCGCGGCGGCCTCATCGATCTCTTCCCCATGGGATCGGCGCTTCCCTATCGCATCGATCTCTTCGACAACGACATCGAGTCGATCAAGACCTTCGACGTCGACAGCCAGCGCACGCTCTATCCCGTCCCCGACATTCGCCTGTTGCCCGCGCGCGAGTTCCCGCTCGACGACGCGGGCCGCACGCGGTTTCGCAGCCGCTTCCGCGAAGTGTTCGAGGGCGATCCCTCCAAGTCGGCGCTGTACAAGGACGTGAGCAACGGCATCGTCCCCGGCGGCATCGAGTATTACCTGCCGCTGTTCTTCGAGTCGACGTCCACCCTGTTCGACTACCTTCCGCCGACCGCGGTGATCGCCATGCACGGCGACGTGCGCGGCGGGATCGAGCGGTTCTGGCAGGACACCGAATCGCGTTATCGCCTGCTGCGCGGCGACAAGGCGCGGCCGCTGCTCCCGCCCGTGGAACTGTTCCTGCCGCTCGACGCGTTCAACGGCGCGGTCAAGCAATTCGGTCGCGTCGAGCTGGCGGGCGGCGAGCAAGGACCGACCGTGAAGCTGCCGTCGGTCAACGTCGATCGCCGCGCTGACGATCCGCTCGGCGCGCTCAAGCGCTACGTCGCCGCATCGCCGTACCGGATCGCCATCGTCGCCGAAAGCGCGGGCCGCCGCGAGACCATGCAGCAGTACTTCGCCGAGTACGATTTTCATCCGCACATCGTCGACGGCTTCGCGCAAGTGCTGTCGGCAAGCGATCGCGTGCTGCTCACCAGCGCGCCCGTTGCCTCGGGATTCGAATGGCCCGAGGGCGGCCTCGCGTTCGTCACCGAGTCGGAGCTGTATGCGGGTGTCGTTCGCCGCACCGCGCGCGAAGCAGCCAAGCGCAGCAACGTCGATGCGATGGTGCGCGACTTGTCCGAAGTGCGCATCGGCGATCCGGTCGTGCACGAGGAGCACGGCATCGGGCGTTACCTCGGCCTGCTCACGCTCGACCTGGGCGACGGCCCGAACGAGTTCCTGCAACTCGTTTACGCCAACGACGCGAAGCTCTATGTCCCGGTTTCCAATCTTCACCTCATCAGCCGGTACAGCGGCGCCTCGCCCGACGCCGCGCCGCTGCACGAGCTCGGCAGCGGGCAATGGGAGAAGGCGAAAAAGAAAGCCGCGCAGCAGGCGCACGACACCGCGGCGGAGCTGCTAAACCTGTACGCGCAACGCGCCACGCGGCAAGGACACACCTTCACGCTGAAGCCGCACGACTACGAGGCGTTCGCGGAAGGTTTCGGCTTCGAGGAGACGGCGGACCAGTCGGCGGCGATCCACGCCGTGATCGCCGACATGACGTCGGGGAAGGCGATGGATCGCCTGGTGTGTGGCGACGTCGGCTTCGGCAAGACGGAAGTCGCGCTGCGTGCGGCGTTCGTGGCGCTCGCCGACGGCAAGCAGGTCGCGCTGCTGGTGCCGACCACGTTGCTCGCGGAGCAGCACTTCCAGACCTTCAGCGACCGCTTCGCCGACTTCCCGGTGCGCATCGCGGAGCTCTCGCGCTTTCGCACGGCGAAGGAAACCAAGGCGGCGCTCGAAGGTCTCGCCACCGGCCGCATCGATCTCGTCATCGGCACCCACAAGCTCCTGCAGGGCGACGTCAAGTTCAAGGACCTGGGCCTCGTCATCATCGACGAGGAGCATCGCTTCGGCGTGCGGCAGAAGGAGCTGCTGAAGCGCCTGCGCGCCGAGGTCGACGTGCTCACGCTCACCGCGACACCGATCCCGCGCACGCTCGCGATGTCGCTCGAGGGCATCCGCGATTTCTCGGTGATCGCGACGGCACCGGAGCGTCGGCTTGCGATCAAGACTTTCGTTGCCGCGTATTCCGCCGGGATCGTGCGCGAAGCGGCGCTGCGCGAATTGAAGCGCGGCGGGCAGATCTATTTCCTGCACAACGAAGTCGACACCATCGCGACGCGTGCCGAAACGCTGGCAAAGCTGCTGCCCGAAGCGCGCATTGCGGTTGCGCACGGCCAGATGGCTGAGCGCGAGCTCGAGCACGTGATGCGCGACTTCTACCAGCAGCGCATCAACCTCCTCGTGTGCTCGACCATCATCGAGACCGGCATCGACGTGCCGACGGCGAACACGATCATCATCGATCGCGCCGACAAGTTCGGCCTTGCACAGTTGCACCAGCTGCGCGGCCGCGTCGGCCGCTCGCACCACCAGGCGTACGCGTACTTGTTGACGCCGCCGTGGGATGGGTTGTCCGCGCAAGCGAAGAAGCGCCTGGAAGCGATCCAGATGATGGAGGACCTGGGCTCAGGCTTTTACCTCGCGATGCACGACCTCGAGATCCGCGGCGCCGGCGAAGTGCTCGGCGACGAGCAGTCAGGTGAGATGCAGGAAGTGGGATTCCAGCTCTACAACGACATGCTGCGCTCGTCGGTGTCGGCGCTCAAATCCGGGCGGGAGCCCGATCTCACCGAGCCCCTTGGCGTCACCACCGAAATCAACCTGCACGTGCCTGCGCTGCTGCCCGAGCGGTATTGCAACGACGTGCACGAGCGGCTCGTGTTGTACAAGCGGCTCGCGAGCGTGGAATCGACCGACGAGCTCGATGCGATCCAGGAAGAGCTCGTCGATCGCTTCGGTCCCACCCCCGAGCAGGCGCAGGCGCTGCTTGCGAGCCATCGCCTGCGCCTTGCGGCCAAGCCGCTCGGCGTGCGCAAGGTCGACGCGGGACCCGAGCGCACCACCATCCAGTTCGTGAAGCACCCGCCGTTCGACGCGGGGGCGCTCATCCTTCTCGTGCAGAAGGACGGGCGCATCCGCTTCGGCGGTCCGGACCGCATCCGCATCGAGCGCGCCGCGCCCGCGCTCGCCGACCGCATCGCGCTGGTCAAGGATTTCCTGGCACGACTCCAGCGGTAGCCCGGTGCTCCCAGCTCGGCACGCACATCGCGACACCGTCGTCGCCGTAGCCTTCCGGCACCCAGCCCTGGTCGACCATCGCATCGCGCGCCACCTTGCTCGCGGTCAGGCGATGATTGGTATCGAAACGGTTGTTCCACAGGCGGTAGATGGGCGCGAACGAGAAGCCGCCGATCTTCGCGTACGGCTGCGCACACGTGCCGTCCGCCGCCGGAAGCCACGCGTAGAACGCTGCGGTGCTCTCGAGCACGAACTCGGGATGCGCTGCGGCAACCGCCGCACACTCGTCGCTCGATGCCGTGAGGAAATGCGACGCCGGCGGGATGAAGAAGCGGCAGACCGGCTTGGCTCCCGCGTATTCGGGCATTATGCCGCCGACGAGCTGCACCGGAACGTCGAACGCGAGGAACGCTTCACGGTTACCCGTACGCTGCCAGCCGGCGATGATGCCGGCGTCGAGCACGGCCATCTCGTCCTGGGACGTGGTGACGAAGTATTGGTCGTGCGCGGCGTTGTAATACTCGACCGCCGCGATCGGCTCTGCGAACTCGTTCGGATTCTCATAGAACATCGGATAGGCAGCCGCCGAAGTTGCGCACGCAAATGCGCAAAGTGCGGCGAGCAGTTTGCCTTTGCGAGGAATGTTCACGTCGTTCTCCTTTGTGGTTCGCAAACCACTGTTTGCGTGCGCTCACGATGCGCCCGCGGCGTGTGCGCACCAACGGAATAATCCGGGGTTACCCTGCGTACAATTCGGCCGATGACGCTGCCTCCGCAAATCCACGTCTTCGTGCGCGACTGGCTGTCGGCCAACAACGTGCTCATGAAAGGCCGCGACGGGAACGTGCTGGTCGACTCCGGTTATGTTTCGCACGCGCCGCTCACGCTGGCGCTGCTGCGCTCGGCGCGCGGCCTGGGCGACGAGCCGCTCGCGCTGCTCGTCAACACGCACGGGCACTCCGACCACATCGGCGGCAACGTCGCGGTGCAGGCGGCGTACGGTTGCCCGATCGCGTTCCCCGCTGCAGAGGCGCATCTGGTCGAAGCGTGGGACCACAAGGCGCTGCTGTACGACTATGCGGACCAGGAGGCCGAGCGCTTCGGCGTCGACCTTCGCCTGCAGCCCGGCACGACGCACGCGTGGGGCGAGCTCGAGTGGCAGATGCTTGCGGCGCCCGGGCACGACATGGGCGCGCTCGTCTTCTACAACCCCGAGTATCGGGTCCTGATCTCGGGGGACGCGCTATGGGAGAACGGTTTCGGGTTCGTGATGCCGCGCGTGATCGAGCCCGATGCACTGCCTGCAACGCGCGCGACGCTCGACATGATCGCGGCGCTCGACGTGCGCACCGTGATCCCCGGTCATGGGGAAGTGTTCACGGAAGTGGGTCCCGCGCTCGAGCGCGCGTACCAGCGGCTGGCGGCGCTCGAGGCCGACGACGTGCGTGTCGCGCGCCACGCGCTGAAGGTGGTGCTCACGTTCAGCCTGCTCGCCCGGCGCCGGATGCGCGTCGATGCGCTGCCGGATTACGTCGCGCGCGTGGGCATCTACCGGGACTTGAACGCGCTCGTGCTGCGCATGACGCCGCAGGCGCTCGCCGACATGCTATCCGGCGAGCTCCTGCGAGCGCGCGTCTTGAAGCGCGACGGCGACTACCTCGTCACCGCTTAAGCGCCTGTTTCCTTGTATGCTTCGAACGGGATGCGAAGCACGACTTCGTCGCCCGGCGTCATCGACGACACGCCCTGCGTGATGCCCCAGTCGGAACGCTTGATCGTGGCAACCGCGTTGCCGCCGCACATCGGCTTCTTGTTGAAGGGGTTTTCGCCGCAGCGGAACTCGACCATCTTCAGCGTCACGGGCTTGGTGACACCGACCAGCGTCAGCTCGCCGTTGATCGCCGTGACCTTGTCGCCATCGAAGCTCATGTCGGTCGACTTGAACGCGATGGTCGGGAACTTCTCGACGTTGAAGAACTTGTCGCCCTTGACGATGGGCTCGAGTCGCGGATCGAAGATGCGCACCGAGTTGGCGTCGATGGTGACCTCGATCGATCCCTTTTTCGCCGCGCGGTCGAGCGTCCCCTTGCCGGACACGGTCTGGAAGCTTCCGAATTGCGTCGAGTAACCCATATGAGTGACCTCGAACGTCGGCCGCGAATGGCCGGCGTCGAGAACGTACACGTCCTGGGCCATGGCGGGGATCGCCACGGCGGCCACCAAAGCTGCTGTCAGGCGGATCATGTTCTTGTCCTCCGAAATGTGACTGCGTGAACGGGCTACCGGGGGCGAAACAGGTCTGGCGCCTTGCCTATTCCATCATTTGGCAGCCGGCAGCACCATCCTAACGCGAACGACGACATCGTTGGCAACGGTGCCGGTATCCGCCCACGCGCCCTCGCCGATCTTGAAGTCGAGCCGCTTGAGCGTGAAGGCGCCTTCGGCAACCGTGTTGCCTGCGGCATCCTTCCTGGTGGTGAACGGCATGGTCACCGGTTGCGACGCCCCTTTCAGGGACAGCGTGCCGGCGACCTCGTATTTGTCGGGCCCCACATTCCTGATCGACGTCGACGCGAAGCGCGCAACCGGAAAGCGCGACGTGTCGAACCACAGCTTGTCCTTGATCTCCTTTTCCGAATCCTCGCTTGCGAGGTCAATGCTCGCGAGGTCGACGTCGATCTCCGCTTTCGACTTGGCGAGGTCGTTGGGAAGGAACACGACATTGGGCTTGAACGTGCGGAAGCGGCCTTCGACGTTGACGCCGAGCTGCTTGCCGACGAAGCGGATTTCGCTCTTGTCGACGAGCACGCCCTGTGCGTCCGCAGCGCCGGCGACGAGCAGCGCCGACAGGAGCAGGCCAAGCTTCATTGCGCATCCTTTCTCGGGGTCAGGAACGGCAGCATGCGCGCGAGCACGACGTCGCGCTGGACGAAATGATGCCGGATCGCGGCCGCGGCGTGTATGAAGACCAGCAGGAACAACGCGCAGTTCAATCCGACGTGCACGCCTTTGAGCACGGCGGCGACCGCCTTGTCCTTGGCGACGAGGTCGGGCAACGGAACCAGCCCGAGGTAGACGACCTGCACCCCGGTCGCCGAGCTGTAGATCCAGCCGGAGATCGGCACCGCCAGCAGTAACACATAAAGCAGCGCATGCGAGATCGCGGCTGCGCGCATTTGCCACGGCGGCGCCGGCACCGGCGGCGGCGCCGGATGCCGCGTGCGCCAGAGCAAACGCGCGCACGCGAGCAGGAACACGGTGATGCCGATCCACTTGTGCACGAGGTAGAGCTCGAGCTTGCGCGGCGTTATCGGCATGGGCACCATCGACAAGCCGAGCATCAGGTTGCACACGATGAGCAGCGCCACCAGCCAATGCAGGGCGATGGCCACGGCGCTGTAGCGTTCGTGCGGCAGCAAACTCATCCTGTGCGAACCGGCGAAGATCGGGCGTTATTCCCGCTACGGGCGAGCGAGCTGTGCTGCGAATTCTCGCACACCATTCAACAGCATCTGCACGGCCACCGCGGTCAGCACGAGACCCATCAGGCGCTCGAAGGCGACGATCGCGCGCTCGCCGAGCCACGCCTGCAGCCGCGACGCGCCGAGCAGCACGACGGTGGTCACCGCCATCGCGATCGTGAGCGCGAGCACCCACGTCCAGAAATGCGCGGGGTCGCGCGACGCCATCAGCATGACCGTTGCCAACGCCGACGGCCCGGCAATGGAAGGCACGGCAAGCGGAACGAGGAACGGCTCCTCGCCGTCGCTGTCGCCGAAGATGCCGTCGGGATGCGGAAACACCATGCGCAGCGCGATCAGGAACAGGATGATGCCGCCGGCAATCGACAGCGAGACGTCAGACAGCTGAAGCCACTTGAGGAACGTCTGCCCGCCGGTCATGAACGCGAGCAGGATCGCATAGGCGAAAAAGCATTCGCGCAGAACGATGGGTGCATGCCGCTGCGACGGAACGCGCGAGAGCGCAGAGACGACGATCGGCAGGTTGCCGAAAGGATCGAGCACCAGCAGCAGCAGGATCGTCGCGGAAAAGAGCTCGGCGTTCATCGGAACAGGATGTACGCGAGGGGAAACAGCACTGCGGCGATCAGCCCGTGCAGCGCGAACGCGAGGCTCGCGAATGCGCCCGCCTCCGCATTCACCTGGAACGCCCGCGCGGTGCCAATGCCGTGGGCGGCGAGGCCGAGCGCGAATCCGCGTGCGCGCCAATCGCTCACGCGGCATGCATTGAGGATATAGCGCCCGAGCGACGCGCCGACGATGCCGGTGGCGACCGCGAACACCGCGGCGAGCGCAGGAAGGCCGCCGAGCTTTTGCGCGATGCCCATGGCGATGGGCGCCGTCACCGACTTCGGTGCGAGCGAGAGCAGCGTCACCGGCGACGCTCCGAGCAGCTTCCCGGTAGCGAGCGCGGACCCAACGGCGACCAGCATGCCGACGAGCAGTGCGCCGGCGATCGGCTTGGCGAGGCGCTTCACGTTGCTCCATTCACGCGCGAGCGGCACCGCGAGACCGACGACCGCCGGGCCGAGCAGGAAGTGCACGAACTGCGCGCCGGCGAAGTACGTGTCGTACGGCGTCCGGGTCACCGCGAGCACGCAGACGATGATCGCAACGGCGATCAGCACGGGATTGGCGAGCGGATGCATCCTGCAGCGCGTGTAGCACCACCATGCGGCCAGGTACGCGAGCAGCGTGAGCGTGAGACCGGCGAGCGGCGTGCCGCTCAAATAGACCCAGAGCTCGAAGAAGTCCTGCTTCATCGCGTCTCCTGCCGTCGCACGAGCCACTGGAAGGTGATCGACGTAGCGGCAATGGCGAGCACCGTGCTCACCACGATCGCCGCCGCGATCGGCAGCCACTCCGCTTCGATCTGCGTCACGTGCAGCATCACACCGGCGCCCGCCGGCACGAACAGCAGCGACAAATGCTTGGCGAGCCCGTCGGCGGCAACGTTGAGCGATTCGCCTCGGCGCGGCCATGCGAGCAGGAACGCGAGCAGCGGCGCCATGCCGAGCACGGGCCCGGGAATAGGCAGATCGGCGATTCGCGCCAACGCTTCACCGAGGCACTGGAACACCAGCAGCCACGTGAAGCCGGCAACGAGGGGGCTCATCGTCGTCAGTGAAGCTTCACGCGCGGCTCGAGCCGCTCGCGCAGCAATCGCCCGAGCGTGTCGAATGCGACACGGATGTACCCATGGATCGACACCTGGTGCATCTTGTACAGCGACGTGTACATGAGCCGGGCGATGAGGCCCTGGATCACGAGACTCCCGCCGACGAGGCGGCCCATGAGGTTGCCGACCGCCGACAGCTCGCCGAGCGAGACCAGCGATCCGAAATCGTGGAAGTGAAATTGGCCGAACGGCTTTCCGGCAAGGCGCGCCTTGATCACCTTGGCGAGGAACTCCGCCTGCTGGTGAGCAACCTGCGCGCGCGGCGGCAGGGTGGCGCCTTCCTTTTGTCCCAGCCACGGGGCGGCGGCGCAGTCGCCGAACGCGAAGATATCCGGATCGCGCGTGGTTTGCAGCGAAGCATCGACGACGAGCTGGTTCGCGCGATTGGCTTCGAGGCCGTCGAGATTGCGCAGGATCGGGGGCGCCATGATGCCTGCCGCCCACACGGTGAGGTCCGCGGGATAGAAGCGGCCGCTCGCAGTGTGCACGCCGTCGGCGTCGATCTCGGTCACGCGCTCGCCCGTGTGAACGTCGACGTGCAGCTTGTCGAGGAGCTCGGTGGCGGCTTTCGCGACGCGATCGGAGAGCGGCGGCAGGATGCGCGTGAACGCTTCCAGGATGGCGATGCGGATGTCGCGCGGCGGATCCAGGTTGTCGAGGCCGTAGGCGGCCAGCGCGCGCGTCGTCTGCCGGATCTCGGCTGCGAGCTCCACGCCCGTGGCGCCCGCGCCGATGATTACGATGTTAACGATCGGCGTCCCGCCTTCCGCGGCGCGGCCGTCGGCGCGCACGCACGCCGCGAGCAGACGCTGATGGAAACGCTCCGCCTCCTCCGGCGTGTCGAGCGAGATCGGATGCTGCAACGCCCCGGGAACGCCGAAGTCGTTGCTCGTGCTGCCGATGCACAGGATCAGCGTGTCGTAAGGCACCGCGCGCTGGGGAAGGATTTCTTCACCCTGCGGCCCTTTCACCGCATCGAGCAGGACTTGCTTGCTCGCGCGGTCGAGGCCGCGCAAGGCGCCCTGCTTGAAGCGGAAGTGATGCCAGTAGGCGATCGCCGGATAGTCGAGCGCATGCGAATCGGCATCCATGCGGCCGGCGGCGACCTCGTGCAGCAGCGGCTTCCACACGTGCGTTCCGTTGCGATCGACGAGCGTGACTTGCACCTCGTGCCCGCGGCCGTAACGGTCGCCCAGCTTCGCTGCAAGCGGCAAGCCGCCGGCGCCGCCGCCGACGATGACGATGCGGTGAGGTGTCGCGGTAGAGTTGGGCAATGGACGATCCCGCGCGGGCGAACGACCGCTATTGTTTCATGTCCGCGGCTTGCCGATGGCGAGGTTTACCCGGCGCCACGTCTCGACGTTGCTTTTAAGCGCATAGTCGAAGAGAGCGACGCGGTCGGCGAGGAGCTCGCTGGTGACCGACAAAGGCGTTGCCGGCGGCAACGCGACGTGAGCATCGGCGTCGCCCGCCTCGACCACGACCTCCATGCCGGCGCGGCGCGCGAGCCGGATCATCGTCGCGTTTTCAGCGAGGCAGTGCATGTAAAGCCGCGGCACCCGCCGGTTGCGCGCATGTTCCGCGGCGCGCGCGATGAGTGCGCCGCCGACGCCGCGGCGGCGCGCATCCGGCAGCACCGACACGCCGAGCTCGGCCAAGTCCTTGCCGAACGCGAGATGCGCAGCGCCAACGAGCGCAAGTTCCGGGCTGCGAACGCCGAACAGCGTATCCGACGTGAAGTCGATGCCCTCTACATACGCCGCGATCCCCGGCCGCGAAAGCACGCTGCCGAAGCGCAATCGCGCATCCTGCGGTTCTAGCGCAGCCAGGTGGGCCAAATACTCGTCGCGAGCATTCGCGTTGAGCCGTTGTACCGGAATTTCCGTCATTCATTGTCCTCGCGCAACGCCTTCGCGACGCGGGTCCGCGCCGCCGATCCAGCCGTTCGCCGAACGCACGATGACGTGCACGCCGCTCGTGGTGTCGACGGTCGCGACGTCGGCGCCGATCGCGCGCAGCTTCGGCGCGAGGGAAGTCACCGGCGTGCCCGCTTCGAGCTCCGTCGGACCGTTGCGGCTGCCGAAATTGGGCAACGCCGCAGCGGCTTGCGGATCGAGGTTCCAGTCGATGATGGCGAGCAGCGTCTTCGCCACGTGATTGATGATCCAGCTTCCGCCGGCGGAGCCGGTGACGATGGCGACGCGGCCGGCGCTGTCGTAGGCGATTGTAGGCGCCATCGACGAGCGCGGCCGCTTGCCGCCTTGCACGCGATTGGCGACCGGCTTGCCGTCGACTTCCGCCTCGAACGAGAAATCCGTGAGCTCGTTGTTGAGGATGAAGCCTCCTGCCGTCATCAGGCGACTGCCGAACTGGTCCTCGACCGAGGTGGTCATCGCAACCGCGTTGCCGTAGCGATCGACGATCGACAGGTGCGATGTGGACGGCAGCTCGAGCGATGCGTCGGCTGCGGTCGTCACCTCTTCCGCCGACGGCACGCCGGGCGATGCACGGCGCAGGCTGGCATCCGGACGAATCAGCTGCGAGCGCGCACGCAGGTACCGTGCATCGAGCAAGAAGTTGGGCGGCGTATAGAACGCGGGATCGGCTTCGTAGACGTTGCGGTCCGCAAAGGCGAGCCGGCCCGCTTCGCTCATGAAATGCACGCTCCAGAACGACGCTGCGGCCATCGCGGGCACGTCGTACGGCTCGAGCATCTTCAGCATCTGCAGAACGGTGATCCCCCCGGACGACGGCAACGGCATCCCGCAAACACGGTACGCACGATAGGTGTCGCACACGGGCTCGCGCGCAATCACGCGATACCTCGCGAGGTCGTCGAGCGTCATGTCGCCCGCGTTCCACGGATGCTGCGTGACCGTCGCCACGATGTCGCGCGCGATCGCACCAGTGTAGAACGCGTCGGCGCCGCCGCTGGCGATAGCGCGCAGCGTGCGCGCGTAATCCGGATTGCGGAGCACGGCGCCGACCGGCAGCACCTTGCCGTTGGCGTCGTAGAAATACGCGCGCAGCCGCGGCTGGGTGATGTAGCGTTCCTGCACGAGCAGCGTGTGCAATCGCGGCGAGATCGCGAAGCCGGATTCGGCGATGGCGATCGCGGGCTCGAACAAGCGCCGCCACGGCAAGCGTCCATGGCGCTTGTGCGTGACTTCGAGAAGACGCACGACGCCGGGCACGCCAACGGACTTGCCGCCGAGCACCGCGTCGTAGAAGTCGAGCGGCTGCCCGTTCTTGAGAAAGCGATCGGGCTTGGCGGCCGCAGGCGCGGTTTCGCGGCCGTCGTACGCGACGAGCTTGCGCGACCTGCCGTCGTGCACCAGCATGAACGCGCCGCCGCCCAATCCGGAAGATTGCGGCTCGACCAGGCCGAGCACCAGTTGCGCCGCAATCGCGGCATCGACTGCAGAGCCGCCTTCCTGCAGCATGCGATAGCCGGCGTCGACCGCCAGCGGATTCGCCGCCACGATCATCCAGTGCTTACTCGTGACCGGTTTCTTGTCGGCCCATCCGCTTGCCTGCTCTTGCGCGGAGGCGGGCGCAGCCGCCAGCACCGCAATGGCGCACGCAAGCCGCGCCATCCATGCACATAATGCGATCGGCGTCCGCTTCATCCATGCGATTTTACTTGCCATGACGTACACGTTCGCCGGACCGGCCATGATTGCCATTGCCGCGCTGGTGCTCATCGTCGGCCGCTTCATCACGGCGCGCGTGCCCTTTCTCGCGCAGTACTCGATACCGCAACCGGTCACCGGCGGCCTCGTCGCAGCATTGCTCTTCCTGGCGCTGCACGCCGCGGGTTTGGAGGTGCGCTTCGAGCGCGCGGAGCAACCGTACCTGATGCTCGCGTTCTTCGCGGCGGTCGGGCTGGGCGCGGACGTTCGCGTGGTTGCGCGCGGCGGCAAAGCGCTGCTGCTGTTCCTCGCGTGCGTCGTCGCCGTGCTCGTGTTGCAGAACGTCGTGGGCGTCGCGGTGGCGCTGGCGACCGGGCAGAATCCCCTGCTCGGCCTCGTCGCAGGCTCCGTCGCGATGTCGGGCGGCCACGGCACGGCTGCGGCGTGGGGCACCCGCTTCGAAAGCGAGTACGGCATGAGCGGCGCGGTCGGCATCGGACTCGCAGCGGCAACCTTTGGGCTGGTCGCGGGCGGGTTACTGGGCGGACCCGTCGGACGCAACCTCGTCGATCGCTTGCGTGCGGAAGGCAAGCCGCTGGGTCAGGAGCAGCACGAAGCACCGCACGACGGCGCCGCTGCGCAAGGGCCGGTGACCGCGGATCGCATCGTGGTCACGCTGTTCCTCATCTGCGTTGCGATTGCGCTCGGACTTGCGATTGCGCAATGGATGCGCAATCCCAGCTTCACGCTGCCGAGCTTCGTGTGGGTGCTGCTGGTCGGCGTGGTGTTGCGCAACCTGCTGTCCGCCGCACGGATCCACGAAATCGACGAGACCTCGCTCGATTTCATCGCGAGCGTGTCGCTTTCGCTGTACCTCGCGACGGCTCTCATGTCGTTGCGGTTGTGGGAGCTCGCCGACCTCGCGCTGCCGATGCTCGTGATACTCGCCGCGCAGATCGTGCTCATGTACTTCTTCGCGACGATGATCACGTTCCGCGTCATGGGACGCAACTACGACGCGGCGCTGCTGTCGGCCGCACAATGCGGTTTCGGCCTCGGAGCCACGCCGACCGCCATGGCCAACATGCAGGCGCTGGCGCGGCGCTTCGGCTATTCGGTGCGCGCGTTCATCATCGCGCCCGTGATCGGCGCCTTCCTCATCGACATCTGCAACGCGCTGGTGATCAGCGGGTTCGCGCAAGCCCTCGCGCGCTGATCAATAGCGCGCGTTACCGGGCGTGCGCGGGAACGGAATCACGTCGCGCACGTTCGCGAGCCCGGTCACGTACGCAACCGTGCGCTCGAAGCCGAGGCCGAATCCGGCGTGCGGCACCGTGCCGTAACGGCGCAGGTCGCGGTACCAGCCGTAGTGCGCGGGGTCGAGGCCGGTCTCGCGCATGCGTGCATCGAGCACGTCCAGGCGCTCCTCGCGCTGGCTGCCGCCGATGATCTCGCCGATGCCCGGCGCGAGCACGTCCATGGCGGCGACGGTGCGGCCGTCGTCGTTCACGCGCATGTAGAACGCCTTGATCGCCTTCGGGTAATTCATCACGATCACCGGGCGCCCGACGTGCTTCTCGGTCAGGTAGCGCTCGTGCTCCGATTGCAGGTCGATGCCCCACGACACCGGGAACTCGAACTTCTGCTTGGCCTTGGAAAGGATGTCGATCGCTTCGCTGTAATCCATGCGCGCGAATTGCGAGTCGACGATGCCGCGCAATTTCTCGATCACGCCCTTCTCGATGCGCTCCTCGAAGAACGCCATGTCGTCGCCGCGCTCGGCAAGCACGGTCTTGAAGATGTGCTTGAGCAATCCCTCCGCGAGGTCGGCATCGTCGGCCAGCGCCGCGAACGCGATCTCCGGCTCGATCATCCAGAACTCCGCGAGATGCCGGCTGGTGTTCGAGTTCTCCGCGCGGAACGTGGGACCGAACGTGTACACCTTCGACAGAGCGAGGCAATACGCCTCGACGTTGAGCTGGCCGGAAACGGTGAGATACGCCTCGCGCCCGAAGAAGTCCTGCGCGAAATCCACTTTGCCGTCCGGCGTGCGCGGCAGGTTCGCAAGATCGAGTGTCGACACGCGGAACAGCGCGCCCGCGCCTTCCGCATCGGACGCCGTGATGATCGGCGTGTTGACCCACAGGAAGCCGTTCTGGTCGAAGTACTCGTGGATCGCCTTGGCGATGGTATGGCGCACGCGCGTCACGGCGCCGATCACGTTGGTGCGCGGACGCAGGTGCGCCACGTCGCGCAGGAACTCGAGCGTGTGCGGCTTGGGCTGGATCGGATACGTATCCGGATCGTCGACCCAGCCGATCACGCGCACGCTGTCGGCCTGCATCTCGAACGGCTGGCCTTTGGCCGGCGAGGGAACGATCTTGCCGGTCGCCTCCACCGCACACCCCGCGGTGAGATGCATGACCTCGCCCTGGTAGTTCGAAAGCGTCTGCGGCGCGACGACCTGCACGGGATGAAACCCCGAGCCGTCGGAGACGTGCACGAAGGAAACACCGGCCTTGGAGTCGCGACGCGTGCGTACCCAGCCGTTGACGGTGACCGGCGTGTCGGCGGGTGCGCGGCCCGCGAGGATGTCTGCGCAGGAGTATCGATTCATCCGCAAATTGTAGGTGAGAAACGAAAAGGGCAGCGTCGCCGCTGCCCTTTCGTCGAGGCGGCCTGAAGGCCGCCCTACTTTTGCGGGGGCGTTGCCGGTGCCGACGTGGCCGGAGCCGGGGCGGTGACCGCCGGCGGCGTGGAAACCGGCGCCGTATTCGACCTGCCCGCGTACCACGTTGCGAGCAGCGGCACGATCATCAGCGCGACGATGTTGATGATCTTGATCAGCGGGTTCACCGCCGGGCCGGCCGTGTCCTTGTACGGATCGCCGACCGTGTCGCCGGTGACCGCTGCCTTGTGCGCGTCCGAGCCCTTGCCGCCGAAGTGGCCGTCCTCGATGTACTTCTTCGCGTTGTCCCACGCGCCGCCGCCCGTCGTCATCGAGATCGCGACGAAGAGGCCGGTGATGATGGTTCCCATCAGCAATCCGCCGAGCGCTTGTGGACCGAGCGCGAGACCCACGACCACCGGCACGAGCACCGGCAGAAGCGACGGCAAGATCATTTCCTTGATCGCCGCGCGCGTGAGCAGGTCAACCGCGACACCGTACTCCGGCTTGGCGGTCCCTTCCATGATGCCCTTGATCTCCTTGAACTGGCGGCGCACTTCGACCACCACGGAGCCTGCGGCACGTCCCACCGCTTCCATTGCCATCGCGCCGAACAGGTACGGCACGAGGCCGCCGATGAACAGGCCGATGATGACCATGTGGTTCGAAAGATCGAACGATGTGCTGATGCTCGACGTCTCGAGCGCGTGCGTGTAGTCGGCGAACAGCACCAGTGCGGCGAGACCGGCTGAGCCGATCGCGTAACCCTTGGTCACCGCCTTGGTCGTGTTGCCGACCGCGTCGAGCGGGTCCGTGATGTTACGCACGGAATCCGGAAGCTCCGCCATCTCCGCGATGCCGCCCGCGTTGTCGGTGATCGGGCCGTACGCGTCGAGCGCGACGATGATGCCGGTCATCGACAGCATCGCGGTGGCCGCAATGGCGATGCCATAGAGACCCGCGAGCCAGTGCGACACGCCGATCGCCGCACACACGGCTAGCACCGGCCACGCGGTGGCCTTCATCGACACGCCGATGCCGGCGATGATGTTGGTGGCGTGGCCCGTCGTCGACGCTTGCGCGACGTGCTTGACGGGCTTGAAGTCGGTGCCGGTGTAGTACTCGGTGATGACCACCATCAGCGCCGTCAGCACCAGGCCAACGAGCGTGGCGCCGAACAGGCGCATCGTCGTGAGCGACGGATCCGCTGTCGAGAAGCCCGCGGTCATCCTGTCGGTGATGAACCAGAAGCCGATTGCCGAGAGCACGCCGGCCACCGCCAGACCGCGGTACAGCGCGTTCATGATCTTGCCGCCCGGCCGTGCTTTCACGAAGAAGCAGCCGACGATCGAGGCGAGGATCGAGAAACCGCCCAGCACCAGCGGATACAGCACTGCGGATTCCGCGATGCTCGGCAACAGCAGCGCGCCGAGCAGCATGGTGGCGACGATGGTCACCGCGTACGTTTCGAACAAGTCCGCGGCCATGCCCGCGCAGTCGCCGACGTTGTCGCCGACGTTGTCCGCGATCACCGCGGGGTTGCGCGGATCGTCCTCCGGAATGCCCGCTTCCACTTTGCCCACGAGGTCCGCACCGACGTCCGCACCTTTGGTGAAGATGCCGCCGCCGAGACGCGCGAAGATCGAGATCAGCGAGCCGCCGAAGGCGAGGCCCACCAGCGGCTCGATGATGTGATGCAGGCTTTCCTTCGCCGCGTTCGGCGCCCAATGCGCCGATCCCGTGAGAAACCAGTAGAAGCCCGCGACACCGAGGAGGCCCAGTCCCACGACCAGCATGCCGGTGATGGCGCCGCCGCGGAACGCAACCGAGAGCGCCTCGTTGAGACCTGTGCGCGCGGCTTCCGCCGTGCGCACGTTGGAGCGCACCGACACGTTCATGCCGATGTAGCCGGCGAGCCCGGACAGCACCGCACCGACCAGGAAGCCGCCGGCGGTACGTCCACCGAGCGCCCACCAGATCACGATGAAGAGGATCACGCCGACGATCGCGATGGTCGTGTATTGGCGATTGAGATACGCCTTGGCGCCGGCCTGGATGGCTGCTGCAATTTCCTGCATGCGCGCGTTGCCGGCGGGCTTCTTCAAGATCCAGCCGATCGAGGCGATCCCGTAGACGATCGCCGCCACCGCGCACACGAGCGCGAAGATGAGTCCTAGTGACATGGGTGTGCTAACTCCCTGGTTGTGGCTTTCAGTGGTTCGCTCGGACGCCTTCGTTTGATGGGCGTCCGTCGCGCGTTCGGCGCGGGCGCCAAAGAGCGACCGCGGGAACGATTACTACCCCCTTGCCCGGGAGCCGCCAGGATGAGGCGGCCCGGGAAAACACGCTATTTTGCCAGCTTGCGGGCCAGGAAGTCGAGTCGGTCCTGTCCCCAGAACAATTCGTCCTGATAGACGTAGGTCGGCGCACCGAATACGCCGCGGTCGATCGCCTCCGTCGTGCATGCCGCGAAGCGGGCCTTGATCTCGTCGCTTTGCGCGCGATCGGCGAGCGTTTGGGCGGAAAGCCCGAGCTTTTCGGCGAGCTGGCCGAGGGTCGCACCATCCGCGATGTCGCGCTGCTCGCACCATAGTGCTCGGCCAACCGCGCCCGTCAACGCAAGCGCCTGGTCACCGCCCATTTCGTTGGCCGCCAGCACCCAACACGCGGCCAAGTCGCCGTTCACCGGAAAATATTTCGGCTGCACGTTCATCGGCACACCGAGGAACTCCGACCACCGCTTGAGCTCGACCAGGCGATAGGCCTGCCGCTGCGGCGCGCGCTTCGACAGCGGAAGCCCGCCCGATACCGGGAACACTTCGCCGAGGTTCACGGGCTTGACCGCGATGGTCGCGCCGCGCTCGCGCGCAAGGGCGACGAAGCGATCGTGGCCGAGGAAGGTCCACGGCGATATGGTTGCGAAGTAGTAGTCGATGCGTTTGGGCATAGTTGTAGGGCGGCCTTCAGGCCGCCGCGCTCATATCTTGAATTCCGTTTTCAATTTCTTCGGAACTGCCACGTTCTTCAACCGCTCGTATCGCGGCAGCCCATCCTTGAACGGCGGCGGATCCTCGCCTTTCATGAGCGGCCCCAGGTACGCGCGCGCCTTGGCGGTGATGCCATAGCCGTCCTTGGTGATGTAGTCGCGCGGCAGCATCTTCTCGACGTTGGCAACCTTGTCGAGCGGCGCCTCGGTGATCTTCCATTTGTATGGCTTGTCGGACACGCGTGTGATCGCCGGCATCACCGCGTTGCGTCCCTTCACCGCCATCTCGACCGCCGCTTTGCCAACCGCATACGACTGCTCGACGTCGGTCTTCGACGCGAGATGGCGTGCCGCGCGCTGCAGGTAATCGGCGACCGCCCAGTGGTACTTGTACTTGAGCTTGTCCTTGACGATCGATGCGATCAGCGGACCGACGCCGCCCAATTGCGCATGACCGAATGCGTCCCTGGTTCCCGCCTCCGCCATGAGGTTGCCCTGCGCGTCCTGCAATCCTTCCGAGACGCCGACGCAGCAATAGCCGAACTCCCTCGTTTTGGCTTCGACCAACGACAGGAACCGCGCTTCGTCGAACGGCACTTCCGGAAACAGCAACACGAGCGGGATCGGTGTTTCGGCGTCATCCGCCATGCCCACCGCAGCCGTGATCCATCCCGCATGGCGGCCCATGACTTCCAGCACGAACACCTTGGTCGACGTCTTGGCCATCGACGCGACGTCGAACGCCGCCTCGCGCATCGAGGTCGCAACGTATTTCGCCACCGAGCCGAAGCCGGGGCAGTTGTCGGTGATGGGCAGATCGTTGTCGACCGTTTTCGGCACGTGGATCGCCGTCAGCGGATAGCCGAGCTTCTCCGCGATCTGCGAGACCTTGAGGCAGGTGTCGGCGGAATCGTTGCCGCCGTTGTAGAAGAAGTAGCCGATGTCGTGCGCGCGGAACACCTCGATCAGGCGCTCGTATTGCGCGCGACTCTCCTCGAGCCCTTTCAGCTTGTAGCGGCACGAGCCGAACGCGCCTGCAGGGGTGTAACGCAGCGCGCTGATCGCGCGCGCTGACTCGCGCCTGGTGTCGATCAGGTCCTCGGTCAGTGCACCGATGATGCCGTTGCGGCCGGCGTACACCTTGCCGATGACCTTGTCGTGCTTGCGTGCGGTCTGGATGACCGCCGCGGCGCTGGCATTGATCACGGCGGTGACGCCGCCGGACTGCGCGTAGAAGGCGTTGCGTGGAGTCGTTTTCATGAGCGGAGCGCGTTGGCGAGGTCTCGGTACTTCGGGACGTCCGGCGCGAGCGATGCGGCAAACGTCGCGTACCTGCGCGCCGCTTCCGCGTCGTGGTCCTGCCGGCAAAGGAGCGCAAGATTGTAGACGAGGTCGGGATCGTCCGGACGCACCTCCACCGCGAGCTCCTGCGTGGCGCGCGCTTCGCGCAACCGGCCGGTTGCGCGCTGGATCATCGCAAGGAGGTTGAGCGCGTGCGGGTCGTTCTGGCTGAAGCCGAGCACCTTTCGGCACGACCGCTCGGCCTGCGCGAAGTCGTTGCGCTGCGCCGCCTCGACCGCGTCCTGCAACAGCGGCTGCACGCTGTCGACCAGCGCCTCGTATGCGTCACGCCATTTCGCATACAAGAGGTCGCGATACTTCACGAAGCGGGCGTCGTCGGCATTGTCGCCGCCGCCCGCACCGGAATCACCGGCATCGGCGTTCCACACGAACGTCTCGCGCGGCACGAAATGAAACCGCGTGCGCTGCGCGAGCGTGAGGAACCAGTCCCAATCCTCGAGGATGTCGAAGCGCGGATCGAAGCGGCAGCCGTCGACGACGAGCCCGCGCGCAACCAGCGCCGCCGACAGGTGAACGTAGTTGCGCTCGTACAGCTGCATGAGCGCAACCGGCCGCCCGACGCGCTGCGTGCGGCCGTCGCGGAATATCGCCCGTGCGTACGAGTGCACGACACCGGCATGGGTTTCGATCGCCCGCACGAGGCCCGATACGTGATCGCTCTGCAGCGTATCGTCGTCATCGAGGAACGTGACGAAATCGCCATCGGCCGCATCGAGTCCGGCGTTGGCGGCGTTCGGGCGCGACAGCGGAATTTCACTGCGCACGAAGCGCAACGGGAACGCACCGCAGGCGCTCGCCGGCGCAGGATGCAAAGCGCCGCTCGCAGCGACGAGGACCACTTCGATGTGCTCGTATTCCTGCGCCGCGATCGCGCCGAGCGCGGCCGCGAGCGTGGGCCGCGCGGTGCTGCGCACGACCACGCTGACGAGCGGGGACACTACGAGCGAAGCGCGGCGATGGCGGCGTCGCGCACCGCGTCCACACTGGCGAGACCGTTGACCTTGCGATACTTGGGCGCGTGAGGGTCGCCCGCAGCGGCCCACTTGGTGTAGTACTCGACGAGCGGCTCCGTCTGCGCGTGATACACCGCGAGCCGGTTGCGCACCGTTTCTTCCTTGTCGTCGTCGCGCTGGATGAGATCCTCGCCGGTGACGTCGTCCTTGCCGGGCACCTTGGGCGGATTGAACTTGACGTGATACGTGCGCCCGGAGGCGACGTGCGCGCGGCGACCGCTCATGCGCTCGATGATCGCGGAATCGGGCACGTCGATCTCGAGCACGTAGTCGATGGCCACGCCCGCCTTCTTCAACGCTTCCGCCTGCGGGATGGTGCGCGGGAAGCCGTCGAACAGGTAGCCCTTCGCGCTATCCGGCTGGCGCAGGCGATCGAGCACGAGGCCGATGATGATGTCGTCGGAAACCAGCGCGCCGCTGTCCATGATCTTCTTGGCAGCGAGGCCGAGGGGCGTGCCCGCCTTCACGGCCGCGCGCAGCATGTCGCCGGTGGAGATCTGCGGGATGCCGAAGGCGTCCTTGATGTAGTTGGCCTGCGTGCCCTTGCCCGCGCCGGGAGGGCCAAGAAGAATCAGTCGCATTTCGCGGTCCTTCGGTGGATGCGCCTCATTATCGCAACTATTCGGCGGCGTTCATCGCGTAGAGGACGCGCACGCGCGCCAGGTCCTCTTCGGTGTCGATGCCCGGCGCCGGCGTGCCGGTGGTGATCTCGACCGCGATGCGGTAGCCATGCCACAGCGCGCGCAACTGCTCGAGCGCTTCGTACCGCTCGAGCGGCGAGACGGCCAGCGAAGGATACGCGCGCAGGAACGACGTGCGGTACGCATACAGGCCATAGTGCCGGTACACCGTCATGCCGTCCGGGAGGAGGTCGCGCGTGCGCGTGAATGCATCGCGCGCCCAAGGGATGGTCGCGCGGCTGAAATAAAGTGCGTACCCCTGCGCATCCATCACCACCTTCACCACGTTGGGGTTGAACGCCTCGGCGGCGTCGACGATGGCGTGGCAGGCAGTGGCGATCGCAGCGTCCTTCTTCTCC
>JADMIO010871513.1_pt1 | contig 25113 bp, 19 predicted proteins | sample 8958161 | NCBI WGS metagenome assembly JADMIO01 (sample SAMN16585339, study PRJNA669376) | soil metagenome | isolation source: Crop rotation soil | place: USA: Cullars Rotation, Alabama | collected 2011
GGGGTCGGGGGCCGGTTGTTGCCTTACGGGCTTGCGGCGCTCGCGGTCGCCGCGGCGCTTTTGCCCGTCTACTGGATGATGACCATCTCGCTCAAGCGCGAGGTGGACCAGTTCGCAGTGCCGCCGAAGTGGGTCTTCTTCGAGCCGACGCTCGCGCATTACCGCGACGCTTTCGTCGAGCGCTCGTTCGCGCAGTATCTCGGTACGAGCGCGGTGGTCGCAGTGCTTTCGACCGCGTGCGCGCTCATCTTAGGCACGCTTGCCGCATATGGCCTGGCCCGTTTTCGCCTGCCGCGCAAGCTCAACACGCGCGTCGCGCTCTGGATACTCTCGACGCGCATGTTCCCGCCGATAGTGACGGCCGTCCCGCTCTTTCTACTGATGAGCGACCTACAGCTTTTGGATACCTGGGCGTCGCTCGTCATCGTCTACACGGCGTTCAACCTGCCCTTCGTGGTCTGGATGATGCGCGGGTTCTTCCGCGAGATACCGCGCGAGCTTGAGGAGGCGGCGCGCGTTGACGGCGACTCGCGGCTCGGCGCTCTCAGGCGCGTCATCCTGCCGCTCGTCACGCCGGGGCTCGCCGCGACGGCCGTCTTCTGCCTCATCATCTCGTGGAACGAGTTTCTCTTCGCGCTCACGCTGACGCAGACGGATAACGCTATGACGCTGCCCGTCGGCATCGCGGGCCGCGTCACGCAGTACGAGATAGAGTGGGGCGTGATGAGCGCCGCCGGTGTGGTGGCGATGATTCCGATATTGATTTTCGCGCTGGCGGTTCAGCGTTACTTGGTGCGCGGATTGTCGCTCGGAGCTGTTAAAGGATGAACGTCAGCTTCGTACATGTGAGCAAGAGTTTCGGTCGGGCGGTGGTGGTTGACGACCTGACTCTTTTGACGGACGACGGCGAGTTCGTCGTGCTGCTCGGGCCGTCGGGTTGCGGGAAGACGACGACGCTCAGGATGCTGGCCGGGCTCGAAGAGGCGAGCGGGGGCGACATCCTGATTGGCGACGAGCGCGTCAACGACGTGCCGACGCAGCGGCGCGACATCGCGATGGTCTTTCAGTCTTACGCGCTCTACCCGCACATGACGATTGCCGAAAACATCGCCTACCCGCTGCGCGTGAGAAGAATCGTGCGCGACGAAATCGAGCGGCGCGTCGCACGCGTGGCCGGCATGTTGGAGATTGACGGATTGCTCGCGCGCCGCCCGCGCGAATTGTCCGGCGGCGAGCGGCAGCGCGTGGCCCTGGCGCGTGCGGTCGTCCGCGAGCCCAGGGTCTATTTGATGGACGAGCCGCTCTCGAACTTGGACGCAAAGCTGCGCGTGCAGATGCGCGGCGAGCTGAAGCGGCTTCAGCATGAGCTGGGGACGACGACCGTTTACGTGACGCACGACCAGTCGGAGGCGATGACGCTCGCGCACCGCGTCGCGGTGATGCGCGCCGGGCGGCTCCAGCAATTCGACACGCCGCTCGAAATCTACAACCGCCCGGCCAACCGCTTCGTCGCCGAATTCGTCGGCAGCCCCGCCATGAACTTCATTGAAGGCAGGCGCGACGAAGCCGCTAGAGTCTTCGAGGGCGGCGGCCTCGCGCTGTCTCTTTCTGCTGCTCAACTGGACCTGATGCGCGGCCGTGAGCGCGTCACGCTCGGCGTGAGGCCCGAGCACGTTCACGTCTCTACGTCGGCCCGCGAAGGTTGGACCAGTGCGGAAGTTTACGTCACGGAGTTGATGGGCAACGGGACCTTCGTCTTCCTGCGCCTGCCCGGCGGCGAGAAGATCATCTCGCGCGCGCCCGCAGACTTTCGCGCCGAACAGGAGACGCCCGTCTGGGTGCGCTTCGAAACTGACCGCGCCGTCTTCTTCGACGCCGACTCTGGCGAGTTGATATAAAGCAGTAGGCAGCAGGCAGCGGGCAGTGGGCAGTTAAAAACAGGAAGCAGCCGAGTACGATTAACCCGGCTGCTTCTTATTTCTTTTGTCTTCACTGCCCACTGCCCACTGCCTGCTGCCTGCTGCTCTTACTTTCCGCCCGCGGCTTCGCCCTTCGGCTTGTTGGGCTGCGGGGTGACGCGCAGGTAGGGCTTGAGGGTCTTCCAGCCGGCGGGGAATTTCTCTTTGGCCTGCTCGTCCGAAAGCGCTGGGACGATAATGCAGTCGTCGCCGTCCTTCCAGTTGACGGGCGTGGCAACAGAGTAGTTGGCCGTCAGTTGCAAGGAGTCTATGACGCGCAGAATTTCGTCAAAGTTCCGGCCCGTGCTCGCCGGATAGGTAATCATCAGCTTGACCTTCTTGTCGGGGCCGATGACGTAGACCGAGCGCACCGTCAGCGTGTCGTTGGCGTTCGGGTGAATCATGTCGTAGAGGTCCGAGACCTTGCGGTCTGAGTCCGCGATGACCGGGAAGTTCAGCTTCTGCCCCTGTGTCTCCTCAATGTCCTCGGCCCACTTGGAGTGCGAGTCGGCAGGGTCAACGCTGAGGCCGATGATCTTGACGTTGCGCTTGTCGAATTCGGGCTTGAGGCGCGCGGCCTCGCCGAGTTCGGTCGTGCAGACCGGGGTGAAATCCTTGGGGTGCGAGAAGAGGACGCCCCAGTTGTCGCCGAGCCAGTCGTGAAACTTGACCTCGCCCTCGGTCGTCTGGGCCGTGAAATCGGGTGCGATGTCGCCTAAGCGGATAGCCATAACGTGTCTTTCCTTTCCATCGTAAAATTTGCTGTCCCCTGCTCATGATACGAAGCGAGGGCCGGGCAAGATTGCAGAAAGTGATGCGGGGCTTTTACCTCTAAAACAGGCCGCAAGTCAACAAGCGCGGGCGCAAAGGGTTGAGTTTTTGGTATGCTGGTTTTCTAATTTTTTATAGGGAGCGTTGGATGAGATTAGCACTGAACGGCGCGACGACGATGCGCGCGGACCTCGCGACGGACGTGCGCGCCGCCAGCGAGGCGGGCTTCGACTGCCTGGAAATCTGGGCCGCCAAGCTACGCAAGTTTCTCAAGTCCGCATCGGCGGCCGAACTCAAAAGCCTGTTGGACGAGTACGGCGTCGAGCCCTACAGCATCAACTCCATCGAAAGCATCACGTTCAGGGACGCCGAGGGCCAGGCTCGCCTGCTCGCCGAGTGCGAAGAGTTGTGCCGCACGGCGTCGGAAATCAACTGCCCTTACATCGTCGTCGTCCCGAGCCCGCTGCCCGCAGGCAAGAGTTGGGAGGAGGTAGTTACGGAGTCCGCGCGCGTGCTCGACGAGTTGGGCCGAGTCGCGGAGGGACACGGCGTCGCGCTGGCGTTCGAGTTTCTGGGCCAGCCGCGTTGCAGCGTGCAGACGCTCGGGCAGGCGGCGGAGATCGTCAATCAATTGGGGCGCGCGAACGTCGGCCTCGTCCTGGACAGCTTCCACTTTTACGCGGGCGGCTCGCGCCTCGAATCAATTGACGCGCTCGACCCGCAGCAACTCTTCGTCTTTCACATCAACGACGCCGAAGACTTGCCGCGCGAAGAACTGGAAGACCGCCACCGGCTGCTGCCTGGCCTAGGCATCCTGCCGCTCAAAGAGATCGTCGCCGGGCTCAAACATATCGGCTACGACCGCGTCACGAGCGTGGAGATTTTCAGGCCGGAATACTGGGAGCGCGATCCCATAAAACTGGCACACGAAGCGCGCGAGGCGACCGAGAGAGTACTCACAGACGCGGGGCTGTCAACAACAAGATGAATAAAATCAGAATCGGAATCATCGGCGCTGGCTACATCGGCACTGTTCACGCGCAGGTGCTCGGGCGCGACGAGCGCGTTGAGCTGGCGGCCGTCCACGACTTGGTCGAGGAGCGCGCGCGGAGGCTCGCGCTCTCGTCGGGCGCGACTGCCGTGCGCAGCCCCGAGGAAGTGATCGAGGCGAGCGACGCGGTTTACGTGACCACGCCGAACACGAAGCACACGGAGTTGGCCGTCGCGTGCGCGGAGGCCGGCAAGCACGTCTTCTGCGAGAAGCCTATGGCGACGAATCTGGAAGACGCCAGGCTCGTCCTGGCTGCGGCCGAGCGCAGCAAGGCAGTCTTCCAGGTGGGCCATAATCGCAGGTTCGCGCCCGTCTACAGTGCGCTCAGAAAGATGCTCACCGAAGAGGCCGTCCCGCACTCGGCGCACGTCAAGATGAATCGCGGCGAGCTGATTAACCCGGAGTGGGTCGGAGACCCGACGGTGACCGGCGGCTTTCTTTACGAGACGACCATCCATATGTTCGACATGATGCGCTTCCTCTTCGGCGAGGTCGCGCAGATGACGGCCCTGGGCTCAAGCCACGAGTACCCTGAGACTGACGACTTCTCGGTGCTGCTCGGCTTCGAGAACGAACTGCACGCCACGCTCTGCTCGTCGGCCGACGCGAGCTGGCTCTTTCCCTTCGAGCGCGTCGAAGTCTTCTGCCACCACCGGACCATCTCGACGCGCGAGATGGAAGCGCTGGTTTCCAGCGAAGGCATGGAGGGCAAGGAGGTCACGCTCTCCACGCACCAGCTCGCGAAGGAAGAAAAGTGGGGCTACCTGCAAGAGGACCGCGCCTTCGTTGACTCGATTCTGGCACAGACTCCGCCGGCCGTGACGGCGCTCGACGGCTACAAATCGGTCCAATTGGTTGACGCCTGCTACCGCGCCGTGCGTACAGGGGAACGGATAACTTTCTGAGCGGCGGAATTCCCGCGCCCCCGTGAACGATATTGAAGTGGCGCGGCGAATGAGATATAACCTCACCCGTTGCGCCCCGCCAAATCGCGGCGGCAGGCTGGCATCGTTCAACCCGCGTGGCCCACCTATGATCGGCTCGAACCTGCTCAACTACCGGATCGTGGAAAAGCTCGGCGTCGGCGGGCAGGGCGAAGTCTACAAGGCCGTTGACGCCAAGCTCGGCCGCGCCGTCGTCATCAAAGTCTTGCCGCCCGCGCTGACCGTCAAGGAGGCCAACCTCAAACGCTTCGAGCGCGAGGCGCGGCTCGCCTCGTCCTTAGACCATCCGAACATCTGCACCATCTTCGACCTGGACGAAGTTGACGGCGTGCACTTCATCGCCATGCAGTACGTCGAGGGGCGCAACGTCCGGCAACTCGTCAACGGCCGACCGCTCGAATTGACGAGCGCGCTGCTCATCGCGATTCAGGTGACGGACGCGCTCGCCGCAGCCCACGCGCGCGGCATCATCCACCGCGACATTAAATCCGGCAACGTGATGGTCACGGACGCGGGCCAGGTCAAGGTGCTGGACTTCGGCTTGGCGAAGCTGCTCGACGACGACGCGGCCGAGTCGGGCGGCATTCACCGCACGGAGCTGACCGAGGTTGGCGTGCCTTACGGGACGCCGACGCACGCCGCGCCCGAGCAGGCTCGCGGCGAACGCGTTGACTGGCGCGCGGACATCTTCTCGATGGGAGTGCTGCTCTACGAGATGCTGACGGGGACGTGGCCCTTCAAGGGCAAGACCACGATTGACGTGCGCCACGCCGTGCTGCACGACCAGCCGAAGCCGCTCGCCGAGCTGAGGCCGGACTACGTCCCGCCGCGCCTGCAACAGATCGTGGACCGCGCGCTCCAGAAGGACCCGCGCGACCGCTACCAGAAGATCGCGGAGTTTCGCGACGACCTCAAGGCCGTCCTGAAGGAAGTCTCGGCGGGCGACGCGCAGATGGTGGGTGGCGTGACGCCGGCCGCGCCGCGCCACCTCCACAACGCCGCGAACCCCATCTCGCGCGCCATGCGCTGGCTGCGCCGCAACACGGCCTCGACGGAGAAGACCGTGCCGACGAGTGTGCCAGTTTCAAACCCGCAGACTTCGCAGGTGATTCACCAGACGCCGACGACGAGCGTCGGCGAGCGCGAGAAGAAGTCGGTCGCCATCCTGCCCTTCAAGAACCTGAGCAACGACCCGGCCCAGCAGTTCTACGAGTTCTCGCTCGCCGACGCAGTGATTACGGAATTGGCCCGGCTGCGCTCGCTCGTGGTCCGCCCCTCCTCGGTCATCTCCAAGTACCAGGGCCAACAGATTGACCCGCGCGACGCGGGGCGCGAGTTGAACGTCAACGCCGTGCTCGCGGCGGGCTTCCTGCACGCGGGCGACCGCTTCCGCGTCACGGCCCAACTGCTCGACGTGATGAACGGCGACCTCCTCTGGAGCGACCGCATTGACGCCGCCGCGAGCGACATCCTCGCCGTGCAGGATACCATCGCGCAGCGCATCGTTGACGGGCTCCGCCTTGAGTTGTCGCACGACGAACAGGCGGGCATCGCGCGTCCAGCGACGGAGAGCGCCGCCGCCTACGAGGAATATTTGCGCGGGCGCGACCTCTTCGCGCGCTTCATCTTCCGCACGGTCGCGCCCGAGGACTGCGACGCGGCGATGGCCCATTTTGAGCGCGCCATCCAATTGGACCCGAACTTTGCGCTCGCGCACGATGGCCTCGGCGCGGCCCACGTCAACCGCGTCTTCAAAGGCTTCGGCTCAGCCGAAGATTTTGAATTGGCCGAGCGCGCCTTCGAGCGTGCACTCGGTATTGACCCGACCATCGCCGAGGCGCGCATGCTGATGGTCTTCGTTTATCTCTGGCGCGGCGAGAAGCAGAAGGCGCGTTCCGAAGTGGCGCGCGCGCGCAGAGATTCGCCGAACGAGGCCGTGGTCTATTTCGTCAAGGGGACGCTGCACCGCCTGGACGGCGAGTACGACCGCGCGCTCCGCAGCTACGACAAGCTCTTGCAACTGGACCCTGCGGCGCGCACGGTGGTGCGCTGCAACCGCGCGCTAATACGCATCTACCAGGGGCGCTTCGACGAGTCTCTAGCGGAGTTGGACGAGGCCGCGCTCTCTGAGCCCGAGAACCCGCTCGTCAAGACTTTCCGCGCGCTCGCGCTCTACTACAAGCTGGACGTGGAGGGGGCCGTGCGGTTGATGCGGCAGGTCTTCGAGCACCACCCGAATATGCATGGCGTGCGCCCGTTCATGGCAAGCTTCCTGAGCGCGCTCGGCGAGCACGAGGAGGCGCGCGCGCAGTTGACGGACGAGGTGAAGAGGAACGCGAGAGTTGACCCGGACATCGCCTACGGGCTGGCCTCTGCTTACGCGCTGGAGGGGATGAGCGACGAGGCGTTCGAGTGGCTGGAGCGCTCGGTCGCGCTCGGCAACGAGAACCGCCCCTGCTTCGAGCACGACCCGAACTGGAACGCCCTGCGCCCGGACCCGCGCTTCGCGGAAGTCATGTCGAAAATCGCCGCCCCGCGCCCGCTTTAGAGCGGTTTTCATTTGAGCGAAAGGTAAGCGCATAGCTGTAGGGGCAGGGCTTGTCCCTGCCCGCGTGTGATGGAAGTAGAGCGGGCAGGGACTAGCCCTGCCCCTACTGTTTTATCGCACGCCTTACATCCAATCGAAAACCGCTCTAGGAAGCTCCGTCAGGAGCAACTGAAAATAGCCCGGCACTGAAGCGCTGGGCCATTTTCGAGAGTCCCTACGCGACTCACTCTCTGCCGGCTACTGCGAATTCTTGTTCTTGCTGTCGGGCTGCTTCTTGTCGCCTGTGTTGCCTTCGTTCGCGTTCTTACTCGTGTTGGCGTTCTCGGAAGACTGCCGGCCGCCGTTCTCTGGCTCCGGGCCTGGGCCGCCCGTGGGCGCGATGTTGGAGCTGTCGATTCTTTCGCTGTTGACGGTCGTGTCCACGTCGTCGCGGCCGGCGTTGCTGCTCGTGTTCGAGCCGCCCCCGCCGCAGGCGCTCCCAAGCAGCGCGGCCGTGAACAACAGCAAGGCCATAAAAGTCCGTCGCATTGATTTCCCCTCCCTCAAGTCTTTGCCTTCCAGCTTACCTCAGTTGCCACGCCGGCCGCACCCTATTCCTCGTCCTCGCCGGGCGCGACGCCGAAGTAGCGCATCCACTCGTCCAGCTCTCCCTTGACCGAAGGCTCGCCCTCGCCCGCCGCGCCGCTGGCCCTCGCCTCCTCCATCCGCTTGCGAAAGTCGCCCGAGCGCATGACCTGCGCGCCGCAGCGCCGGACGTAGTCCGCGAGCGCGCGGTCGGACGTGACGACCACGAGCGTACGCCGCCCGCGCGTCTCCTCGACCATGCGCTTGATGCGCTCGTCAGCGTCCGACCCGCGCTCGCTGTAGAAGACGCGCACGCCCTTGTAGCTCGACCCGTCCGCGAAAAACTCCTCCGGCGCGCCGTCGAAGACGACCATCACGCTCGCGCGTCGCGCCCGCGCGAACTGTGCCAACTCCTCCATCAGCCCGCGCCGCGCGCCGCGCTTGTCCCTGTGCCAGCCGACGCGCTGCGCCATCACGTTGTTGCCGTCAATCAGATAGGGCATAGATGCAGGAGTCAGGATACAGAAGTCCGCAGCCGGAATGAAGCGGACGAAGTCATTGACATTCGCGCGAAATCATCATAGCTTGCCGGTTGAGATTCAGTTCGAGCGCGTTTCCATTCTGTCCCTATCCACGCTGATTGGAGCTTTCAATGTCCGCCTCCCGCATCTTCTTAGATGACGTTTTCATCAGCTACCGGCATCTCGATAAGGCGTTCAGCAATTGAATCAGTATCAGCAGAACTGGATCACTTACCGCTCGACGTGCGAGGCGTTGAAGCACGAGAAGTATCTCTTCCTGGCAAACGCAGGCCCTTACGCGGCGGCCGAGAATCCCAAAGCTCTCCTGGCCGAGCGCGTCGAATCGCAAGTCTCGCAAGAGCACGCGAAATGGGCCGCGACTCAACAACAGACACCCAAAGCTCAAGACACTTCCGGCTCACGCTGACGCTCGGCTGAGCGCCTTGGGATTTTTGAAACCCGCCGCGCCTTTCAGATTATCGCCTGTCCGTAGTCGCAGTACTCGACAATCGGGCAGCGCTCGCAGAGCGGGTCGCGCGGGCGGCAGAGAGCGCGGCCGTGGCGGACGAGGTTGACGTGGAAGGAGTAGAACTTTCCGGGTGGCACAATTCTGTTCATGATTTCGTGGGCGCGGGCGTCTGTGCACTTTTGGGGGATGAGGCCGACGCGGCGGAGGATGCGGAAGATGTGCGTGTCGAGCGGGAAGACCTCCTTGCGGCAGGCGAAGAGCAGCGTGCAGGCGACTGTCTTCGGGCCGATGCCGCGAAACTGCGCAAGGTAGCGCACGGCCTCTTCGTTTGAAAGCTCGTGCAGGAAGTCGAGGTTGAGCGCGCCGTGCTTCTCTTTGATTTGGCCCAGGAGGTCTTTGATGACGGCGGCCTTCTGGTTCGCGAGACCGCCGGCGCGAATCGTATTGGCGATGGTGGACGTGCGCGCGCGCGAGGCATCGTCCCAGGCGGGGAAGCGTTTCTTGAGCGCGGCAAAGGTGCGGTCGGAGTTGGTGTCGCTCGTCGCCTGCGAGAGGATGATTTTTATCAGCATGTCGAGCGGGTCGGAGGCGCGCTCGTTTTTTGGCACACCGTAGGTCCGCTCAAGGTTCTGTATGATGTAGCGGACGGGCTTCTCGCCCGCCTCTGTGTGGGCCGCCTCACGCGGCGAGGACGCGCTCATAGAAATTGATGTACTGCGGGATGACCAGGTCCGTGCTGTAGCGCGAGACGGCCGACTCGCGCGCGCGCCGCCCCATCTCGCGCCGCAACTCTGTGTCCGCCGCGAGGCGCGCGGCCCGCTCAGCCATCTCGTCCACGTCGCCCACCTCGCTCAAGAATCCGGTCTCGCCGTCCGTCACGACTTCCGGTAGGCCGCCGACGCGCGAGGCGACGACCGGCACTTCGCAGGCCATCGCTTCGAGCGCGGCCAGCCCGAAAGACTCCTGCGCCGAAGGCAGCAGGAGCACGTCCGCCACGGAGAGGTAGTCGGATATCTTCGGCTGCTTGCCGACGAACGAACACTGCGCGTCAACCCCCAGACAGCGCGCGCGGTGCTCGGCCAGCGAGCGCTCGCTCCCGTCGCCGACCATCACGAGTCGCGCCCGCGTTCTCTTCAAAACGCGGGCCAAAATTTCCACGCAGTCAACCGGGCGCTTGACCGGACGAAAATTCGAGACGTGGACCAGCAGCGGCTCGCCGTTCGGCGCTAACTCGGCGCGCAATTCTCGACCGGATGGCGCTGGTAGTCCGAGGAGCAGATGAAGTTCGGGATGACGGCGATGTTGTCGAAATCGAAAATCTCGGCGGTCGCTTTCTTCAGGTAGTGCGAGATGGCTGTGACGCCGTCCGATTGGACGATGCCGTAGCGCGTGATCGGCAAGTAGGATCTATCCGCGCCGACGAGCGTGATGTCCGTGCCGTGCAGCGTGGTAATGACGGGCAGGCGGCGATTGGGCTGCAAGGACTCGCGCGCGAGGATGGCGCTGATCGAGTGCGGGATGGCGTAGTGGACGTGCAGCAGGTCCAGATTCTCCGACTCGGCCACCTTCGCCATCTTCGTCGCCAGCGCGAGCGTGTACGGCTGGTGCTCGAAGAGCGGGTAAGACATCATCTCGACCTCGTGGAAGCGGACGCGCTCGCTCAATTTCGTCAGGCGCGTCGGCAGGGCCGAGGCGATGAAGTGGACCGTGTGGCCGCGCTCGGCCAGCTCCTTGCCCAGCTCGGAGCCGACGATGCCGCTGCCGCCGTAAGTCGGATAGACGGTGATACCTATGTTCATAAAAAACAGGAGCCAGAATACAGGAGTCAGGAGTCAGAAGAAAAGCGCTCGACGCTCACTCGTTCTGACTCCTGGCTTCTGACTTCTGACTCCTGCTTATATAGCAAGAAAGCAGGCGACCCTCGCAATCGCCTGCTTCTTGCCTCAACTTGTCTCACCTGGTTAAAGGGGGGTCAAGCGAGGTCTGAGAGTATAGTCCTCTACCGTACATTTGGCAATACTTATTTTGAGGCCGGGTTCATTTTTTTTGGACGGGCGGCCCAGGTCTGAACGCGATGTTAAATCGCCGTATTTTCCGGCCCTTTTCAGAACTTTTCAGCCCGCGCGCGAGCGGGCGCGGGGTGGGGCGAAAGGCGCTTTGGCCGCTGCCTCTTTCTTGTGAAACGAAGTATAATCGAGGCGCATCAAATTCTGTAGAAATCATTAGAGGAACGGTAGGCGAACACGCCGGAGACGAGAGATGCCTAAGATTAGCGACATTCAAGAGACGCCGAACCCCAACGCCGTCAAATTCATACTCAAAGAGCCCGTGACGAACGGCGTCGCGCGCCAGTTTGATTCCCCTGACAAGGTCGGAGACGACCCCCTGGCGAGAGCCCTCTTCGACACAGGGCACGTCGTTTCGATCTTCTACATGGACCGCATGGTGACGGTCGAGAAGGACGAGGAGGGCGACTGGGACGAGCTGCTGCCGCAACTTGCTGTGCCAATTCGCGCGGCCGAGGCAACGACGGCGGCGGGCGCGGTCGTGTCATCGGAGCAATCGTCAGTCGGCGGTGCGCTCGGGGCGTTGATGAGCGACGACCCGCGCATCGTCAGGATCAACGAGATTCTGGACGAGAAGGTCCGCCCGGCCCTGATGATGGACGGTGGCTACCTGGAAGTGCTCGGCATCAAGGACAACACGCTGAGCATACGCTACCAGGGCGCTTGCGGCAGTTGCCCCAGCTCGCTCACCGGCACGCTGATGGCAATCGAAGGCATGATTCGCCAGGAAGTTGACCCCGACCTCGAAGTCGTCGCCGTTTAAATCGGAAACTCACCACATCAAACAGTGATGAGTGATGAGTGATAAGTGATGAGTAGGAGCTTCCCTCTTATCACTCATCGCTCATCACTTTTTTTTGGAACCTCGTGTCCGCGCGCGCGTGTCAACGCTCTGGAAAACTGTCTGTAGAGTACTGCCTTCTTCGTCCATGAAAACTTATGCGGGTGGGAAAACTGGGCCAGGAGTCTGCGCCGCGCTCGCGGTCGTCCTTCTCAGTGTTGGCGCGTTGGCACAGTCCGGGCCACGGCTCAGAGAGGAGGACCGCGTTCGCCTGGCGGAGGCTTTCCGCGTGGGCGACCGCGTGGGCGACCGCGTGTGGAAGGGGTGGAGCAAGGCCCCGTTCGCGGTCCTCCTGGTGACGCCCGAGCATGAATTTCTGCTGCGCCACCCGCGGCCGTCCGACGATTTCACGCGGCTCGGTTACGATCAGCTACTCAAGTCCGAGGTCTATTTCCGCAAGCGCGTCTTCGAGCCGAACCTACTCGCCACCTTCCCGGCGGTCGGCGGCGTCTCCACCATCGTCATCGGCCAGCCCGAGAACACGCAGGCCAGGACCAGCACGCGCTGGGTCGTCACGCTCCTGCACGAACACTTTCACCAGATGCAGGACTCGCAGCCGCGCTTTTATGAAGAGGTCAACCAACTGAACCTCGCGCGCGGCGACCAGACGGGCATGTGGATGCTCAACTACGCCTTCCCTTACGAGCGCGAGGAACTGGCACAACAATTCTCTGTCGTGTCCCGCGCGCTCGCCAACGCGCTCGGCGCGCGTCAGGGCAAAGACTTCCGCGACAAGCTCGCGGCCTACCTGTCCGCGCGCAAACGTCTTCAGAATTTGCTCGCGGCCGACGATTACAAGTACCTCTCTTTCCAGCTCTGGAAAGAGGGCATCGCGAGGTACACTGAGTATCGTGTCGCGAAGGAGGCCGCCGCGCGCTACAAGCCGACGAAGGAGTTCGCGTCGCTCAAGGACTTCACGCCGTTCGCCGAAGACGCCGCGCGCAGCCTGGTCGCAGTGATGGACGACCTCGAAAAGATGTCTCTGAGCGAGCGGCGGCGCACGGCCTTTTACCCTTTCGGCGCGGCCGAGGCGCTGCTGCTGGACCGCGCGCGGCCTCGCTGGCAGGAGAGGTACTTTGTCGAGAAGTTTTCGCTGGACCGTCTCTTAGCGCCGCGAACAGCGGAAACCAGGGCCGCCGCGCGCTCGTCAGTTTGCTTGATTGAAGGGCAGCTATTATTCTGGTCCAACGTTCCCGCCCCGTAATGTTGGAGGTGCAACATGCCTGGACTCGCACGCGCCTTTGTCTCGTTCTGCCTGCTGGCCCTTTCGCCCGCGCTCGTCCGCGCGCAGCAAGAGGCCGCGCCCGCGAAGACCGCGAAGAAGGCCGCAGCCACGCGCCCCGGAACAAGTAATCCGCTGGCCGAGCAGCGACGCACGACCGCCATCACTTTGATAAGCAGCCTGGCCGACGAGGCCAGGAGCTATCAAGACCCGACCTTGCGCGCGCGCGTCCTGGCACGCGCGGCGGACGCACTCTGGGAGACGGACGCGGAACGTGCGCGCAACTACTTTCAACGCGCGTGGGACGCGGCCGAGTCGGCGGACGCCGAATCTCAGCGTCTCCTCGAAGAGGACATACGCCGACAGCAGCGTGAGTCCGGCACGGTCGCCATCACGTCGCCCCCGAGCCTGCGCAACGAAGTGCTGCGCCTCGCGGCCCGCCGCGACCGCGCGCTCGGCGAAGGCTTCCTGAAGAGGATCGAAGACAACAGGGAGCGCGGGGCAGAGGTCGCCCCGTCCGGCAGCACTCCCTGGATGTCCACGCCCACGGACTCGCAACGCTTCCGCCTGGCGATGCAGCTTCTGGAAGACGGCGACGTGGAGCGCGCGCTACAGTTCGCCGACCGCGTCCTCATCGCGGGCGCGGTTACGAGGGACGCGATTGATTTTCTCTCGGCGCTGCGCGAGAAGGATGCGAAGGCGGCGGACCAGCGTTTCATGGCGATGATGAACTTCGCGGCCGCAGACGTGAGCACGGACGCCAACACCGTCTCGGGCCTCTCGTCCTATGCCTTCACGCCGTTCAGGTACATCGTCTTCGAGCCGGGCGGCGGCATGTCGCACATGCAGCGGCGCGCACCCGCGCCCGCGCCCGTGCTCCCGCGCAACGTGCGCGCGGAGTTCTTCCGCACGGCCGCGCGGATTCTTCTGCGCCCGCTCCCGCCGCCGGGCCAGGACCAGACGAGCGCCGGACGTACGGGCAAGTACATGGTCATCAAGCGACTACTCCCGCTCTTCGACCAGCACGCGCCGGAGTTGGCGGCGGAGATGCGCGCGCAGTTGGCGGCGCTGACGCCCGACGTGGGCGAGCAGTTTCGTACGGGCGAGAACCGCGCCGTCAACGCAGGCATCGTCCCCGAAGACGACTCGCGCGACCCCATGAAAGAGTTGGAGGAGCGCATCAAAGGCGCGGCCGACCAGAACGAACGCGACGCGATTTACGCGGACGTTGCCGTTGGGCTCGCGGGCTCCGGCGACTCGCGCGCCGCAGACCTCGTTGACAAGATCGAAGACTCCGAGCTGCGTAAACAGACGCGCGCCTACGTTGACTTTCAATACCTGAACAACGCGCTTCAGAAAAAGGATGCTGAAAGCGCGCTCCGCTTCGCGCGCGGTGGCGAGCTGACGCACATACAGCGCGTCTGGGGACTGACGCAGGCGTCGCGCCTGTTGACGAAAACCGACCGCGCCCGCGCGCTCGAACTGCTCGAAGAGGCCGCGACCGAGGCGCGTCGCATAGGGGGCGGCGAGGCGGACAGGCCGCGCGCGCTCGTCGCCGTCACGAAAGGTTTTCTGGAGACTGACCGCGCGCGCGCCTGGGAACTGGTCTCGGACGTGGTCAGGGCCGGCAACTCTGCGGAAGGCTTCACGGGCGAAGACGCGCGCCTCTCCGTCACGCTCCGCTTCCGCAACGGCGTGATGATGAACAGTGTGAATGCGACCGGCTTCGACCTCCCCGGCCTCTTTCGCGGCTTGGCCCGTGACGACCTCTACCGCGCCATCGAGGTCGCCAAGAATTTCACCGTCGAGGCTCCGCGCGCCAACGCACACTTAGCCATCGCCCGCGCCGTGCTCGAAGAGAAGCGGAAGTAACCACGGAGGGCACAGAGGAAGCAAGAAATAGAATTTGAGATTTCAAATCCCCTTTCTTCTCTCTGTGTCCTCCGTGGTTCAATCTAACTCTTAACGCCACACAAAAACCTTTACGTCCTCCTGGGCCACAGTGTAAGTTATGCTTCACCTCGTGCTCCTCGAAGGAGGCCATGTCCGAGCAGACTCCGACCACGACAATTGAGACCCCCACGGGACGCTTCGCCGTCTTTCTCTCGCATAACAGCCGTGAGAAGCCCACGGTCGAGCGCATCGCCGAGAAGCTGAAGCGCGCGGAGCTTGAGCCCTGGCTGGATAAGTGGTGCCTGACGCAAGGGGGCGACTGGCAGGACGAATTGGCACAGGGCTTACGCGTCTCAAACGCCTGCGCCGTCTTCGTCGGCCCGCACGGCATCGGCAGTTGGGAAGACCTGGAGTACAAGCTGGCGGTTGACCGCATGGCGAAAGACCGCTCCTTCCGCGTCTTCCTGGTCCTGCTGCCGGGCTTGCCCGAGCCCTTCGACACGAGCCAGCTCCCGCCCTTTCTGAGCACGCGCACCTGGGTTGACCTGAGAAAAGGCGTGGAGGACGCGCGCAGCTTTCAATCGCTCATCAACGCCATCAAGGGATTGCCGCTCGGACCCGAGCGTCCGATTGAGCCGCGCGACGACGTGTCCCCGTACCGTGGCCTGCAAGCCTTCGACGAAGAGCACGCCGAACTCTTCTTCGGCCGCGAAGGCGACATCCAAAGATTAATCGAAAAGTTGAAGACGACGCGCTTCCTGGCCGTCCTCGGCGCTTCCGGCAGCGGCAAGTCTTCGCTCGTCCGCGCGGGCGTCGTGCCCGCACTCAAAAGGGGCGTGCTCCCCGAGAGCGACACCTGGACGATTCGCGTCTTCACGCCGGGCGCGCACCCGCTCGCGAGCCTCGCCGCCAACCTGCTACGCCTACACCCTCAGCAGTCCATGAACCGCACGCTCGACGAAATGAATACTGACGAGCGCACGCTCCACCTGGCCGTCTCGCTCGCACTCGCCGAGCGTCCCGCGTCTGAACGCGTCGTCTGGGTCGTGGACCAGTTCGAGGAGATTTTTACTCTCTGCGCGGACGAAAAGGAGCGCTCGCAGTTTCTCGCCAATTTGCTTTACGCGGCCTTCATTCCGGGCGGGCGCAACGCGGTCGTGCTCACTCTACGCGCGGACTTTTACCAGAAGTGCGCGGCCTATCCCGAACTCTCCGAGCGCATCGCGGCGTACCAGTTCCTCGTCAGCCCTATGGACGAGGAGAACTTGAAGCAGGCCATCGAGGAGCCCGCGTGGCACGTCGGCCTTGAGTTCGAGCAGGGCTTGGTCGAGACGATTCTCGACGACATACAGAGCCAGCCGGGCGCGCTCCCGCTCCTCGAACACGCGCTGCTTGAGCTATGGGAGCGCAGGCGCGGGAATCTTTTGACGCTCGAAGCCTACCGCGAGAGCGGCGGCGTCCAGGGCGCAATCGCCAAGCGCGCCGACGCCATCTACGACTCGTTCACCGTCGAGCAGCAACAAATCGTGCGCCGCATCATGCTCCGCCTGACGCAGCCCGGCGAAGGCACTGAGGACACGCGCCGCCGCGCGACGATGGACGAACTCGTCACGCGCACGGGCGAGAACAAGGCCGTCGAGGACGTGACGCAGACGATGGCGACCGCGCGCCTGCTGACCACGGACACGGACGAGCGGCCCGGCACGCAAGTCATTGACGTTTCACACGAGGCGCTGATTCGCGGCTGGCCCAGGCTGCGACAGTGGATCGAGGAAGACCGCGCCGGCCTGCGCATCCTGCGCCGCCTGACGGAAGCGGCGCGCGAGTGGCAGCCGGCCAAAGACGAGAGCCTTCTCTATCGCGGCGCGCGATTGGCCCAGGCCGTCGAATGGCGCGAGCGCAACGAGGCGGCTTTGAACGAGCTTGAGCGCCAGTTTCTTGACGCGAGCCTGGCTGCGCGAAGGGCAGTCGAGCGGCGGCGGAAAACAATCATCGCCGCTCTCGCCGCCGGTTTCGTCGTCGCCCTGGTCCTCGCCGTGCTCGCCGTGATTCAGTGGAGGCGGGCCGACGCGCAGGCGCAGATAGCTCTGTCCAGACTGCTGTCGGCCGAGTCCTACTCGCAGATGGAGAACCGGCCCGACCTCGGCCTGCTGCTCGGCATTGAGGCCAACCGCGTCGAGGAAACTTTCAGCGCCCGCAGGACCCTGCTCCTGGACATGCTCTACCGCGAACATCTCTCGACTTACCTTCACGGGCCGGCGGACAGAGTTAACAAAATTGTCTTCAGTCCTGACGGAAAGCTGCTGGCAGGGGGCAGCGGCGGAGCGAGTGGCAGAGACAACTCAGTCTGGCTCTGGGACGCCGCTTCGGGCCAGCCCATCGGAGAACCTTTAGCGGGCCACCAGAGTTCACTCACCTGCGTGGCCTTCAGCCCGGACGGAAAACTTCTGGCTTCGGGCGACGAATCCGGCGTTATCATTTTGTGGGATATAGCCACCCGCAAGCCTCTCGGAACTCCTCTGACAGGGCATCGGGCTACGGTTTACAGTCTGGCCTTCAGCGCCGACAATAAAATTCTGGCGTCGGGCGGCTTTAACGACGAGACGCAGCCGACGGGGGAAATTTATCTGTGGGACGTTGTCAACCGAAAGCCGCTCGCCGAGCCGCTCAGAGGCCACAAGGGCATCGTCAGGGCCCTGGCCTTTAGCCCCGACGGCCGAACGCTGGCCTCCGGCAACAGCATGTACGCGCAGGACGATGCCACAGTCATTTTCTGGGATGTCGCCGCGCGAAAGCCCCTCGGTCAGCCGCTCGTCGGACATGGGGACAGCATAGCTTGCCTGGCCTTCAGCCCGGACGGGAGGGTCCTGGCCTCTGGCAGCGCGGACAAGACCGTCAGGCTGTGGGACGTGGCCGCGCGCCGGCCCCTAGACGATTATGATGTGCTCTACAAGTCAACCACCGAGCCTCACAAGAGCGGAATTCTGGACGTGCAATTCACGCGCGACGGCAAGACCCTCATCTCGGTTGACGCAGGCTCGCCCGACGTTGGCAGTCACGTCCTGGTGCGAACGGTCTTGTTTTCGCCCGCCGGGAGCAACAAGCTGACGCTCGTCAAGAGCACACAGACGAAGGCAATCACAACTTACTTCCATCAAGTGCAGAGCGTCACCATCAACCCGGAGACGTTTAAGTGGGCCGCGTCGGGCGGTTGCTGGAGGTTGGGAGCGAACAACGACTGCCTGGAGGGCGAAGCCAGCATCTGGGACATCAACGCGTCGCTGCCCATCAGCCGGCTCGTGCAGGAAAGCCCCGTCCAAAAAATGAACCGGATTGCTTTCAGCCCCGACGGCAAGGTGATGGCTACGGGCGGCTGCGGCGAGTTGGCGAACGGATCGTCGCAGGAGGAGTGCCTACGCGGCGAAGTCGAATTATGGGATACGACCAGCTTCAAAAGTGTCAGTCGGCTGACGAACACGCCCCACGAAATTACCAGTCTGGCTTATAGCCCCGACGGGAAAACTCTGGCCGCGGGCAGTTGCGCGAAGATTGAAAAATCAGGTACGGGGAAAGAGTGCAGGCAAGACGAGATACGACTGTGGAATTTGGACACGAGGCAACTCGTCTCTCAACCGCTCACGGGGCACGGCGCTTTCATTAAAATGTTAGCCTTCAGCCCGGACGGAACAATCCTCGCCTCGGCCGGCGGCGAGACAATCATCCTGTGGGATGCCGGCACAGGGCGGATGCTCGGCAAAATCACATCGGGCTATCAATTTGAACCGGCGAATCCGTTTGTCGCGGGCGTCCAAACTATAGCCTTCAGCCCGGACGGTAAAACGCTGGTCTCAGGCGGCTGTGGGAAACTGGAACGCAGGACCGGCCAGCCAAACACTTCATGCGGCATAGGCGAGCTGCGTTTCTGGGACGTGAAGGCGGGGCAGATGATCGGAGCCCCCATCGCTGCTCACGAGGACCAGGTCATCAGCCTGGCTTTCAGTCCTGACGGCAAGACGCTGGCCTCGGCCGCTGGCACTTACGACGATACGATTAAATTGTGGGACGTGGAGACGCGACAGACGACCGGGCGGGGGTTGGCGGGCTATGACACAGACATGGTGAAGATGATCTTCAGCCCCGACGGCAAGACGCTGCTTACTGCCGCGACGATGCAGGCGGAGAATAAGACCTACAACATTTTCCTCTGGGACATGGCTAAGCGCCAGATCATCGGACAGCCCATCACCGCTCACACCTTTAATCTTGACGACGTGGCACTCAGCCCGGACGGGCGTGTGCTGGCGTCTGCCGGCTCGGACTTTCTGGGCGACCAGAGAGATGCGGGCAGCGGGACGCGGGCCTTGAAGCTCTGGTACATGAATCTGGAATCATGGATCGAGAGAGCCTGCTTCGCCGCCAACCGCAACCTGAGGCCCGCCGAGTGGGAACTCTACTTCTCGGGTCAGAAGTATCGCAAGACCTGCCCGAACCTGCCGGAATCGAAGGAGTGAGACGCGGCGGCTGATTCCCGTTTGAAATTTTTCCTGATAGATTCTGGTTTCGCTGAAACGCGCGCTCTCTCCCCGGCGTAGTGTAAATCGAAGGAGTTAATTGAATATGTCACACCGTCCTCGCATCATCATCATGCTGTCGCTCGCGCTGCTCACGTTTAGCGCGGCGGTTAAGTCGCAGACGCCGGCGGGCAAGACAGCCCCGCAGAAACAGACGAAGTCGGATAAGGCTACGCGCGAGCGCGCTGATGCCGCCGCTGCCGCTGCCGATGAGCGCCGGACGGCGGTCGTCATGCTGGCCGCGTCGCTCGCGGACGAGGCGCGCTCCTTCCGCGACGAGCAGTTGCGCGCGCGCGTGCAGATGCGCGCGGCGGACGCTTTGTGGGAAACGGACCAGGAGCGTGCGCGCCTGCTCTTTCAGAGGGCTTGGGAGGCTGCGGACTCTGCGGAGCGCGAGGCGCTGCGCCGCATTAAGGAACAAGGCAGCGAGCGAGAAGGGTCGAATGAGGACATGCCGGAACTGCGCTCGGAAGTCCTGCGCCTGGCTTCGAGGCGCGACCGCGCGCTCGGCGAAGAGTTTCTCGCCAAGATGACCGAAGCGAACGAGCGCGACAGTCAAAACCTGACTATCAGCATGGACAACTCCGCCGCGCGTCCGACGCCAGACCCTGAGAACCCGCCGGCCGACGTGGCCCACAGGCTGCTGCTTGCGCGCGGCTTTCTGGAAGAGGGCGACGTTGACCGCGCCCTTCAGTTCGCGGACAAGGCGCTCGACCGCGTCACCGTCCGTGGCATCAACTTCCTGTCCATGCTGCGCGACAAAGGTCAGGCGGCGGCCGCCGACAAGCGCTTCGCCGCGCTCTTCCAGCGCGCGGCCTCGGACCTTTCGTCGGACGCGACGATTGTTTCGGTGCTCTCCTCCTACGCCTTCACTCCGTTCCTGAACATCATCATTCGCGGCAACGGCGAGAACCACACGATGATGGAGACCGAGCACATCGTCGCGCCGAACATGCCGCCGCAGTTGCGCGCGGCCTTCCTGCGCGCCGCCGCGCAGATTCTCCTGCGCCCCATTCCGCCGCAGGGCCAGGACCGCACGCTCGCCGGGCGGCGTGGGCTCTACTTCGTCATCGCCCGCTTGCTCCCGCTCTTTGACCGCTACGCCCCGGATCGCTCGGCCGAGTTGCGCGCTCAGGCGAACGCGCTCGCGCCCGACGCCTCCGAGAATACGCGCAACGGCCAGGACATAGAACTGACGCGCGGGCTCGTCCCTGAAGAAGAGATGCCGGACCAGGGGCGTGAAGCGTTGGAGAGCGCCGACCGCGCCCCCAACCCCGCCGAGCGCGACTTCTCTTACGCCAGGGCCGCGCTCGAAGCCGCGCACAAAGGCGACATGGCGGCGCGCGACCTGCTGGACAAGATAGAGGACAGCGCGACGCGCAAGGCCGCGCGCTCCTACGTTGAATTCACACTGATCAACCAGATGGTCAGGAAAAATGAGTTGCAGGAAGCGCTCCGTCTGGCGCGGGCGGGCGAACTCAGTAACATACAAAGGGCGTGGGCGCTGACCGAGATCGCGAACGCGATGAAGAAGACCGACGCCAAGAACGCGGCCGAAGTTCTGGACGAGGCGGCGACCGAAGCGCGTCGCATAGGAGGCGGCGACGCCGACCGCGCCCGCGCTCTCTTCGGCGTCGCCACGCGCATGTACGACCTGGACCGCAACCGCGCGTGGGAAATCGCGGGCGAAGCCGTCAAGGCCGCCAACTCCTCCGAGGGCTTCACAGGCGGCGACGCGCAGATTGCCGCACGGTTCACGACCCCGCACGGCTCGACGACGACGAACTTCAGCGTCGAGAGCTTCGACGTGCAAGGCATCTTCGGGCGGCTGGCCGGCGACGACCTTATCCGGGCCGTCGAGCTGGCGAAGACTTTTACGGGCGAAGCCCCGCGCGCCACAGCCACCTTAGCCATCGTCCGCGCCGTCCTCGACAAAGACAAGAAAAAGCAGAATCCAGGAGTCAGAATTCAGAATCCAGAATGAAAGGAAAATCTGTGAATGCGCTTCTCGGCCTTATCCATTCTGACTCCTGGATTCTGGATTCTGGATTCCGCCTTCTGACTCCTGACTCCTGTCTTCTGTCTCCTGCTCTATCAGCCTTTGAAAGCGCGCGGCGTCTTCGCGCATGCGGACGTTGTTGAAGAGGACGTAGGAAGTCCCCTTCTTCGGCAGCATCGCGTAGAGTTCTTCCAGCTCTTCGTCTTCGTAAACGTAGCGGAACCCCTTGCGTCCGTGCAGCCGGAAGTAGCAGCGCTCCGGCGTCACGGTTCGCGCGCTGAACGGGTCAACGACGTGCGTCAGGTCAAGCTCCTGGCACAATTCGCGCACGAGCGCGTCCGCCCAGCCTCCGCGCGGCTCCCACAAAAATTGCATCCCGCGCGGGCGCTTGGTTGTCTCGAAAAACTCGCGCACGTTCCTGACGTTCTCTTTCGTCGGCTGAAAGCTTGCCGGACACTGGAAGAGGACGCGGCGCGCATTGAGCGCCGCGGCGCAGGCGAGCGTCACGTCGCGCGCCTCGCGCACCATCGGCGTCGGGCGAAACGAGCCGCACTGCTCGCGCTCTTCTTCAGATAACTCGCGTTTGAGTCTCCTGTAGGTCGGGCTGCGCGCCTCGTGCGTGATGAGCATCCAGGCTTTGAGCGTGAACTCGAAAGCGGGCGGCGCTTCCGCGCGCCAGCGTTCGAGCGTCGGAATTTGCGGTGGCTGGTAGAAGGTCTGCTGCACCTCCACGACCGGGAAGTGCGCGGTGTACTCGCGCCGCGCCATCCGAAACCCGCAGCAGCCCGCCTTGACTCTGGCGTTTTGGCCCATCGGACTCAGGAGTAGATGTTCATCGGGCGCGTCAGCAGCTCGACGGGGTCCGCGACGTTCAGCGCCTCGCGGACGTAGAAGGCTTCGCCCGCCGCGACGTTGATGAGCGAGCCGAAGTAGCGCATGCGTAATTCGATCTGTTGGAGGAAACCTTTCTCGCTGATGCGCGTCTGCGGCTCGTCGGAATCGGGGCTGTAGAACTGCGAGGCGTGCGCGCGGATGGCGCGCATCTTCTCTTCGACAAAGTCGGAAACGTCCACGATGAAGGACGGGACGACCAGGCGCGAGTAGACCGTGTGCGCGAGCGCGGGCATACGCACTGCGTCCTGGCCCGATGCTTCGTCGTAGCGGCGCATGCTGGCGAGGCGCGCGCCTTCGCGCACGATGCGCGCGGTGGCGGCGTGGTCCGGGTGCGGGTCGTCCCAGTGAAAGGTGAAGAGGACTTTGGGCATGTGCGCGCGGATGACGCGGACAATCGCGGCGCGCGCCTCTTCGGTGACGTGGACGTGGCCGTCCGGCTGTTCGAGGTTGAGCCGCGCGTCCAATCCCAAAATGCGCGCCGCCTCTCGCGCCTCCTCGGCGCGGCCCTCCGGCGTCCCGCGCGTCCCCATCTCGCCGCGCGTCATGTCGAGCACGCCCGTCCTGTAGCCCAGGCTCTTCAACTTGAGCAGCGTCCCCGCGACGCTCAACTCCGCGTCGTCCGGGTGCGCGAAGACGGCTAGCGCGTCCAATTCCATGTTAGAAATATCCATTGCCCCCTCGTTTGATTAACTACAGAGACAGAGGGAAGAAAGCATTTGAAATCTCGAATTTTTCGGGCTCCTCTGTGTCCTCTGTGTTTGTTCGACGCTTGAGATTTAGCCCAACAGACGCTCGCCGGTCAAGCCTACATTTGACGACGCACGCGCGATTTCGGTAGCCTTCCGCTCACCGAACGAGAAAAGCAGCCCCCGAACGAAGACAGCTTTTCTTCTGACTTCTGACTCCTGAATTCTGAATTCTGTTTTCGCTATGAATCTAGTCGTCCTGGGCTCAGGCACGTCCGTTCCGCATCCGCGGCGGGCATCGTCGGCTCACTGGCTCGAAACTCTTCGCGGGTCCGTATTGTTGGACGTGAGCGCGGCGGCCGTTCACCGCCTGGCCCAGGAGCAGCTTGACTGGGTCAACCTGGACGCCATCTGGATCAGCCACTTTCACCTCGATCACGTCGGCGGCCTGGCTCCCTTACTCTTCGGCACGAAACATGCCCCGCAGACAAAGGGGCGACGCAAGCCCCTGTTGATTTACGGCGGGCGCGGGCTCAAGGCTTTGGTCCGCGCCTTCGACGAAGCGAACAATTACGGGCTCTTAAAACAGCCTTTCCCAATTGAAATCCGCGAGGTCGCGCCGCGCTCGGAGTTCGAGCTGCTGCCGGGCCTCTGTGCCAAAACTTTCTCGACGCCGCACACGCGCGAAAGCCTGGCGCTCCATTTGACGGACGCAGATGGCACCTCGCTCGTTTACACTTCCGACACGGGCTACGCCGGCGCGCTGGCACAGTTCGCGGAGGGCGTTGACCTCTTGCTGATGGAGTGCTCCTTCCGGCGTGACAAGGCGTTGCAGACGCACCTGGAGCTGGCGGACGCGATGCGCCTCGCGAGCCGAGCGCGGCCGCGCAAGGTGCTCTTAGCGCATCTCTACCCTGAGTGGGACGGCTTCGACATCGCGGCCGAGGCGAAAAGGTTTTGGCCCGGCGAGACCATCGGCGCGACCGACGGGCTGCGCCTGAGCATCGGTCGTGACGCAAGCGAACCCTGACGGCTGCGCGTCAAGGGCTTGCCTGCAGGCGCGTGTTTGATTATTGTGGACGGGCCGTCGTTCCAGTTAAAGGTCGCGCGCATCGCCGCTGACGTGGAGATCGTCTCGGCCATGCCTTACTTTGGTTAAAGGAGGCACATTCAATGGGTCATCCACTGGTCCACTTCTCACGCACCCTCAGCATAGCCTTCGCCCTCTTTCTAACCTTCACGACGTTCACAACGCACGCGACAGACGACGCGGGGCTCCTTGAGACGGGGGCCGCGTCGAAGGCACATGCGCCGCAACTCGCGCCGGACGCCATCAAGATCGTCTCCTACAACATACGCTGGCGCGGGGGCAACGACCTGCGCAGGCTGATCGAGTTGTTGAAATCGGACCCGGAGATTGGGCGGGCCTCGATCATCGGCTTGCAGGAAGTGGACCGCAACAAGAAGCGCACGGGCAACGTCAACACCGCGCGCCTGATGGCCGAGGAGCTGGGCATGTACTACGCTTGGGCCGCGCCGCCCCCGCCGCCAGCGAAGCACGGCGAGACGCAGGAGGAGGAGACGGGCGTCGCCATCCTGAGCGCCTATCCGCTCGCGGACGTGAAGCGCTTCGTGCTGCCGAACGAGGGGCCGGGCGGGCGACGCCGCGCCGCCGTCGGCGCGACCGTCCAGATGGGCAAGCAGAGCGTGCGTGTCTACTCAATTCACGCCGAGATCCGCACCAGCAACGAAAAGCGGCTGGCACAGCTTCGCACAGTCCTCGAAGACCTCGAAGCGCACCACGCGCAGATCGAGCGTGTGGTCGTGCTCGGCGATTTCAACACGCTCACCGGCAAGGACGTGGACGCGACCTCAGAGCTGTTCACGGCCGCGAAATTCTCGACCCCCTTCGCCAACGGGCTCTCCACCTGGAAGACCTTCATCATCGAGCTGAAACTCGACTGGCTCTGGCTGCGCAACTTGCGCCCCGTCCGGTTCGGCATTGACAAGAAGATAGGGCTCTCCGACCACTGGCCGCTGTGGGCCGAAGTCAAACTCTAGAGCGGTTTTCGATTAGCTGTAAGGCGTGCGATAAAACAGTAGGGGCAGGGCTTG